>Ga0075522_10000282_pt1 | contig 35719 bp, 42 predicted proteins | sample NGEPerA_FD_74796 | JGI IMG/M metagenome (GOLD analysis project Ga0075522, IMG submission 74796) | Arctic peat soil microbial communities from the Barrow Environmental Observatory site, Barrow, Alaska, USA - NGEE PermafrostL2-A | ecosystem: Environmental > Terrestrial > Soil > Wetlands > Peat ... | reverse complement strand
ACAGTAAGGCGAGTAAGCGAGAAAACTCGCTATGACCCAGTTTGCCGACGTAGCTCAGTTGGTAGAGCAGCTGTTTCGTAAATAGCAGGTCGCCGGTTCGAGTCCGGCCGTCGGCTCCAGAAGAACCCCGTTACGGCGGGGTTTTGGCTTACTTTGATGGTTCACTGCGTGGTGTGCTCGCTCGCGGTGGCACGCTCCGTGGCACAAAACCTCCCGGCCCCGGTCTGCTGACGCGGGATCGAAGCGCCGACCAAGACGTGCGTGCAGCTGAAGGAGGCCTCGAGAACAGCGGTTGGGCGAGTTGAGCCTAAGCCATCGGGCCTTCCCGTTCAACAAGTCCATTGTTGAGATCTGCGGTAACCGCTCCGGTTTCCCGGCTTCCTTACCAATAAGGAGTGAAGGTGGGAATACTACTCGGCGCGCTCCCGCCCTTGGCGCCGTTGCATCGCTTACAGAGCAGTTGAAAATTGGTCGGGTCGTTTGACCCGGACTCTGCCAGCGGGATGATATGGTCGAGGTGTACGTCAGACACCGGCCGCGCGAGACCGGTCAGGTTTCGCTCGCACGCCTGACAGATACCATGGTCGCGGAAGAAGACGGCCGACTTGAGCCAACTGGGCACGTGCTGCCGGCGCAGGATCCCGTCGCGTGCAAGCATGTCGCCATGCTCTAGCCTCGTGTACGCGCTCACGACCTCGGCGATCCGGCGTTGGAACTCGATAAGGAACGTGCGGTCCGAGAACAAGATATAGAAGACCGCGGGCAGAACGGCGCGGTCGAACGCGCTGCAAAACAGATCGTCAAGCTCGGACCGGTGATCGGAACGCGCCGTCACGATGCGTTCCTCAGTCAGCCACCGGGGAACCGGCATCCGCGCGGCGCGCAGCGTTTCGGTGGCTTCATCGACCAGGTAATCGGGTGCCTTGCGGCTCGCATACTCGATGTCGAAATGAGAGACAGATCGAATAAAGTCGTGCAGGAGCGTAATCTTGTTTGGCCGAGCCGCCTTAGGTAAGTCATCTAGCAGATCCTGTACGCGTTCGGGATCCTCGTAGTCGTCCTTTCCTTCCACCGCGTTGTAGACGCGGCTTGCGTACGAATAGACGAGCTGCGTGTGCAAGGGGCTCGCGTGCGGTTCAGACGCCATCCATATTATTCTTCGATATTCGCCCGGCAGTTCCGCGGGCCCGCACCGGCTCTCGTCGTTACTGCTGAGCTGACTTGAACTTACGAAGCCGCCGCTCGCCGTTGCCAAGCTGCCCAAGAGTAAACATGCTCGCGACTCTAGAGCGATCCGCCTCTCGAAGTCGATGAGCCCAGGCAATTTTCTGGGCGCGGCCGGAGAAGGCAACTATTCCGTTGGCCGACCGGGTAGATTTCGGCCACCCCGCGCCGGCGTGGCAACGAGCGCGCCGCAGCGTAAGACCGCCGCGGCCTCACGCCTTCTCCGAACGGTGAAAGGTCTTACGAATTTTGCGTTAGCTCTGGCGCGACAACTAAAAGTATATTATTATTAGTAGCGAAGTGACGGCGCCTTGGCAGAGATACTCATCCCCGGCTACCGCTGTGAGCGCTGCCGACACAAATGGGTCCCGCGCAAGCCGAAGGAGTGGCCGCGTGTGTGCCCCAAGTGCAAGTCGCCCTACTGGGACCGCCGTCGGAGGAAGTGATTCCCGGGACGCTAACGAAGCCGGCGCCTCTTTATGTTCACGTGCCCGATCGACGATCTGCCAATCCGGATGAACTACGGGAGCGAGGCCGCCCTTGTTGAATCGTTCATCACGTGCCTAGGCAGCAGCGAGAGCCCGTGGGGCGACGTGAAGATTGCTCTCGAGTTCGACTATCAGCGAGGTCGGACCGACGTCGTCGCGGTCGCCCACGACGGTCACATCGTCGCGTTCGAGGCAAAACTTGATCGCTGGCGTGACGCGCTCAACCAGGCTTACCGCAACACCTGTTTTGCGCACCGATCGTACATCGTTGTCCCGCAGGCGACCGCGCACCGGGCCGCCCGGTACCACCGCGAGTTTGTCCGGCGGAAAGTAGGACTGTGCTACGTGGAGAACGGTCGGCTGGAGGTGCTTCTTGAGCCGCCCCTCATCACCCCCATCCTGCCGTGGCTCTGCGAACGGGTGAACCAGCTTGCACGGTCCTCCACCCAAGCCCACGTCGCTTCGACCTGTAGCTGAGGCAATCGCAGGCGCCCTCGGCTATACCTTCGTCGGCGCCGCTGGCGCCGGCGGCGCCAAAGAGGCGTACGAAGTCGTCGACGGTTCAGGCGCTCGCCTAGCGCTGAAAGTATTCCGGCTCGGGATGGTGTCGGAACGGACCCAGCGCGAGATCGATGCGATGAGGCGGTGTTCCCACCCGAACATTGCGCGCGTGGTCGCCATCGATGCGTTCGACCATGGCGGTCAACGGCACGTCTTCCTCATCGAAGACTTTTTATCCGGTGGTTCGCTTCACGATCACGTCGTCGACCACGGCTTGTTTTCCGCCGTCGCGAGCCGCGAGATCGCGGTTCGACTTGTTGATGCAGTCGCTCACATCGCCTCGCACAACCTCGTCCACACCTAAAGCCCGAGAACATCTTGCTTGATGCGAATGGCGCTCCAGTGATCGATGATTTTGGCCTCGTGCGCGACCTGGAGGCTCCATCGCTCACGCAGTCGTGGGCGATAAGGGGCCCTGGAACTCCCTTTTACGCGCCGCCCGAACAACTCAACAACGAAAAGGATCTCATCGACTGGCGAGCCGATCAATTCTCTCTCGCCGTAGCGATCACACTCATCACCTTTGGCGCACACCCCTACGAGAAGCAGGGGATGAGCATAGCAGAACTGGTTGAAGCAGTCGCGACCCGCAGCGGTCCCACGGATAAGTTCATTGCAGCGGCCCAGGGTGCCCACCTGGCGCCGCTCGTGAAAATGGTCGCTCCGTGGCCCGTCTCCCGGTACCGGACGCCGGCGCTGCTTACGGCCGCCTGGGGAACCCCATAATGGCGTCGTATCACCAAATGGGCCACGACTCGAGGAATCTGCTCGACGAGGCGGACCTCGTTGCGTATCGCGGCGCGATTCTCAGTCCGGTGAATGAACCGCAAGCGCGCATGGTGGAGTTTCTCGCCGGTCTCGCGAGCCTTCCGGATTTCGAGACACTTTTCGATCCTCAACTCTACTATCCCAACACGCAGCGTGACACGCTGCGGCAATGGCCCTACTTCCCGCAGGACGTCGAAACCGCCGATACCGCAAGCGATGCATGGTGGAATGCACTGACGGATCGTCTCGTGGACGTATGTGTGGATCTGGGCGTGAGGACGGTAGCCTCACCCGTTCAGGTTCCTGGCGCCTTTACCAACGGCTTCTATTCCTCGTGCGTGCAAAACGCGCGTCACCTCCACGAGCGCCTCGAGAAAACGACGCCGCGCATTCGCGGAATGCAGACGGCGGTCATGAGCTTGCCCGACCTCACGCAATCTGACCGTCCGATGGCGACCGCTTCGATCCTCTCGCAGACGCCCTTCGATAGAATCTACATCGTGTTCACCGGAGGGGTCGAGCCGCGACGAGAGATTACCAACACGGACCAGCTCAAGGGCGCTATGCGGTTCATCGCGGCGCTCAAGGATGCCGGACTTCGCGTCCTCGTCGGCTACACGTCCACCGACGTTTTGCTCTGGAAGGCTGCGGGCGCTCACGACTGCGCGAGTGGCAAATTCTTCAACCTGCGCCGTTTCACTGACGCACGATTCGACGACCCTACTGGCGGTGGTGGCCAACTGCCGTATTTGATCGAAGAAAGCCTTGTTGCGTTCCTTCGGGACAGCGACGTCCTTCACGTCGACGAACAGGGGATGCTCAGCGAGGCGACGCTTCAGAACCCGTACTACGCTCCAATCCGCGATGCGATCACGGACGGCTCGGCGTGGCTCGCTCTGAGCTGGCGGTTCTATCTGTACTGGTTCGCTGAAGTTCAGGATCGTATCGAGACCGGCTTGCTCGACGTGCGGGCTCACCTGCGCGAAGCAGAACAGCGGTGGCTCGAGCTTGAGGACGCCGATGTGCTCATGGAAGAGCCGCGCAATGACGGCAAGTGGCTCCGCGCCTGGCGGCGCGCACTCGCGGAGTACCAGCGCTAAACGCGCAGCACGTACGGCGCCGGGATGCAACGGTACGGCTTCGACGTCGAGCCACGGTCGCGCGTCACACGTAAGAGTGGTCGGGACGCAGAGGCCGAGTCGTGTCAAGAGCGCGGATGCGCCGCGATCGTGCGAGCGATTCGATCGGTGGATTCGGCGACCACGGTCGCTAACGTGCCGACGTGGAAAGGCGGCCACGGAGCGAAAAACGAAGTACCCACGCGAGGACACCACGCGTGGGCACTAAGCAGAAGATGGGCGCTTACGTTTGGGAGCTGGTTGAGGGTGCACCCTCATCGGGCTATCTCGGGCAGCGACCTTCGTTGAAGCTAACGGGCAGAAACGGGGGCCGCTGTGCGTTCTGTGCTTTTTGTGCTTTCCATACGTGACAGAGCGGTCCTTCGTAAGTTGCTAGTTGGCAACGTCCGTCAGAAGCAGGTCATCGGGGCCGCGTAGACGGTCTAGGCTGCATGTAAGAAGCGTCCGACGAGTCCGATCGCGCCGGATGTAGAGTAACCTCATCCTAGGGCGCCATGACGTACGCGTTGCGCCTAAGCTAGCTCGACGATCCACTTAGTCGCACCCTGCTCGAGCTACGCGAGCCGCTGATCGACGATCGCGAACCGTTCCGTCATACTGAAGCCCTCGCCGCGGGCGAGGTAGTGCGGATCGACGCCGAGCTCATCCGCGAGCCGCAGGCCGAGCGTCTGCGCTGCGGCAGCGGGCGACCGCGCGGCGGTCGGTCCACACGATGATCCGGCGCCGCGGATTGCGCAACTGGCCAGGCACGTCGCGCAGACGTGCCGCGGGTCGTTTTGTCGGCTACGTTGTGAACTTGAGGACGGCGTGGTAGCGGACCCGCTCGCCGCCTGACCGTTACGTCGTTCTCAGGTCTTCCTCGGCGACGCGGCGCCAATACTCGGCTGCGGCGATGTCGCGAGCCTTCGCGTGGTTCTCCCTTCCTATCCAACGTGGTTTGCCAGGGCAGACGATGTCCATGAGTGCTTGCTGCTCAGCGGTCAGATTCAGGTATTCAGGCGGCGCGACGTCGTGGAGAGGGTATGTCATGTCCCGGCATCGCCAGCCTGGTTTAGACTCGACAAGCACGTTCTTGAACCCGCCGCCAGTCTTGCGGAAGGCATTGCGTACGGAATCGTACGTCATAAACGTCGTGTCCTGATCGCGTTTGGCAAGGCTGCGAAGATATGCCCGACGTTCGGCGGTCCTGTGTGCATCGTCGCTGCGCCCGCCGATCAACACGAACCGGAACTCAACGGCTTCAAAGTTCGCGCCCAGTGTCCGCAACCACTCTAGCCACTCGGCTTCTCGAACTTGGAGACAGCGACGGCACTCATCTATCTGAGCGAGCGCGGCAACGAGATCCAGGTGTTGAACGACGCGCGGACGATCGGTCGCGAACCATTTCATCGTCGGGTTCTTGAGTTCTACGAATACAACGCGAGCCTCGACTGAGTCGCCCGTAACGTACGCGAAGTCGGAAACGACGCGAGCCGTCAGGTGCGGCTTAGAGATAAGGGCCGCGTTAATTACTCCGTGATGACGCAGGAACGGCGTCGGCAGAATCGCTGAGTAGCGGATGAAGAACCGCTGCATGTCGTTTTCGGAAGCCGTGGCCAGCGCGCGGTCGTAAAGGCGCACGATCGCGTCGGATAAATCATCGCCGACGTTCCCCGAAAGGCCAGAATAGCCCGAGGCGGGCGGCGGATCCCACCCTTCTTCGTCATAAGTTGAGGCAAAGCGTTCGTGCGCCTCGGGGGACACCGTGGGGTCTCGGTCATCGGTCGGATCAACCGCCTCGGACGACTCCGGCTCTGCTGGGCACATGCCACCGTTTCCGACGCGCAGTCCTGAAATCCCCGGCGCGAGTCGCGGGCAGGTACGCCTCACTGTTAATCAGCGGGTCGTTGGTTCGAGTCCAACTCCGGGAGCCAGATTTACGAGGGGAAAGTCGTCTCTATTCAGGCGGCTTTTTTCTTTGGGGGGAGACGTGGGGGGAGTCCGCGTCCATTGGAACATGAATCCTCAGTCCGGCGGCTGTGATCAATCGATGACATTCCGCCACGCGCAGATTGGCCGTCGCAGGCGCTCTTCGATCGACCTTCCTCGGCCGGCGAAGCCGACGCCGCAGCTGCGTCGTCGAGCATCTGGTGGTCGTCACGCAGCCTTTCATCGGTGGCGACTAGGCAAAAACGCTGCGGCTTTGATGTTCGGATAGTCCGCGATGCTGGTCGCGCGCTTTGAGCCACGCAGGGGATGTCGTTGGCAAGGCCGCCGCAGCCTCCGCCGACAATTAGCGGCAAGCGGTTGGTGCAATATGCGATGCGCAAACTAGTTCCGATCAACTGAGGGATGGCGCCGGGTTCAATGTCCGCCTGACCGCGCCGCGGGCCATGAGGAACGGTGCTCCGCACCTCGAAACGCCGCCGATAACGCGACTCGCGGCGCAGCGATTCTTAACCGGGAGGTCGAGTGTCCGCTCCATGGTTGTTCCGCACGAAGATCGTCGTAGTCTCTGCACCGAAAAAGAATGCGATCCCGTGCAAACACGTGCCCAGCGGATTTGCAGAGCCCGCTATCACGACGGCGCTGGACGTGCCCCCGTTTCGCCTGGCTCTCGCCATCGCGAAGATGCAGGCGCTGGTGCATCCGCGATCGCGCTTGATCTCGATCGCCCTCGTCATATCGGCCAGCGCCCTTACGAGAGCGATCGTGGACGACGTCGGAACGGGGTTCGACCTCGCCGCCCAGGCGGATGACCTGGAAGTCACCGCCCGCAGCTCGTTGGCCGGCGCGGTAGGCGTCGGGATCTGTCATCTCTTCATGGAGTCTCTGACGCCGAGCTACAGCTTTCTGGACCACGCCGCGAATCTGATAGCCAAGCCGCCCAAGAAATCGCCTACCTCCACGCCGCCGCCGTCGACACTCGGCGATTTCATCTATGCGGCGCCGACGACGAGCGGGCTTGGCGCGGTTCTCGTCGAGGCGAAGGGGCATTTCTCAGGCGACATAGGCATCACGAACACGGCGCTCGCCCGCAGACCGTACATTGACCAAGTCAAACGTTACGTCCACGATACGACGAATACCGGACTGCCGATCGTGCACGGGTATTCCGTAGCGTTCGGCGCCAGGTTGCCCTCGGTCCGCTCGTGGTCTTCCAAACCAACGCCGAACGCGTTTATCGTCGTCGCGCAGACCAGCCATCATTCAGCCGCAGGGGCTGTCGGCGGCCCCGCAACGCCCGGACGAAAGCGTACCCCGAGCGCGCCGCCCGGCGCGACGTCGACCAATCCCAGCGGCGGGGGCCGCGTCCGTTCGACGGTACCGGTGCCGACGAGTATCGCCCTGGCGAACTACCGCGCCGCATTCATGCTCGCGCAGGCGCCGGTCATTGTCGACATGATCGACATCGCGCGCGACGGCCGCGAATTGATCGGCTCGCGCGTCTCCCAGCGATTCAGCCTGATCGAATCCGACATCGGAACGTTTGTCCGCGGCGCCGACGAGGCCGAAGACGCCGCGCCTGTAGGCGTGCGTTTCGGCGTCGAAGCGCACGTCGCCATCCAGTTCCTAAACGCCTTGGCCTCCATGCTCAGAACGGGTTCGCGTCCGCCGACGATTGATCTCGACGTGCAGGTTAACGCCAACGAGTCCGATGAGCGGACGCGGAGTCTAGACGCCGTGCTCGGCGACGGTTTGGCGATGATCCTCGGTCGAAAGCCGACCAAGCAGAATGCACTTGAGTGGTCGATCGACAGCGGACTTTCGTAGGCGGCGCGCCATCCGAGTCCGCAATGCTTACCTTCGCTTGCGCGCCCGGGCGCGGCGCAACGCCCTGCGCGTCCGCCCACGCGTGACTGAAAGGGGCGCGACACACGTCCGGCCGCGACATCGGTCCCGGCGCGCCGCTGATCGCATCGACGAGGGCGTCCCTCGACAAGCTCGTCATCGAGGTTGCGTTGCGAGATAACCCTTTCTTCGGCACCGTGCCCTACGTCCGGCTATGCGTGAGGAACGTCGGGATTAGCGCATTCGCATGCCCAGGGCGGATCGTGCCCCCGGGGGTGGTGTATGAGCTGGTCGCAGCCGTGAGGTAGAAAAGCGGCCATCGTGTCGTTCGGGCTCCTTGCCAGAGCGCACGCAGCGGCATGGCCTGCTCGTCGGCGCGCTTCACCAAGCAAGGGTCTTGTTGCGATTTGCGATCCCCATGGAGAAGTACCGCTCCGATGGCGATATCGCAAATTACGCGTCGCGACCCATTCGACTCGATGACCGCGGAGAACGTCTCGTGGAACGGCCGGCTAGAAGAGCCTGAGTTTCTATCACGATTATTCGATTTGCAAAGCATGTCGTCGACGGACCGTCGCTTCGATGACGCCGCGGGTGACATTTGGCAACATCGTGTAAACAACCATGATTGGAGCGACGACTGGGTCTTCTACGATCCTCGCTTCAACCTCATGGGCGGAGATGACGAAGTCCTCTTACGCTTCCTCTGCGAAACGATCCACCCGGTTGTGTGCGCGGACGTGACGGAGGCCGCGCGCCTATGCCAGCTATATAACAAGTACCTGCAAAACGACGGCTTCCAACTAGTCGAACAAACGCGGCTGTCGAACAAGCCAGTGTACGTCGGCCGATATGTTGGAGTGGTGGCTACGCCCGGGATATCGGCTGCGCGAGCAGCCTTCGCGGCCGCGGATCTCGGTTACATCGCGCAACAGATCACACGCATGGAATCGGCCGTGAATGCGGATCCCGATCTGGCGATCGGAACCGCCAAAGAGCTGATCGAAAGCTGCTGCAAAACGATCCTGGCCGAACGTGGTGTGGAAGTTCCGAAGAACGCCGACATTTCAGTCCTGGTTAAACTCACCAGTAAGGAACTGGAGCTCACACCTAACCAGATTCCCGAACAGGCGAAAGCGGCTGAATCGATTAAGCGGCTCCTCAGTAACCTCGCGTCTGTAGCTCAGGGGATTGCTGAATTACGAAATCACTACGGCACCGGCCACGGCAAGGCCGCAGGGTCGCGCGGGCTGCAACCGCGGCACGCAAAGCTCGCGGTCGGAGCGGCATCAACCCTCTCGGTCTTTCTCGCCGAAACGCACCAAGCCCGCACCTAGCAGCACCCACGCAACAGCGCATAACTAGCGGCCGTCGCTAGATGAAGGTCAAATGATGGGGGATTGCTCACCGACCCGAGGCAGGAAGGCGGAGCCAACGACGGATGGCCGATCAGCAGCGAGGCCACCTAGTGCCCCGCAAGCCAATCGACTAAGTCGTATGAGCTCGCGCGGGTCCCGATCGACGCGTCCGCGTGGCCTTACGCGGGCCGCAAATGCACCATGGCCGCGTCACCCGCCGCGCTGCTCTTTAGCTCCGTTGTTACTCAGCCGTCAATAAGGTGTTCCACCGAGGGGCGGCCCGTCGAGCGGCCGCACGGGGCGCCAAAGCACGGTCGCCTAGCTAGCTTCCTGGACCGCCTCTTGTTCCATCGGAGCGTCGAGTGCCCGAAGGAGTTGGCCGGCCGTGTAGTACGCGGTCCCACGAACCGAAACGGTCTGCGCATTCAGGATCTCGGCTTCAACGAGTCTCTCGATGAGCGCTCGTGCGGCAGGGTACGTAATCCCCAAGAAGTCGCGCGCCATCGGGATGGACATTGCCGGGATCTTAAAGAGCTCGTCAACCAGGCGGTGAATGTTCTGCGTAACGCGGCGTCCCGTAAGGATCCGGTGATATCGCGCGCGTAGTTCAACAAGGCGTTGTGTGCGCGCCGCCGCGTCAACAGACTGCGTCTCGACACCATCGAGGAAGAACATGAGCCAGTCGAGCCACGCATTTTCTGTGCTCACGCGCAGCAGGCGTTCGTAGTATTCAATCTGCCGAAGCTCGAAGTACGCGCTAAGGTACAGCATGGGCTCTGTCAGAATGCGCTCACGCTGAAGCCACATTGAGATCAGAAGCCGGCCCAGGCGCCCGTTGCCATCGCGGTACGGGTGGATCGTCTCGAATTGATAGTGCGCCAAAGCCAGCTTGATCAGCGGCGGTTCATCCTCCAAGCTAAGGTACGCCTCAAGGTTCTCGAGCAGTTCGCGCACGAAAAGCTCTGGCGGCGGAACGAATCGAGCGCTTGCCATTGGCGGTGTACCGATTACGACCAAGCAGTCGCGAAGGCGCCCCGGTGTCGTCTTCAGCTCGTCGGTCCCGCGCATCAAAATCTCGTGCATTTCGTTGAAAAGCTGCCGGCCGATCGGAATCTCGGTGCATCGTGCGCGGCCGTAGTCGAAGGCGGCGAGGTAGTTCCCGACGACCTCGTCGTCGCTGCCGGGCTTCCCGACATGTGTCGCCTCGTAGAGGACGAGGTCCGCGAGCGTCGTGTGGGTTCCCTCGATTTTGCTTGAGAGCACGGCCTCGCGCCGGAGGTAGTTCCTGAACAGAAGATCCGGGCGCTCGATCTGCCGGGCGATGCCATCCAGGCGGGCTAGCGCACGGTCTGCCCTGGAAAGGGCGAGGCGCAGCTCGCGTGAGCCGTAATCAATATCGGGCGGGACAAGGTTTGGGACAAAGGCATGCCCCCGGTTGCCCAGAGCGTCGGTTGCCTCGACGAGCCGCCCGGGTGCGTCCTTGGAAAACTGCGTTGGATCCATGCTACTTTGCTTCAACGACGGCCCGGCGATTAAAGTTTAGGGGCCTTAAACTATAATGCACCAGCTCCTCATTGAAGTCAAACGCCCACCACGATTAATGGGACTGAAAACCCTTTCGGGTAGCACGGAGGTAGGCCGAGTCTCCGGTCGCCGGACCCCCTCCTCCTAAGCGACACCGTCCGTCTTCGGCCGAGCGGCTTCCCGGTCGCGTTGGGCCTCCACCGATTGGGCGCCGTCCCCTTGGACGCCGACCATCTCTTGATAATGCAAAACGAGGAGCGCTCGCTTACTCTATCCGATGCAGAACACGGCTTAAGAAATCCGTCACTGGCCGTGACGGCTCATCGACACGGGCGTACAGAGCAACGTTAGCATCAAACCCGTCACGATGCGTGGAGATCCACTCATTGAGATCGCGTACGCGCGAAGCGACCGCAGGGAATCGGCACAATTCGGTCATCCGCGCCTCAATGAAGGGAGCATTAGGACCCGAAACCACGTAGAGCAGGTCGAACGCATCGCGGGTTCGCTTGGGTGAACGAACGCTATCCACTTTCGAAAGAACGAAGGCAACTTCATCCATCAGCGGTACGGCCACGCTGGTCGATATGCCATCGGCATCGAGCCCTTCGACGCGAACTTTCGACCATAGGTCTTGTTCAAAAATAATCGCTGACGAACCGAATGCGATCGACTTCACCCACCGCTTGCCCGTCGGATCGTACGAATCGGGTATGCCAAGATCGAACATGTCAGAAAACATGTCCGTCGGTTGTCGCACCTCACCTTGATGCATCAAATCGACGTTAAAAACAAATGTTCTGGCGCCAACGTCGATCGGACGAAGCAACTGAAATTCGTGCTTCGCAGAAGCGAAAAAACCCACTCTCAAGAGTGCTTCAGCGGCGCTGCAAATGTCTACGGGCTGATTGTCGGAAAGGAGAACGTCCACGTCGCGCGTTCCAGGATGCTGCAGCTCTTGTGCTCCACCCCGCAAGACCGGTATCCATCCTCCAGCGATGACGTATGAAATTCGTGCATCGTTGAGAGTGGCGCAAGTTGTCAGGAGAAGGCCTCTTGTGGCCTTGTTCAGGTCGTTAAACATTGGTAGTGCTTCAGTTTGATCCTCCGCTTGCTATTCGCTACGCTTCTCAGACGGCCTCGGTGGCCTAAGACTCGAAGCGCCGGAACGTGCGCTCGAGCAAGTCGTTGAACGGCGTCACCGTGACGTTTGGAAGCCGAGACTGGGCTCGCGCCAGCGCTTCGCGTTGCTCATGCTGCGCCAGTCCGATGATGACCTCGCGCTGCAGCTGGCCGGGTTCTTCGCCGAACATCGCGAGGACTTGGTCGCGATGGTCCGGCGTCGCGACGAAGTCCGTGTAGTCGAATCCTTGCGCAATCGCGGCGTGAACGGGTTGCACGAAGTACGGGCGGTGCAGCCCGAGAGTAGGTGGACTGTGGAGTCTTCAGTTCCACGACTCGGGAGTCGGGGGAACAGCCACGGTAGCGGTGGACGATGAAGTCAGGGATAATCCGATCGCCATTCGTATGCTCAAACACGGGGTGGTGCGGCAGCCGTACGAGGGTCAGGCCGGCGTGAGCGCGTGCGGCGAGGCGGTTCGGCGTCGTTCGCTTTCCGCGACTTCGAGCCGAATTATGTCGTCGCGCCGTCCCAATCGACCGAGCACCCAGAAGCCCAGCCCGATCATCTGCTCCTGTTCGTAGCCGCGGAAGAACGTATGCGAGAACGGCATCGCCAGCATGTTCTCGGTCATGCGGACGGCGAGTGACGCGAGCTCGTGGCGCTGCGTGCGCCCGACGTAGCGTAGGACCGCGCTCGGGAACCGCTCCGCATATGTGGGGACTTTCGCTGGATCGACGTGATGCTCAATCAGGCGGGACGTCGCGGCGCCGTCACCTACAATCGTCAGCGCCGCATCGACGTTCGGCGGTACGGCGCCGAGCCGCAGCGCCATGACGATAAGGCCGCTGTCGCGATTCCGAAGTCCGCGATGCATCAATTCATCAGCCGTCCCGGGGACCTCCACGTACCGCAGGATGCGCCGACCCGCCCCCTGGCGTGTCCGCCGACGGTGATCGAGGTAGCGCAGCGCGCGGCTCACCGTTTCGTTTTGCGGCAGTAGCGGCACGACGTAGCGGAGTGCGAGATCGGCGCGGCCGCGCTGCGACGTCTTTCGCATAGCGTCATCTTCCAATGCGTCGACGAGCGCGCGGGCCGCATCAGAGACGTCCGCCCCGTCCTCGCGTAAGCGTTGCAGTCTGCGATAGATCGCCTGCCGGTGTTTCCACGGCTGACAGAACTCTGGATCAAACACCGAGACCGTCCCGCGTGCGTCCAACGTTGCGAGCAACGCCGCGAAGGCGGGCGGCGAGAAGCGGTCGGTCAGCTCGATTATCTCGTGGTCGGTGCCGAGCGCGGCAGAAACACCGTCAACGTGCGCATGCAACTCGGCATCACCGGGAACTTGCATAATGCTCATCGCTCCACCATCTTACACGGTGAGTAAGGGCACGAGCGTGGCGCGCAACGAGGCCTGGGCGTCACTGCCGGCCGCCGCGGCGATCGATTCGGCCGTCTCGATCAGAGTGCGTGCGAATCGCCGGAAGTCCGGATCCCCGGTGCCGAGCTGCCCGTCGACGGCGACGAGCACACGGAACGAGACGGGATCGGTCAGGCGTTCGTGGGCGCCGATCCCGAAGGCGCGGTGGATGACCTCGATGTTCCGCAGCGCCCGGCGCAGGTTGTTGTGTTCCTTGTCGTTCGGCACGGAGGCGAGCGACGGGTACGGAAAGGACAGGTCGGGATCGTCGTCCCATTGGGCGACGTGGCGGATTGCGTTCGTGGCCGTGCGCAACAGCGTCGACAATCGGACGCCGTTGATCAGCGGGCCGTGCTCGAGCGCCGGCACGGCAAGGCCGCGGGCCAGAGTCTGCAGCAGTTCGTCGGCGGCCAGCAACACCGTGCCGGCTTGCAGGTCGGCCTGCACGTCCTCCGCTTCGGCGCTCAGCCAGAGTGCCTCGCGCCGGTCAGCGAGATCTACGGGCGACTCAACCGGTGTCGAGAACTGCAAGAACGGCAGCGGGGGCAGCGCGGCGGCCGCGAGCCACCGTTCCTCCTCAAGAAGTTCGGTACAGCGCGCGTTCGCGCCGAACGCCGCGAGGTAGGCGCTGTCCATCGACGGCCACGAGCGTCGTAAGACCGTCCCGAACCGACGAGCGGGGTCAGCACTGTGGAGCTTCAAGAAGCGGGACATCTGCGCGGTCCTCACGGGGCGGGAAGCTCATTGAACCGTATCCGTGTGCCACCTGTATGGCGCAGTGCCAGCGTCGCACCATAAGTCTGGCCGCACGCTGGGCCGCTGTCGGGGCCACGAGTTAACGACGCCGGGAAGGCATACGAACCGTCGTTTCGAGCGTCCCGTTGACTCGGCGCAGCCTGGCGGTATACTCGTCGTAGAAGACAGCAGCGACCCCCCGCACCGTCCGGTCAAGTTCAGCGCGGGAGGCCGCCGTCGGCCGCGGCAGAGTCCGTCGGAGGTATGCGCGGAGCGCGCCTCCGGGTTACGGCCGGAGTTCCTCGGGTCTCGGCGCTGGGTTTACCATTCCCCGGCGCCGTGCCGTTGCTCACCAATTATCATGCCGAGAACTGCCATGAAGCAAGGGCTGGAACCGAGGCGCCGGCGCAAGCAGCGCATTTGTATACCCGCATACGGACACGCACAACTTACACGCAAACGGATACGCGAATGGTATACGCAACCGCGCTGAGGGAAATCGCCGGATTTTATCGGGGTTCCGATAGGCTTTCGTCGGCGGCTCACCGGAATCTCTGGGGTGGGAAAGCGCGAGGAGAAGCTTGTTTTTCGGCCAGAATTGGCCTGGCCCGCCGATAAAGCTAGCCGGCCTTTCTTTACGGTGCCGGCATGGTGGCGCCGCTTCCTGTTCCAGGCCATAACGCCGCGCGAGGTGACGATCTACCACTACTACTTGTCCATGATGAACCCCGTAGGCGTGGCATTCCCTACCGTAGAGCAGCTCCTCGAAGACCTCGGCCTCTCCGATGGCGATCCCATAAAGAAGGCTCAGAGAAGGCTCGTCGCTCTCGGGTTCTTGGTGAAGCCGACGGACCAAGAGCGCCGGGCATTTTCAATTGGGGACCGCCCGATCTATCAGCGGCCGTGTACGCAATACACGATCCGCGAACTTCTGCGCGAAACGATCGACGGCGAGCTGTACCCGACGCTCAACAAGGTGCGTTCGACCCTCAAGTCAATCAGCGATTCCGTCGTCGCGGCGGGCATCCGCCACATGCTCGGCGAGTCGTACGACGTCTACAAGAAGGCCTTCGACATGCAGGACGCCGGGCGCGACGAACGGCTCACGCAAGTTCTCGCCCAACTGCTCGATGAGGCGTTGGAGAAGCTCGCCAAGGACGCGGCCGAGGCGAAAGCGGAGGCAGCGAAGCAGACTCTGGCACCGGAGGACTTGAAGAGCGCGTCTGAAGCGGTTCGCAAGCTCTTTGGAATGGCGTCTGAAGGCGTATCCAAATCGGCAGCGCCAGGCCGCAAGCCCACGCCGCCGAAGCGTCGAGGTAAGAAAAAGGTGAGCCTCCGATAAATTCCGAGGCTCCTGCTCCGCGCTTCGGCCGGCCCGCCGTCGACTCGCTTCGAGCGATCGGCGTTGACGAGACCATCACCGGCTCGGCCCCTTAACGAACAACAGGAAAAGCGTAAGCTGCTCGACGCGATCGGTCAGTGAGGCGTCACGCGAGGTCCGGGTCTGCGGTCGATCGCATGAAGCTCCTTTGCCAAGCGACGAACAGTGATGGGTACTTGCTCGCGCCATCACGGGACAACCAGCTCCAGGCGCGACGAAACGACGCGAGTGCGCGGATCTCCGCAGAGCACGTAGATCAGCGGCCCGCAGCGCGATGCCCGCAAGAGCGCCCCGCGGCGCCCGCGGCACGCGCGCATCGCCAGCGCCACATGGTCGCGCGATATCTCTGGCTGGCGCGTGGGCTCGTGTGAAAGATGCCACTGGACGGCCATCGCCACCAGCGCGAGCGTGGCGGCGATCGCTGTCGTGATGCGCGCTGCCGGACCCAGTCCGATATCCGCCAGCATTCATTGCGCCTCAGCAGCGATTACGCCGAAATCCGCAGAGCGCGAACGCGCGCCGCCCGGCGCACCTGACGACCGGCGCGTTGCATCGAGCGGCTTCATGTGCGCCACCGCGCTTTCGTGCGACTGTTCACCACGACGTACCGGCCAAGCAGGTTCGCCAGCGGCTCCACGTGGCGGTAGCCGTGGAAATGCGCCAGTCGAACGATGTCGATGTGCTGGATCTGCTCGAGCAACCCGGCGAGCCGGATGCGGTCATTGCTCAGTGGCGTCACGCCGGCCGCCCGCCCGAAGTACTTAATCTCACCTGCGATCGCCAGGTAGGGGAGCCCCTTGTCCCGGCGGCGGCAGCGTGAGGACACATACACCGGACCACTCGTGCGCTCACCGAGCAGCGCGCGCAATGCGACGACTGGGCAGCGATCACGATCCGCGGCATGCCCGATCACGAAGTGCGGACGGTCCTCGGACAGCTCCGAAACCGTCGCCCCCTCATTACCAAAGCTCACCATCTCGCAGCGGAACGCAACGTGATCGTTCAGCGTAAAGCCGGCGGCGTACGAGAGCAGCACGATCGCACGATTACGGCGCTGAGCCACGCGTCGCGGCCGAAAGTTCAGAAGCGCATCGATTTGCGAAGGGCGCAACGGTCGTACGGGCGCCGGCGGCCGCTCCCGCTTGATGCCCTCGAGCAGCGTCTGCAGCATCGGATGCGCGTAGAGGTCTTGTCCCGTGCGTTTGCGCTCGATCATCGAGACGATCCGCACGTGCTCACGCACCGTGTAGAAGGCCTTCGATTGCGCGCGATCCGCGGCATAGCGCAACAGACGCTCCAGCGTCGGCGGCCACGGCTGCTCGGCTCGCTCGCGACACCAGCGCTCGTAGATCCGCAAGTGGTACTGGCGCGAAGCCTCGGTGACCGCGGAGTACGGCAGCTCGGCAAACGCGCGGGCGGCGATCGGAAGCCGCTCGACCGCCAGCGAACCCGCACGAGAGACAGGGTAAACGCGCATCATAGCCCCGCCATCGCGGTGAAGTTGGGCGGGGCGGTGCGCGGACGGAAGTACCGGCGCAGCGTGTCATGCGACTTGTGCCGGCTGTGCTCCATCGTCTGGATCTCGCCCAGACCGCTCTGCAAGAGCGCCGTGATCATCCCGGCGCGCAGCGAATGCGCCCCGAGCCGGTCGTCCGGCAAGTCGAGCACGACGCCAAAACCCTTCACGATGAGCGAGACCGCGCTGACCGACAAGCGCCGATGCAAAACGTTGGAGTGCTTGGACACCGGACGAAAGAGCGGGCCGGGCCCGGGCGCGATCGCGATCCATGCGCGCAGCGCGGCGATCGGACACAGCTTCGGGTTCGCGCCGGGCCGGATCGTTTGGTACGCGCCGCGGCCGAACTGATCGGTCTTGCTGCGGTCCAGGTAGACCCGCAGGTCGTCGCCGACGAACTCGAGGTCGGCGTGGTTGCGCGCGACGATCTCGCTGCGCCGGAACGCGCCGGCGAAACCGAATGAGACCAGCGCCCAATCGCGGATGCCGCGTGCGTGATTCGGATCCACGTCGCACGCTTCCCGGATCTGCAGGAGCTCGTCGGCGTTGAGCGCGACCTTTGCGTCCTGCTGATGCGTCAGCACCCGCCCGATTCCGCGCAGTACGCTGCGGAACGCCTCAGTCTCGGTCGGATCGGGCTGTTTGGCCAGCGCGTGCGCGACCGAGATGACCGAGGCGACGATCCGCAGCGAGCCGATGGTCAGACCGTCGTTCACGCCATCGATGATGGCCAGAGCGGCCGTCGCTTCGCTCATCGGCATGGCGCAGCGGTCCATGGCTGCACAACTGCGCAGCACGCGGCTCCAGGCCCAGCGGTAGAGTCTGCGTGTCGACGGCGCGCGGGAGTTGCGCAAGAAATAGGCGACCTGTGGTGACTGCCGGCCGACTTCCGATGATCCCGCGTCAATCGCGTCGACGAGCCGAGGGTCCAGCTCGTTCATGGGTTCGTCCTCGTGGGTAGAGAGCGCCCCGGTGCCGGTTGGTATATCACAGCCTGTACCGCTTGGCAAGGGGTCCGCGAAAAACGCCGTGAGATCCGGCAGTGCGATCGGCCCTGCATCGAAGCGCACTCCGTCATCGAGCGGTTCGAATGCGATTGTTTGTTCTTCGTCGTCCATGGGCAGCGCCCGCGCAAGCGCAATGTTGCTGGCGCGCCGGCGCGCCCACGCATGCGTCGGGGAATTCTTTGCGGGACGAACGTGCGCGCGTGCGCGCGGCGAACCGTGGTGCCCGCGCGAGCGCTCGTGCGCGCGCGATGGATCGTCATGCGCGCGCGTGTGTGCCGGAACGCCGTGAACAACTGCGAGCGCGTCAGAGGGCACGTGCTTGCGCGTCGGCGACGCGCCGCGCGTCGCAATGGCGTTGTCGATGCTGCGCTCAGCGTTTGTGACGATAGGCATCGAGCTGCACGGTGTTGGTTCGAGGAGATCCATCTGCTGCGGAGACGGCATCATGTTGCACTGCGTTTTGACGCGAGATTTTCTTCTCGCGTTTAACAGACTTAGCTTGTCTTGATACATTTGTGTTGGGTCCATCACGCGGCCACTTGCGATAGAGAGCATCATGAAGAAGTCATCCCGCATCGCGTCGAGGACGTCAACCGGGCCGCAAAGCCGGCTAGCTCGGGCCTAACTGGACCTAACCGCCCCTCCGAAAAAGTTTACAAATCGTCGCGGCTACGCACGCGACGAAAAGGAAGCCATGTATCAGGAACGAGACCTGTTCATCGCCCGCGTCATGCGCTCAGGATCACGCATCGTCGTCCCGGTCGACCCCCGCACTCCGGATCTCCCGCCCCTCCTCACTATAGAAGAAGCAGCCGACGTGCTGAATACCACGCCAACCCTCGTGCGCACCGCAATTCGCCTCAACCAGCTGCCACACGTGCGACTGGCCGGCCGCGACCGCGTCATCGTCGGCAAAATGTACGAACGGTTCGAGGCGGCGGAAGCCGATCGGGAGCAGCGACTCGCAAGGCACGCCGCAGGCTGAACCTAGACCTCCCCTGAGCTTGGACCAATGTGCGCGAAGTACGTCTGGGCGAACAACACCATGAAAAAGAGACCGGCAGAGACATCCCGGCTCTCGAACGCACGAATTGCCGAGACTGCGCCTGCAGGCACCACGTCGATCAAACGGCTCTCGTTCCACCGCTCGAACGCCGACAGGAATGGCGTCGGATCGGCGATCGAAAGCTTGTCCGCGAAGCGCTTGTCGAACAGGTACCAATCGTAGTCCGGCACGTTGTAGCCCATCGGCGTGGCCAGGCCCGCCTTCGGGATCCGCTCGGGCAAGCTGCAGTGGACCACCGCCGTGAGACGGTCGAACGGATCGAGCCGGTCGTCTGCGACAACGCTGGCGACGGCGACGGCCCAATCGATGTAGCAGCCGGCGGCGAGCAGCGCCATGACCGGGTTGGCGCGCGATCCTTCAGGTACGCCGCGCGCAGCTTCGACCGACGCGAGCGCGGCACCGCCGGCGAACACCGTCTCGAGCGTCGCCCCGGTGTTCCGCAAGAAGTTGCGCTTCTCGGTGAGCCCGCGTGCCTCCTGAAACAGCTCGTTGAACTTGTTCTTGGACAGACCCGGGATACGGCTACGGCGCCACTCGAGCCACCGATAGTAACGCTCGGCCGCGAGGACCGCTTTAGGCAACGGCTCGCTCACGCGAGGGACACGCGGCGGGGGGAGTAGGCGCGTGACCCTCCGCGGCTACCTATGCCCAGCACGCCACGCCAACGTATGCTGCGGCCAACCAACGGCGCACACACCCAGGAGATCACGCTCGTGAACGCTTCAACCCGACCTGCGGTCTACCTCGTGTCGGAGGTCGCCGAGATGCTCAAGACCACCGAGTGGAACGTCTATCAGATGATCAAGCGGGACGAGATCCCGGGCGTTTACCGCCTGGGGACGAAGATCCGGATCGTCAAGCGGATCTTTAACGAGAAGATGGGCATCCTCGAGCCGGCGAATGCCGAGGGCTAGCGGCGTGGGCCTCGCGCCTTGCCCGGCAACGACTCGACCGACTCGAGCGCGCGGTCGAGGTCTCCCAGTGCCTTGCGTGCAGTGCGCGCGGCGCTGACCGCCTCGCCGACCTGGTCGGCAACGTCCGCTGCCCGCGGTGGACGCGCCGCCAGACCCGCCTCGAACGCGAGCTGGTCGAGCGAGACGTGCAACGCCCCCGCGATTGCGATGACGGTGCTCAGGCGCGGGTCCGTCCGGCCGCCGCGTTCCAGGCGGGCAATCGTCGATTGGGGCACACCCAGCTCGTGCGCCAGCTCAGCCTGCGTTAAACCGCGGCGTTCGCGTGCCGTCCGGATGGCCTTGCCCAGCGACGATGCCACTCCAACGGAACATCGTCAGGGCAAGTGGAAGGGCCTTGCGCCAAAACGGTATAATAAAAAAGAGCCAAACGGCTATTACGCTTTGGAGGAATCACTAACCCTGCGATGATCGGATCTTGTAAAGAGAACAAGAAGACCGGGACGTGGCGCGGGCGGATCGATCTGCCACCAACCGCGGACGGACGTCGCCGGCAAGTGCGCGTCCACGGCCGCACGGAAAGAGAGGTCCACCAGAAGCTCCGCAAGATCGTCAACGACTTCGAGGCGGGCATCAGGGACCCGCGCGAGGGCCGCCGCTACACTGTCGACATGGCGATCGACGCGTGGCTCTCGCAGTCCCGCGGCTTGGCCTTCCGCACATATGACAGCTACCAGGCCGAGTCACGCCGCCATCTGCGGCCGCCCTTTGGGAAGACCCGGGTCGCCGACCTCACGCCGGGCACCATCCAAGAAGCCGTCGCCGGTTGGCAAACCGCCGGGCGCTCGACGAGGAGCATCACCTACTACCTCACGCTGCTCTGGATGGTGCTCGATCGCGCACGGCGCGACAAGTACCGTCCCGACAATCCAGTCGACGACGTTCGCCGCCCGGCGTTGGTCAAACCGAAGAAGCCGAATGCACCCCCCGAACTCGTCGCCAGCGTCCTCGGAGCGCTCGCCGGCTCGCGCCTCTTTACGCCGTACTTCTTGCAGGTCTCACAGGGGATACGCCCGGGAGAGCTCCTTGCCATCCGCCGCCGCGGCATCGACCTTGCGCTGGGTACCGTGCAGATCAACGGAGCGTTGGAATACCGCAACCGCCACCTCGAGTGGAAGCGTCCGAAGACGGACGCCTCGACGCGAACATTGCACCCGCCCCAAGCGATCCTGGCGCTCCTCGCGGAAGCGCTCGCGGCTCAGCAGTCCGCCTTGACCGAACTCGGGATTCCAGTCGAGTCCGACACGCCGCTGTTCGACGATGGCGAGGGGGGTTGGTGGCATCCAGACAGCTTCCGGCGCGCCTATACGCGATTGCTCGATCGCGCCGGCGTCGCCCGCGTCCAATGGCGCGGTGCTCGACACACGTTCGCGACCCTAGCAAGACAGCTGAAGGTGGACAACGATACGGTGCGATCAATTCTCGGACACGAGGAGTACAGCACGACCGACCGATTCTACGTCGAGCGGGCCGAGGACCCGGCGGCAGCTCGCGCTGCGAGCGAGGCCGTAGTCTCCCTTATTTTGCCGCACTTGCGAGGACCGCTAATCGCTTCGCTACCAGCGTAAAATCGTATCGAGTCCGAATCGGGTCGACGCGAAGCTCCGACTTTGCAACGAACTTTCACTCCGGATCGACTACGACAAGGTCTCCCCGAAGCGGCGCGCACTCGAGGAGCTTTGGCCTGTGATCGACAGTATGATCGACCTTGACGATTTCGACCTAGAAGCCTGGGCCGCGTCTCGCAATATCCCGCTCGTACCTCTACCGCCAACTACAGGCTAACGAGCTCCCCCGCAATTATCTGCTCGACTGGAACCCAGGGTCAGAAGCGACATTCGATGGGCAGATTCGGTTCCAAGTGCAAGGCCGCCATGACCTTCACGTGGTGGTGTGAGAGCCTACAGCGGGAACCGCCCGAGAATGAAGCCAGCATCCGCGGTCGGTTCGGTCGCGATGGCATGACCATCGGCGTGGAAGCCAAGATGGAAGGTTGGCGGCGTGCCCACGGTACGACCAGCCGTTTCGAAAGCTCTGACGATTGCCGCGATGTTCTCGCGAACGCGCTTTTCGTGCTCATCCACTAACAGAATGGCGCGGTCTGCCTGCTTATGCGCTTGAAGAGACGTCCCCGCCACTGAATATCCCCCGCCGACTGGCGCGAACACCGCACCGTTGACGATATTCAGGATTTGAGCGCCGGCAGCACGGAGTTTCGCGCGGCCTTCGTCGGTTACTTCGTAACCGGTGACGTTGCCCTTGACGCGGGCGTGCTCGACGGCCTGCGGCCAATTGCGCTGCAATATTTCGAGCACCTCTATCTTTGACCAGGACTCATGATCGAAGAACCCGATGCAATGCACGACGTCACCGCGCACGAACGCAAAGAGAACGATCTCTGTTCCCGGCACTTTGCCTTGCGCGTTCCGCAGACCCAAATGAAAGTGGATGACACTCCAATCATTGAGTAGCTGGTCCTCGTATGTCGCTTTGCGCGTCTTGCGACTTAGCCTGGCAGTGATGTCGATGCCCTGTTCGAGTTCAGACTTCAACTCGGCGTATCCAGGCTTCAGCTGCGGAGGACAGGCGAACTCCATAGCCTCGACGACAACATAGCGTTGGACGCTCAGGCGGCGGCGCGTGTTTGCATAATACCGATAGATGACCTCACCATAGGGTTCGGCGGGGTCTACCGCAATGGCGTTCTCAGTGAGAATCTGCTCGACAAGCTGTCGAAAGTCGGCGCGAAAGTCGAGCTTGACGTCCACGGCGGACTTGTTCGTCATCATAATGACCTCCAACACGCTAAGCTAAGCCGTGATTTCCATATGAGGACCTGAGAGCGCCTTCCTGAGCTTCACCCGTCGGGTTCGTCACTTTTGCCTCACATCATCAGCGCGAATCACCTGATTATTCTAGCAAAAAGCGCCTGGAATCTGCAGCGATTTGGAAGACTCATCTGGGGATTGCGGGCTTATCTCTGATAAGTGCACAGCCGCATCGCGCCGCGTTCGTGATCGTGTCGGGATCGACTAGGGGATGCGACGACAATCGGCCCTGCAACGACCGCCGCTGTTGCTGTGGCCGCGTTGACGAACGCGCCCGATTTGCGAGACTTCCGCCGATATCAGTTGGAATGCTCAAAGAGGCCGCCGGCGCCGCGGCGGCTTAGTACCACAGGGTCCGATGAAAGCCCGTGTGATCCTCCGACCGCTCGACCGTAAGTCGCGACGAGAACGTCTTCGAGACCATCTCCGTCGAGATCTGCCCGCAGGAGCTCCCATATGCTCGTCTCGAGAGGTGCCGAGTCGCGGCCACCGGTGGGGCGCACACGCACGAAAGAAGACCCCACAGTCATGATGGTTGCTTCTCCGGCTCGGACGAAGCTCCCAAACGTAGGTAGCCGAGCAAGACGCGGCTACGTAGTCGCCCAGGTCATCATGTACCAGTTCGGGCTTCGTCTGCCGCAAAGAAGCCGATGCGGCCGGCGACCGCGATACCCGGAACGGGCAATGAAGCAGCCGTGACCGTAAGCGAAGAGCAACTGAAGACCTGGTCGAATGAAGGTGCGACGACCGCGGCGGCGGCGACGTACAAGTCGGTTCAGACCGCGCTGAGTCGCGGCAAGAGTCTTCAAAAGTACAAGTACGACGTGTACCTCCAAGGCTCGTACGGTAACCGCACCAACATCTACGGCAACAGCGACGTTGACGTGGTGGTCGAACTCACGTCGGCGTTCTACTCGGATACCTCGTTACTGCCAGCGGACCAGCAGGCTGCCTATGAGCGACAGCGCTCTTCGTCGGAACTGACGTTCAAAGGCTTTCGCGACGACGTTCATCAGGCGCTCATAGACTACTATAAAGCGAACCTCGTGCGCCCGCGCAACAAGTGCACCGAGATCCTGGCCCACAGCGGACGGCAGAACGCCGACATCGTGCCGTGCCTGGAATATCATCTCTACACGCAGTTCACGTCGTTCAAAACAGACTATCACTCTGGAATCAAGTTCTTCACGCGCAACGAAAACGCGCCAGTCGTCAACTTCCCTCGTCTGCACATGCAGAACGGCGAAGCGAAGAACAAGCGCGTCAAGTTCTACAAGCAGACCGTCCGCATTTTCAAGAACTGGCGCGACCGGCTCATCGCCGAGGGTCGACTCGCTGAAGGCGGTGCCCCGTCCTATTTCGTCGAGTGCCTCTGCTGGAACATTCCCGATGCGCCGTTCGGCGAAGACACGTGGTGGAAGACGACTCTCGCTTGCCTCCAGTTCTTGCATGGCGCAGCCTTCGAGCAGTTCATGTGCCAGAACGGAGCCATCCGGTTGTTCGGAACCGCTCGGGAACAGTGGAACATCGGAGATGCACAGACGTTCCGTCGCGCGCTCATCGATGATTGGAACAAATGAGAGAAATTCACCCGTACGCGACCGACTCGAGCGAGCGTGACAACATGGCCATCGTCATCGCGGTCATCGCCGCGCTGGTGGCGTGGTGGCTCCACAATATCGTCGAGGCGCACCAATCGAGTCTTCCCGGCTGGCTATGGTGGGTCGAGGTTCCGGGACCTATCGCTCTGTATCTACTGTTGCGCCGCGCAACGGACGAGTGGGCCTGGTCGTGGCCGCTGCTGCGCTTTCTGCGGCTCGTGCGCATCCCGAACCTCAACGGCAAGTGGAACGGCACGCTGCGCTCCAGCAACGACGAGATGCAGACGGAGCATCCGTGCACATTGACGATTCGTCAGACGTGGACGCGTATCGCAGTCGTGCTCACCACGAAGACATCGCGCTCACAAAACTTGGTCGCCGGCATCCTCATCAACGGGGCGGACGACGCGCTGCTCGTCTACGAATTCGAGAACGAGCCGGCGATGGACGCACCGGCCACCATGAGTACGTTCCGCGGCCACGCCACACTTCGACTCGAACGCGACGAACGCGGCGACGTGCTCACGGGTGACTACTACTCGGGGCGCGGACGCGCGACGACGGGGACGATGACCGTCCGGCGAGCGCAACCTGGCCGGTCGGCCTAGCCGAAGGCTGGACGGTGCGCCCGCTTTCATGCTATAGGCGCTCTTGGAGGCACACATGAACCAACAAGACCCCAAGGCGGCCATACTCATGGCGCTGCTTGCGCATCTTGAAAACAGTCCTTTCTTGTTGCCGTTGGACGCGGAAGCGGTCGCTCAAGCCATCGGCACCAAGATGTCCATCGCCTCGACTTGGTTGAACGACCTGACGACTGCGGGACTCGCAGTGCCGTTTGCAGTGCCGGGCGAACCATCAGGATGGTCAGGCCGGTACGTGCTAACCGCAGTCGGCGAGGCTGAAGCGCGTCGGCTACGTTCGTGAACTTGCTCAGCAGGTAACGGACAGCTGCGAGAAACGGGACGGAGAGTAGCGAGCATCATGGCTAAACCGAATCGAAAAGCGCGCAAGAAGAAAGGCGTACAACCTCGGCAACTTCCTCCGCACGCTGGCGATTCCGGAGACGATTGCCGAGTGGTCGCTGACGACGCTGCGCGAGAAGCTGATCAAGATCGGAGCGAAGGTCGTCAGCCACGGCCGGTACGTCGCGTTTCAGATGGCGGAGGTCGCGATCCCGCGCAAGTTGTTCGCCGCGATCGTCGAGAGAATCGCTACTCTTCGATCGCCGCCGGTAGCGATGCCAGCGTGACCACCCCGGCCGAAAACATGCGCCGGAAACCAATGGGGGAGGTGCGTCCTTATGACCGTGCAGCGAAGCTTTTGGGGGCTACGGGGGCCGACGCTGGCTTCACCTCGCGCCGAACCGACGGCTTGGATTGCCGAGAGCCCGGAAAAACGACGGAAACGCCCGGCAGTGGCTCGAAAAGGACGGTTATCTGGGGAATGTCGGCTAAGATGTCTTTTCGCCCAATTCAATCGGGTGAATGCTGGCCTAAAACTGCCGCGAAAACGGGCCCGCGCGCAGCAACTTGCATGTGTCCGCGCTCGTCTCGCCCTCAGTAAGCGGTAACGCCGATTTAGAGTAACATGATGACCGATACGCTCTTAGCCGAGATTCTGGAATGGTCAAAAGAACGACCCGCGTGGCAGAGAGACGCGCTAAGGCGGCTATTCTCATCGGGCAAAGTCGGCTCCGGCGAAGTTGATGAGCTGGTTGTCCTGTGTAAGGCAGCTCACGGCCTGAGCGACCCCAAGACGGCGCAAGTGTTGACGGCGGAGCACTTGCCGGTCACAGATCGCGCGTCGGACACTGTTACTCTCACGAGTATCACGCATAACCATGGCGTAAACGCGCTCGCGCCGGACCAGACAATCACGTTCGGGCCGAACCTAACTCTTGTATACGGACAGAACGCCGCGGGGAAGTCAGGCTACACGCGCATCTTGAAGCGCGCATGCCGATCGCGAGGCACGGAAGAAATCCTCGGGGATGTGTTGACCGGGACGGCGCCGCTCAAGGCTCAGGCGACGATACGCTATCGCGAGGGCGGACGGGAGGAGCAGTTCATCTGGACGCCTGACATCGCCCCGAACTCTGCTCTTGGAGCGGTGAGCGTCTTCGATGGCTATACTGCTCCGATCTATATCCGCGACAAGACGGATGTGGCGTTCCGGCCCTTCAGTCTTGACGTTTTCGATAAACTGTCTGCCGTGTGTGGGGAGGTTCGAACGCGGCTTGAAGGTGAAAACGCGAAGTTGAATGCTGTGGTCGCGAAGCTGCCGGCTCTCACGGAGGGCACGCGAGCCCACGCGCTTACGACGCGCATCACCTCACTGACCAACGTGGACGAACTCCGGACCTTGGCGACGCTCACACCCGAGGAACAGCGCATCCTAACGGACTTGAAGGATCAGCAGCGTGACCTTCAGGCCGCGGACCCCAAACAGCGTGCGCGGGAGCTGGATCTCAAAGCCGAACGCATCGACCTGCTCGCCAATCACGTGATCGGCCTTGTGAAGACCTTCGGTCCTGAAGGGATTGCCACGCTCAGGTCCGCGGCGGATTCACTAGGAAAGGCCCGCGGGGTACTCGCGGTACTCCGCGCAACGGCGCTAAGCGCAGACCTCTTGTCAGGAAGTGGTGAGGAGGCGTGGCGTTCGATGTGGGATGCAGCGCAACATTTCTCAAGCGTTGCATATCCGGAGGCGCCATTCCCAGCGATTCATGAAAGCGCGGTATGTCCATTTTGCCAGCAGACGATTGGATCGGATGCTGCCAAACGCCTAGAACACTTTGCCGAGTACGTCTCCTCAAATGCGCAGGCTGACGTCCGGGGAGCGGAAGCGACATACACTCGGCTCGTCTCGGCCATCGCACAGGTCAGCGTGAAAAGCCCGGAGATCGAGCTCGCGACAAACGAGCTCTTCGCCGATGATGCCGAACTTGGGGGCCGGCTGCGCGTCTTGCTCCAAGACGCGGTCCTTATTCAGCAGGAAGCGGAGAGCGCGGCGAAAGTCGGCAGCTACCCTAAGCTCGAGCTTCAGGCCGGGATCGAAGCCGATCTAGGTTCTGCCGCAAAGAAGTTGCGCGACCGCGCGGCGACTCTGAAGCAACAGAGTCCTGCACTCGACCCACCAGCCGCGGCGAACCTCCGCGAGCTTGAGGCACGAGCCGCGCTCAGTGAACATCTCCAAGACGTTATCGATGAGGTCGAGCGCCAAAAGCGCCTTGCGGCCTACCAACGATGCATCGACGACACACAGACGCAGGCAATCACGCGGAAAAGCACAGAACTCACCAAGCGACTGATCACCGACGAACTTCGGACAACGTTCCGGTCCGAGCTATCTAAACTTGAATTCAATCACCTCGCGGTTGAGATTCAGACCGCCGGAGGTGCGCGGGGAGCGCTCTTTCACCGGTTGGCGTTTACGAACGCGCCGGGTGTCACGGTCCCTGACGTCGTGAGTGAAGGCGAATCGAGGACGCTCTCCCTGGCCGCCTTCCTCACGGAGCTCAGCACAGCCAGCGGAAAATCAGCGATCATTTTCGACGACCCCGTATCTTCCCTCGACCATGTGTGGCGGGAGCGTATCGCTCGCCGGCTATTGATTGAAGCGAAGGAACGACAAGTTATCGTATTCACGCACGACATAGTGTTCTTGCGGTTCCTGCTCGACGAGGCGTCGAGGCACGAAGTGGACTGTATGAAGCAATATGTCCGGCGAGAGGGTCAGGCCGGAATCTCGTCACCCGATCTTCCGTGGATCGCAATGGGCGTCAAGGGGCGCATCGGCGCGCTTCGGAAGCTGTTCCAGGCTGCCGAGAAGCTGTTTCGAACAAAGGGCCAGGAAACGTACGAGCGAGACGCACGTGAGATCTACGGGCGTCTGCGCGAAGCCTGGGAACAAGCGACAAGCGAAACCTTACTCAACGATGTCGTCCAGCGATATCGACACAGCATCGAAACGCGAAAGGTCAAGAACCTTCACGACATCACCGAAGCCGATTGTCGAGCCGTGGAGGAAGCGATGACGGAGTGCTCTCGATGGATACGCGGGCATGACCAGCCGGCCGCGGATGCTGCGCCAGTCCCCGGGCCGCCTGAGCTGAAGCAGCGGATTGATGACCTCGCTGGCTTTGTCGAGGCGATTGAGAAGCGACGGAAAAAATGACGACGCAGATGGTCGTGACGACAAGAGGGCCCACCTTGCCGTTCCACGGTATCGCAGAGCCCCGGCTCAAGGCGTTCACGGTTCATTTCGGAAGGCAGCCGACTTGCCAGCGGCCGCAGCAGCGTGAGCGCCGCCGTGATCGCGACGAGCGCTCCGGCGAATGCGAGTTAAGATGACTTTCCGCCGAAATTCATCCGGAGAATACGGGTTAAGGGAAACAACTATGCGACGCGGTCCTCGACCTCGCGATCAAATAAGATAGCGAGCGGCGGCATTAGGTGCGGCGATAATTGCCGTGACCTGCTTCGCGATCTTTGCGGCAAGACTAACCTTGCTATTGTCGTTGTCCAGCCGCGCCCGAGCGGCATTAGCTGGACAAAAACCGGCGGACGTCGGCAATGACATCGCTTAATACGACGTCGATTTTGCGCGATCCGCGATAGTTGCTGTGCGGCACGAAGACGATGCGCCTGTGATTTGAAAGGCGCTCATAGATTGATCGGTCAGAGAGCGCAAACACACGCCGCAGTTCCCGTTTTGCATGTTCGCCCATAGCAATAATGAGTCGGCAGCCTGAGGCTCCGAGGATGCGGCGGAAGTGCTGATCCGCGCAGAAGGTCGCGCACTCGCTAACCCCGATCTCGCTTCTGCTCTTGCAGTGAACGACTTCAGTTAGGGCGTAGTCGATTCCAGGAACCGCGGGTCGGCTTAGGAGCGAGCTCGCTTGACTTCGGACGAACGCCCAATGCGGAACCCACCTTGAGTTCCGCGCTCCATTGGAAAGGACCGTATAGATCCCGTCCTTCGTATACCCTGCACGAGGATCAAAAAGGTTTACGTGCGAGTCCCAGACCTGTTCAGACGAGGAGGACCGCGTAGCGTGTTTGTCGTCCCCGATCGACGGATTCGATGACACGAACAATAGCGGCGCCGTCTCGATATGGCCAACCCATGGCTCTGGCAACTGAAACAGTTCTGGAGGGATCGGTTGTGATCTAACAATAGTTCGGCAGGGGTGCGGCCCCGCTATCACATCGTCAAGGATTTCCAACGCGACCGAGCAGTATGCCGTCTTAAAGAAGGTTCCGCGAATGGCAGCCTCGTCAGTCCGCAAGCCAGGTGGCTTCATTTCAAGGGCAGTCGACCGGAACGAAGGTTGCCGAGCGTCTGACGGTTGACATTCATTGCGGCGGAGCCTGGGTCGGTCACGATGATTGGGCTACCTTACTGAAGAAGGCGGCATAAGTGCGGATCGCCGTTTCCAGCTCCTCGTTCCGGGAACCGCTCGCAGCGCGAGCGCTGACGCAGCTGGAATGGATCGAGCGCTGCGCGACGCTGCTCGGCGCGGACGGGCTCCTCTTTGACACCGCGCATTTCCCCCGCAGGGACGCAGAATACACGGCGCAGCTGCGCAAGGTTACGATCGACCTCGGGATGGTCCCGTTCGGGATCGACGCCGCCACGCTGCTCGAGCCGGCCGCGGCCGCGGACGAGCGGGACGCCGTCCTTGCGCTCGCTGCCGCGCTCGGCATCGCCGTGAATTCCCTCGGATAATCCAATGCAACAGGCCCGGAATCGGACCGCGGATCAGCTGCTGATGATGGTTCGAACCCCGGGAATCGACGCATTGCAGCCCCGTAGACGCGTCCGAGGCCCGGCGAAGGTATCAGCGGTCATCCGAACGGGCCAGAGGCGCCTTGGCGGCCCAAATCAGTTCGCGCTTTGAGCATGTTGCGTCGAATAAAGGGTGTTGCGTTCGATGCAACGGCTCGGTACTGGCGATATTCGCCGGCTCTTGCGCAAAGTTTTTCGCCCAGTGGGCCTGAGTGCCATGACGTCGGCACAGCGACGTGCTACGTCGATCGGGCCGTCCGGTTCGGGCGGCTTCTGATTCGAGGGCGTCAACGTGGACTGGCAGGCATGGTCTCGGCAGTTCTGGATCGCGATGAAGACCGAGGGCGGCAATTGGAAGCACCGTTATCACACCTTTCCGAACGGCGCGACGGTGCTCGAAGAGGTCGCCGTGGTCGGGGGCCGCGGCGTTCTGCTGCGGTGGTCGAGCGAAGAGCGTGGGATGGTGGCGCTGCGCCCCGAGCCGTTCGGAGAACCCGAAGAGCAGCTGCGCGGCGAACAGATCCCGGTGCTCGTGCAGGGCGATCCGATCGCCTCGGCCGTGCACGTTTCGCGGCGACTCGCTTCGCTCGCGTCGAACTCGTAAGCGGCCGACGTCGGCGCTACGGCGCGATCTGACGCACGATCGCCGCGGCCGCCTCGAGCACCAACGGTCCGCCCGCAGTGAGGATTTCCGGCGCATGCGCGAGTGTGAGCCGGCCATGGTCCCACAGTCCGATGATCGGCCAGTCGGGGTTGTAAAAGCTCCACCAGCGCGCGCTGGCGAATCCGCCGCGCTCGAAGATCGTGCGTGCCCAGGCTTGCGTGATCTCGCGATCGCGGGTGACGACGTCGGTCGGGCGGGCGACGCCGATCGAGCGCAGCGCGTCGACGTCGTTGAGTTCGAAGAGCACGAGGTCGTCAGGGGCCTCGATCGTCGCCAGCGCGTACGGCCGGCCGGCGGCGTTCACGAACGTGTCGGGGCGCCAGACCGCCAGCTGTCCGAACGTCTCGGCGATTGCGGCATGCGGCTCGGCCGCGGTGTACAGGACGTCGTAGAGATCCGCGTTGTCGATGCGGCTGCGGCCGGAAGGCGGGGGAACGAAAAGGGCGCCGCCCCGATCGTTCGGAGCGGCGCCCGCGTCGTACGGGAAGACCCGGTAGAGCCTCACGCGTAGCCGAGCGACTCGAAGGCGTCCAGAGCCACGATCAGGGGGGCTGCGCCGTGCTTGACCAGCACGTCGATCGGCCGCGCGTGGTCGAGGAAGGGGTCGTTGCCGACCAGCCAGTCCATCGCCGTGCGGGGCTTGTAGACCTGGAGTGCGCGCACCATGACGTCGTGCAGCTCGATGATGCGCTTCGCATACTCCGGGCTGATTGCGTGTCGGTGCCCCTTCCAGTTAGTGACGGTGCCGGCACCGACGTCGAGCAGCTTGGCGACCGGACGGGTGCCGAACGCCGCGACGAGTCGCTCGAGCAACGGCAGCACGTCCGAAAGGGCGGTGGGGTTCTTGGGGGGCTCGATCTCGAGCACGGGGAGCGTCCAGGCGGCCATATCAATCCTCACCTCCGACTATACCGCCGGGACCTCAAAACGTAAAGCGCTTTGGAGTCTTTTTCCGGCGGGCCGTAGCGGAGGCTTGAAAGTAATTATACGGGGTGATACCATACGTGGTGATCGCGGCGTCAAGTAGCGCGTCTGCGGGCGGACGAAAGTCCGCAAAGGAAGTCCCGGACCAGAGCTCCGGCAGAACGTGCTCAATATATATCTTTTCGACTGTCGAGTAAGCAAAGCGTAGCGTGAGCACTATCCGTTTCGCAATTGGTTCACTCGGTTTTGTGAATCAGGCGTTGCACGGGCAATCCACCGCTGCTGCATCCTTTACCATTACGGAGACTGACATCAATGGGGTGTCCAAATTGCGAATCGCTTCCGCTCGGCGTCATTTGTGGACGCTGTGCAGAGTTAAGGACGCCGCGAGGACGGGATAAACAAAAACGGCGGGAAGTGACCTCGCGCCGACAACGGTCGCTGGGACGGCCGCACAGCCGCGGCGCCGCACCGATCGCGGGCGAGAACCCGAATACCGTCCGCGTTCGCCTTACGTGTGCGAAGAAGCATCAGTGGTGGTCGGAAATGGATCGCGACGCGGAAGAAGATCCGATTCGCGATCCGATTTGCAGCTGCGGACGCTATTTCGAGAACATGAAGACCCTCATCGGCCGCTTTGTAGCGGGCAAGCGGTGCCGCAGGGGCTGCTGGGAGGCCAAAGGCGGGATCTGCGAGTGCGAGTGTGCCGGCGCCCACCATGGTATCGGCGAGAAGCGCGCACGCGAGTTGCTCGCCGCAGGGGAAACCGAAGGCCGAGCGGTCGCGTAGCCATGCCGGATTGGGCGTTGCAGTCACTTACGAACATCGGGCGTATTCCACGATTGCGAAGCGGCCGTGCTCACCCGCCTGCGACGCTCTAGGCCGGTGGGAGGTCGGGTCCATGTCGCATTGGGCGTTGCAGTCTCTGGCGAACATCGGGCGTATTCCACAATCGCGGAAGCGTTGGATATTCGGTCCTTTTTGCGATTATGCGGAGGTGGTGAAAATCCGACAATTCCCGGTAATCACGCTAGGCTCGAAATCGAGGTCGACATCGCGGAAGTCGCCGACGATGACACGACGTCCGGTATCGAGTCTCGCGACGGCGGCAAGCTCGGGGTCGATCTCGACGCCGATGGCCGGCGTCTCAGAGGGGATTGCGTGAAGCCATGCTCCTCGCCCGCACGATGGCTCAAGGACGACGTCGCGATCGGTGAGGTCGCCGAAGAAGCGCTGCACGAGAGCTTCCGCAACCCATCGCGGGGTCATATACTGACCGAGGTTGGCGACTCGTGAGTTCGTCGTACCTTCGTCGGGAGACGGCAGGTCGAACAGAAGCGGCTCGGTCACCGGGTGCCCAGTGCAGCGTGCGGCATTCGAATTTCAGGCATACCAGGACCGATACTCTGACGACGCGGCGAGCGGCGGCGCGTTCTCGAAGGTAAGAACCTTGACGAGCGAGCCGCACCCATGATCGAACGAGAGCATGGGCTGTCCGTCGCAAAAGGCGACCCGTTTGCGGACGTGCTCGACGTGTGGTTCGAAGGTGTGGGTGAATGCTCCACAGTGTTCGTAGTGCTGCGGTGCGCCTTCATTGCATCGGCACACCTGGCAGCGGACCAGGAAGGCGTCCTTGACCGGGCGCACGTAGTCCGCCATGCCGTGTGAGACCTCGGAGCCTGGAACCGTTTCGCAAGCGATTCGCGCCAGTGTTACGAGCGCGCCGCTGCGCCTCACGACCTGGTGGTATTCAACCTGTGTTTGGTCGTAGCCCCAACTGTAGCTGAAGAGCACGCACCGAGTTGGTCGTCACGCCGCTTGCGAAACACAAGAAAATCGGCAAGGACGTAATTCCGCCCTATGCCGAGTTGCTGCGGAAGGCTAACGTGCAGCGCGGCGACTGGACCGGCGAACGTCTCCCGCAGATGTTGTGGGCGGCGTTGCTCATCGCCGCGGTTGGGCGTGATGAAGCGCTGGAGCGCTTCCGCCGGCTTGCGCAGTACATTTCCGACCGCAGCGACGGCGACGAAGAATGCGGGAAAGTCCTGCGCTACGTCACCCTATCGGGACTCACTAAGTGGAACGACGAGGACTTCGCCGGATTCGTCGCCGCCGTAATCGGCGGCGCCGGCGCGATTTTCTCCGACCTGCTGCGCTTCGACGACCTTCCCGGGAAGGAACGTTGGGTCGCCGTCGTTCCGCCGCCGGGCGACAGCCTCGATTTGCTGAAGCGCGCAATCGCGTTCACCATCTGGCATCAGACCCAAGAAGCGACGGACATCCGCTGGATGAAGGTCTTCGCGGCGACCGTTTCCGGCACGTTCCATCTGCCTACCAAAGAACACTACGACGAAATCCTCGACTATCCAAATCACGGCGACATGCACAAAGTGCGGCCCGGAATTCGGTCCAAAGAAGGGGCCATCGACATGATGCCGCCAGGCATCGTCTCCGACTGGCCAAAGCGCTTCTGGAAACAGGCATACGACCTGACAAAAGCCGACCACGTTCGGTACAGTCCTGAACCGGCCGCCGGACCTTCGACAATCACGCCCGAAGAGGCGAAGCGCGTTCGTGATGCGCTACTCGCGCACTGCGAAGCGACGACCGCCGACACGAGCGTTGACCCGCGTCACGAAGCGTGTTTCGGGTTCGCATGCTATGCGCTTACGCTGCTGTGCGAGGCGCTGACCGGAGAAAACGCGTCGAGCATCAATGGTCGGCAGATTCTCCGCAGCCTTACCGAAGTGCTCATCAACTTCTCCGTACTCGCGAAGCGCGACGAAACCGACCGTTGGCAGGCGTTCCGGAACTACGGCTACGGTCAGGCGAAACTCGCGTACCTCAAAGCGCTTGAAAGCGAGGAGGTGCCGACGTTCGCGACTATCGAGTCGCTCGAGGGCCTATCGAACGAAGACGTATGGCACGAGTTCCGTGAAATCCACATCGGCAACTGGAACGATTCCGACCTTCGCACGATGAGCGAATCGGTCGGACTCAAGGACCAGGTCTACGACAAGTACTACGATTGGTCGTCTGCGTTCGTTCATGGCAACTGGGCCGCAATACGCGACGCGTGTTACGACCTCTGCCTCAATCCGCTGCACCGGCTGCACCGCGTGTTGGCGGTCGAGCCGAAACGCCTTTCAGACGTGGTCGCCGATGCGGTACACGTCGTCAACAAAATCCTCGCGCTCGTCGACGCGCTCTATCCGCCTTTTGCAGAACGCTTCGTGGAACCGGCCCGGCCCCCCGCGGTCGAAGGGTCGTAAGGCGCATCGATGTGCAGTGTGCACGGTGTTATGTTGGGCGATTCGCATCGAGGAGCATCCGCCCACGAAGCACGACGCGCCGGCATAAGCCGACCGCCCAAGACCTGGACCGTCAACCGCGGATGGCGCTCGTTTGGCGGCACTTTCAGCATCGAGGAGTACTACGACGAGGTCCGCTCGATGCTTGAGATCGAGCTTCACAGTTGGAAGTACCTCGAGGTTCAAAACCCACCGGGGGACCGGCCCTGCGGAAGGTCGGCACTAAGAGGGATCGAGGGCGGTTTTTTGGCGTGCCGTCTTACCGCCGTGGACGACGCGGCCGACTGTGGCCTGGCGCACGCGTGGCACGCGCGGTGGCACAAAAGGGCGCGGGCGACGCCAAAGCAATTACGTTCAGGCCCCACCGCGTGAGCCCTGATGCCAACGGGACCGTGCTCGCCCTAGCCAGAAGAGACGGGTTCGGACTCATTCGTAAATAGCAGGTCGCCGGTTCGAGTCCGGCCGTCGGCTCCAGCCGTTTCGCTCGACGCGCGCTCTGGGGAAGCCTCGCGCCGGAATCGAACCCAGCGGCACCATGATCTTGCCTGC
>Ga0075522_10000279_pt1 | contig 35815 bp, 27 predicted proteins | sample NGEPerA_FD_74796 | JGI IMG/M metagenome (GOLD analysis project Ga0075522, IMG submission 74796) | Arctic peat soil microbial communities from the Barrow Environmental Observatory site, Barrow, Alaska, USA - NGEE PermafrostL2-A | ecosystem: Environmental > Terrestrial > Soil > Wetlands > Peat ... | reverse complement strand
CGCCAGCAGCTGCTCCGACGCTCCAAACCCGTAGCCCTGTGCAGTGTCGAAGAAGTTGATGCCAAGGTCGTACGCGTGTCGGATTGCTCCGATCGCGGCCTGCTCGTCCGTCGCGCCCCAGTCGCCGCCCAACTGCCACGTGCCAAACGCGATCCGCGAGACGTTCATCCCGGTGCGGCCAAGCCTGGTCCACTGCACCTGTGTGTTTGCGCTGTGGGTGGTCATGACTCGCCTCCTGTGTGGCTCTTCTCCGCGTGCCCGAAGTACATCAGTTTCCAGATCGCAACGGCCCGAGCGACCATGCGCACATTTGCCGGATCGGTGGGTCGGCGACGCCTCCAGGCGGAGGACAGGATACGGGGCGTGCCCGTCGGTGATCAACCGTCTCAGCCCACCGGGCCGCTGCGGAGGCGGGATGGTCGGCTTGAGGGATTTGACAGGTGGACCCCAACCTATACTTGCGCCCCCAAAACGCATCTACCGGAGGACTGCGATGTATGGCTCCATCTCGCGCTGGCGGATCAAGGAAGGCAAGCAGGAGGAGTTCGAGCAGCTCGGCGACGAGTTGATGCGAGACCGGCCGGCCGGCTCGCGCTCGGTGCACGTCTACCGGTCCGATGCGGATCCCCGCGAGTACTGGATCGCCGGCGTCTTCGAGAGCCGCGAGGCTTACGCCGCGAGCAGCGCGTCGCCCGAGCAGGGCGCGCGCTACCAGCGCCTGCGGGACCTCATGGAGTCAGACCCGGAGTGGCACGATGGTGAGGTGGTCGTCTCCTACTGACAACGCCGTGACGACGCGGGTGGGGGGTATCGGCGGTGCCCGCTGGTCGCTGGCTGGTCGCTAAGCTCGCCCGTGATGAACTGCCCTGCCTGCGGAGTGGACAACCGCTCGGGGCGCCGCTTCTGCCGGAAGTGTGGCGCAGCGCTGGAGTACTTGTGCGCGGCCTGTGGAGCCGCCAACCAGGAGGGTGATGAGTTCTGCGGCGAGTGCGGCGCGGCACTTGCCGCCGCACCGCCACGTCAGCCACCATCCCCGCCGGCGCTCGCCAGCGCCGGACAGGTGCCCGCTGCCGAGCGGCGACATGTCTCCGTGCTGTTCGCCGACCTGGTCGGCTTCACTTCACTCTCACAGCAGCGCGACGCCGAGGACGTGCGTGAGCTGCTGAGCCGGTACTTCGACACCGCCCGGACGGTGATCACTCGCTACGGCGGCACCGTCGAGAAGTTCATCGGTGACGCGGTCATGGCGGCATGGGGAGTCCAGGCCATCCAGGAGAACGACGCCGAGCGCGCGGTCCGCGCGGCCCTCGAGCTCGTGGACGCGGTGGCGGCCTTCGGCGAGCAGGTGGGCGCACCCGGGCTTCGAGCTCGGGCCGGCGTGCTCACCGGCGAAGCCGCGGTCAACCTCGACCCCAACGACGACGGCATGGTCGCTGGCGACCTGGTCAACACCGCCAGCCGGGTGCAGTCGGTGGCAGAGCCAGGCAGCGTTCTCGTCGGCGACAGCACCCGAAGCGCGAGCGAGGCGGCAATCGAATATGAGGACGCGGGCACCCATCAGCTGAAGGGCAGGCCCGAGCCGGTGCGGCTCTGGCGTGCCGCCCGTGTGATCGCTGGGGCGGGCGGCTCGCTGCGTCCCACCGGTCTCGAGCCACCCTTCGTTGGGAGGGACCGCGAGATACGTCTGCTCAAGGAGTTCCTCCACGCGACATCGGAGGAGGGCAAGGCGCGGCTTCTCTCTGTCGTGGGACTCGCAGGCGTCGGCAAGTCGAGGCTGGCGTGGGAGTTCTTCAAATACATCGATGGGCTCACCGAGACCGTCTGGTATCAACGTGGCAGGTGCCTGGCATACGGCGAAGGGGTAGCGTTCGCGGCGCTGACCGAGATGGTCCGAATGCGCATAGGAATCATCGAAAACGAGCCGCTCGAAAGCGCCAAGCGGAAGCTGCGTCAAAGCGTGGAGGAGTTCATCCACGACAAGGAGGAGCGCGCCTGGGTGGAACCTCGCCTGGCCCATCTTCTCGGGCTCGAGGAGCGCGCACTCGGTGACGCCCGCGACCTGTACGCAGCCTGGCGCGTGTACTTCGAGCGCATGGCGGCGCAGCTCACGACGGTGCTCGTCTTCGAGGACCTTCAGTGGGCTGACAGCGGGCTACTCGACTTCATCGAGTACCTGCTCGAGTGGTCGCGCAACTCGCCGATCCTAGTGGTCACCCTAGCGCGCCCCGAGTTCGGTGAAAGCCGCCCGGGGTGGGGCACCGGCAAGCGCGGCCTCACCTCGCTCTTCCTCGAACCGTTATCGACAGAGGCGATGGGGGATCTGCTGAACGGCATGGTGCCGGGGCTGCCGGAGGACCTACGCGTGCTCATCCTCGACCGCGCAGCCGGCGTCCCGCTGTACGCCGTCGAGACGGTGCGCATGCTCATCGACCGGGGGCTTCTCGTCGAGGAGCGGGGCGCCTACCGCGCGCACGGTTCGCTAGAAGCGCTCGAGGTGCCCGAGAGCCTGCACGCGCTGATCGCGGCGCGTCTCGACAGTCTCGCGCCGCTGGAGCGATCGCTGTTGCAGGACGCCGCCGTCCTTGGCAAGTCGTTCACTGCCAACGCGGTCAGCGCTGTGACGAACATCCCTGAGCCGGACGTGGAGCCGGTGCTCGCCTCGCTGGTCGGCAAGGACCTCCTGGCGATACAGTCCGACCCGCGCTCGCCTGAACGCGGTCAGTATGTGTTCGTACAGGACCTGATCCGCAGCGTCGCCCATGGGACGCTGGCACGCCGGGAGCGCAAGCTCCGTCACCTGGCGGCGGCGACATACCTGGCCAGCGCCTGGACCGACGAGGAGGAGATCGCGGAGGTCGTCGCCGCCCACCTGGTTGAGGCGTACGACGCTGAACCGGCTGCCGCGGACGCTCAGGAGATCCGCGACCAGGCGCGCCTGGCTCTCGTGCGCGCCGCGGAGCACGCCGACTCGCTCGGTGGCGCGGCGTCTGCGCAGCGCTATTACGAGCACGCTCTGGAGTTGGCCGACAGCGACGAGACTCGCGCCGACCTTCACCGGAGGGCGGGAAAGTCCTCCCGTCTGCAGGGCCGCGGGGCGGAGGTGAGAGCACACATCGAGACGGCTCAGACCTTGTACGCCGCGACCGGGCAGCCGTTGGGGCAGGCGATGATGTTGTGTGAGCTTGCGGTTTCGGATTTCGACGAGGGGAAGGTCGCCGACGCACTGAGGCGAACCGAGGAAGCGCTCGCGACCGTTCCCGACGCCGCCACTGATGACGAGCACGAGGCCACGCTGGCGAACATCGAAGCGAGGCTCGCGCGATTCATGTATTTCAGCAGCGACTACGATGCGGCCCTCCCACACGTGGAGCGCGCTCTCCAGATTGCGGAGACCGCCGACCTGTGGGACGTGCTCGCGTTGGCCCTCGACACCAAGGGCTCCATCCTGGCTGCGCGCGGACGTCGCATCGAGGCCGAGGTCATCATTCGCGGCGCACTCAACGTTGCGCTTGAACACGATCTCACAGAGCGCGCCTCCGGGTCGTGTCTCAGCCTCGCCACAACCCTCGAGGAAGAGGACAGGCTCGAGGCGGCGCTCGATCTGTATGAGCAGGCGGAGGGACTCCTGCAGCGGATGGGTAATCGGCCGAACGCGGCCGGCGCACGGCTCAACCGCATCCTGGGGCTTCTCGACCTCGGCCGGTGGGGCGAGGTCGAGGCGATGTTCAACGAATATCTCGAAGCCGACGCCGAGGAGCTCGGCTCGCGCGTGTGGCCGGGCGCTCTGGCGATCAGCGCCGCCTGGTTGTATGCCTTACGCGGCGATGCAGTCGCTGTGCGGCGCCTCGTCGACGCAGGTGCTGCAATCGTCGAGCACGCGCATCTGGAGGTACGTGCGGGTCACGACGCCGCTCGTGCCGTGCTCGCCAACGCGGAAGGCGACCACATGCTGGCGCTGGCAACGGCTGAAGCGACTCTTCGTGCCTGCATCGACGAGTCCTTCCCGGTGTGGATGAGGCTGGCGCTCATCGAGGCGGTGGAGGCGGCCTTCGCGCTGGGCGACGTTGCAAAGGTTGTCGAATTGATTCGGCTGGTGCGTGAGAGCTTCCGGCCTGGTCGCCAGCCGTCGATGGACGCGCATATTCTCCAATGGGAAGGCCGCATGGCAGCGGAGCTCAATGACAACGACGGCGCCGGCGCCAAATTCAGGGCCGCCATCGACGCCTTCGCCACGCTGCAGCGTCCGTTCTGGCTGGCGGTGACCCGCCTCGAGCTCGCCGAATGGTTGCTTGCTCAGGGTCGTGACGCCGAGGCGCGGGAGCCCCTGGCCCAGGCTCGCGCGACGTTCGAGGAGCTGCGCGCGGCGCCGTGGGTGAACCGAGCGATCCGCGGCGCGGCGGCCCACATGGCCTCGACCGCGCTGCCAGCCTGAAGTGACATCGGCGGAGGCCGTCTGGCACCGTCGCGTGGAGTGTCTAGGTGTCAGCCTCGCAACACGCCAACGAAGACATCGGGGCCCTCATCGGTCACAGCGACGTCCACCGCGAAGCCGGCAGCGCGGAGCAGGGTCACCCAGACGTCACGACCGAACAGGCCTTCGATGTGGCGATCGAGCACCGCCTCAGTCTCCCCGCTGACCTCGTGAGTCACGATCACGTAGTCGACCGTGTACGCCCTGTCCCCACGACGTACCGGATGGGACCACTCGAGGTAGCGAAGCGCCCGACCGTCGTCGGCGTCATGCCCGCCGGTGTCGGTGCCTGGCGTGTAGCTCTCGCTCCCTGAAGAGCGCGGCCTCGCCCGCGTACTCCTCAGGGGCCGAGAGCAGCGGCCACCAGCTGGCGAGTTCCTCGTACATTCACATCCATGGGTTGTAGCAGGCAGGTAGACGGACTGGAGTCGAGGGCGACAGCTTCAACGGCGATTCGACCGCCGTGCGGGCCCCGGGATTTGTCCTGCGCCCAACTGGGTGGCCCGTTCCGCGCGGCTGACGGGCAGGCGAACGCTGCGGGTCACAAGGGCCAGTCCGAGGATCACCACCGCAGCCCCGGCGACCTCCGCCGGCGACGGCGCCTCGTGCACGAAGACGGCAGCCGACGCCAGGCCCACCACCGGCACGATCAAGGCAAAGGGCGCCACGGTCGACGCTGGATAGCGGCGCAGCAGGAATGCCCACGATGCGTAGGCGAAGCCGGTTGACAGGAAGGCCACGTAGAGGAGGGCCAGCACCGCGGAGACCGTCAGCGAACGCCCTGCCGCTGCGATCCGTTCCGGACCCTCCAGAAGAAACGAGAGAATCAGCAGCGGCACGGGCGGGATGAGGCTGGTCCAGACCAGGAAGGCGACGGCGTCGCGCGGCCGCGCAAGGCGCGTGATGACGTTGCCGATGCCCCACGACGCCGAGCCGGCAACGCAGAGCACGAGGGCCCCCAGGGGGACGATCGCACCAGTACGTGTGCTGGCGATCACCGCAACCCCGGACAGGGCAATGAGTGCACCCGCGAGCTGTCGCCGATGCGGGCGTTCGCCAAGTGCAACTGCCGCGATGGCGATGGTGAACACCACCTGGAGCTGGACAACGAGCGAAGCCAGGCCCGGCGGCATGCCCAAAGACAGGCTGACGAACAGCAGTCCGAACTGCAGCGCCCCTGAGAACGCTCCGACACCCACGACGTAGCGGGCAGGAACACGTGGGCGGTCAACGAAAAAGATGGCCGGGAGGAGAACCACCGCGAAGCGCAGCGCCACAAAGAGCAGTGGAGGGAACACCTTCAAGCCCTCGTCGATGATGACGAAGTTCAGTCCCCAGACGACCGCGACCGCGACTGCCAGGGCGACGTGACGTCGGGTCATCGGACCTCCGCGGTGCGCATGGGCCCTGCAAGTTGATCCCCCTCAGCGCGCCGAGCACGATACCAATCGCCATCAAGCGGTGTGCCACCGGGTGCTGGCCGTTCAGGAGAGCGGGCGAACCGACGTCGCCCGAATGGATCCTCCCCAGCGAGGCGCCCTGCCCGGGCTCGTCGTGTTTTCGCCCGCCAGGGAATCACGTCACCGACGTGATGGAAGCCTCGTTCCCCGGGCGATGTCCCGGACCCATGTGGTGGGGTGCAGTCACCCGTTGACGGCGAGCGGGATTGCGCTCATGAGGTAGGTGACCACATCGGCGGCGGAGTAGTCGTCACGATCGCCCAGCACGGCGCGGATGGAGCCGATACCGTCACCGCTGGTGACCAGGCCAGGCTCGATGCCGGCCGCGCGCACCTGGCCCAGTCCGACCGTGGCGGCGAGACTGTTGCACAGGCAGTTGCGATCGACCGTGGCGGCGGCATCGCCCCCCTTACTGACGTAGTCGGCGATGGGCTCGGCAGCGCAGCGGTAGCCGATGCCACCCGCCGGCTTGACGTATGCCTCACGCAGGTAGCCCAGATCGCACTTGCGCGTCCGTGCCGCGTAGACCTCGCGCTCAGAGAGAGTCCCGGGAACCGAGGCCACCTTGAACGGATACCCAGTCGACGAGGCGCGCGACGACGTGAGCACGAATTCGCGTTCGCTACGCACGATGTCGAGCACGGCACGGCGCAGCGCGGGCGCAACTCCCGACTCACGGCAGAAGGCGAAGAGAGTGCCCACTTGCACGCCGGCGGCACCGGCGGCGAGCGCGTCGCCGATGCGCGCCGGCGAGTCCATGCCACCGGCCAGCCAGAAGGGCAGGCCGATGGCGCGCATGGACTCGAGATCAACACGGTCGCGCTCGCCGTATTGCGGCTGTCCGAGCGCGTCGTACGTGGGCGTGCCGCGCGGCGGTGCATTGTGCCCGCCCGCCGTCGGTGCCTCAAGAATGAAGCCCTGTACCGGGCCGCTCGCCTTGCGGACCAGCACGCTCGCCAGGGAATGCGACGACACGATCGGCAGGAACGCCGGACGCCGCGGGGGGGTGGTGATGTCGAAGCGGCTGGGATCGAAGCGGAGGTGGGGGACGGAGGCGGAGGCGGAGGTGCCCATGACGTCGAGCCGTGTCTCCACCGGCTCCATGGCAGCGAGACGGTCGAGAATGCCGGGAACCTCACGCGGGATTCCCGCACCCATGAGCACGTAGTCGACACCGGCGAGCATGGCGCCGAAAAGTATCGGCACGGTGGGGATCTGCAGCTTGGTGAGCAGGTTGATGCCGATGCGCCCTGTGTGATCGCGCTTGGACAGCATCACCTCGACAAACGCCGCGACCGCGAGCAGGTCTTGCGACGAGTGCTTGTCACGATGCGAGTGCATCGACACGCCGCGATACGGACGCCCGCCGCGACCGGCGGGGAGGAAGTAGCGTTGCAACACCTCCTCGGCGATGCTGGGCACCGGGAACCGCGCCATGGCGTCACGCATCTCGCCGCCGGGATCACCGTCCTGGAGCCGCCGCGCCAGCACCAGGTCGATGGCCGTCCCCGAGACGACCCCGAGATGACCGGTCATGGCCACGGCCCGGGCGAGGCGGTGGTTGGACACGGCCACGCCCATGCCACCCTGGATCAGCAGGGGCGGTGTCGCGTCGGTGACCGCTGTGTGCGCCGCGTTGAGCATGGTGCTGCCTCTGTGAAGGTCGACCGCCTGTCCAGCGTAGGTGCGGGTTGTCCGCGCCGGCAGAGCCGAATGACATCGCGCAGAGGGCCGATTGTCACATCTCCTCGGCGCTTCGGGTCATGCACGTCCCACGCCCTGTGTCTCAATTGGCCACGATGGCCGGCTCCGTATAGTGAGGACCATGTCGGCAGGAGATGCCACGAGGCCCGCCACTGCTCCTCTGGAGGGAGAGGACATCGACACGGAGCACTGGGAAGACGCGCGCCACTGGATGAGCATCTACGATGACCTGATTCGATTCAAACTGGGCCTTCTCGACCGTGTCAAACGCGAGCTACCCAAAATGCATCCGGTGGCACAGAGAGCCGCGGACGTGGACATCGGCTTCATCGAGACCCAGATGGATGGGTACCATCGCCGTCTGGACTTGTGGTATCAGCGGGTCTGGAAACTCCATGGCCTATGGCTTGATCCGAATGATCGTGTGTTGCGCCTCAAGGGGAAGGAGGCTGTCCTCACTCACCGAGAGTTCGAACTCTTGCAATTCCTGCTCGACCATCCCCATCGCTTCTTCACCGCGTCGCAGATCACCGGGTTTGCCTGGTCAGACGCCGCACTACTCCAAGAGGAAGTCCGCAACTACGTCTTGCGGCTCAGGAAGATCCTGGCTCGGCTGGAGGTTCCTTGTGACTTGGTCAACCGACCCGGTCGCGGATACTCCCTGACGTTTCGGAACACGGACTAGCTGCATCGGTGCCTCCCGGCGCAGACCAGGTGGCGGCTCGTCCCTTGGCAGTCGGCGTGCGAACGCATCGAAAGCACCGACAGTATTGCTGACCTTGTTATGTCCGTGGGCGCACGCTCGCGTTCGGCGGACGAGTCTTGTGACCAAGCGGCCATGGCTTGACAGCCGCCGGTAGCCGTACTGGAAACGCCCGATACCGGGTGCCAGCCGATTGGTTCGTGAGGAGCGACGCTATGAAAGCAGCCGTGGTGCGTCAGTTCAAGCAGGCACTGGTTATCGAGGATCGGCCGATCCCGACACCGGGTCCAGGTGAGGTGGTCGTCCGTCTCGAGGCGTCGGGGCTCTGCCACACCGACATCCACGCCGCTCATGGCGACTGGCCCGTCAAGCCAACACTTCCGTTTGTCCCGGGCCACGAGGGGGTCGGCCTTGTCACCGCGATCGGGGCCGGCGTGACGAGGGTCAGCGAGGGTGATCGGGTGGCCCTCCCCTGGCTCGGATACGCTTGCGGAACATGCGAATACTGCGTCTCTGGATGGGAGACGCTGTGTTTGGAGCAGCAGAACACCGGCTATTCGATCGATGGCTGCTATGCGGAGTACGCGAAGGCGTCGGCCAGCTACGTCGGCATCGTGCCGCCCGGTGTCGATCCCTTCGACGCGGCCCCCTTGAGTTGCGCCGGTGTCACGACCTACAAGGCCGTCAAGGTCTCGGGGGCACGCTCCTCCGATCTGGTGGCCATCTTCGGCATCGGAGGCCTGGGACACCTGGCACTGCAGTACGCGAAGATCGCAGGCGCCACGGTGGTGGCGGTCGACATCTCGGCCGACAAGCTGGCGATGGCCAAGCGCCTCGGTGCCGACTACACGGTGAACGCCGCGGAAGAAGACCCGGTGCTGGCAATCCAGCGCCTCGGTGGGGCTCACGCGGCCATCGCGCTCGCGGTCGCACCGCAAGCGTTCGAGCAGGCATTCGGCTCGCTGCGTCGCAAGGGCACCCTCGTGTTCGTCGCTCTGCCCGCTGATAACGCCGTGAGCCTGCCGATTTTCGAGACGGTCCTCCAGGGCATCACCGTAGTTGGCTCGATCGTCGGTACGCGGAAGGACCTCAACGAGGTCTTCGAGCTCCACGCGCGCGGGCGGACCACGGTCATCCGTGAGACGCGCCAGCTCAGCACCGTCAACGAGTCGATCGACGATGTCCTCCGGGGACGTGTCTCCGGGCGGATCGTCTTCGATGTCCGGGACTCATCCGCACAGCCAGTGCGCCAACTGCAGGAGGTCGGTGCCCTCGCGTAGGCGCTGCCAAGTCGGGGAATGCCGACGACCAGTGGCGGGTGAAAGCCCGCCGCTGGTGGTCAAGTTTGGTTACAGGTCGGTGATGGCCGGGATCACCTCGCGCCCGATGGCCTCGATGGGCGCGATCCGCGACACATGCCGCAGCGTGCCGTGCACCTCGTCAAACCCCAGCGCCGCAAACTCGCGCAGGCGGTCAAGCAGCTCACGGGTGCGCTCGGCGTTCTCGCCCACGTCAAAGGTGGTGATGACAGTCTTTTCGATCGAGTCGTAGTCGCGCCCCAGCCGCTCGCAGTGCGAGCGCAGCACGTCGAGCTTGCGTCCGACGTCGGGTGTGCCGAAGAGGTTGCAGGCGTCGGCGTACTGGGCGACAAGGCGCAGCGTCTTGCGCTCGCCGCTGCCGCCGATGAGGATCGGTGGATGCGGCCGCTGTAGCGGCTGCGGGGAGTTGATGGTTCGCTCCAAGTGGTAGTGGTGGCCGTGGTATGGGCCATCGTCGTCGCTCCACATCTGCAGGATGATCTGCAGGGTCTCCTCCAGCCGCTCGAACCGCTCAGCAAGCGGCGGGAACGGGAAGCCCAGGCCGCGTGCCTCCTCTTCATTCCAGGCGGCGCCGATGCCGAGCATGGCGCGGCCGCCGCTGAGGACATCGAGAGTGCTCACTGCCTTGGCGAGCAGGCCGGGCTGCCGGTAGATCACGCCGGTGACCACGGTGAGCAGCTTGATCGCCGAGGTCTTGGCCGCGACATAGCCGAGGGTGGTGTACGCCGCCAGCATCTCGCGCTCGGGCGGACCGATCATCGGGATCTGGAAGAAGTGGTCCATCACGCTGAGGCGGTCGAAACCGGCCGCCTCGGCCGCCTCGGCGATGGTGGCCAGGTTGGCGCCCAAGCGCGCTGGGCCGCCGGGCCACGTGAAGTCGGAGACGTGAAGGCCGAGCTTCATGACAGCGATGCTCCGCTGAGGTTGAGGAGTCGCTCAGAACCCTACAGGAGACACCCCGCGCCCCTGCGTCGAGCGGCCGGCGAGGGCTGCTTCGAGTGTGGCACGGCCGGCTTCCCACCTGCCGCTGCAGGCATCGTCCGTCTGCATTGCTACGCACGCATGCGGGGGACGCGTAACCACCCTTCGAGTTCGATGACCCAACGCTCGCCGGGCGGCCCCATGCCGGCGCCCGGCACGCCCAAGCGCTGCAGCAGCGTGCGCCGCGGGCCCAACCGCAGCGCGTGACGATGCGGCAATCCGGCGAGATGCTGAGCGACTTCGAGCGCGGCGTCCTCGTGCTCGGAGAGACCGTCGACCAGCTTGAGGTCCACCGCCTGGACTCCCAGCCAGACCTCGCCGGTGGTGACGCGCGCCGCAGCGGCGTCGTCGAGACCGCGCGCGGCGCGTACCGTACTGACGAATCGTCGGAAGATCGCATCGACAAGTTCACGTTCCTTCGCCGCGTCCTCGTCGGTGACTTCACGCCACGGCGCGCCCAGATCTTTGTACCTTCCGGTCTTGGTGACGGCGATGCGAGTCCCGAGCCGCTGCAGTGCTTCGACGGCAATGGGACGGATGCTGATGACACCGATCGAACCGACAATCGCGCTGGGAAACGAAAGAATGCGTGTCGCGCCGCACGCGAGGAAGTACGCCCCTGAGGCGCCGGTACCACGGATCCAGGCGACCACCGGCTTCACCGCCGCGACGCGCTTCACCGCGACGTGCAGAGCTTCCGACGCGGTAGCTCCGCCACCGGGCGAATCGATTTCCAGCAGTACCGCCCGGATGCGAGGATTGCGTCGCGCCGCGTCGAGGGTGCGTAGCAGATCGTCGGTGCGCACCGCGCCGCCGATGACGCCGCGAATCGGAAGAATGGCGATACGGCGCCGGTCGGTGATCCGGTCAAGGCGCTCACTCATACCAAGCTCCGTCAGCATGGGTTCATGCTAGGCGAGGGGCGCTACCAGGCGCCGGGCCGGCTCGGCCCTCTTCGCGGTGCAGACCAGGGCGCGCCCGGCCAGCTCGAGGCCGTTGGCGGTGCGGTGGGCCGCGGAGAGGCCGGCCGTCGTCTTGCGCACCGCGGCCCGGGTGTCCTCTGACGCCGCCGCGATGGCTGCCGACAGCGGGCCGGCCAGTGCGGTGACGGTGTCGAAGTGCTCGTCGGCGGACGCGAACCTGGACGGTGTCGACACGTCGCGCACGACCACGTCGGTGAAGCCGGCGTCGGCCACCACCCGTTCGAGCACTGCGGGATCGGCCAGAGAGAACATGCCGCCGGGGCCCGTCGGGGGGCCGCCGCTGACCAGGCCGTGCATCATCGCCGCCATGCCGACGCACGTCATCCAGGGGTTGTGCTCCGGCCCCGCCCACACCGCGACCGCGAGGCGGCCACCCTGGGCCAGCAGGCGGTGGCACTCGCGCAGCACGCGTGGAGGATCGTCGACCAGCATCAGGCCCATGCGGAAGACGACGGCGTCGAATGTCCCCGCCTCGAGGCCGGTGTCGAAGGCGTCGAGCTGGGCGACCTCGGCGTTGTCGAGCCCCGCCAGGGTCTTGCGCTGGAGCTCGACCATCCCCGGGGCCACGTCACTGGCGACGACGTGGCCCTCCGGCCCGACTGCCGTCGCCAGCTGGCGCGCCAACTCACCGGTGCCGGCACCGAGCTCGAGGACCCGGTCGCCGGGCTGGAGGTCGAGCTGGGCGAGGAGCCGCCGGGAGAGCTCCTCCTTCATCCCTTCCACGTGACCGCGATGCGCGTCCCAGCCCGATGCCACTGCGGTCCAGTCGAACGTTCCTGTGGTGGTCATGGGATAATCCCTCCATGTCGTTGGTATTCAATACTGGTGGACTGTAGCCATAAGTGACCGTGCTGTCAAACCGGCGCGTGCCTACGACTCCTCCCGGCGGCGTGCCCAGGCACGCGAGACCCAGGGGGCCGTCCTGCGAGCCGCCCACGACCTCTTCATCGCGCAGGGCTACGGGCGCACCACCATGGCCGACGTCGCGCGCAGCGCGGGCGTGTCGGTGGAGACGGTCTACGCGGCGTTCGGCACCAAGGCAGGCCTCCTGCACCGTGCATGGGACGTGACCATCGGGGGCGACGATCAGGACGTGCCCTACCATGAGCGCCCCGAGGTGCGTGCGGTCCGCGCCGAGCCCGACCTGGCGCGCCGCTTCCACATGCAAGCAGCCCTCTACACCGAGACGGCGCACCGCATCGTGCCCTTCACGCTGGCGCTGCAGGCGGCGAGCGGGTCAGAACCCGCAGCCGAGGCCATGCTCGAGGAGATTGGCCGTCAGCGCCTCGCTGGCTACGGCGTGATGACCCGCGACGCCGCGGCGACCGGGCAGCTGGTGGTCAGCGAGCAGGAGTGCCTCGACGTGCTCTGGTCGACCTGTGACGGCGCGCTCTGGCACCGCCTCATCAACGAGCGCGGTTGGTCAGATGAGCGCTTCGCGCAGTGGCTCGGCGACCTCTGGACGCGACTGATGACGCGGCCGGACGTCGGGCGATGACCCGACTGCCAGCGGCAAGCGCATTCCCCTCTCGATGAAATTGCCTCGCTGGCTATCGAGACGGTCATCAAGAGCCTCAATGTTCCACGAACCTGACTGGCTGCGATTCGTCCCACAGTGATCAGCGTGGATCCCCGTGGAAATCGGGAGTAAGTAGTTATCCAGAGACCATTTTTGACCCTCCCGAAGACGGAATGAGAAGGCTACCTTGCCAAGGTAAGGGTCGCGAGTTCGAGCCACGTCGCCCGCTCCGGCGCCCGAACGAGGGGCTATTCGGCAAACGCGCTGAACTCGAGGCCAGGTCGAGGGTTGTCCCCGCCCAGCGGGTACAGTGGCGTGGTCCCGCCATCACGAGGAGGAGCTCTCCATGGCCGTCTGGATCGTCGTCGGCGTCCTCGTGCTCCTGGTGCTGGCCGCCGCGCTGCTCTTCAACGGCCTCGTCAGGCGCCGGAATCGCACCACCGAGGCCTGGTCCCAGATCGACGTCGAGCTCAAGCGCCGTCACGACCTCATCCCCAACCTCATTGAGACCGTCAAGGGGTACGCGGCGCACGAACGGCAGACGTTCGAGGCGGTCACCGCTGCTCGCGCCGGGGCGGTGAGCGCCGGGGCAACCGGAGATCCGGCGAAGATCGGGACGGCCGAGAATGCCTTGAGCCAGTCGCTGCGCTCGCTGTTCGCCGTCGCCGAGAACTACCCGCAGCTGCGTGCTGTGGAGAGCTTCACCCAGCTTCAGGAGCAACTCACGGCGACCGAGGACAAGATCGAGTTCGCCCGCAGGTACTACAACGGGAGCGTCCTCGACTACAACTCGGCGATCCAGACGTTTCCTCGCAACCTGCTGGCCGGCAGCTTCGGTTTCCACGCGGCGATCTTCTTCGCCGCCGACGAGGCGGACCGTGCGGTTCCCCAGGTGAGCTTCGCCGGCCCCGCCGCGCCGCGCCCGCCCGCGCCGATGGGCGGGTCCGAACCACCAGCCGCCGTCTAAGCCTGCGCCTCGGCGCGGTCAGACCGTCTGCGCCTGCGAGATCCGCTCCAGGGCGGCAATGCGCGCGGCGATCGGAGGATGGGTGTCGAACAGATGGTGATACCAGCCATCGTGGTGCTGCAGCGGGTCGTCGATGCACATTGCCGCGGTGGCGTGGTTGAACTTGGCGAACGGTTTGTCGTTGGCGCTCAGCTTGCGGAGCGCGCTGATCAGCCCCACCGGATTGCGCGTCAGCTCGACTCCGCTGGCATCGGCGAGGGATTCGCGCGAGCGTGACAGGGCGAACTGGATCAACGGCCCAACGATGACCGCCACGATACTCAACAGCACCCCCGCAGCAATCGCGAACAGCACGATCTGACCGGAGTCGCGGCCGCGACCGCCGTAGAAGGCGGTGCGCCAGATGATGCTTGCCAGGAGTCCAGCCAGCCCGACAAGGGTGGCCACGACGAGGATGAGCCGGACGTCGTAGTTCTTGATGTGACTCATCTCGTGGCCGATCACCCCTTCCAGCTCCTCGCGGTTCATCATCTGCAGCAGCCCGGTGGTCGCGGCGATGGCCGCCTTCTTGGGACTGACCCCAGTTGCAAACGCGTTGGGTGACGGGTCGTCGATGACGTAGACCGCCGGCTTTGGCAGTCCGTCCCCGATGGCAAGCGCCTCGACCACGTCGTGGAGGACCTGGTACTGCTGCGGGTCGGCCGCGTGCGCCCCCGATGCGGCGAGCACCAGCCGGCTGCCGGATGTCAGTGCAAACGAGGTTGCGGCAAGTGCCAGCACGGCTGCGATGACGATGCCGGTGACCACTCCTCCAAGGCTGCGGGTCGTGGTCCCATCCAGGTTCCTAGTCGATCCCAACAGGAACCCGAGGAGCGCGCCGATCCCCATCCACACGATGATGAATAGCAGGACCACGATGACGCTGCGACGCTTGTTCCTGGCGACCTGACGATACATCGGGCGCTCATCTTAGCCGGGCCGGTGGATGCGGGCTCCACGCACCGTCCGCTCGCCCATCGAAACATCGGCCGGACGAGCGCCACCGTCGTCGGTGATGGAGAGACCTAAGAGATCCTGATCCACCGTAACCATCCGGTCGTCGTGCGCCTGCTAGCGGAATTGCGTGCGTATGCGGACGTCAGAATGCTTCCGTGACCAGCCGGGCCGTGAACGCGGGACTCGCTGCAGTCTACGTGGCCGCGTCGACCGTCATCCCCCTCGTCTTCAAGACCACGCCGTCCGACCTCGACCTGTACTTCTGGCCTTCAGCCCAAACCGTCGTCGCCGGCCACCCGCTGCTCATCTATTCGACCAACCCCCACGCCATCTTCTTCAACGACAACGGCCCGGTCGGGCTGATTCCCCTTGTGCCGATCGCAGCACTGGTCAATGCGCTTGGGTGGGCGGGAAGTCTCGCCGGTCGTGCGGCACTCACCGGGGCGGTTGTGTCGCTGTTTGCTCTCCTCCTCGCGTATCAGGCCCTCCGCTTCATCACGGTCGCGCGCGGTGGTGTACGCCGGCCGCTCGCGGTCGAGTGCTCAGTTCTCCTTGCGCCCGCGCTGTGGATCGCGATCGTCGACTACGGTCATGTCGAGCAGCCCGTCGAGCTGTGCCTGATCCTGCTGGCGGTCACATGTATCCTGAGCAGCCGAAACGCCTTGACGGGAGTCGCTCTTGGCGCGGCCGTGCTCACGCGCACCGTGGCGGGATTCTGTGTGATCCCGCTCATGCTCGCTCCGCTTGCGACGCGCCGGCGTCGCCCGACGGCAACGATCGTGGTTGCGGCCGTCATCGCCATCGGGGTCGGCATCGCGCCGTTCTTTGTGGCGGATGCGCAGGGGGCCGCGCGTTCGCTGCTCACGTACCGCGACAACCTCCCGATTGGCGGCGGATCGTTCTGGATCATCGCGCGACAAACGCCGTGGGCAAGCCTGGTCAAAGACGGTGACGTCTATTTCGCAGCGGCTGTCGCGATTGCGCTGGTGGCAATGACGCTGCGCCGCAAGCCCAGTATCGCGACCACACACACGGGGCTGATCGGGCTCGTCACCGTCGCGTCGTGCTGCTTTCCGATCTTCGCCAAGACCGTTTTCCCGTACTACCTCCTCGAGCCATACATCTTTGCCGCCATCTGGTGGCTGGCACGACCCGGCAGCGCGCGGAACTGGCGAGCCGTGTCCCCGCTGCTGCTCACCCTCGATGTGTTCATCGTCAAGGCGGCGCTGATCTCACCGGGCAGCGTGTGGGGCGTCGTCGCGAGCCTTGTCTCATCGGGCACAGTCGGTGTTGCAATGGCGCTCGTGATCCGTGATCTCCTCGGCTCGGCGGAGAATGCCTCGGCGAGCCCTGGGCTCGAAGACATATGCAGCCTCGGCCGCGGCTGGCGATAGACCTGGACGAGATGGCCCCTTGGGCTGCCGACATCATGGAGGGCCAGAGCGATCCCCGAAAAGGGGCCGCCCTCACCTCCGCGGCGGTAGCCTTCGACGATGGAGAAGCCAATCAGCTATGCCGTCCACGAGGGCGTGCACATCGCTTACCAGGTCGTCGGCGACGGACCTATCGACCTGGTGTACACGCCAGGGATCTGGTCCAATCTCGAAATCATGTGGGAGTGGCCCGCATGGGCGCGCTACCTGAACCGGCTGGCGTCATTCTCGAGGCTCATCCTGTTCGATATGCGCGGGGTCGGGCTCTCCGATCGGGGTCCCGAACCGCCCGTCCTGGAGTTGCAGATGGACGATGTCCGGGCCGTCATGGATGCCGCCGGCTCGGATGCGGCGGCGATCTTCGGCGGCGCGCGCGGAGGCGCGATGACGCTGCTCTTTGCCGCCACCTACCCCGAGCGCACCCGAGCACTCATCCTGTACGCGCCTTTTGCGAAGACCCTACGCGCGCCTGACTGGCCCTTCGGCCGGAGCGAGGAAGAGCAACAGCTGTTCTTTGAGCGGTTCACCCGGGAGATGGGTACTGGAGAGAACCTCGACCTCCAGGGACCGAGCCACGACGAACGGTTCAAGCACTGGTGGGCGCGCTTCGAGCGCCTTGGCGCGTCGCCGGGTGCGTGGCGCGAGCTGGCTGAAATCCTGACCTCTGTCGATGTGCGGCAGGTCTTGCCTCACATCCAAGCTCCGTCGCTCGTGATCCACCGCACCGGCGACCGTATCTCAGACGTCGCCCAGGGGCGTGCCGTCGCCGAGCGGATACCGGGAGCGAGGTTCGTCGAGCTACCTGGCGATGACCATATCCCGTTCCTCGGCGACTCCGACGCGATGACGAACGAGATCGAGGAGTTTCTGACGGGCGCGCATCAGGCACCCGACACCGACCGCGTCCTGGCGACTGTTCTCTTCACTGACATCGTGGGATCCACGGACCGCGCGGCAACGCTCGGCGATCGGGCTTGGAGAGACCTGCTGGAGGCTCACCACGCACTAGTGCGACGTGAGCTGGCCATCCATCGCGGTATCGAGGTCGACACCGCTGGTGACGGCTTCATGGCCAGGTTCGATGGCCCCGCGCGGGCGATTCGTTGTGCGCAAGCCGTCACGGCGGCGGTGCGGTCGCTCGGGATTGAGATCCGGGCGGGCTTGCATACGGGTGAATGCGAGTTGATGGGTGCTGACCTGGCCGGCATTGCGGTGCATATTGCGGCTCGCGTCGCGGCGGGAGCGGGACCAAGCGAAGTGCGTGTCTCCAGAACGGTGAAGGACCTCGTGGCTGGATCCGGGATTCGGTTCATCGATCTTGGCGCTCACTCCTTGAAGGGCGTTCCCGGAGAGTGGGTCTTGTTCCGCGTCGACGAGTAACCCGTCCGCTGAGCGCAGTTGTTCGCTACGGGGCGTGAGTCGGGCGTCCTCACCGCACCCGCCGAGGGTCGCCAACTGGGCGCCGTAGCGGCACTATTGGGACATGCTTCTTCGAGCGAGGAACTACTGGACGTATAGCATCGGCTTCGCCGTCGCTTGGGGGATAGTCCTGGCAATTGTCTCGGCCAGCAGGAGGAACCAGCTCAATGTCTTCCTCTTGGTCTTCGCTGGGGCGAGCATAGGGTGGGCCTCGGGCACCATCGCCAGGTATGTCTACCCACCGCCGCGCCGGTGGCGTCAGCACCGTTAGCCCGCTGGTCGTCGGCTAGCTGTGCTAGGGCGGGCACGTCACCCCGCGCCTGACGGTTGCGAGCAGTAAATCTGCCCGGTGGCGCTTGGCAGGCAAGAGGTCCACGGGCGTAGGATCCGCGCACCGTCCAGCGCCACCGCTCGGACACCCACCGAGGAGGCAGTATGCCCACAGTGATCGGCTACCACGATGTGAAGGATCAGAAGCATTGGCTTGCCTCGCCAAAGCGCGAAGAGGTCTTCGGCCCCCTCGGCGTCACCAACATCCGGACGTTCATCGACCCGCAGAACCCGACGCGTGTGGCGGTGCTCATGGACGTTGCCGACATGGACGCTCTCATGGGAGCGATGCGGACGCCCCCAATGGCCGAGGCGATGGAATATGACGGTGTGGTGGCCGAGACCTTGGTGATCCTTGTCGAGGCGTAGTTTCGTTCGCGAAAGCCGAGCAGAGCGAATTCCCAGTCACCCTGTCTGAGCAACGGAGAAACCGACATGTCCACTGACCTTGATAGCGGAGGGGGACGAGGTCGTAGCTCGTTTCAACTACAGGGTCACCCTCGCCAACGGGAATGACCCGATGACGTCGCCTGATGTGTTTCAGGAGATAGCCAGTCTGATGACACCCCCGGTCGCCCCTTAGTCCAGACTGGTCACGCGGAGGGAGATCAAGTAGCGGTAGGTTCAAACCGAGATCAGAGAGGCCTCTGACTCGTCAGGCTGGCATCGAAGGCTAGGAAGCGCCGTCTAGCCCCTCGGCCGCCACGTTGTCGCCGCCGGCTCTCGGGCCGACGACGACGTGTGGCGGCGACCAACTAGAGCTGGACAATCACCGACTTGGTCTCGAGGTAGTTGGAGAGGACTTCCTCGCCCATCTCGCGGCCCCAGCCGCTCTGCTTGAAGCCGCCGAACGGCAGCTCCGCGCTGTACACGTTGTAGGTGTTGATCCAGACCGTTCCCACCCTGATGCGCTTGGCGAGCTTGTGGGCCTTTGAGATGTCCTTGGTCCACACGCCCGCAGCCAGGCCGTACTCGGAGTCGTTGGCCTGACGCGCGAGGTCATCGACGTCGCTGAACGGCAACGCGACCAGCACGGGGCCAAAAATCTCCTCGCGAACGACGACGTCGTCGGGCTTGGTGTCAACCAGGACGGTGGGTTCCACGAAGTACCCAGGACCGTCGATCGCATGGCCGCCGGCGAGCGCGCGGTTACCGGCCTCCTTTCCCTTGGCCAGGTACCCGGTGACGCGCTCGAACTGCTCGCTGGAGACGAGCGGACCCATCTCTGTGCCCGGATCCATACCGGGGCCGACCTTGATCTTCTTGGCCGCCTGCACGACACCATCGACGACCTCATCGAAGCGGTCCTGCTGGACATACAGGCGGGTGCCCGCGGAGCACACCTCGCCCTGATTGAAGAAGATCCCCTGGGCGGCGCCGGCGACGGCCGACTCGATGTCCGCGTCTGAGAAGACGATGTTCGGCGACTTGCCACCGAGCTCCAGCGATACCTTCTTGAGGTTGCCGGTGGCGGCCTTGGCGATCAGTTTGCCGACCTCGGTGGAACCCGTGAACGCGATCTTGTCGACACCCGGATGAGCCGCGAGCGCAGCGCCAGCCGTCTCACCGAATCCCGTCACGATATTGACGACGCCGTCGGGAAGACCGGCCTGGAGCATGAGTTCGCCCAATCGCACAGCAGACAGCGGCGTCTGCTCGGCTGGCTTGAGGACCACCGTGCAGCCGGTTGCCAAGGCGGGACCAAGCTTCCACGCGGCCATCAGCAGCGGGAAGTTCCACGGGATGATCTGGCCGACCACGCCGACGGGCTCGCGCAGCGAGTACGCATGAAACTCGGCGCCGGGAAGGTAGGGCACGGACGGGTTGATGGTGCCCCCATTGAGCTTGGTCGCCCAGCCCGCCATGTACCAGAACAGGTCGGCGGCGAGTGGGACGTCAGCTGCACGGGCCACGCTGAGCGGCTTGCCGTTGTCCAGGCAGTCGAGCTCCGCGAGCTCGTCGGCGTGCTCCATGATCAGGTCACCGATGCGATGTAGGATGCGGCCTCGCTCGGAGGGGTTCATCCGGCTCCACGGGCCGTCGTCGAACGCGCGGCGAGCGGCACGCACGGCGCGATCGATGTCCAGCGCGTCGCCCTCTGCGACGTGTGCGAGCGCCTCACCGGTGGCGGGATTGACGGTGTCGAACGTCTTGCCGCTCGCAGCCTCCTCGAACCTGCCATTGATGAGCAGCGCGCGCGTGGACGAAGTGAAGTGGCGAGTGTTCTGTGCGAGTGGGGTGGCAACGGCCATGGGTACTCCTCTCAACTCAACGGATGAGTGCGCGTGTGGAGGGCCAAAGAAGGGTGCTGAGGCACTGGCTGGCCAACCCCGAGGGGGGCGCCCCGACCGGCGCCTTGCGGCTCTCGCCTCGGTCCTGGGATCGAGACATCATAGCAGACGGTGTCATAAATTGTTATGGCGGCGTACTAATATCATGAGGCTGTCCATGGTCCAAGACCGCTGTCGGTCGTCGAGGCCGCAGCGTCCCTCCACGCATCCGAGGCCTACGTCCGTCGCCCGCTGATCACTCAGCGGCTCTTCGGGATCAAGGTGGGCCCGGTCTGGGCCTCGAGCCCCAAGGCCCGCGACGTCACCGCCAACTCCACTCGACCCCCTTGCCCCACCCGTACGCTCGCGGGGCGCTCCGCTGCGCCGTGCACGTCCGCCCGTTGGGGTGTACGGTCTGGGGCTCCAGCGAGGTCTCTCCGTCCCACTTCACGCTCTTCCAAGGAGATCCCATGGCCCTGCATGCCGGACTGAGCGATGCTGCCCGCAACCGCATCGTCCAATTGGTCGGTAGCGGCCAGGGCAGGCGCAGCACCAGTGACCCCTGCCTCGTCTGTGGCCGCCCCGCCACATGGCGGATTGAACGCCCGGACGGCAGCTATCTAGTCTGCGATTGGTGCGACTCGATCATCCGGGAATATGACGCCAGGCATCCCGAGCGCGATCCCAGCCGCCACGTCCGGTTGGCTTGGGACGACGCGTGCCCCGGGGTCGAGCGGTCCGGACTGCTCGCCTGAGGGTAGGCTCGTTCCGTTGCCTTCACCATCGACAAACGCGTAGCGGCGAACCGGCGCCGGCTGGTGTGACTGTGCACCCGACCCGAGGTCCGCGCGTCGATGAGGTCTCAGAGGAGTGCTGCGATCATCGCCTCCGCGATGAAGCGAGCGTACCGTTGTGGCGACCAACCCCGGCGAAAGACCAGCAGCTCGCACAGCTCGGGAGAACTGTACGTCCACAGGACGTCGGTCACCTGGGCCAGTGTGATTCCTGCGCGGACGTGACCGCGGGCGCGGAGACGGCGTGCGTTGGTGGTCATACGACGAAGGCGCGCTGCATCCAGCTCTTCCTGCAACGCGCGGATCTCGGGGTCGGTGGCCGCTGCAGCGTGTATCAGCATGAGGATCCGTGCGGCACGCGGGGCCACCTCCGCGGTAAACGTGCCCCATCCCTGGATGATCTTGCGCGGATTCGGCTCCTCCTTCTGCAGGCGGTCTGATCGCCGCTCTGCGGCCACGGGACCGACGCCCTCGAGCGCCTTCTGCCAGAGGGCTCGTACCAGCCCGGGCTTGCCGCCGAACGACTTGTAGATGGTGTCCACGGAGACGTCCGCATCGGCGGCCACGGCGGCGATGGTGGTCGCGCCGTATCCCTCGCTGAGGAACCGGCGCTCCGCGGCGGCGATGACTGCCGCCTGTCTCTCCGCAGCGGCCGCGCGACGACCGCCGGCGTTATATGCGCGGCGCTTGACAGGAGGTCTGGCCACGCCCATAGTCACGCTTTGATTCTAGCAAACTGGAACGAATACTACCCGGAGGTGACGGATGACGGAGCAGGCGGCGGAGATGGTGAACCGGCTGGTGGACGCCACCAATGCGCACGACGTTGAGGCGCTGATCAGGTGTTTCACCGAGGACTACCGGAACGAGACGCCGCTGCACCCGGCGCGGAGCTTTCGCGGGCGTGCCCAGGTGCGGCGCAACTGGGAGCAGATCTTCGGCTTCGTCGCCGACCTGCGTGCTGAAGTCACCCGGCAGGCCGTCGAGGGCAACACAGCGTGGACGGAGTGGGAGATGCAGGGAACCCGACGCGACGGCAGCGCACATCACATGCGCGGTGTGGTCGTTTTTGGGGTGCGCGACGGCATGGCTGAATGGGCGCGCTTCTACCTCGAGCCCGTCGACGAGGGCGACGGCACCGTCGACGAGGCCGTTCGCGCCCAAGTGGTTCCCGCGTGATCCTGGTCGCCGGGGGTACCGGGCGGCTGGGTTCACTGGTGGTACGTCGGCTCGCGCGCAGCCGTCTCCATGTGCGCGTGCTCACCCGCGATGTGACCAGAGCGCAACACCTCAGCGACGTTGCCGAGGTCGTGGTGGGCGATGTGCGAGACCGCCTGAGCCTCGACCACGCGATGCGCGGGGTGACCACGGTGGTGTCAGCTGTCCAGGGTCTTGCCGGACCGGGAAATGTGACTCCCACCTCGGTCGACCATGAGGGCAACATGCACTTGGTGGACGCGGCGGCGGCTGCCGGCGCCGACGTCGTCCTGCTCTCGGTCGTGGGGGCGGCGGCGAGCCATCCGATGGAGATATTCCGCGCCAAGTACGCTGCGGAGCAACACCTCCGGGCCTCGACAGCGAAGTGGACGATCGTGCGCGCCACCGCGTTCCTCGAGCTGTGGGCGGAGGTCCTGGGCAAGGGGATCGTCTTCGGCCGCGGCGACAACCCGATCAACTTTGTGTCGGTGCACGATGTCGCCGCGGTCGTCGAGCTCGCGGTGGTCGATCGCAACCTGCGCGGTCAGATCATCGACGTTGGCGGCCCGGACAACCTCACGTTCAACCAGTTGGCGGCCGAGTTGCAGCAGGTCACTGGACGCTCGCGGCAGGTCCGTCACATACCCCGCTGGCTGCTCCGTGCCATCTCACCGCTCGCCCGACGGCCGGCGGCCGCGCTCGTCATGGACACGATTGACCTCACCTTCGAGGCGTCACCGACGGCGGTTCCCGAATTGCGTCTCACGGACACCCTTACCGCGCTCCGAATGGCGACGTCTGCCCGATGAGTGCGTCCCTACTTCGTACTCGCGGGGCGCTACCTGAACCACCGCCGCAACCGGGTGGAGTAGGCACTGCCCGGGCCGGCGAGGCGGGCTGAAACGCGAAACCGGAGCCGTGAAATCGACGGGGCAGCGAAAGCCTTACCGCGCCCTCGGGCGATTGCGGCTTTTTTCGGTCGGCGATGCCGACGAGCCGCCCCCGCCGCACTATGACATGGAGCGCGTCCTCGCCCTCGCCAGGAAGTACGGCTGGAACGTCATCGGCCCGCCCATGGCGCAGCCAGTTACTCCAGGCCGCCCAGCCTCCGCTTTATCCCGTGGCGGTGTGGGAACGGCCGGTCGTTGCTGAGCCTGTTGCCGCGTCGGCACGGAAGCGCGCGACGCGTGGTTCAGAGAGAGGATTCGAACTCTCACGGCACGCGGATCGCGCTGGCGAGACCGCCGCCGCCGTGTTTCAGGGCGTAGGCTGCCTAACGGCGAGCCCAACCAGCGGTGAGCGCCGGGAGCTCGCGGAGGTGCTTCAAGTGACAGCAGTGAATTCCGCTCCGGTTGTAGCTGCCGAGAACCCGTGGCGCAATGCCCAGCGCCAGTTCGACGAGGCGTCAGAGTTGCTCGGCCTCGACCCCGCACTGCGTGTGGTGCTGCGCGAGGTCAAGCGTCAGCTGATCGTCAGCTTCCCGGTGAAGATGGATGACGGCTCGGTGCGCATGTTCGAGGGCTACCGCGTGCAGCACAACATGACCAGGGGTCCGACCAAGGGGGGAATCCGATACCACCCGAGGGTCACACTCGACGAGGTCAAAGCGCTGGCGATGTGGATGACCTGGAAATGCGCGATCGCGGGGCTGCCATTCGGCGGAGCCAAGGGCGGGGTGATCGTCGATCCCAAGACGTTGAGCGTGGGTGAACTGGAGCGGCTCACGCGCCGGTACGCCACCGAGATCAGCATCGTCATCGGCCCTGAGTCCGACATCCCTGCGCCCGACGTCAACACCACCCCCAAGGTGATGGCATGGATCATGGACACCGTCTCGATGGAGCGCGGGTTCTCGGTCCCCGCGGTGGTGACCGGCAAGCCGCTTTCCGTGGGTGGCAGCCAGGGTCGCCTCGCTGCGACCGGGCGCGGCGTGATGTTCGTGGCCGTCGAAGCCTGTAACAAGCTCGGGCGCAGCCCAGAGGGCACGACCGTGGCTATCCAGGGATTCGGCAACGCAGGATCGGTGGCAGCCCGACTGATGGCGGAGCGTGGCTTCACCATCTGCGCCGTTTCTGACACTGGTGGCGCTATCTATGCACCGGGAGGGTTGGACATCGCTGCCCTTATCGCCCACAAAGCACGCACCGGGTCCGTGTCCGCATTCCCCGGGACCAAGAGGATCCGCGACGCCGAGTTGCTCGAGTTGCCGGTCGATGTGCTGATCCCCGCTGCCCTCGAGCACCAGATCACCTCCGAGAATGCCGGCCGCATCCAGGCGAAACTCATCCTCGAGGCGGCAAACGGGCCGGTGACCCCGGACGCCGACGCGATCCTCGAGCGGAGAGGGATCACCGTGGTGCCGGACGTGGTCGCCAACGCAGGGGGTGTGACCGTCTCGTACTTCGAGTGGGTCCAGGACCTGCAGTCCTTCTTCTGGGACGAAGACGAGATCAACGCGCGCCTGGAGAAGGTGATGCACCGCGCCTTCCAGGAGACCTGGGAGGCTGCGCAGGCGCACCACGTGTCGCTGCGGCATGGTGCGTATTTCCTAGCGATCGAACGGGTGGCCGAGGCCACGATGGACCGCGGCATCTACCCCTGAACACCGTGTAAATCCGGGTGACCCAAGGTCTGCCGAGCGTGGACGGGCATCCTGCTGTGGGTTGATCGGATCCGGGCGGGCTGTTCCGTAGAGGTTGGCGACGGCCTAGTAACGCGACACCGTGGTTTGCCGAACGCGTCATACGCTTCACCAAATGTCCGTAGAGAGGGGCGCTCGGGGCGGTCTGCCCATCCTCGGCCGGCTCAGCGCCGCGCCGGCCGCGGTCGTGCTTGCGCTGTTCACAGGCATCACCGGCCATGCGCTTTCAGTCTCGACGACGACCCTGACCGCGGGCACCAATCCGACGGTCTGGGGCCAGTCGGTCACCTTCACGGCGACGATCACCCCTGGCGCGCCAGCCCCCACGCGCACCGTCACTTTCAAGGATGGTGGGATCAACATCGCCACCTGTGTCGGCAGGCCCGTGGCGGCCCGCGTCGCCACCTGCACGACCAGCACGCTGGCCGTCACATCGCACACCATCACCGCGGTCTACAGCGGCGATGGCTCATACGCGGGCAGCACGTCAGCAGCGGTCGTCCAGGTAGTGAACAAGGGAACCACCACCTCGGTGGTGACCTCCTCGGCGAACCCCTCGGTGTCCGGCCAGACGGCGACCTACACCACAACGGTCACCGCAACTCCGCCCTCCTCAGGCACGCGCACCGGTATTGTGAACTTCCAGGATGCCGGGGTCACCATCGTCGGCTGTGGTGCCAAGGCGGTGGCCGCAGCGGGCACTGCCACCTGCGCGATCGCGTACGCCGGACCCGGCATACACTTGGTGACCGGCGTCTACAGGGGCGACACCAACTTCCTCACCAGTACTTCGGCGGTGCGCACCCAGGCGGTGGGTCAGGGCAGCACGGGGTCAGTCGTGACGTCATCGGCGAACCCCTCGGCGAGTGGCCAGACCGTGACGTACACGACGAGGGTCACCGCAACCGCACCCGCCTTGGGTACGCGCACTGGCACTGTGGTCTTCCAGGAGGCCGGTATCACGATCGTGGGCTGTAGTGCGAAGGCGGTGGCCGTGGCGGGCACCGCGACATGTGCCGCTGCATATGCCGGACCAGGGTCGCATCCCATCACGGCGACCTACAGCGGCGACGCCAACTTCGCGGCAAGTACGTCAGTGGTGCTCACCCAGACGGTCAGGCCCGGAGCCACGGGAACCGCGATCGCCTCGTCGCTCAACCCGTCGAGCACGGGTGCGAGCGTGACCTTCACTGTCAGAGTGACCGTGACCGCACCCGCCTCCGGCGTGCGCACCGGCAGCGTGAACTTCGAGGACGGCGGGACCACCATCGCCGGCTGTGGCGCGAAGGGGGTGGCCGTGGCGGGCACTGCCACCTGCGCTACCAGTGCGCTGGCTGTGGGCTCGCACGCGATCACCGCCGTCTACAGCGGTGACACCAACTTCGCGCCAAGTACGTCGGCCGCCTTTGCCCAGACAGTCATCAACGCCACATCGACAACGGTCACGTCGTCTGGGAACCCATCCGTGTTCGGTCAGAGCGTTCAGTACACGGCGTCCGTCGCCGGCGGTCCCATCGCCACCGGAACGATCAGGTTCAGGGATGGCGGGGTCAACATCGGTGGCTGCGTCGCGGTGGTGATGACGGCCGGAGCGGCGTCATGCACGGCGTCCCCCACGGTCGGCGCCCACGCCATCACCGCGGTCTACAGTGGTGACGCGAGCCACGCCGCGAGTACATCGGCGGCGCTGACCCAAACCGCCAACGCCGATCCGACCACGACGATCATCACTTCCACCGTGGCGCCATCGGTGTTCGGGCAGTCGGTGACTCTTAGAGCCACGCTCACCGCCAACAGTCCGGGCGCAGGAACCCCTGGCGGCACTGTGACGTTCAAGGATGGCGGCGTCGGCATCGGTGCGTGCACGAACGTCGCGATGGCCGCCGGTGTCGCCACCTGTACCACGGCGGCGCTCACGGTGGCCAACCACGCGGTCACCGCCGTGTACAACGGTAGCGCGACATTCACGAAGAGCACATCTGCGGTCTTCACCCAGACGGTCAACAAGGGCGCAACCGCGACGGTGGTCACCTCGGCCACGAACCCGTCGCTCACGGGTCAGATGGTGGTCCTCACGGCGACCATGGGCGCCACGGCACCGGCGGCCGGTGCACCCTCGGGAACCGCCAACTTCCTAGACGCCGGAGGGACTATCGCCGGGTGCGGAGCAAGGGCCATCGCCGTGGGCAAAGCCACGTGCACCACATCATTCGCCACGGTCGGTCCGCACGCGATCACAGCGGTCTACAGCGGTGACGCGAGTTTCGGGGTGAGCACATCGGTTGTGTTGACCCAGGTCGTGAACAAGGGGGCAACCTCGTCGGTGGTGACCTCGTCGGTCAACCCGTCGGTGTCCGGCCAGGGCCTCACCTACACGGCAACGGTGACGGCCAGCGCGCCGGCCTCCGGAACACCCACCGGCACGGCCGCCTTCAACGACGCTGGACTCACCATCGCCGGCTGCGGCGCTCAGCCGCTGGTCGCGGGGATCGCGTCGTGCAGCGTCGTGTACGTCGGGGCGGGAGCCCGCGCGATCACTGCGACCTACAGCGGCGACGCCAACTTCCTCATTTCGACATCGACGGCGATGACCCAGGCCGTGAACCGGGGAGTCGCAGCTTCGACTGTGCTCTCGTCGGTTCGCCCATCGCTGTCCGGGGACAGCGTCTTGTACACGGCGACGGTCACGGCCGCCGCGCCAGCCTCCGGGACTCCGACTGGGACGGTGACCTTCGACGACGGCGGTTCGCCAATCGCCAGCTGCGGCGGCCAGGTGCTCACGAGGGGAGCGACGGTGTGCTCGTTGACATACCCAGCGCCGGGCACGCACGACATCACCGCTCACTATGGCGGTGACTCGAACTTTGGCCCGAGCGTGAGCCCGGTGGTGACGGTATTGGTGGCCGCCGGAAGCGTGGCCGCGGTGTCCGTGACGCCAACGGTTCCCCAGGCCGGCGTCGGCCTCTCAAGCGGCGGGATCGCACTCCTCCTGGGAGGCCTCACCGCAGTGCTCAGTACCCGCCGCCGATGGGCCTGAAGTCCACCGCACGATTTCGCCTGGCGCTTCACTAGCTGACCTCTGGGGCTCCTCCGCTGGAGCACTGGTCCACTTGCTATTCAAAGTAGGCGCGCACGAAATGGCTGGGGAGAGAGGGTTCGAACCTCGAATCCGGGCCTCAGCGCTTTGGCACCGAGTGTGGGAGGCCGAGCGTAGCGTCGTCACTTATCGGCTGAGGTGCCCGGGGGCGAATCCGAACGACCTGATCAAGGCTCACTGGCGCAGCGAGACTTCGTCGGGCAGCCGCAAGGTGAAGTCATGGATGCCGTCGGATCAGACCAGACCACTCGAGGACGACGAGGTTGGTCACTCCGCTTGACCGAAGCGCTTCATCTCCTCCACTTCCTGTGGCGTCAGCTCACGTGGCACCTCTCCGCGGGCCGCTTTCTCGGTCTGAACTTGGTGGCGGATACTGTCCACGATCTCTGGATTCGCGAGCGTCGTCACGTCTCCAATATCGGTGAAGTTGGAGATCGCCGCGATCACCCGCCGCATGATCTTCCCGGACCGGGTCTTGGGCATGTCCGTGACGATCCACACGTTCTTCGGTCGAGCGATCTTCCCGATCTCCTTCTCGATCGCCTTGATCACCTTCTCTTCGAGTTCCTTGCTGGGCTTGAGACCGGGCTTCAGCGCGATATACATTTCCACAGCTCGGCCACGCAACTCATCGACAACGGGCACCGCGGCTGCCTCGGCGATCTCATCGACGGTAAGGGCGGCCGACTCGAGTTCTTTGGTGCCCAGGCGGTGTCCCGCAACGTTGATCACATCGTCGATTCGGCCGAGGATCCGGATGTAGCCGTCGGCTGCCTGGACCGCGCCATCCCCCGCCAGATAGGGCCAATCACGCCAGTCCTTGCTTTCCTTGTCCCGGCAGTATTTCGCGTAGTAGGTCTCTACGAATCTCTCGTCCTGACCCCAGATGGTCTGAAAGATTCCCGGCCAGGGGTTTCGAATGCAGATGTTTCCGGCCCGGCCGCTTCCAACCTCGACGAGCTTGCGCTCTTCATCGTAGATGACGGGGTAGATGCCGAGGACCCCGGGGCCGCAACTCCCCGGCTTCATTGGCTGCAGCGCTGGCAGGGTGCTGCCAAGGAATCCGCCGTTCTCCGTCTGCCACCAGGTGTCGACAATGACGGCCTCCCGCTTGCCCACGACCTCGTGATACCAGCGCCACACCTCAGGCTCGATGGGCTCACCGACCGTCGTCATGTGTTTGAAATGGTAGTCGTACTTCTTGGGCTCGTCGGGGCCGAATTTGCGCAGCAGGCGAATGGTGGTCGGCGCTGTGTGAAAGATGCTGACTCCGAGCCGTTCCGCAATGCGCCACATTCTGCCCGCGTCGGGATACAAAGGTACCCCCTCGTACATCACGCTCGACGTCCCCAGCGAAAGAGGCCCGTAGACGATGTACGAGTGGCCAGTGATCCAGCCTATGTCGGCAGCACACCAGTAGGTGTCTTCCGGATGGATGTCCTGGTAGTACTTCGCCGTGCCGGTGACGTAAGCAAGGTATCCACCCGTGCTGTGCACGCAGCCTTTGGGACGTCCGGTCGTGCCGCTCGTGTACATGAGGAAGAGCGGTGCTTCGGCCGGCATGGACACCGGATCGACCAACCTCCCCGCGTACTCATGCATGAGCTCGTCGACAAAGAAGTCCCGACCGGCGACCATCGGCGTCTTGGAGCTGTACTGGCCAGGATGTCTGCGCCAAACCAGCACTTTGTCGACTTCGAAGCCTTGCTCCTTTGCCGCTGCCACCGCCTCGTCGGCCTTGGCCTTGTGGTCGATCAGCTCACCGTTTCGGTAGTAGCCGTCCATGGTGATCAGGATTCGGCTTCCCGAGTCGGCGATCCGGCCTCCGCAGGCCGCTCCACTGAACCCGCCGAACACCTCGTTGTGGATGACGCCCAGGCGAGCGCAGGCAAGCATGGAGACCGGCAGCTCAGGGACCATGGGGAGATGGAAGGTGACGCGGTCGCCAATGCCAACGTCACCGAAGCCACGGAGGAGCGCCGCAAACTCGTTGATCCGTTTGTAGAGCTCTTGGTAGGTGATCGCCTGGGTCTCTTCGCTCTCCGGCTCGGGCACCCAGATCAACGCCGCCTTGTTGCGGCTGGTCGCCAGATGGCGATCCACACAGTTGACGCTGGCGTTCAGCCGACCGCCGACGAACCACTTCCAGAAGGGCGGGTTGCTCGTGTCCAGGGTGGTCTTCCAGTACTGATCCCAGGTGAGCAGGTCGGCGTACTCCTTGAAGCACTCCGGGAAGTCTTCCTCGCGAAATCGCTCGAAGATCGCCGGATCATTGGCGTTCGCCTGCCCGATGAACTTGGCCGGGGGGTAGTAATACTCTTCCTCCCGCCAGTGAACCGCGATCTGTGCCTCGGAAACCTCTTGGTCCTGGTCAGTTGCCATCAGTCGACCTCCCGCTGTTCGCTGGGGCTGGGCCTACTGTCGTTCAAGTCGCCCGTCCCGAAAGCAAGACTTACCTGCCAACTCTAGTCTTCTGCAAGCAGTCTCGCGGAGACAGCGAACTCCCGAAGCTCAGCGCCCACCGTGGCTTGGCGATTGAAGGCTCCAAGATCTCCTCGTGCTAGTGATTCCCGGCAGAGGCCCCGCATCAGGTCTAACGCACGTAGCGCGACCATGGGCAGTACTCCCGACGGGGCTGCTTCCGCTTCCAGGCGCAGCTGGGCGGCTTCGCCGGCGGATTCCTTGCTCAGAGCTACCGCTTGTAGCTCCGCCAGCTTCACCGACAACTCACCGTTGATGTACTGCCTGGTCACCCGGGGCTTTCTCCAAGATGGTCCAGCCACACGGCCTCACCCACACCTCCACTCTTCGGCGATGTCCGGAACCCGCCACCCCCGCGCTTTGGCTCGGGTCGATCCGACGACGCTGCCAGCATCCGACGCGCCCACGACGCGATTGATCTATTCGAGAGGAGCCTCCCTCTTTTGCCTGCTCGACGCTGAGGCCATGCTGGACCGTTCTGTTCAGATGGTCAATATCCTCTGCGGATGCTCGTTCTGGGGACGGATGTCTGGTCGCCAGGGACGGACGGCCCGGGCTGGTCGCCATCTCGGTGATACGTTCGGTGCAATGAGGAGTGTGGCCGTCGACACCAGGTGAGGCGTCAGGCGCTGAGGATCGTGCATGTCCGTGCGACCAACGCCAGCTGTCCTCGAGGGCGAATGACGGTTATGTCGTCCGGTCGATCAAGCGGCTGAGCGTGGCTCCCGGGCCCACAGAAGTCCAGCGGGGAGCGAATGTCTGATGCGCTGATCGCCACCTATCCGCTCTACGAGCGCTGTGGCAACCGGTGCCTGTCACTCAGCCGCGGTTGGACGGTGGCCGGTGAATTCAAATTAGGCGTGCGCGAAATGGCTGGGGAGAGAGGGTGTTGGCTGTTGGCAGCGCAAGCTTCTCAACGCTTCCTTTCGTCCGCACCTTTGTCGCGATTCACAGCTGAGCTATCTCCTCTCGCCCGGAAAGCAGCACGCTGCCGGTCTGGGTACGTTGGCGACTGCTCACCTGTCCAGACCCGCTGTCACCTGAGCCGGCTTGCTTGTTAGCCCGGATCCTTCATTCAGTCGTGGAGAGCGGTCGCCGGCAGCGGCGTATCAGGTGAGCAGCAGTCGCCCTAGGAGTGCTGCGAGACTCGCCCCTGCTACCCGGCGACAAGGAGGTACAGCGTGGCGATCACCGAGCACTGGACCGACGCTCCCGATCAGCACCACCGTCCCGCCGAGGATTACCTGAGCTTGCTGCCGGGCCAGCACGCCGCGCACAAGCTCGCTGAACGTCTCCGAACCGCATCGCTGCAGCAGCGCAAGGCCAGGGACCTGATTCTGGCCAGCGACCTCACGGTGCTCGGCCCGGACGACGTCCAGGTCGCCAAGGAGTTCGCCACGGTCAGAAGACGAAGGCCGCCGTGGAGGTTGCGTCCTCAGTCAGGACAGATGGGTGGCAGACCGGACTGTGTCCCGTGCGCGAGGTGGCTGCGTTGAAGGTGTCAGCAATCAAGCGTCTGTACGCAGAGGCGGAGGCGTCGTTCGGACTCTGGGAGGTCGTGAAGGACGTCGTCGACGAGTTCATCGACCTCTCGCTCAACTACCGCCAGAGCGGGCACCCGGGTGGATCGCGTTCCAAGGTCCACCTCCTCCTCGCGACGCTCCTCTCGGGCGCCATGCGCTGGGACATCCGCCGGCCCTGGCTCCCCTTCGCGGACCGGTTCGTGCTCTCGGCTGGGCACACGGTCCCGGTCGTGTACTCGACGCTCGCTGCGCTCAACGAGACGCTCCGAATCCGCGCCGCCCGCGATCCCGACCCGGCATTCGCTTTCCCTGACGCAGGGCGCTGGGCACTCACGCACGAGCAGCTCCTCACGCTCCGCCATCGGGGCGGCCTCCCCGGACACCCCGAAATGGCGGGCAAGACCCTGTTCCTCAAGTTCAACACCGGGCCCTCGGGCCACGGGATGCCGCCGGCGGCCGGCGAGGCGCTCGCACTCAAGCTCGCGGGCGCGGGCGACGTCCGCGTGTTCGTCGTCGAGGGCGAAGGCGGCCTGACGGCTGGGGCGAGCCACGAGACGCGGAACGCGGCCTGGGGCCTCGGCCTGTCAAACTTGGTGTTCCTCGTCGACTGGAACGACTTCGGCATCGACGACTTCGCCGCCTCCTCCGTCGTACCCGGCACGCCGGCAACGTGGTTCGGCGCGTACAGCTGGCGCGTGTCGGGCACGACAGAAGGCATGGACTGGGCGCCCGTCACCAGGGCCGTCCTCGAGGCCGCCTGCGGCGAGAACCCCGAGCAGGTCCCCTCGGTTGCCTGGTTCCGCACCCGCAAGGGCCGGGGGTACGGTAAGTACGACAACAAGAGTCACGGCTCCCCTCACCCCATGAACAGCGCGCCGTTCTGGGAGGTGCGACACGGGTTCATGGCGAAATACGGCATGACCTACGTCGGTGTCGACGAGCCCGCGCCCTCCGATCTCGCCACCCTCAACGAGCAGGCCGCGGAGAACCTCCGCCGGGCGGCGGCGGTGCTCGCCGATCAGCCCGCTGTCGTCGATGCGATCTCTGACCGCCTCGTCAGACTCGCGGCAACGGTGCCCCAGGAGGTCGAGGGCCTCACGATCGGCGGCCAAGGCGGGGATGTCTTTGCCGACCCGCGCCTGTCGAACTACCGCAGCTACCCCACTCTGATGTACCGCAAGCCGGGCGAGAAGCAGGCGAACCGCGCGGCATTGGGGGCGTGGGGATCGTGGGTGAACGCGGTCGCGAAGCGCGACTACGGCCGCCCGCTGTTCATCGCCGCGTCGGCCGATCTCGCCGACTCGACGAACCTCGCGGGGTTCGGCAAGGACTTCGGCGAGCTGCCGGGCTTCGGGTGGTACGAGCGCAACTCGAACCCGCGCGGGGCGCTCCTGCCGACCGAGATCACCGAGTTCACGAACGCCGGAATGATGGTCGGGCTCGCGACGGTAAACCTCGCGTCCGATCCCTTCGCGTCGTTCAACGGTTTCTGGGGCGCCTGCTCGACGTACGGCTCTTTCAGCTACCTCAAGTACGGCGAGATGCGCCTCTTCAGCCAACTCGCCCAGGACTGCGAGCTCAAGGTCGGCAAGGTCCTCTGGGTGGCGGGCCACTCGGGGCCCGAGACTGCAGAAGACTCGCGCACCCACTTCGGGATCTACGAGCCCGGCGTCACGCAGTTCTTCCCCGATGGCAAGGTCATCGACCTCCACCCGTGGGAGTACAACGAGGTGCCCGTCGTCCTTGGAGCGGCGATCGCGACCGATGTGCCGATCATCGCGCTCCACCTCACGCGGCCCTCGATCGAGTTGCCCGACCGCGAAGCGCTCGGCATGCCGAGCCACTTCGAGGCGGCGCGCGGCGCGTATGTGCTCCGTGCCTTTCGACCTGACCGTCCGGCGATGGGGACCGTGTTCGTGCAGGGCACGACCACGACGGCGAACCTCGTCAGGGCACTCCCCGACCTCGACGCCAATGGCCTCAACGTGAAGGTCGTGGCCGCGATCAGCCCGCAGCTCTTCCGCCTACAGCCGGCGGCGTATCGCGACCTCGTGATCTCGCCTGCCGATCGGCTCGATGCGATGGCGATCACGAACCGGACGTACCGGCTCATGCGCGACTGGGTCGACGGGCCGCTGGGTGCGGAGTACTCGATGGGCGCCGACTGGGACGACCGGTGGCGCACCGGTGGCTCCCTCGACGAGGTCATGGACGAGGCGCACCTCACGACGCGCCACATCCTCGAGGGCATCGAGCGGTTCGTCCGCGACCGCGAACGTAGGCTCAAGCAGTTGCACAACCTGGTCGCCGCAGCCGGTCGGCGCCAGTGAGCGACGGCGAAGAAGCGCTGGCTGGGAAGACCTTCCGGTATTCGAACTACCAAACGGCGTGATCGCGTTTCCACGCACTGGCTCTAGCGATCTAGGGGCCCCCGCGTCGGTCCGCCCACAGCGTTCCCTGCCAATGGCAGCACGTGCACCTCCACGCCCGACGGCTGAGTCTGGGAGCGGACAACCCGTTGCGTCGCCGGCTTGAAATCCTCCGGCTTCGCGGTCGGGATGTTCACGAAGGTTTGTGGATTGCGATCCACGAGTGGAAACCAGCTGCTCTGCACCTGCACCATGACGCGGTGGCCGCGACGAAACACGTGGTTCACATCGGGCATCGTGAAGTTAACGTCTGCAACGCTCCCTGGCGCAAACGGCTCGGGCTGCTCGAAGCTCTTGCGAAACTTTCCGCGAAAGGGCCAGCCGCGCACGAGCTGCTGATACCCCGCGAGCCTCACCACCGGCGCCCCGACGTCCGTCCCAGCCCCCGCCCTGCTCTCTGCGGTGGGATCGCTCCGGTCCGGAGGATAGACATCGATCAGTTTCACCACCCAGTCGGAGTCGGTCCCGGTCGTCGAAACGAAGAGCCTCGCTGAGACCGGACCGGCGAGAGTGAGATCCTCCTGGAGCGGGTCCGTGACGTACACGAGCACATCGGGCCGCGTCGCCGCGAACCGCTGATCCGACACCATGTATTCGTCCGGAACCGTGGGCGCCGTGTAGCCGACGAACGGTACCGGTTTGGCGGGATCGCTCACGTAGGAATCGCTTGCGTCCGCCGCCGTGGGCGGCTCGAAGGCGAGGCCGCCGGCTTCTCGAAAATACAGAATCTGCGGCTTGGCGTCCGGCGGGGGCCAAGCGGGATACCGACGCCAGACATTGGTGCCGGTCTCGAACACGCACGCATCGGGCAACTTCGGATCGCCCCTGTCCTTCAGATGGAACTCGAAGAACGGGAGCCCGATGCTCTCCCGGTAGTACCTTGCTGTGTCCGCGGCGAAGTCGACGCTGCCCAGTCGCCGTCCGTCATGGCGCGCCCAGCCGCCGTGCACCCAGGGTCCCATGACGAGGCCGTTGCTGATGTCGGGATTGTTCGCCCCGATCGCGCGATACACGCGCAGCGGTCCCATCAAGTCCTCGGCGTCGAACCAGCCGCCCACCGTCAGCACCGCGCAGCGGATGTTCTTCAGATGCCGCCAG
>Ga0075522_10000278_pt1 | contig 35901 bp, 33 predicted proteins | sample NGEPerA_FD_74796 | JGI IMG/M metagenome (GOLD analysis project Ga0075522, IMG submission 74796) | Arctic peat soil microbial communities from the Barrow Environmental Observatory site, Barrow, Alaska, USA - NGEE PermafrostL2-A | ecosystem: Environmental > Terrestrial > Soil > Wetlands > Peat ... | reverse complement strand
CGTAGAGCGCCGTGACGCCTTCGCTGTTGAAGGACGCGGCCAGCGCGAAGTCGCCGAGTCTCTTTTCGATGTCCACCGTCAGCATGGTGTCAGATCCCGTGCATGCGCGCGATCGCGCGCCGGGCCAGCCACTCCGACGCCATCAGTGCCGCGACTGAAATCAGCACAGCCACGATAACGAGATCGAGCGCGGCCGCATCGCCACCGGGGACCTGCGTCAAGGTATAAATCGCCGCCGAAATCGTCTGGGTTTCACCGGGGATATTGGATACGAACGTGATGGTGGCGCCGAACTCGCCGAGCGCACGCGCGAATGCAAGCATGGCGCCGGCAACGATACCGGGTAGCGCAAGCGGCAAGGTGATCGTGGCAAACGCCCAGAACCGGTTGGCGCCCAGCGTCGAGGCGGCATCTTCCAGCCGCCGATCGATGGCTTCGATCGATAGCCGGATGGCGCGAACCATCAGGGGAAAGGCCATCACGCCGCAGGAAATCACCGCGCCGGTCCAGCGGAACGAAAACACGATGCCGAAATGATCGGCCAGGAACGCGCCGACCGGCGCGCGCCGGCCAAGCGTGATGAGCAGGAGATAGCCGGTCACGACCGGCGGCAATACCAGCGGCAGGTATATGACCGCATCGACGAGCGCCTTGCCCCAGAAATCCTTGCGCGCCAGCAGCAGCGCGACGGCGATGCCGAAAGGCAGCGTCACCGCCGTCGCCACGCTGGCGATGCGCAAGGACAGTATGATTGCCGTCCAGTCTTCGGACGTCAGGTTCAGCACCATTCAGGACGCTTTCGCCGGCACCAGGAAGCTGAAGCCGTATTTGTCGAAGATTGCCTTCGCGGCCTGGGTTTGCAGGAAGGCAAGATAGGCCTTCAACTGGCCGTTCTTGCTCGCCGCGATTGCCGCCACCGGATAGGTGATGGCCGGATGCGAATCCACGGGGAAAGTGCCGACGATTTTCACCTTCGGCTCGACCTTGGCGTCGGTCGAATAGACGATGCCGAGCGGCGTTTCGCCGCGCGCGACGTAGGCGAGTGTCGCGCGCACGTTTTCGGCCTGCGCCAGCTTGGGTTCCGCCGCTTTCCAGGCGCCGAGATGTTCAAGCGCCGCCTTGGCGTAGAGGCCGGCCGGCACCGCCTTGGTGTCCGCCACCGCGATGCGGCCGTCACCGGCGAGCTTGGCGATGTCGAAGCCCTTGGCAATGTCGACGTGGTCAAGCTTGGAAGAGGTCGGTGCGATCAGAACCAGGCTGTTGCCGAGCAGATTGACCTGTGTGCCGGGAGCAACCAGCTTTTTGTCGTCGAGATACTTCATCCATTTCAGGTCGGCAGAAATGAACACGTCGGCTGGCGCTCCTTGCTCGATCTGTTTGGCGAGCGCCGAGCTCGCGGCGTAGCTCGCGGTCACTTTCACGCCGGTCGCTTTGGTGAAGGCGGCATTCACGTCGTCCAGCGCATTGCGCATCGAGGCTGCGGCAAAGATGGTGAGGGATTCTTGCGGCTTGTTTTGCGCGGTAGCCGGTTGTGCGAGCGCGAACAGGGCAACGGCGGCGATTAGTTTTTTCAGCATGGCGGTTCTCCTCGGGCGCCATAGCGGCGCCGATTGGCGTCAAATCGTTGATGGGTACGATCCGTCGCCGGAACCGCCGTTCCGGCCAGTCGCGGCGCACGCACAGTGGGCCGCAGGTCGCTAAAGCAGCCTAGCAAGTCTCGCTATCCCAGGTAAAGTCCGCTGCGAGGGAATGTTCAGGGGTTGCGAATGGCGAATGCCACGCCGGTAGACGGCGAGTTCGACTATATCATCGTGGGCGCCGGCTCGGCCGGTTGTGTTCTGGCGAACCGGTTGTCGGCCGATCCGCGCAAGCGCGTGCTGCTTTTAGAAGCCGGTGGGCGCGACAACTGGATCTGGTTTCACATTCCGGTCGGTTATCTCTACGCCATCGGCAATCCGCGCGCCGACTGGATGTTTACGACCGAGCCGGAGCCGGGGCTGAACGGCCGCAGCCTGAATTACCCGCGCGGCAAGGTGATCGGCGGCTCGTCGGCGATCAACGGCATGATCTACATGCTTGGGCAGGCGACCGATTACGACCAGTGGCGGCAGCTCGGGCTGCCGGGCTGGTCCTGGGACGACGTGCGGCCGTTCTTCCGCAAGCACGTCGATCATTTCATGGGCAGCGCGAGCGAGCACGCCGCCGGCGGCGAATGGCGCGTGGAGCAACAAAGATTGTCATGGGAAATCCTCGAAGCGTTTCGCGAGGCCGCGGTCCAGTATGGCATTCCGGCGGTGAACGATTTTAACACCGGCGATAACGAAGGCATTGGTTATTTCCACGTCAATCAGAAATTCGGGCGACGCTGGTCGTCGGCGCGCGGGTTTCTCAAACCGATTTTGCACCGGAAGAATCTTCAGCTTGAGTCGGGATGCCTTGTCGAAGGCATCGATTTTACGGAAAAATCACGTCCTTTGCGCGCGAGCGGCGTGCGCTGGCGGCAGAATGGCGAATTGCGCAGCGCGCGTTGCCGCGGCGAAGTTGTCTTGTCGGCGGGTTCGATCGGCTCCCCGCATTTGCTGATGCTGTCGGGCATAGGTCCCGCCGCGCATCTGGCGCAACACGGCATCGCAACGCTACTCGACAAGCCGGGAGTCGGACAGAACCTGCACGATCATCTGCAACTGCGCACGATCTACAAGGTGTCGGGGGTCAAGACGTTGAACGCGATGAACGCCTCGATGTTCGGCAAGCTCGCCATGGGGCTCGACTATATGTTGCGCCGGCGCGGACCTATGACCATGGCGCCGTCGCAACTCGGCGCCTTCACCAAATCCGACACGACGCAAGACCGCGCCAATATCCAATATCACGTGCAGCCCTTGTCGCTCGGCAAATTCGGCGAGCCGCTGCATCCGTTTCCCGCGTTTACGGCGAGCGTCGCCAACATTCGCCCGACCTCGCGCGGGACGCTGACGCTGAAATCCGCCGATCCGGCGCAGCCGCCGGCGATCGCGCCGAACTATCTATCGACGCCAGAGGATCGCCGCGTCGCCGCCGATTCGATCCGCGTCACGCGCGCCATCGTCGCGCAGCCGGCGCTCAAGAAATACGCGCCGGAGGAGTTCCTGCCGGGCGCTGAAGTTTCGAGCAATGACGAGGCGGCGCTGGAAAAAGCCGCCGGCGATATCGGCACGACGATCTTTCACCCGGTCGGCACCGCCCGCATGGGCCGCGAGGATGACGCGCGCGCCGTGGTCGATGCGCGATTACGGGTGATCGGCGTTGCGGGCCTGCGCGTAATCGACGCTTCGGTCATGCCATCGATCACGTCCGGCAACACCAATTCGCCGACCATGATGATCGCTGAAAAGGGCGCGGCCATGATCGCGGAGGATGGCCACTGACGTCATACCCCGCCTTCGCGGACGATGACGGTCTCTGCTAAGGCAGCGCCTTCAAGTGCCGGATCGGCCGGCCCGGCGCGATTGCCTGCGCGGCGGCGATAATCGCATTGCTGTCGATTCCATAGTGCCGATACAAATCGGCGAGCGAGCCGGTCTGCCCGAAATGCTCGACGCCGAGCGCGCGCGTGCGATGGCCCAAAACCGCGCCGAGCCAGGCGAGCGTTGCCGGATGGCCATCGACCACGCTGACGATGCCGCAATGTGGCGGCACGTCGGCCAACAGACGCTCGATATGCGAGCGCGCATGCACCAGCCCGCGTTCGCGCGCGTGCTGCGCCGCGCTCCAGCCGGCATTCAAACGGTCGGACGAAGTCACCGCCAGCAAACCGACATCGCGGCGATCCTCTGCCATCAGCCCGACGGCGGCAATCGCTTCCGGGGCAATCGCACCGGCGTAGGCGACGATCACCTGGGCATTCGGCCCCGGCTTGCGCAGCCAATAGGCGCCATCCACGATGTCGGCGTGCAATTCCGGCGTTATCTCGCGCTGGATCTGCTCGATCGGCCGCGTCGACAGCCGCAAATAGACTGAGCCTCCGGTCTCGTCGCGCAGCCAGTTGCGTTCCGATACTTCGCCGCCACTCTTCTGCATATAGCTAAAAGACCAATGCATGATGGCGGCGAGTTCGTCGACGAAAGCCGGCTCGAACGAGGCCAGCCCATCCTGCGCCATGCCGATCAGCGGCTCGGCGATCGACTGATGCGCGCCGCCTTCGCCGGCAAGCGTAATGCCGGACGGCGTCGCCACCACCATGAAGCGGGCATCCTGGTAGCAGGCGTAGTTGAGCGCATCGAGGCCGCGCGCGATGAACGGGTCGTACAGCGTGCCGATCGGCAGCAGGCGTTCGCCGTTGATCGAGTGCGACAGGCCGAGCGCCGATAACAGAATAAACAAGTTCATCTCGGCGATGCCGAGTTCGATGTGCTGGCCCTTGGGCGAGAACTCCCAGTTGAAGGTCGATGGGATGTGCTCGCTCTTGAATGTGTCGGCCATTTTTTCGCGCGCGAACAATCCACGCCGGTTCACCCAGGGCCCGAGATTGGTCGAGACGGTGACGTCCGGCGAGGTGGTGACGATGCGCTGCGCGAATTCGCTGTCGCCGCGGCCGACTTCATTCAAGATGGCGCCAAAGCCGGTCTGCGTCGCCATCGTCGGCTGAATGGTGACCGGCAAGGTTTCCGGTATCTCGATCATCGGCGCGTTCAGACGGCGTTCGCCGCCGGCCGCGAAAGGCACTTTGTCGAGGAAAGCCTGCAACGCATCCGCGTTATCGAGTCCTTCGAACTTGTCCCACTCGTGCCCGGGCCGCATGCCCATCGCTTTTTGAAAGCCCTCCATCTGCGCCGGCGTCATCATGCCGGCATGATTGTCCTTGTGCCCGGCCATCGGCAGGCCGAAGCCTTTCACCGTGTAGCAGATGAAGCAGGTCGGCTTTTCCGGATGCGCATTTTTCAGCGCCGCCAGCACGGCGGGCAGATCGTGGCCGCCGAGATTGTTCATGAGCGCCGCCAGTTCGTCGTCGCTGCGTTTGGCGATCAGGTTAGACACATCCCCCTGATCGCCGATCTCGTCGTTGAGCCGCTTACGCCAGGCAGCACCCCCGGCGAACACCAGCGCGGAATAAAGCTGGTTCGGACAGCTGTCGATCCAGGCGCGCAATTTGTCGCCACCCGGCTCCTTGAACGCCGCCTGTTGCAGCGAACCGTATTTGACGATGACGACGTCCCATCCGAAATTCTTGAACAGTTGCTCGTAGCACTCCCACAGGCCTTCGCGCACGACGGCGTCGAGGCTCTGCCGGTTATAATCGATGATCCACCAGCAATTGCGCAGGCCCTGCTTCCAGCCGTCGAGCAGCGCTTCGAAGATATTGCCTTCGTCGAGTTCGGCGTCTCCGACCAGCGCGACCATGCGGCCTTCGGCGCGATCTTTCGCCCAGCCATGTGCGTGCACGTAATCCTGCACCAGTGATGAAAACAAAGTCTGCGCTACGCCGAGGCCGACCGAGCCGGTGGAGAAGTCGACGTCGTCTGAGTCCTTGGTGCGCGAGGGATAGCTTTGCGCGCCCTTGTAGCCGCGAAAGGCTTCGAGTTTATCGCGCGTCTGCTTGCCGAGCAGATATTGAATGGCGTGGAAGATCGGCGAAGCATGCGGTTTGACTGCGACGCGGTCCTGCGGCCGTAGCACGTCGAAATAAAGCGCCGTCATGATGGTGGCGAGCGACGCACTCGATGCCTGGTGGCCGCCGACCTTCAACCCGTCCGCGTTTTCACGCAGGTGGTTGGCATTGTGGATGGTCCAACTCGCCAGCCACAGAACTTTGCGCTCAAGCGCTGCGAGCGCGGCGAGCTTGTCGGGCGAAATGTCGAGCGGATTTTCCATAGTCTAAATATGAGGCTTGCCCTCTGGCGATGCTTGCCAAATAGCGTTACAAAATGCGAACCGGTTGGTTGATTCAAGCAATAAATCGAAAAAATCAGGTTGTTTATGCCAAACGCCGTCCTCGACGCAGTCGACCTCAAAATCTTGCGAAATCTACAAGATGACGGCCGTATGAGTCTGGCCAATCTCGCCGCCAAGGTGGGACTGTCGCCATCGCCCTGTCTGCGGCGCGTGCGCATTCTGGAAAAGGCGGGGGTGATCACGCGCTACGTCGCGGTGCTCGATCAGCGCGCGGTCGGACTGCCGGTGAGCGTGTTCGTTTCCGTGAAGCTGGAGAAGCAGAAGGAAGACCTACTCGACAAATTCGCCAAGACGATCGCGCGCTGGCCGGAAGTTTTGGAATGCTATCTGATGACCGGCCCGCGCGATTACTGGCTGCGCGTGGTGGTGCCGGACTTGGCCGCCTATGAGCGGTTCTTGAAGACCAAGCTGACGCGGCTCGAAGGTATTGCGTCGATTGAGTCGAGTTTTGCTTTGGAGCAGGTGAAGTACACGAATGTGCTGCCGGTGGCGTAACGATTAGACTCCGTTCATCCCCGCGAAAGCGGGGACCCAGACTCTTCTATATAGAAAGTAAGAACTGGATTCCCGCTTGCGCGGGAACGAACGGAATATGTGGCGCTAACGCGGGCTATCTAACCTTCACCTGCATCGAACCCAACTGATCAATGCGCGCGTCGATGACGTCGCCCGGCGTGATTGGGCCGACACCGTCGGGGGTGCCGGTCATCAACAGGTCGCCCGGCATCAGCGTGTAATAAGCCGACGCAAACACGGTCAGGTCGGCGATGCCGATGATGAGATCGCGCGTATTGGCTTTCTGCCGGGTCTCGCCGTTCAACGTCAGTTCGAAATCAAGATTGGATGGATCGCGTACGGAGTCGGCCGTGACCATATAGGGGCCCATCACCGAATAGCTATCGATGGACTTGCGCAAAGAGCGCTCTTCCGGCCCGCGCACGGTGATGTCGAGGCCGATGCAATAACCGGCGATGTGTTTCATCGCATCTTCGCGCTTGACCTTGTTGCATTGGCTGCCGATGACCGCGACCAGCTCGATCTCGTGGTCGGTGCGCCGGTCGGCATGGCGCACCTCAATGCCTTCGCCGGCGCCCGCGAGCGAACTGGTCGCCTTGAGAAACAGGCCGACGCGCTGGATCTCGGCGATCTTGTTCTGGTGATGCAGTTCGGGATCGGCCTGCGCCTCTTCCAGATGCTTCTTATAGTTCACCGGCGCGGCGACGATCTTGCCGGGATTGGCGACGGGCGAAAGCAATTTGCAATCGGCAAGCGCGAAGATCTTTGCATCCTTGCTCAATTTTTCGGCCGCGGCGCGCACGTCGGTCAGACGTGCGATCATCGGATCGTAGGGGGGGGTAGCGGATAGCGGACGGAGGGCAGCACATCGAGGGCCGCGGTGACGTCCTTGACGCGGTCGCCTTCGACCAGCCCGAGGCGGTTATCGTTGAAACGGCAGAGTTGCATAAGCGGATTTCCGGCTGGCTGTGAACTAAATTTTCAGCCCGCCGGATCGCACATTTTGACGCCCGAGGCTAGTTGCTTGGTTCGCGCGCGGGCTCGGCCAGCACGGTCTTACAGGCGGGCGGCAGGTCGGCCAGCGTCATTGGCTTTGGCGGCTTGCGCGGCTTCGCCGGCTTTTCGGCGACCTGCGGCTTCGGGTGCAGTACCTTGTCGGAGAACCAATAGTCGAGCGCCTTGCCGCAGGCGGCGTCGCCGGGCACCGCCGGCTGTTTTTTGCAATTGGGCGAGCCGGGCGGGCATTCGAGCCGGACGTGGATGTGGTCGTTGTGGCCGTACCAGGGCCGCAATTTGTCCATCCAGGCGGGATGCTTGTCGCCCTGCATTTCGCATATGTGCTTTTTGATCGCGGCATTGACCAGCACGCGTTCGACCTCCGGCTGCTGAGCAGCGATGCGGATGAAATCGACGTGCTGCGGCGTCCAGGTCTTGGGATTGATGTGCTTCCAGTCGTCGGCGACCAGATTGATCGCGGACGTCTTTTCGCGTTCGTCCTTGTTCAGCACGTGGTCCGGCATCGGCATAAACCAGATGTCGACGTCGAGGCCGACTTGATGGCTCATATGGCCGAAAGGCAGCGGGCCGCCGCGCGGCTGCGCCATGTCGCCGACCAGAATGCCGTGCCAGCCGGTGGCCTTGGCGGCGAGCGGGGCGAATTTTTCCAGGAATTTTACGAGACTCGGATGGCCCCACATGCGGTTGCGCGAGACGCGCATTACCTGCCAAGTCGGGCCGGTGACCGGCAGCGGCACGCCGCCGGAGAGACAGCCGTGGGTGTAATAACCGAGCGCCATCGCCTTGCCCAGGCTCGGTAGCTTTTCGGCCGAGAACAATATCTTGGCGGGAATGCCGGCCAATTTTTTATCGGCGGCCGTCGGCTTTTCCGGCGGCAAGGGCGCATTGGTGGCGAGTGCTTGCGCGAGCCTTGTCGGCGGCTTGGCGGCGGCCGGCCCAAAAATGCCATTCTGCTCGTCCGCGGCAAAAGCGCCGGAGACCAGCATGGTCATTAACCCAAAGGCATAAATCGCACGCGTTACCATGACGTGGAATCTAGCCGCTCCGCCGCCGCCTGTCAGGTTAAATGAGCGCGATGGGTTAAGCCGGAGAGGGCCGGTTGAGAGACGCGGCAACGAAAATTCCAGCGGCCACAACGACTTTTATGGTTAACAGAAGCTTTCCGTGCCTTTTTAGATACGCGCAGGCTTGACCGCGACGGCGCGCATTGTCGGCGCGCCCGGCCTTTACTTCCTTTGGCCGCCGCTCGAGACGGGGCCTGGGGAGCAAGACAGAATAGGAATAACATCTAGTAGGACTGTTGTCAGCAGGCGATAGAGCGCATTCGTAGGGCGGGTTAGCCTTGTCCCGCGAAGCGGGGACGAAGGCGTAACCCGCCGGATGGCCGGTTAAATTGGCGGATTACGCTTCGCTAATCCGCCCTACGGGCTAGCGTGTGCCGTTTGCCGCGCCTACCATCCGTTTGGAATTAATGTTTCAAAAGGTATGGAATGCCAACCGAAGAACAGCGCCGAACCAGATTCATGAAAAGAGTTGATGAACTAGTCGAAAGTGGGCGCCACAAAGACTATCTCACAATTGAATCGGCACTCTCGGCAGAATATCCTGAAGCCCGCGCATGGCTAGAAGGCGATTCATTGCGCGCTGACATAAAACAGGCTTGCGACAGAGCCATTGTACGCGGGAAGTCATGACAAAAGATATCTCGAACGAAAAGCCTGAGCCGAATTTAATTGAAATCGCGCTCAATATTGTAGCCGACTTTGAGGAATTCCTTGAAAACAATCCTGATTCTGCATTTTGTATCAGTGACGAAACAATTTTGTCTCATCCAAAAAATCGCATTATCGACGCTTTCTGTTTAGCAATGCTTGTACACCAAACTACGGAAAGAAGAGAAATTTTGTTGGCAACAGCTATGTCTCTCGCCAGATTCCAACCGAATATTGGCGAGCCCCTTCATCCCTTACCTATTGATAAAAACCTAACATCATCAAACATCCATTCAATGCCAAATGAAGACTTCTTGAAAATGATGACCGATAGCGGGCCAAAGAGAGCAAGGTACGATGCATTGATGCCAACAGTTCAAAAAGAGATTTGCGAAATCGGCGATAAAATGAAAATTGCGAATAGGGCTTACAATCGAAAATTTCACCCCGGCATGTTAGAGTCCGACTAGCAAAAGGGCCATACCTGTTAGCTGAAGGCATAACCCGCCGCATATTCCGGCGAACTAGCGGATTACGCCGCGCTAATTCACCCCACGGGGCCGAGAACCGGGAATTCTTAGTTGTCGCGATCAACTTGCCGCGGTCTATACCGACGCTCCGACGTTATTGATCTGCCGCCTCACACATCCACCTTCAACGCGGCGATGAACGCTTCCTGCGGGATGTCGACCTTGCCGAACTGCCGCATTTTCTTTTTGCCCTTTTTCTGCTTGTCCAAGAGCTTGCGTTTGCGGGTGGCGTCGCCGCCGTAGCATTTCGCCGTCACGTCCTTGCGCAGCGCGCGCACGGTTTCGCGCGCGATGATCTTGCCGCCGATGGCGGCCTGGATCGGCACCTGGAACATGTGCGGCGGGATCAACTCCTTCAGCTTCTCGACCATGCCGCGGCCGCGCGTTTCGGCGCGTGTGCGGTGGACCAGCATCGACAGCGCGTCGACCGGCTCGTCGTTGACCAGGATCGACATCTTCACGAGGTCGGCTTCCTTGTAGTCGGTCAGGTGATAGTCGAACGAGGCGTAGCCTTTCGACACCGACTTCAGACGGTCGTAAAAATCGAACACCACTTCGTTGAGCGGCAGGTCGTATTTCACCATCGCGCGCGAGCCGACATAGGTCAGCTCCTTCTGCGTGCCGCGCCGGTCCTGACAGAGCTTGAGCACGGAGCCGAGATATTCGTCGGGCGTGAGAATGGTCGCCTCGATCCAAGGCTCCTCGATGGTCAGAATCTTCATCACGTCCGGCATGTCGACCGGATTGTGCAATTCGATCTGCGTGCCGTCACGCAGATTCATCTTGTAGATGACCGAGGGCGCGGTCGCGATCAAATCGAGATTGAATTCGCGCTCCAGCCGCTCCTGGATGATTTCGAGATGCAACAGGCCGAGGAAGCCGCAGCGGAAGCCGAAGCCGAGCGCGGCCGAGGTTTCCATCTCGAAGGTGAAGCTCGCGTCGTTCAAGCGCAGCTTGCCCATGGCGGCGCGCAAATCCTCGAAGTCGGCGGCATCGACCGGAAACAATCCGCAGAATACGACCGGTATCGCAGGCTTGAAGCCGGGCAGCGGCGCATCGACCGGGTTGCGCTCGTCGGTGATGGTGTCGCCGACGCGCGTGTCGGCGACTTCCTTGATCGAGGCGGTCAACATGCCGATCTCGCCGGGGCCGAGTTCGTCGACGATGGTCAGCTTGGGCAGGAACACGCCGACGCGATCCACTTCATAAGCGGCATCGATGCCGATCATGCGGATGCGCTGTTCCTTCTTCAGAACGCCATCGACGATGCGCACCAAGACGACGACGCCCAGATAAGAATCGTACCAACTGTCGACCAGCAAAGCTTTCAGCGGCGCGTCGCGGTCGCCTTTCGGAGGCGGCAGCCGGGTGACGATGGCTTCCAGCACGTCGGGAACGCCGAGGCCGGTCTTGGCCGAGATCATGATGGCGTCGGAGGCATCGAGGCCGATGACGTCCTCGATCTGTTTCTTGATCGCCTCCGGTTCGGCAGCGGGCAGGTCGACTTTGTTCAAGACCGGCACGATCTCGTGGCCGGCGTCGAGCGCGTGGTAGACATTCGCCAGCGTCTGCGCCTCGACGCCCTGCGAGGCGTCGACGACGAGAAGCGAGCCTTCGCAGGCGGCGAGCGAGCGGTTGACCTCGTAGGCGAAGTCGACGTGGCCGGGGGTGTCGATCAGATTGAGGACGTAGTCCTGGCCGTCCTTGGCGCGGTAGTTCAGGCGCACGGTCTGCGCCTTGATGGTAATGCCGCGCTCCTTCTCGATGTCCATCGAATCGAGGACCTGCTCGCGCCCGGCCATTTCACGGGCATCGAGCCCGCCGGTGAGCTGGATCAGCCGGTCGGCGAGGGTCGATTTCCCGTGGTCGATGTGGGCGACAATGGAGAAATTGCGGATGTTCTGGATGGGCGCGGACGTCATGGCGCGGCAGATAACACCCGCAATGCGGGGGTACAAGCGTTCGACGTTGGTAGCCCGCGATTTTCGCCGCGACCGAGGTCTGCTCCCTCTCCCCAGTGGGGGAGAGGGTTGGGGTGAGGGGTCTAACTCTCTCGGGTCTGTAACCCCTCACCCGACGCGCCATAGCGCGTCGAAGACGCGCGTAAACGCGCTGAAGGCGCGTCGACCTCTCTCCATAGGAGAGGTGAAAGCATGCGCGTGGACGAACCCTGTTCCGGCGTGCCATAGGCGTGGCATGCGTATCTTGAATCCCATGCGGTGGGCGGTCGGCCTGCGACGCGCGTTAACGGGCGACCGCCGCGAGCGGGCGGTGGTGCTGACGCTCGCCGTCTATGCCGTGCTGTGGGCGCTGTATGGCTTCATCGCCAAGTCGAGCCAGGGCCTGCATTACGACATGACCGAGGTGATTGCCTGGTCGCGCGATCTGTCGTGGGGCTACCTCAAGCATCCGCCGCTCGCCGCGGCCATCGTCGCCTTATGGTTCGCGCTCTTTCCGGTCGGTGAGTTCAGCTATTACCTGCTGGCGATGCTGATGCCGACGCTGACTCTGTGGATCGTCTGGCGGCTGTCGGCGGATTATCTCGATGCGGAGAAGCGCATTGCTGGCTTGGCGCTCTTGATGCTGATTCCGTTTTTTAATTTTCATGCGCTCAAGTTCAACGTCAATACCGTGCTGATGCCGGTATGGGCGCTGACCACCTGGTGGTTTCTGGTCTCGTATCGGCGGCGCGATGCGCTTTATTCGGCGCTGGCCGGTATAGGCGCGGCCTTGTGCATGATGGGTAAATACTGGTCGGTGTTTTTGCTGATCGGCTTGTTGGTGGCGGCGCTGATCGACAGGCGGCGCGGCGATTATTTCAGGTCACCGGCGCCTTACATCACCGCCGCGTTTGGACTTGTGGTGCTGAGCCCGCATCTCATTTGGTTGTGGCAGCACGACTTCGCGCCATTCAGCTATGCTATCGGCATTCACGGCGACAAGCCGCTCGGCGGCACGATCATTGCCGCGCTTGGATATTTCGGCGGTTCGTTCGGCTATGTCGCGCTGCCGGTGATTTTGGTTTTGGCAGCGGCGCGGCCAAGCCAGCCGGCGCTCGCGGACATGATGTGGCCGCCCGATGAGAAGCGCCGGCTGGCGGCGGCTTCGTTCTGGCTGCCGTTTTTATTGCCGGCGATTGGCGCGATCGCGAGCGGCACCGAGATCACGTCGTTGTGGTCGATGCCGGCCTGGACGTTATTGCCGGTGCTGTTGCTGTCGTCGCCACAGGTTAAGTGGCGCGAGATCGATACGCGGCGCGTTCTGTTGCTCGCCATTGCGCTGCCGCTGCTCATTCTGATTGCGTCGCCGTTGATCGCCATCATGGTCCAGCGCAAGGGCCCGCCACCCGCATCGGCGCAGGCGGCGCTGCTGGCGCAGCAGATCGACTATCAATGGCGGCTGATCACGCCGCAGGTTTTGCGTTTTGTCGGCGGCGACGAGGAGGTCGCTTACGATGTCGCAGCTTATTCAGTCGACCGCCCGCGCGCGCTGCCGAACATGCCGGCGCCGGACGCGACCGAGCTCCGGCACAGCGGGCAGGTGCTGGTGTGTTTTGCGTCGGACCCGATTTGCAAGAACGCGGCCGCGAAGCTTCCGGGGGCCCGCGTGATCGAAAGCAGCATCGTGCGTAATTTCTGGCGCTTCCCCGGCAAGCCGCAGAGTTACACCATCGTCATCGTGCCGCCGCGGCGGTAGTTGTCATTCCGGGGCGCGCCGAAGGCGCTAACCCGAATCCAGAAATAGTTCGAATGGGTATCTGGATTCCGGGTCCGCCGCTTCGCGGCGTCCCCGAATGACGTTGAATAAAACGGCCGGACCTTTCAGCCCGGCCATCATCGTTGCGGTAGTCGGCAGCGATCAGTACCGGTAATGCTCCGCCTTGTACGGACCCACCTGCTTTACGCCGATATAGTCGGCCTGTTCCTTGCTCAACTCCGTCAGCTTCACGCCGATCTTGGCGAGATGCAGGCGCGCGACCTTTTCGTCCAGCGCCTTCGGCAGCACATAGACTTCCTTCTTGTACTTGCCGTCCTTGTTGTTTGCCCAGAGTTCGATCTGCGCCAGCGTCTGGTTGGTGAAGGAGGCCGACATCACAAAGCTCGGATGACCCATGGCGTTGCCGAGGTTTACGAGGCGCCCTTCCGACAGCATGATGATGCGGTGGTTGTCCGGGAAGGTGATCTCGTCGACCTGCGGCTTGATGTTGTTCCACTTCAGGTTCTTCAACGCGCCGATCTGGATCTCGTTGTCGAAGTGACCGATGTTGCACACGATCGCGCGGTCTTTCATCTTGCGCATGTGATCGATGGTGATGATGTCCTTGTTGCCGGTGGCGGTGACGAAGATGTCAGCCTGCGGCGCGGCGTCTTCCATCGTGACAACTTCATAGCCTTCCATCGCCGCCTGCAATGCGCAGATCGGATCGACTTCGGAGACCATGACGCGGCAGCCGGCCTGTCGCAGCGAAGCGGCCGAGCCCTTGCCGACATCGCCGAAGCCGGCGACCATCGCCACCTTGCCCGACATCATCACGTCGGTGCCGCGGCGGATGCCATCGACCAGTGACTCGCGGCAGCCATAGAGATTGTCGAACTTCGACTTGGTGACCGAGTCGTTGACGTTGATGGCGGGCCATAGCAGCTTGCCGGCCTTCTGCATTTCGTAGAGGCGATGCACGCCGGTGGTGGTTTCTTCCGAAACGCCTTTGATGCTCTTGGCCATCTCGGCGAAATAGCCCTTCGGCTTTTCCTTCAACTGCTTCTTGAGCAGCGCGAAGAACACTTCCTCTTCTTCGGAGCCGGGCTTGTCGAGGAAAGCGGTATCGCCGTTCTCGGCGCGCAGGCCGAGGTGGACGTACATCGTGGCGTCGCCGCCGTCGTCGAGGATCATGTTGGGAGTGCCGCCACCGTGCCAGTCGAACATGCGGGCGGTGTAGTCCCAATAGTCCTTCAGGCTCTCGCCCTTGACTGCGAACACTGGAACGCCGGCGGCCGCGGTGGCGGCGGCGGCGTGATCCTGCGTCGAATAAATATTGCAGGAGACCCAGCGCACGTCGGCGCCGAGCGCGACCAAAGTCTCGATAAGAACGGCGGTCTGAATGGTCATGTGCAGCGAACCGGCGATGCGCGCGCCTTTGAGCGGCTGTTTCGGCCCGTATTCCTCGCGGGTCTGCATCAGGCCGGGCATTTCGGTTTCGGCCAGCGAGATTTCCTTGCGGCCGAAGTCGGCGAGCGAGATGTCCTTGACGATGTAATCGTCTTTGGCGGCGGCTTTCGGCTGGGCAGGGGCGTTCATGATCATCCTATGCAAACAGGCGTGAATTTCCAGGGTGTGGCGTGGCTATAACAGGCCGCCGCCGCCGCCGCAACGCACATATAAGGATTTCTTTATGTAACGGAGTTTAACGCCTCCTGACTGCGCCGGCCGATTCGTCAGCCAGAAACTGCGGTTCTTTCAAAGGCTTCCTGCCACCAGGCCCGGTGCCCTTCGTGCCGGCTATCTTTTTGGTCTTGACCGGCTTGGCTCTCGGTTCCTCCGAGCCGGATGCCAGCGCGAGCAAATGGCGCCGGCGCCAGGCGGCATTGGCGGTTTTGAGTTCGGGATGATGCTTGTCGAGTTTGGCGGACAACGATTTAACCTCACTGTCTTTCATCCCATCGACGACCAGACCGAAATTCTCGTCGCCGAGCGCCCGGCGCAGATCGCGAACCGTCTTCAGATCCGAATCTTTGGCCTTAAGCTTTTTTACGATCAGCGCGCGGGCGAGCTTGTTGGCCTCCGTCCGTACACTTGCAAATAGCGCGGAGTGCCCGCCTATCGCGCGCAGTACCGCGAATGGATCAAGATCGAGCGCCATGCAGCGCCTCCTTGGTTTCGGTGGCTAGACTTTCGAGAATCCCGGCCGCGTTGCCCCATTTCTGCGTGAAGGAGGGCCAGGCATCGACTTGGCGAGCGCTGTGGCGATAGCCGCGCGCTCCGGAACTTCGGTCTCGAACAGGTGAAAATTGGGTCTGCTTTTCAGCCGTTCGTTTTGCAGCCGCTCGATCGTATTGGCGTGTTCGTTTATTGGGCGGCGGCGCGTCACCAGGACATGTGGCTTCTTTGGCTTGTCCAGCACGCTTTCGCGCGCGATCTCTCCGGTCCACAAATTACTGCAAAAGGTTTGCAGCCCGTAGGTCGATAGAAAATCGGGAATGGTCGGTACGATCACGAGATTGGCAAGCCGGATGCTCACCTCGGTCAGCAGCGAGATTCCCGGCGCGCAGTCGATCAAGACGTAATCGTAATTTTTGCGCGTGCGTCTCAATTGATCCTTGATGATCTCGTGAAGCTTTTCGATGAACCAGTTCAGATCGGTTTTTGAGCGGTTCAGCCGGAACAGCAACTCCCGTTCGACAATTCTCAATTCGGAGCTTGAGGCGAGAAGCGAAACCGGGAGTTGGTCGCCAAGATGCGAGACATTGCTGATATGTTCGCGAATACACTGGGCGAATTCGATGTCCCTTTTCTTTTTAAACAATAGGTCGGTTAGAAAGCCGTCGATGGTATGGCCGTTCTCGATGAGTTCCTTGAGTTCATGGTCGCCAGCAAAGCAGATCGAAGCGTTGGCCTGCGGATCGAGATCGATGACCAGGACCTCAGCGCCCTCCGCCGCTAGTGCTTCGGCCAAGCCAACCACCGTCGCGGTCTTGCCGACCCCGCCTTTCATGTTGGCAACCGCAATGACTTTACCCATTACCGGCCCGCTCCATTGAGCGCCTTTACAATCTTGCGATGCTGGGTGTCATCGAGATGATCCTCAAGAAAGTCATCGATGTCGCGATGGGACGTTTTTTGACGAACGGGGTCCAGCAATATTTCGTAGCTCTCTAAATCGTTAGGATCGTGCATCCGGATCAATCCGATCCCGTGTTGGTCGCACTGCGCCTCAATTCGCGAGAGATGACCTTCGGCTTTGGACTTCTTTGGCAAATGCCAGACGAGGTGGCCGAAATGGGTAAAGCGCGTTTGCGCCAGCGCTTCATAAACCGCGAGGTCGGTAGCCCCCTCTTCGGTCTTCAATTCGAAGCTATGGACGTCGATCTGTGCGCCCGGCAAATGTTTAAACCGCATGGCGCTCACTAAAATGAAATCAGGGCGCGCCCAGCGTCCCGGCCGCAAACCGCGTGTAGAGGTGTCTTCGATAATACAGGTGGCACTTGCCGGCAGATCCAGAACTTTCTTGAATTCATTCTCAAGATAGCGGCGCAATGGCGTCATCAATTTAATTTCAGGCCATTGCCTGGCGCCTCGGACTGCTTCCGCGACGTTCGGCGCAGGTGCCAATGGCAATAGAAATATCTGCCCGCCCTGGCCACGCAGGCGGCCAATTTTCTTCTGCCCAAACAGCAGATCGCGGGCCGCAAAAAGCTTTTCCTGATCGATTGGCCGCTTCATGTCGCGCGCCAACATCACCCGCATCACGCGATTGAGTACCGGCGTGCCGTCGGCCGGCAGGAGGGCCAGCAAATGCTTCGCAATGTCAGCGACAGAATTTTCCCGCACTAGCGCCCCCAGCGCCCCCGCCCGCAAGCTGCAACTTACAGGCTATAGCGTGGAAATGCTGAGGCAAGCCTTGAGTCGGCGTTGGCGGGCGGTCGCTTCGGTGACCGGGAGATGGCCTAATCCTCTTCGCCGAAGCCGCTGGCGACCAACGTGTAGAGATCGTCGACCGCTTTCTGCGCGTCCTTGCCGGTGGCCTTGATCGTGATGGTCGAGCCGGTGCCGGCGGCCAGCATCATCAGGCCCATGATCGAGGTGCCGCCGACGGTTTCGCCGCGGTGGGAGACGATGATGGCGGCATCGAAGGTTTCGGCGTGCTGCACGAATTTGGCGGAGGCGCGGGCGTGCAGGCCCTTTTTATTGACGATTTCGACTTCACGGGAGACCGGCACACCGTGCGGGTCGGGAGCGTTTCCGTCCGCTCTGGCCGCGCCGGTCATTTCCCGTTGAGGACCCGGCTGGCAATGGTGCAGTACTTGCGGCCGGCTTCCTGCGCGGCGGCGACTGAGTCTTCCAGCGAACAGGTTTCGCGCACTTTGGCGAGCTTGATCAGCATGGGCAGGTTGATGCCGGCCAATACCTCGACCTTGGGCTGACTCATCACCGAAATGGCGAGATTTGAGGGCGTGCCGCCGAACATGTCGGTTAGGATTGCCACGCCTTCGCCGCTATCGACCCGCTTGACGGCGTCGAGGATGTTTTTGCGGCACTGTTCGACGTCGTCCTCGGGGCCAATGGTGATTGCCTCGATCTGACGTTGAGCTCCCACCACGTGCTCCAATGCGGAGCGAAACTCGACGGCGAGCCGCCCGTGGGTCACTAAAACGAGGCCGATCATCCCACACTCCTCGCGGGCGCTCTGTTGCGCCGCACGAATGGGGGCGCATTCACGCCCATCCGAAGCCCCGTTGCAAGGGGTCTCACCGCTATATAGGCGCTCTGCTGCACTGCGGAAAGAAGGGGCCAAAGGAGGGCTCTAATGTCCGATTTCGGCGGGTTCGATGTTAGGCCCATTATCGTTAATTTTTCTGGCTGGACCGGGAGGCCGGGGGCGTAGCGCAGTTATCCCCCCGGGGTCAATTGGCCGCTGTTCCCGTCCCCGGCTCAGTCTTAAGTACGGCCAAAACGAGCGGAAGAGCGTCGGCACCGGGTGCGACCGCAAGCCGCGGCAGGCTAATGCCTGAAATCACGGTGGATTCCGCCTCAGGCGCGGGCAGGCGGGCGGCGTCAGGGACGGCCAGGTCGACCACCAAGCCCACCACGGCGGCCTTTTCATAAGTAGTCCTGCGGATGCCGAGCCCGCGGATTTCAATCAGGCCGACCAGTTTGGCGGCCGGGCGGACCAGCAGGCGGCCGGCTTTGGCCTCGACCAGGGCGCGGTCGTCGGCGACCAGTCGCGCGAAAGTGAGAAGGCCGCCTGGGCGGGCGGCCTTGATGAGCGCCCAGGCCAGCGACGATTTGCCCGCGCCGGACGGCCCGCGGATCAGGACTGCCTTGGCGCCGATAAGGACGGCGGAGGCGTAGATGGTGGGGGAATGAGGCATTTGTAAATGGGCGCCCAATCCAAACTCCGCTCACTCCCGCGCAAGCGGGAATCCAATTCTTTGGCCAAAGTACTGGGTCCCCGCTTTCGCGGGGACGAACGGATATCGGTTCGCTCAGTTTATCACATCGCCGGCAGGCGCACGATGAAGCGCGCGCCGAGCACGCGCGGTTCGCTCTCGCCGGCAGACGCGGGCGCGGTTCGGTTCTCGACCCAGATGCGGCCGCCATGCGCCTCGATGATCTGCTGCGAAATCGAAAGGCCGAGGCCCGAATTCTGCCCGAAGCCCTGATGCGGACGGTCGGTGTAAAAACGTTCGAAGATTTTATCGAGCGCATCGGGCCGAATGCCGGGGCCGTCATCATCGACCATGATCTCGACCTCGTTCTTGAGCTTGCGGCACGTGATACGCACCTTTCCGCCCGCCGGCGAGAACGAGCGCGCATTGTCGATCAGGTTCGACACCACCTGGCCGATGCGCGAGTCGTGACCCGGCACTTTGAATTCGGACGGCTTGCCGCCTTCGAAGGCAAGCGTCACCGTCACGTCATCGGTGCGGATTTCGTTGGCCGCCGTCACCAGCGCGTCGAGCAATTTAGCGAGATCGACGGGGGCGGCTTCCTGCCGTTGCAATTCGGCGTCGAGCCGGCTGGCGTCGGAAATATCCGAGATCAGGCGGTCGAGCCGTTTGACGTCATGCTCGATCACGTCGAGCAGGCGCTTTCTATTGGCGTCGGTCTTGGCCATCGGCAGCGTTTCGACCGCCGAGCGCAAGGAGGTGAGGGGGTTGCGCAATTCATGCGCGACGTCGGCGGCGAAGCTCTCGATCGCCTCGATGCGGGTATAAAGCGCGTTGGTCATGTCGCGCAGGGTGCCGGACAGATGTCCGATTTCGTCCTTGCGGCGGGTGAAGTCGGGAATTTCGACGCGGGTGCGGATGCGCCGCCGCACGCGCTCGGCGCCGTCGGCGAGCTTGCGTACCGGGCCAGCGATGGTGCCGGCGAGCAGCATCGACAGAACGATCATGACGCCGGCGGCGATCAAAAACACCTTGACGATGGCGAGACGCTCGGCCTCCACCATGTCGTCGATATCGGCGCCTTGCGTCGACAGCATCAAGACGCCGCGCACGGCGCGGAAACGCTGCACCGGCACCGCCACCGAGACAATGACCTCGCCGCGGTCGTTCACGCGCACCATGCTGGCGTGCAGCCCATTGAGCGCGCGCGCGACCTCCGCGTAGCCCTTGCCGTTTTCGGGGCCTAGCTCCTTGTAAAGCGGCAGATCGCCGCGCCCGAGCCACCTTCTCATGGCAATGAAGGCGCGCTCCATCAGGCCGGGCTTTTCGGCGTCCGGCGCCGGCAGGTCGAAACGCAAGACGTCGCCGCGGCCGTAGAGGTTGCGGCTGTCGAGGATCAGGACGCCATCGCGGTCGTAGATGCGCGCGCGCGTCTTGGTCGGCGAAACGAGGCGGCGCAGCACGGGCGCGACGCGTTCGGGATTGATCGGGAATTCAATGCCGGAAAGCGAATCGTCGGGCGGTCCGTAGCTTTCGCCGGCCTGCAATTCGAGCAGGCGATCGGGATCGATGGTGACGGCGTCGCTTTCGACCGTGGCGGAAGCGGCAATGGCGCCGGCTATGATCTCGCTCTGCACCAGCAAGCTTTGCACGCGCGCGTCGATCAGGCCGGCGCGGAATTGCGAAAGATAAAGAACTCCAGTGAGGAGTGCGACTAGGCCGGCCAGGTTGAGAAAAACGATACGGCGCGTGAGACTGGAGAAACTCTGCGCAACGAAAAAACTCCAAGCCGAATGCGCGATGCGGCGGATGGCGCTTGGGCGCTTGTCGCGCGTGGCTTCGTCCGCAGGCCGCTCGGGCTCGGACTTTGTTTGATTCTCGCGCGCCTGATTTTCAGCGGTTCGATCGAGCACGTCGTTTGATCCAGCCGGGTTGAACGACACTGTCTCTGACCCGTTCGTCCCCGCGAAGGAAGGGATCCAGTTTTTTGGCCAAGCACTGGATCCCCGCCTTCGCGGGGATGACCAGAGTGGTTATTCCTTAAACCGGTAACCGACGCCGTACAGCGTCTCGATCATCTCGAAGTCGTCGTCGACCACGTTGAACTTCTTGCGCAGGCGCTTGATGTGGCTGTCGATGGTGCGGTCGTCGACGTAAACCTGATCGTCGTACGCCGCGTCCATCAGCGCGTTGCGGCTCTTGACCACGCCGGGACGGGTGGCGAGCGCTTGCAGGATCAGGAATTCGGTGACGGTGAGCGTGACCTGTTCGTTCTTCCAGGTGCAGGTGTGGCGTTCGGGATCCATGCGCAACTGCCCGCGCTCGAGCACCTTGGTGCCATCGGTTTCTTTCGGCGCCAGCGTCGGGTCCTTCGGCGAAGCGCGCCGCAGCACGGCCTTGACGCGCTCAACAAGCAGGCGCTGCGAAAACGGTTTGCGGATGAAATCGTCGGCGCCCATCTTGAGGCCGAACATTTCGTCGATTTCCTCGTCCTTGCTGGTGAGGAAAATCACCGGCATGTCGGACTTCTGGCGCAGGCGGCGTAGCGTCTCCATGCCGTCCATGCGCGGCATCTTGATATCGAGAATGGCAAGATCGGGCGGCGAGGTTTTGAAACCGTCGAGCGCGGAGGCGCCATCGGTATAAGTCATGATGCGGTAGCCCTCGGATTCGAGAGCCATCGAGACTGAGGTTAAAATATTCCGGTCATCGTCGACGAGCGCGATGGTTGGCATGAAAGCCCCTTCTGGCCGTAAATCCCGGCGCTTTTGAACCCTAAAAAAGCGGTTCGAAATGTGGCCTCTTTGCAACAACTATGTGATTCTGGGCTTATTGCAAGGGGATGCGATCGATGTTGCCATTATGATCTCTACTTTAAGGATTAAACATCGCTCATGAAGCCCGATCCCGATTTCGATCCGCAAAAGGCGGCCAAGAAGCTCATGCGCGAGGGCCGCTCCGGCGCGCTGGCGACGCTGATGTCGGGGACGGGCGACCCTTATTGCTCGTTGGTTAATGTAGCCACAGCTCCTGATGGCGCGCCGCTTTTACTGTTGTCGACGCTTGCGGTGCACACAAAAAACCTGACGGCCGATGCCCGCGTCTCGCTGATGCTCGATGAGCGCAAGGCGGGCGATCCACTCGAAGGCGCGCGCGTGATGCTGATGGGGACTTGCGCGAAGACGGAAGCCTCGGCTGCGGGCGCTTACCTCAGGCGTCATCCCGAGGCCGAGATGTTCGCCGGCTTCAAGGATTTCAGCTTTTACCGCGTCGAGATTTCAAAGGCGCATCTCGTGGCCGGTTTCGGCCGCATTGTCGATCTCAAGCCGGCCGATGTTTTGATCGACCTCACCGGCGCGGAGGCGCTCATTGAGGCGGAAGCCGACGCCATCGCGCATATGAATGCCGACCACGCCGAAGCCTGCCGACTTTATGCGACCAAACTGCTGGGCGCGCCCGATGGCGACTGGCGCTGCGCCGGCATCGACCCGGAAGGCATCGAACTTCAGAACGGACAGACCGCGCTGCGGCTCTTATTTCCGCAGCGGGTCACCGGCCCGGGGCCGTTACGGGCGGTGTTGAAGCAATTGGCCGACGAGGCGCGGACGGCCTGATCGCCGATAGGCCTTTTACTGCGGGCGCCTGCCCAAGTTTGCCGCCACCCCACTGCGGGTCGCGTGCACGCTTCCGTGAACGCAGCGCATTGCCAAATACGCCAGACTACGCGTTGCGGAAGACATCGCGCGGAAAAAAGTGCGCGCAAAAAACTTGGGGGCGAAACGATGCGTAAACTTCTGTTCTTCTTTCTGCTCGGCGCGGCTAGCGTTGCGCTCATGGACAACACTACCGGGCAGGCCAGGGCCGCCGAACCGATCGCTGCGCGACATGGGTTCGTTCCACATCGGCGGGCGCATTGCCGAAGTCACCGGCAAAGAGAAACGCATGATCGTGCGCCAGCCGGGCGGCCCGCTGACGCCTTACGATCCGAACGGGCAGTTCATGGTCGAGCAGATGTATGTGCAGTACTTTCTGCCGCAGAACCGCAAGGGCAAGTATCCGCTCATGATGTGGCACGGCGGCGGCCTGACCGGCGTCACCTATGAATCGACTCCGGACGGCCGCGAAGGCTGGCTCAATATGTTCGTGCGCAAGGGCTGGGACACCTATGTCTCCGACGCGGTCGAGCGCGGCCGGTCCGGTTTCGCTTCGTCGGACGTGTGGCCGTCGGAGCCGACTTTTCTGAACTATCAGGATCCGTACGAGCGCTTCCGCATTGGACAAGGCGCCGGCTCATGGAACGCCGATCCCTCAAAACGCAAGCCTATCCCCGGCACCCAGTTTCCGGTGGAGGCATACGAGAACTACATGAAGCAGTCGGTGCCGCGCTGGCTCTCGACCGACAATGCGATCATCGCGGCTTACGTCGAACTGGTCGATAAAATTTGCCCCTGCGTGATGCTGGCGCATAGCCAGGGCGGCGCATTCGGTTTCAAGGTCGCTGAAAAACGCCCGGACAAAATCAAGGCTATCGTCGCGATCGAGTCGGCAACCGCCGGCATCGTCGCCAATGCACCCAAACTGAAGGACGTGCCAGTGCTGATGGTGTTCGGCGATCACGTCGATGAGCACCCGCGCTGGGCGACCTTCAAGAAGATCGATCTGGCCTATGCCGACGCCATTCGCGCCGCCGGCGGCAAGGTGGACGTCGTCCACTGCCGGAGGTCGGCATCAAGGGCAATTCGCACATGATGATGCAGGACAAAAACAACGGCGTCATCGCCGACCTTATCCAAAAATGGCTAGGGGATAAGGGCCTTACGGACTAGGGCGGCGGGTCGGGGCCGAGCGGTTCCGGACAGGCTTACAGACGTGAAAATAGCCCGCCGGGGCGACGCTCCGGCGGGCTATTTGCGTCAAAACAGGCCTGCCGCAGTGCACACCGCAATCAGCGTTAACGATGTTGATTCAGCGCAATGCGATCTGCTTGATATGCATGGCATTTGATCTTGGCATTCACAGGCTTGATGACTATGGTCGCGCGCCTCGGGTCGCGGGGCTATACTAAGGTCTTAGCCAAAAACGGCCATGCATCGGCCGGCGCGGGGTCTGCTTTTTCGAAACGTCTCGAAAAGCGCCCGCCGTTTGGGAGGTAGAGCGTTGCAAGAAACGGGTGTACGGAACGACGCCTTCGGCGCCGACAAATTCGGTTTGACGGGCCTTGAAGCGGTTCACTGGAACCTGACTGCCCCTACGCTTTATGAGCACTCGATCAAGGCCGGCGAGGCCAAGGTGGTCGAAGGCGGCGCGCTCTCGGCTTTCACCGGCCATCACACCGGCCGCTCCCCCAAGGACAAGCACACGGTCGACGACGATCTCACGCACGACGTTTTGTGGTGGGACGGCAACCGCAAAATGACCAAGGAACACTTCGCCACCATGCTCGCCGATTTCCGCGCGCATACCAAGGGCAAGACCCTGTTCGCGCAGGATCTCTATGGCGGCGCCGATCCGGCCTACCGCATCAAGGTGCGGGTGTTCACCGAATATGCCTGGCACTCGCTGTTCATCCGTCAGCTTCTCATTCGCCCGGAAATGGCCGAGCTTGCCAAGTTCGTGCCGGAGCTGACCATCATCGACCTGCCCTCGTTCAAGCCGGACGCCAAGCGCCATGGCGGCCGCGAAGGCTCCGACACGCAGGTGGCGATCGACTTCACCAACAAGATCGTTCTGATCTGCGGCACGTCTTACGCAGGCGAAATGAAGAAGTCGGTATTCACCACGCTCAACTTCTATCTGCCGGCGCAAAATGTCGTGCCGATGCACTGCTCGGCCAATGTCAGCCACGAAGGCGAGAGCGCGTTGTTCTTCGGCCTGTCCGGCACCGGCAAAACCACGCTGTCGGCCGATCCGAACCGCATTCTCATTGGCGATGACGAGACCGGCTGGGGCCCGAACGGCATCTTCAATTTCGAGGGTGGCTGCTACGCCAAGACCATCAAGTTCTCGAAAGAAGCCGAGCCGATGATCTGGGACGCCACCAACCGCTTCGGCGCCGTCCTGGAGAACGTCACCTTCGATCCCTATACACGCGTACCGGACTATGACGACGGCTCCAAGACCGAGAATACCCGTTCGGCCTATCCGCTCGATTTCATTCCAAACGCTTCGGCGAACGGCTGCGCCGGCCATCCGAAGAACATCATCTTCCTCACGGCGGACGCTTATGGCGTGATGCCGCCGGTGGCGAAGCTGACGCCGACGCAGGCGATGTATCACTTTCTCTCCGGTTACACCGCCAAGGTGGCCGGCACCGAAAAGGGTCTAGTCGGCGTCGCGCCGGAATTTTCCACCTGCTTCGGCGCGCCGTTCCTGCCGCGGCATCCGTCGGTCTATGCCAACCTGCTGCAAGACTACATCCAGAAGCACAATGTCGACGTCTGGCTGGTGAACTCGGGCTGGACCGGCGGCATTTACGGCGTCGGCCGCCGCATGCCGATCAAGGCGACGCGCACGCTGGTGACGGCGGCACTGAATGGCTCGCTGAAAAATTCCGACTTCCGCACCGATCCCTATTTCGGTTTCTCAGTGCCGACCTCGGTGCCCGGCGTCGAGCCGCATCTCCTGTATCCGATGAAGACCTGGAAGGACAAAGCCGCCTTCGACAAGACCGCGCGCGAGCTGGTCGGCATGTTCCAGAAGAACTTCACCAAATACGAGCAGCACGTCACGCCGGAAATTCGCGCGGCGGCGCCGGAAGTGCGCATCGCGGCGGAGTAAGTTTTTCCGCGCAGAGAATTGAAAAAGGCGGCCTTCGCGGGCTGCCTTTTTTATTGCGTGCGAACAAATGCTCGGGCGGGGTGTGCCTTACGTAAAAGACGTCGCCTCGTCGAACCAGCGTTGCGGCGGCTCCTGCCAGCCGCCGATCTGGAAGTGTGGCACCTCCCAGCGCATCGGTTCGTCCTCCATGTCGATGGTCTGGTAGTGGCTCGGGAACAGCTCCACGCGATGCCCGTCGGGATCGCGCACATACAGGAAGCGCGCCAGCCCCGGGCTGAAATGGCGCGCCGGGCCGAACTCGACCTGCGAGGCAATGCCGGCGCGCACGAACAGATCGGCGGTTGTCAGCAGCGTTTGGGTGTCCGGCACCGTATAGGCGACATGATGGATGCGCGGGCCGGGCGAGTCGGCAAAGACGATGTCGTGCGGATTTCCCTTCCGTTGCAGGAAGACCATCAACAGCCGCTCGCCGCCCTCATGCAGGACGTATTCGGACAGCCGGAAGCCCATCGCCATGTAAAAATCCAGGCTCTCCTGAACGCGCGGCGTCAGAATCTGAAAGTGATCGAGACGTTGGGCGGCGGCCCCCGATAGGCTTCGACGTGATGGAAAAGCCGCGGGCGCGTCTCCATCACGGCGCAGAATTCTAACGGCGTGCCGGCGGGATCGACGGTGTGAAAGGTGCGGCCTTGGTGCGGGACTTCGACCCACGCGGCTGGAAATCCCGCCGCCTTGAAATGCGCGTGCGCCAGTTCGAGATCCTCTTCGGTGAGGACACGAAGGCCGACCCGTTCGCAGCCCGGCTCGCCCGCCTTGAGGACGAGACTGTGGTGGCAGCCTTCTTCCATGCCGCGCAGCCAGATCGTCGACGGCGTCTCGTCGCTGACGGCCAGACCCAGCAGGTCGGTATAGAAAGCCTTGCTCGCCGCGAGGTCGCGCACGCGATGCACGACATGACTGGCCCGGGTTATGGCAAAGGCCGGTTTATAAACTGGAGGCGGGATAACGATGGCCATCGTAATTCCTGTTTCAAATGGTCTGCGAACCGGGTTTCTTCCCAGCCGAATCTCACAACCGGTTGATCCTGGCAATTCGCCGCGTCACCTCGGCCGGTGTTTCGGCGTCGGCGTTGGCCTTGAGCGCGAGCGCGCGTTGCGCAGCCGGGCGGTCGAGACAGCGCGCGAGCCATTCTTTGAGATGCGGCACCGCCGACAAATCCATATCGATGGCGCGGCTGATGACGGCGGCGACGTTGAGGTCGGCGACGGTGAAGTCGTTGCCGAGGAGATAAGGCTGCGCGGCCAGCGCGGCGTCGAGCACGGCGAAAGGTTTCGCCACGACCTTAAGCGCTTCTTCGCGCTTTTGCGCATCGCGCTCGCCTTCCGGCAGGCGAACCGCGTGCAGCGACCAGATGTTGACGCCGCGGTCGACTTCGGTGAGCGCCCACATCGTCCACTGCCAAAGGCGCGCTTCGGCTTCGGGCGTGCCGGGATAGAGCTTGCCGTTGGCGTGTTTCTTGGCGAGGTAGAGCGTGATGGCGAGCGATTCAAACAGCACGAAGCCGTCATTGACGATGACCGGCAGGCGGCCGTTCGGATTGAGCTTGAGAAATTCCGGCGTCTTGGCGCCGGTATCGCCGATCTCGATCGGCAGATGCTCGTAATCGAGCCCTAGCTCCATCGCGACCCAGAGCACGCGGAAGGCGCGGGTGCGGGCGATGCCGTAAATTTGCAGCTTGGACACGGGCGCGCTCTCCCTCGTTCGGAATCGAGCATAGCGTCAAACGCATAAAAAAGGACGGCCGTTGCGGGCCGCCCTTCTTCGTCTCGTCGTGCCAGTTGTTACTTCGAACCGGTCGTTTCCTGCTGCGCCAGATCGCTGCCAAGCCGGTTGAAGCGCGCCTTCTGCTCGCTCGAGAGCGAGGCATAGAATTCATCGAGCGCCGGCTTTACGGTCTTGGCCGCGTCGGCCATTGCCTGTAGCCGCGTCTCGATCGCCTGCAAGCGGCCGGGAGGCGTGAGCGGGGTTTCGCTTGGGCAGGCGGCTTGCAAAACGCCAACCGCCTTGACGGTGGCCTCGCCCAACGCGTCGAGCGCGGCTCCCTGCTTGTCGTTTGGCTTGATCGCGTCCTCAATCTGCTCGATCGGCAGGTTGGTGAGACCGGGCTTGGCCTCGCCGCACTTCTTGGCGTCGTCCGGGAGCGCGGCCTGCGTCTCCTTGTTGACGGCTTTGTCCGGTCCGATTTCGTTAAAGCGCTCCTTCTGCTCATCCGACAGAGAATTGTAGAACTTCTCCAGCGACGGGCGCACGGTCTGCACCGCTTCCAGCGTGGCGTCGAGACGCGCCGTCATCGAAGCGAGGCGGCCGGGCGGCGTCATCGGGAAGGCGTTTTCGGACGGGCAGGTCGCCTTGAATACGGACGCGGCCTTCGCACCGGCATCCTTCACGCCATTGAGCAGATCTTTCTGCTCGCCGTTGAGACCGACCTTCTGCTGGATCTCGGCGATCGGCCAGGCGGTGATGCCGCTGCCGGGTTGCTTGCACAGCTCCGCCACCGACTTGTAGGTCGGATGAGCCATTGCATCCTCGCGCGCGAGTGCGCCGGTGGTTTCCGGCAGGTATTCCGCCGGGGGTCCGACTTCGCCGTAATAGACGCCATCGAAGAAGTCGTCATAGGCGGTGTACCAGTAGTCGTCGTCATAGCCGCCGGGCCAGAACGCGTAGTCGAAAATGTCGGAATAGGCGTAGGGGTAGAACACCGGCCCGTACCAGCCGACGAAGCGGGCGCGGTGGCCGTGACGCCAAGCGCGATGCGCGGCGGTTCGGCTGGCGCGCGCATTGGCGGTGGCGGTTCGCGCGTTGACGGCTTGAGCTTGCAGCGCTTGCGGGGCAGCCGCGGCAAAGCGGCCACGGCGTGCCGCCTGTGGCGTCACGCGCGCCTGGCCGTTGCGGCGCAGGCCGCGATTGGCGGCGCGGGCATTGCGGGCCGCCGCTGCCGGTTGCGCCTGCCCGGCGGCTCTCGCCGCCGGCGCGTTCTGCTGCTGGCGCTGTTGCACGCGCTGTTCGCGGGCGTGTTCGATTTGCTCGCGGCGCGCGGCGCGTTGTTTCGTCGGAAGACGGCGAAGCGCGCGGTCTTCGCGCCGGCGCAATTGGCGTTCCTGCCGTGCCTGTGCGGCTGGCGCCGCGGCCGGTTTGGTGGCAGCAGCAGGCGCAACGCCTGCGGCCGGCTTTTGCGCCTGCCGCGGCGCGCGTGCCGCCGCAGGACGTTGCGCGCGCTCACGATGCGGTTGCGGACGAGCGGCGTGATTGACTGCGGGCGCTACGCGATGCTGCGGTGCGGGCCGCGCCGCAGGCCGTGCTGCCGGCGCAGGCCGTGCCGCCGGCTTTGCTACCGGCGCGGTTGCTTTCTTGGCATCATCTGGCGCTTGCGCGTTGGCGCTTAAAGGCAACGCCAGTGCGGATAAAACAGCAATCGCGGCGAACGTTCCAAAACTCTTTTTTAGCGTGATCATTTTGCCTCCATGCCCAGCACACTGACTCCGTGGCCGGAACAAAGTTCCAGGTTCATAATGATTAAACGGCGGTGCGCCGCTATCCCGTCGCGCAAGCGGCGGCCGATCAGGCGTTTGTGATCGAAGATGAACGGCCGGTCATGTTGCGCACGATTTTGCATTTTGCGCGCCGCCGGATGTGTTTTCCGCGCTGCAAAAAAATACCGGGTGCATGAAAGCCGGCGGCTTTTTATGCACCTGATGCGCTGAAATCAGCGCACGCCCAAGCGCGCAATCAATTCGGCGGTCGGCCACGAGTCCGCCGGCAGACCGACTTTCAATTGCGCCTTCTTCACTGCGTTGCGCGTGCCCGAGCCGACTTTGCCGTCTACCTCGCCGACGTCTTGGTATCCGGCTTTGATCAGCAGGCGCTGCAATTCCATGACCTGCTGCGCCGAGAGGACCTCGGCCCGTTGCGCGCCGTCGTGATTGACGACCGGAGCGCCGGTCAGGCGGTTGGCGTAATAGGCAACAGTGGTCGAATAGACGTAAGCCGAATTCCAGCCGAGAAAGGCTTTGAAATTCGGGTAAGCGAGAAAGGCCGGCCCAAAGCGGCCCATCGGCAAAATCAACGATGCTTGCAGATCGGCGGACGCCAGCGCGCCATGCGACGCTTTGACGCCCCAGGTCGCCCACTGCGACACCGGATGCGTGATGGCGAGATCGGCCTCCTGCCAAGGCAGATTGTCGGGCACGCGCACTTCTTGCAGCCAGGGCTCACCGCGTCGCCAGCCAAGGCTGTTGAGGAAATTCGCGCCGGAGGCCATCGTGTCCGGAATGCTGTGGATCAGATCGCGACGGCCGTCGCCATCGAAGTCGACGGCATTTTTGAGATAATCCGAAGCGGTGAATTGCAGCCCGCCGAACTCGCCGGCCCAATCGCCGATCATATCCTCCACGCGCTGGTCGCCGCGCTCGATAATGCGCAGCGCATCGAATAATTGCGTGCGGAAAAATTCCGAACGCCGGCAATCGTAAGCCAGCGTGGCGATGGCGCTGAGAATTTTGTAATGGCCGAAATCGGCGCCGAAGTCGCTTTCCAGGCCCCAGAATGCGACCAGCACCGGCGCCGGCACGCCATACTTGCGCTCGATCTTTTCGAACAGCACGGCGTGTTGCTTGATTTTCTTCTGCCCGTTCGGAATACGGCCGCCCCCGGTCATGCGATCGGAGAATTGCAGAAACGTCTGCGAAAAAACGGATTGGCCGTGGTCGCGCTTGATGATGCCCGGGTCGAACGTCATCGATGGCGTCGCCTCGGCGATCACCCGTGGCGAGATGCCTTGCGCAATCGCTTCCTTCTTGAAGGTCTCGAGCCAGCGCTCATAGCTGCCGGTGTTGTGACAGGCGGCGGTCGCGGCCGCGCCGGTCCACGCAGTGGCAGCCAAGAATACGATCAGTTTTAGCAGTGGTGTTCGCATGGAAAATGCGCTGTCCTGATTATGCCAATGCGCGCGCATCAACTGCCGCGCATCCGTTCGATCAATTCCCCGGTCGGCCACGAATCCGCCGGCAGACCGAATTTCGTCTGCGCCTTCCTCGCCGCCTTGCGCGTCCCGGAGCCGAGTTTGCCGTCGGCGTCACCGGCAGCAAAGCCCTGCTTGTTGAGCAGATGCTGAAGTTCGGTCATCTGCGCGGTGGTGAGCGCTTCGACGCTTTTGGCGCCTTCCTCGTTCATCGGCGGCGCACCGCCCAGACGCGTGGCGAAATATGCGACGGTGGTCGAATAAACGAAAGCGGAATTCCAATCGATGAACACCTTGAAATTCGGATAGGCCAGAAAGGCCGGGCCATGCCGCCCCATCGGCAGGATCAGCGCGGCTTGCAGGTTGGCCGGCAGCTGTCCGTGCGCGGCGCGCACGCCCCAGGCCTCCCATTGCGACACCGGGTGATAAATATCGAGGTCGGCCTCCTGCCAAGGCATCTTGTCGGGCACGCGCACTTCTTGCAGCCACGGCTCGCCGCGCCGCCATCCGATGGTCTTGAGATAATTGGCGGCGGAAGCGAGCGTGTCGGGAATGCTATTGGTGAGATCGACGCGGCGGTCGCCGTCGAAGTCGACGCCGTATTTGATGTAGTTCGACGGAGTGAACTGCATGCCGCCGAATTCGCCGGCCCAGTTTCCGGTCATGGTTTCGACGGTCTGATCGCCACGCTGGACGATGCGCAGCGCATCCATCAGTTCGGGACGGAAATGCTCACCTCGCCGGCAATCGTAAGCCAGCGTCGCCAGCGAAGGCAGGATCTTGAACTTGCCAAACAGCGCGCCGTAATCGCTTTCGAGGCCCCAGACCGCGGCCAGCACTTCCGGCGGCACGCCATAGGCTTTCTCGATGCGCGAAAACAGCGCCTGGTGTTTCTTGATGGCATTAACGCCGTTCGGGATGCGGCCGCCGCCAAGAAGCCGCTTGGCGAAATCGACGAAGGTGCGGTTGAACACCGCCTGGCCGTGGTCGCGGCGAATGACGGATTCGTCGAAGCGCAGTTCCGGCGAAACGTCCGCCACCACTCTCGCCGAGATGCCCTGCGCGATGGCGTCGCGTTTGAACTGCTCGACCCAGGCATCGAAACTGCCGCTATTGCGGCAGGCCGGAGCGGCCGAAGCCTGTCCGGCAATGGCGCCGAAAAATAAGCCGGCCGCCAGTGTGATGAGTGGTTTCCGCATCTTTCGATCCGCCTCGTTGTGCGCGCAAGAGGGTGCAAGTGGGCGCAATCTGCCAAACGGTCGCGCCGGGTCAATAGCGCGACCGAAAGGTCGTTAAGACCGATTCTTGTGCAAATGATGGTTTATCTCTAATTCACTGGCATTAACGAATTCATGGCGGGCAAAAGCCCGCCTTTGTCGGGGTAGACAACCGCATGCAGGCTTTGGTGATCGGTGCCGGCGTGGTTGGCCTGGCGGTGGCGCGCGCGTTGGCGCAGCGCGGCCATGAGGTCGTGGTGGCGGAGGCCGAGGCCGGCATCGGCTCAGGGATTTCCTCGCGCAACTCCGAAGTCATCCACGGCGGCATGTATTACCCGACCGGCTCGCTGCGCGGCCGCCACTGCGTTAACGGCCGCCGGCTGCTTTACGCGTTCTGCGCCTCACACGGCGTGCCGCACAAGAAAGTCGGCAAGCTGATCGTGGCTACCGATACGCCCGAGCTGGAAAAAATCGAGAGCATCGCGGCGCAGGGCAAGATCAATGAGGTCGAGGGCCTGGGACCGATAACGGCGGAAGCCGCGCGCAAGTTGGAGCCGGAGTTGCATTGCGTCGGCGCGCTGCTGTCGCCGGAGACCGGCATCGTCGATGCGCACGCTTACATGCTGGCGCTGCAAGGCGACCTAGAAGATGCCGGCGGCATGATCGCGTTCAATACGCCGGTCACCGGCGCACGGCGCAAAGACGGGCAGTGGCATGTCACGTTCGGCGGCAGCGAAGGCGGCGAATTTTCTTTCGATGCGCTGGTGAATTGCGCGGGGCTCGGCGCGCAGAAGCTGGCGCGCGCGATGGAAGACTATCCGGCCGAACGCGTGCCGCGGTTGGTGCTGGCGAAAGGCAATTATTTTACCTACACGCGCCGGCCGGTGTTCACGCGGCTGATTTATCCGGTGCCGATGCCGGGCGGGCTGGGTGTGCACGTGACACTCGATCTCGCCGGGCGGATGCGCTTCGGGCCGGACGTCGAATGGATCGAGCGCGAGTATTACCCGGTCGATCCCGCGCGCGGCGAATTATTCTATGGCGCCATCCGCCGCTACTGGCCGAACATGCCGGACGGCACGCTGGCGCCGGATTATTCCGGCATCCGACCGAAATTGACGGGCAGGGGAGAGCCACAGGCGGATTTTTTAATCGACGCGCCGACGCACCACGGCGTGCCGGGGCTGGTGCAGATGTTCGGCATAGAATCGCCAGGGCTGACCAGTTCGCTGTCGCTGGCCGACGAAGCCGTGAGCTATCTTGCGGCTTGAGAAGCCGGGACTTCAGCCCGCGCCGCGGCGGCCGCGGCCGGGATCGAGGACGTAATATCCGCCGCGCGTGATGTCGGTGGCGCCGGCGGCGCAACTTTGGTTTCCGCCAGGCGGTCGCGCGTGTCCTTTGACAGCCGCGAGTAATTCTGCACCGGAGTGAATTCCGCGACGTTGTTGCGCGCGCCGGTATAGGCGGCGAGCCCATTCGTCGTGGCGACGACGTCGCCCGACCGCAGCGTCGGGTCGTATTTCACATCGATATGCGCGAGGCCGAAGGCGTTGCGGCCGTTGCAGGTGCAGCCTGACACCAGCGCCTTGCGATAGAGAAAGGCGTGCGGCAGGTCGGTGTAGCGGCTGCCGTCGGGGGCGGTCGCGCTATCGATATTGCCGCCGCCGTAAAGCCGCGTCTGGCTTGCCGGGCAGAAGGAATGACAGGCGTCGGCGGTGCTCATGCCGGCATGCGCCTCAACGGGGAAGTAATGGCCGTCGCAAGTGCGCACGCAGAAGGCGCGCGCTGGGCCGGTCGCGGTAGCGCCACGCAATTGCTCTTGCGGCGGATTGAAATGGTTGGCGAGGCTGGTGAAGGGGTTGACGAAGGCGGCCGGCGGCCTTGGCGCTTCGACCGCGCGGCGCAGGCCCCCGAACAGGCGGTCGAAGAAACCGGCCGAGGCTGGTTGCGGCAGCGCCATCGCCATGACGCAGAGGCCGCCCAACAAAACCGCGGCACGCACTATTCGACTGCGGCTCGATATAGCCATCGCGCGCCCGCCTTGCCCTTATGCCCCGCAACGATTTGCTTGGGGCTTGCGCCGGAACAACGCCCCGACAGCCCTAAGGTTGCCGGTGCGGCGCAGAGGAGCGAGGTAAGCGCAGTGAGGTAAATGCCGGGTTAGCGGATGTGGCGATTAGCAGCAGGCGAGGGAATTCGTGAGCGAATGGCGCGCAATCGGGTTAAATTGCGCGCCATTGCCTTCTTTTATCTTTGCTCACCCTCAGAAGTAGCGCCACCACACATAGACGTGACAGATCGCCACCGACACGATCATCATCGGCGCGGCATAGAGAGTGTAGGTGAGGAAACGGAACGGCACGCCGTTGCGCTCCGCGATGCCGGCCACCGTCAGATTGGCCGACGCGCCGATCAGGGTGCCGTTGCCGCCGAGGCATGCGCCGAGCGACAGACACCACCGCAGCGGCGTGATGTGTTCCGGCCCGCCGAAGGGCGGCGCCATGCTCTTGATCAGCGGGTGGTTATGTCGCTTCAGCTGCCTCCAGCAGACCCAATTTGCCCCCCAGCCACTTTGTTGTAGGCGCCTGTATTAGGATGGTCATGAGAATTGCGATGAAAGTAACTGACGCGATTATTTGAGCGCCGGGAGCTTTCATCCCTAGCAAGAGACCCGCAAGCGCGGCCGGAATTACACCGGTCTCGCGCGTCCAGCACATGAAAATCATCTCATTAAAGCTCCATCGCGCGCGTCGATCCGGTAGCGCGCACATGAAAACAGTCAATGGACGAGCAACAAGCATGAAAATAGCAACCACAGCGATTCCGCCCACCAGATTTTGTCCCATGAGTCCAAAATCAACCTGAGCACCAAGCAAAATGAAGATGAACAATCGCATTATGAAAGCGGTTGTCGATACATATTCTTCAAGTTTCCTTTGCTCGCTTGCCTCCATCTTAAAGCCGAAGGAGTCCTTATTTCCCACCACTATGCCGAAGACAAATACCGCCATGAAACCGCTGGCCTGCAAGCCGTCGGCAGCAAAATATGCGCCGATGACGGCCACCAACGTAACCACCGGCGCATATTCCTTAAGGAAGGCCCACCGCTCATGTGCGATGAGCATGGAAGCCAAATACCCAAGCGTGCCGCCAGCAATGATGCCGATGATCGACTGCTTGAGCAAGTCGAATAAGGATGACATCAAGGAAAACTGACCAGTCCCCATGGCCACGGCCAACACGCCGAAAGTAACGATTGCCCCCATGGCATCGTTGAACGCCGACTCGCTCATTACCGTTTGTGCCACTCGGTCGCGAATGTGAACCTGACGGAATATGGGAACCAGCGTTGCCGGGTCGGTAGAGGCGAGCGTTGCGCCTAACAGCAGCGCAACAATCAAGGGAACGCCAAGAACAAAATATGCGGCAATGCCTGTGACTACGGCGGTAACCACGACCCCGACCGTAGCTATCACAACAATGGTAATCCACACCTGCTTCAAAACGTCGAATCGTAGCGACGCGCCGCCATCGAAAAGGATGTAGCTTGCTCCGAATAATAAGATAACTTGGTTGAGCGCCGAATCCGCTTTGATGTCGATCAATCCCAACGAAGCCGGACCTATCACCATCCCGACGATAAGAAACAGGGCGACGTCGGGAATTCGTATCTTCTGAGCGACAAAACCGGTGATCGTGCCGATAGCAAGAATGATTCCGCCGGAACTTAACGTGTGCTTCGCAATTTCAATTGAGGCCGATGCTTCCACTAAAATTCCCCCTAAATGGTAATGGGCAATTGGCGCACTGTGCCGTCGCATGTACTGGCCTGCGGGCGCACGGCGCTGAGGATGCTGCCGGACAGTTCATGAAATGGCAAGATCAGCGACTCAAGTCATAGCGCCGTTAGAGGGGATAATCAGTCGGCATAAGTAGAAAATCAGACCCAATGTCGCTCATGGGTCTTGGTTGCGTGATAACGCGCTGACGCTGTCCGTGACGGTCCACGATCCGGTTAATGCAGTCCGACACGGCCGATTTCAGCATTTTTTCCTGCTGGACGATCAGGACCTTCCCTGG
>Ga0075522_10000275_pt1 | contig 36005 bp, 61 predicted proteins | sample NGEPerA_FD_74796 | JGI IMG/M metagenome (GOLD analysis project Ga0075522, IMG submission 74796) | Arctic peat soil microbial communities from the Barrow Environmental Observatory site, Barrow, Alaska, USA - NGEE PermafrostL2-A | ecosystem: Environmental > Terrestrial > Soil > Wetlands > Peat ... | reverse complement strand
CGTAAATAGATAGATGCCTCCGCCGTCGCTCGTCCGGTAGATTTCAATCGCGTTGAATGTCGCGGTCCCTGAATCCGTGGTCTGGATTTGGTTAGGAGGCAGCGCTCCGTTCAGCGTCGCAAAATAAACCTGAAACCATGTCCCGAGCGGGTCCACGTTCGTGATCTGAAACTGCTGGCCGTTCAGGAATGTCGCGACGGTTACGCCCGCGAACGTGACCTGAAGCCCCGGAACAAAATCGTTGACCGCGTACACTGTGACGATTCCTGCAAGAACTGAGGTAGCGGTGATCGACACGACCGCGTTGCACAACGGCGAAGTATTGCCCGCGCCCGTCACTTGCGCGACTAAGTTGAGCGTGGAACCCGAGTCTATGGTCGCAGCCACGTCAGGATAATTAAAGACCGCAGACCATTGCGTCGGCGAAAGTCCCGCCGCGATGACCGTGAATGACTGGTTGTTCAAAAACGTGCCGACCGCGAGCCCTTCTACGGTGAACACGTTCCCCGGAATAAAATTATTCGTCCCAAAAAAAGTCACGACGTTTCCGGTAACCGAGTACGCGGTGATCGCCGCGACAGTTGGTCCGAAGATCGCACCCGTATTTATGCTGATCGGTGACGAGGTCGAGAGATGCCCGTAGATTGTGCGATAGGCATAGACGTACGAGGTACCGAAGGACTCCGTAAGCTGGCCGGGTCCGATGTTCGTCCACGTATAGCTGCCGTCAACTGTCGTCCCGCCAACCATCTTTGACCAAGTCGGTGCCACGGGTCCGGTGACGATAGGATTCTGAGACAGCACCCAGTAAGGTTGCTGAACCGCGCCTGTGGTTACGATGTACCCGCCCGTCGGCGGCACGTCGACGTTAGCAACGAGAGCCGTCCAATAATTTCCGCCGAAGAAAACTGTCTCACCGACTGTGTACGCGGTCGCCGCATCCCAGTCCGTAACTCCGCTCGTCGTAGTGGTCGCCAGTTGCAGGTTTCCATTCGTATCCAGCACTACCACAGGGACGGGGTAGTTTGAGTTTGGCAGCCATGTCGTCAGCGGACCCATGTTCGTCCACTGTATGGTGCCGTCGTTGATCGTGGACGCGACCGTGGTCGGCCAGAGCGGTTCATTCGCGCCGGAAATTCCCGCCACGCCATTGATCGCGGTCACCACCTCGACGTTTCCGTTCGGGTCTAGGATCGCGTTGTTGATAACAAAATCCGTTTTTGGTAGCCAGCATCCACGGTTAAATATCGCGGGTGCCAGCGTCGGTGCGGGAAGTCCCCAAGAAGACGGATTGATAGTCGAGAACGGCTCTGCGGAATCCCACTTCTGCATATCCACAGATGCGCCGTCCGAAAAATACATCATGTCCCCGATGGCGCTGATGAACCCTTCGTTCGCCGTAGTTTTTGGGATGACCGACGTGATGGTGGTATCTGTGAACTGCGCGATGCGCTGGTTAGAGTCAAACAGGGCGATGACGTTACCGCTGAAATTTCGGAAGCTGTAGAATTCGTCGACGATTTCGCCGATATTGAGAACAACCGGGCAGAAGATAGAGAAACCGGGACGCCGAGACCATTCGAAAAGGTCCGTGTCTTCCATGTTCGCGCCGTCGATGACGGGATCATGAAACGAAACGACATTTACCCCGATGCCCTTGAAGGGGGCAAAGAGTTGCGACCTGTGCGTGTAGAATCCGCTTAACCAAAATTCTATCGCCAGAGCGGGATCGCTTTGGGCAGCTTTTTTCGGCATGTTCGTTGTGGGAGCGGAAGGCTCTCACTAAAGGAAGAAAAGTCTAGTTTCCGATTGCGATGAAGTTGATTACGTCCGTTCCCGTACCTGTGATGATGAAGCTGCTTCCGCTCACTTGGGTCACCTGAGTCGAGAGGGCGGTTGTCTTTTCTTGAATCACAACGTGATACGAAGTCGCGGACGTGAACGCGGCGCTCCCCACAAGCGTGACTGTTACGGTTCCGCCAGCTAGCGTCGCGGTATCTGAGACGATGTGTGGAGATGTCTGTTCTACCCCAGCGGCAGTATACACAGGAGGGAGGAAGGATTCTGCCGCGAGTGCGCGAGCCTTTTCTACCGCAGTCGCAGCGTCCGCATAAGCGGTCGTCGCGAGTTGCGTCGAGTTATTCAGCGCGGCTGCAGTTGGTGCTGTAGGAATTCCAGCGAGCGCGGGAGATGCGTCGAGCACAATCGAGCCCGAGCCCGTCGTGCCGTTCGCGAGATTCGTAGCCGCGATTGGGGAGCCCGCCACATTAAACTGCGCAGCGTTCACGGTACCAGACGCGTTGCCTACGATTCCATTGCCGACATCAAGCACCCCGGCTGACGCGCGAGAAATCCCCGTGTCGGTGTTGATCGTAAAAGCTGCGCTGCCCGGGATATTGATGCTGTTGCTGAATGTGAACGGATTGGTACTTGTTCCCGCAACCGCAGGACCTGTGATAGTTGCTTGCCCCGTGGTGCCGCCGTCGAAAGTGAGTTGACCCGTCGTGGTGCCAATCACACCCAGTTCCTCATTCGCTTGGGCGGTGACGAGACCGCTGAACGAGGTAGCCGTAAAAATAAGCGGGCTCGGAAGTTGCGCGTTCGTTAAAATTCCGGTAATTTCGGAAAACGATATGGGGGAGAGCGTGACCGAGCCGTTCGTGTTGATGGCTGTCACAAACAGACCGGGCGATCCCGCATTGGAAAATATGCCGCCGATGGTCGTAGGGGACGGCGGTTGAATCGCGAAAGATGTCGGATAGAAAATCACATTGCCTCCTACGGTCGCAAACGGCGTGACCTGTCCGAGGTCGACCGTATCGCCATCTGCCTCGGTAAACTGAAACCACATCGGCACCTTGTTGATGATCGCGCCGTTCGCGTCGTAGAACGACACCAAATAATACGTGCCGAGCCCGATGCTGTTCTGCGGATTCAATTCCGCGTTAGACCAAAGCTGTGCAGGCTGAACGAGGTCGCCGTTTTTATCGAACTGAAAATTGATTGGGATTCCGCCAGCGACGATACCGAAGGGCGTTACGATGATCGTCGCGTCCACGTTCAACTGAAACGACACGGAGCCGTTCGGAACCACGAGACCGCCGCAATTTTGGATGTTTCCGTTGATTAGAGTTATCATAACGTTGGCTCTATTTAAGATTGAAAAGTCTCAAACTTTAGTACTATTGCGTTCTGTCTATGGCTCGGCTATACTTCTGACATGGAGGATACACCGATGAACAACCTTAATAGCAAACTTCGCAACGACTTTGGGTTATTCGCAGGAATCGACTTCCCCGACGCCTTCGCACAGGACAATTTCGCATCGCGCCGCACGACTGGCAATAACGCATTCGATCCTGACGGATTTATCACGGGAGCCGAGTTGGAGGCAGGTTTGACGTACGCCAATTCTCGACGTGCGTTTCCGAACGAGTATGATTACACCGACACCGTGCGGGGTCTGTACCGCGTGGATTTTGTCGCCCGCTATTTCCCACGCGTTCGGGTCAACTTTACGAAGTCCGCAACCGTCCGTCAAGTCATGGACGCCAGCGAAAACGAGGTCTAACGTGAAATTCGCAGATTATATTCTATCGGCGCTTTTTCCGTTTCGGCTCGGTCGGCTGGAATCAGTCGACCATGCGGTGCCGCCGTCCCACGACCCTCAAGAGTTACCGCCAATTGAGGGCGCAGTGGGCAAGGCAGTAGAAAAAAAGTACAAGGACGCCATCGACAGGCATTGGCGGACTATCGCATCAAACTGAACTGCGGGGTGATCGATTCGGTGTTCGCCTCGCGGTCTTCAGACTGCAACGCGTTCATGATGGCTGCCTGCGCCATCTGAATTTGCTGCTGCGTTTCTGCGGCAGACATCCCGTACGCGAAGCGCATCCCCATCGCAAGACATAATTCGAAAATCACGTAGGACAAATCATCCGGCCATTGAAACACGCTCTGCCCGCTGATGAACTTCGGCGCGCGCGCCTGATACACGACCGAGAACGCAAACGGATACGTCGAGACGGGCTCGGATATTCGAAACTCAACTACGCCGTTTCCGAAATCCCGTTCACACGACAGCGATATGTTGTCGCCCGTCGCGGTGTATTCGGGTGAGAGTCTGTGAACCGCATCGATAGGATTCACGGGAAGTGGGAACGACGGATTGTTGATGTCGATCAGCGCTGCCGCTTGAAGCCAGCCGAGGTTCCAAATTCCCGGCGCGCCGCTCGGTGCCGCGTAGATGGTCCCAGAGTCCGCGCCGTTCGTGATAGCGACGCCTGTGGGGGTAGTAAACGTCACTGCCGTGCCCGTAGCCGTGAGCAGCGTCACGGTCTTGCCGTTGAGCCCAGCATTCACGCCGACGCTCGCAAAGGTCATTATCCCGCCCGGGACGAAGCCTCCCATGGGGAAGCCGTTACCGTTAACGACGGCCACAGTTGTGATGCCGCCAGCCGCCGAAATATTGGTGATCGCCCCCATCTGTCGACCGTTCGTCGCGAGGACAACGTGAAAATGATCTGGGACGGCGAGCAACTGGTATCCGTTGAACCACTGGCTGGTCTGGTCAAGCTGATTGTACGTGAACAGGCTATTGTACGCGGGATTGACTACGCCCGCGATCAGGACGATGCTCGCTCCGATGTTCTCGGGTCGGAACGGATGCGGGTCCAGAAACTGCACGGTGAGTGTGCCAGCCACGGGATCGAATATGATGCCTGCAGTCTGCCAATTTCCGGTGGGGCCAAAGGTGCCGCCGCCGTTGAATGTTCCGTAGTTCACTTTCGTATACGCGTTCTGATAGACGCCGGGGTTCAAATCCACGCCCGCGCCGCCAGCGGGAAGTTGCCCGCCCGGTGTCGTGCTGTTAATCAGCGTGAAGCAGGATGCGCCCGCGTGTTTGTAATCTTGAAATCCCAACTGACTCACGAAGAAATGTGGGTTCACTGCGGGGTTGTTGCTGCCCATATCCACGCGGTTAAATTTCCACGCCATGCGCCGAATGAGCAGCATCTGGTTGACGCGCTCCGCAATCGAAAGCATCGGCTGCCCATTGATGCCACCGACGTTGAAATAGTTCTGCAACTTCGTGTGTAATTTTAACTGCTCCGCCATTGCCTGTACGGTCGTTGTCATGTTCACATTCGGTACGCCGTTAAAGTTCATGGTATCCCTCTATATACTTACGAAAAGTCTTAAATGAAAAATGCCCAACCCTTGATTTAGAAGAGTTGGGCATTCTCGGAGCACCTAGCATTGTGAGCAGCAATGCAGGAGATGTTAGATTTTCTTGATTTCCGCTTCGACCGCAGGAGCCACTTCGACTACTGCCGTCTTAACGTCGGCTTCGACCTTGCCCTCAACCGCGTCAACAACCTTGGTCACTTCCGCCTCGACTGCGCCTACAACCTTGGCCTCTTCGGCTCGCAGTTTAATCAGCAAATGCTGTGCCGCTTGAATTGCGCCGTCCACAGCATGAACATTCGCAATGGCCTGTTCGCGCTGCTTGAAAAACGTTCCCAACTCTTGCTCTATCGTTTGAATCGCACTCATGGTATTGCTCCTTGTGTGGTACTCCGATTTTACTACTGTGAACTCTTTTTACCGGGCGTCGCCATCCCGCTAATCCCTTTGCTGAAACTTTTTGCTTTTTTGGCTGGCGGCGGTAGCGGTGGTTTTCCGCCATCAACTGCATCACCGCTTTTGCCCGTCGAATTTACCGTGATGTTGTAAACGTGCGGTCGCTTGTCGCCCGTGTCGGGTCCTTTGCCTGCGCCTGCAGCGCCTGCGCCTTTTCCTTTACCTGCGCCCTTACCCGCGCCCGCCCCTGTAGTCGTGGCGGTCTCAGTGCTGGTCCCCGTGCTGCTGGACCCTGAAATAGTAATCGTCACCGCACCGCCCGTCGCAGCCCCGGTGTTACGTGTGGCGGTCGCGCCGCCCGTGCTGGTGCTGGTTCCCGGCGTCGCTTGCGCAGCGGCCAAATTGGCAGGCTTCGCAGAAACCGGAGACACAGTAGAATCCTTTTTAACCATTTCGATTTCCCGTCATTAAAACTGGAAGAACTCGTACGCTTGAGCCGTTGGTGTCGCGGCAGCCAAACTTACGTTGGCGAACCGTAACCGAACCAGCGCCGCCTTGCCGCGCGAGGTCCACACGACCGAGCCGTCCGTTGTCACCGCACCCTTCACGGTGTTAAAATTCGCGAACCCGATAAACTTGACCGCCGTGGTTCCGCCCGTAGTCGCCTGAAACAGATAGCCGTTCAGTTCCATGTACGCCGAGGTTGCAACGACCGTGGCCGTGCCGGGGTATGGAGGCTGAATGCAATCCGCGCCGCCGACCACGATACCTGTGGGATCAGCGAGACTATCGGAACGCATGTAGTGGACGGTCTTTTGAACCTTCCACTGCGAACCCGAGTTTGCAACACGAACGAAATAATCGACCGTGCTGCTTGCCGCGATAAGCGGCAGCGTATCTTGTGCGCCGTTCGTAAAATCTGCCGCGCCGACGATATCAAATGCGCCGGGGGCGTTTGAAACATATGCACGACTGTTATAACCGCGTGAACCTGCCATGAGATTATCCTTCTGCTCAAACGAACTGTTTTATGCTTCCCAAACGTCGTACTCTTGGGCGACCGGAGTGGCTGCCGTGATCGACACGTTCGCGAACCGAATGCGAACGATAACCGCCTTCCCGAACGAAGTCCATACAACGGTTCCGTCCGTAGTAGTCGCACCCTTCGCGAGGTTGAATGCGCTGAACCCAATGAAGTTCGCCGCAGTCGTACCCGTCGTCGTTGCTTGGAACAAATATCCATTCAGTTCCATGTACGACGCTGGGTTGAATCCCGCCGTCACAACTGTCGAGGTACCCGGATACACAGGCTGAATGCAGTCGACGCCGTCGATGACGATGCCTGCCGTTTCGGTGGTGCCGTTCGGGCGAGCATAGAGAACCGACTTTTGGGTTTTCCATTGCGATCCGGTGTTTGCGACAATCAAAACGTAATCTGCCGTGCTCTCTGCGGGCACTAGCGGGAGAGAGTTCTGATAGGAGACGGTGCCGCCAGTCAAACCCGTCGAAATGACCGTAGTCGATGAGATAGTGACCGCGCCGTTGCCGCCGCCGACCGCCAGCGCGCGACCGACGAGAGTTCCGCCGCCGAGCGTGATGGAGGCATAAGCGAGAATGGTTCCAACCATGTTCGAAGTCGCCACGGTGGTGAGGGAACTGCCGACAAGCCAAATTACGTTGCTGGCCTGCGCGCCGTTTATCAACACTACAGATTGACCCGAAGCCAAGTTGATCGTAGACCCCGCCTTGAAAATAAAGACTGCGTTCGGATTGCCTTGAGCATCCAACACGATACCCGTAGGCATCGTCATGGAGTCGGGAGATGAAAATCTGCCAGCAAAATAAACGTTCGTGCCGCCGTTCCCTGAAGTACTCAGGTTGGCGAGAGTGCCCAAATCGGTAAATGACAGAGCGGCATACGCGGTGTACGCAGCCAATCCTGCAGTGCGTGCAGCCGCAGCGTTCGCGTTGTCGATGATCCCCGGCAACACAACCTGTGACGGAGGAAAGTTAGAGATTGACATCGTCGGCGCAGTGCCGATATTCCCGCCCGTGATCTTCGTACCCGCCGCAGCAGAGCCTGTAATTCCGCTATATGCCAAAATGGCGTATGCGCCAGCCAAGCCCAAACTAACGTCCCCTACAACAGGAGCCAAACTTCCTGTACTAAAGTCAGTAGGGTAGACAACGAAATACGCGCCCGGGGGATTTGACCCTCGAAAGCTGGACGTATAACCGCGCGATGAAATCGACATTGTAATTTCCTTTAAGTTCTGTCGGGAACCGACAGGAGCCCGCAAATGTGCTGGGCTCTCTATTTATATCAGAGATAGTCTAAAACTCTAACCCCATGCCACAGTTTTGATGAAGCGTGTGTCCCACATCTTGCGATGAGTTTCTGGCGGATGATGTGTGCCGCGATTTCGTGCGGCTTGTCTCGCAGCATTCGCGGGATTACCGAATCCGTTCTTGCCTCCCATCTTAGCCATGGATTGTTTCTTTCGTGTTTCAAGAGACGCGTGATGACCGACGCGATTCGTATTTCCTACGCCGCGCTTATTGCCGAGTAGGGACGCTGAAATAGCCGCGCAAGAAGTTGAATTGTGGTGATGCCCCGAAGTTCCTTCGCCGCCGTTCGTTCTATTGCGAAGACAACCTGTCCCAAGGTCTTTCCGTCCAAATAATTCAATCAACGCCACCTCAGATGCAAACGCTTCCGCTTCGTTCAGCATTGGAAAAATCAGGATTCGTGATTTATCAGACGGGCGATGTACGCCGTGATAGCCTTTAACGGCACGCCTGCCTGAACCCTTCCCCGCGTAATATGGGGAGCCATCCGAAGCGCGCAGCCACAGGTATGAATAGTAGTCCATGCGCCTATTGTATCACGACATGCTCTCAAGGGCCATTACTGTTGGGTAATTTTTGTGGGCGGCAACGACGTAGGCGCAGCCCTTCAGATGTTGTTCAGAATGGCTGATCGCTAATTGTGCCGCTTGCTCTTCCGAGGCAGCAATTCTCCACTCTTTAGGGTGTATCCAATCTGAGCAGAGCACACAAACACCGCGAGGTTGGTGGTCGCAATGATTGTGACAGAGGTTAATAGCCGTCCGCCCATTTCTGTCCAAATGAGGACAATTCGCTTTGCGCTCGGCGTCCATTCGGCGAAGTTCGGCTTCGTCTTTCTTGGACTTCAGCGATTCGCGCAGTTCGCGCTTAATCTTTTCGGGGTCTTCGTACGGACGATTGGCTTCCCGCAATTTCTCAGGAGTGATAGCCATGTCGCGGAGCAGCGGAGCCAAGTTAGCGAACACACCGCTGACAGCTTCCTTGACTGCGGCGGCGACCGTGGAATTCACTATCGCCTGAACTTCGGGGGACATAGAACTAGAATTGATGGGTGTGTCAGTATGCTCAGTCATGTTGGTACTCCTGTTTAATTAAGAATAGTCTATTATTCAAGCGAGTTCGCGATGTTTCGCTGCGAGATTACTTCGCCGCCGTACCGGAAACTTTCTGTGGCATTGTGCCAACGTTCGTCGTTGAACCCGTCCACAGGATCGCCAAATTCCTTGAGCACGTCTTCCCACTGCAGCGCGCCCTTCATCAAACAGTAGACGAGCACCGTGCGCCAGCCTCGGCGCTCTTCGGTCGGCAGGTTGCGCGCGTCCACGAGTGCGTAGGAAAATTCTGTCATCCAGCCCTTCGGCATTCCGGTCAGGAACTGGACGCGTCCCAAGTTCTCGGTGTAGAGCCCCCAGTCGTCGGGGAAGTTAATCTGTTGTTGAACAAAAATGTGCGGGTTCAACTTTTGGACGCAGAAGATTAAGTCGCTGGAGTGCATCGCTTCGCCCTTGCGGCGGTTGAAATTTTTGAAGTCCTCGTGATCGCCCTGCCGATACAGGTCGAGCAGCGGTTCGAGTTTCGTCTCGATGTACCGTTCGCGAGCCTCTTCGTACGGCTCGAATTCCTCGGGTCGCATCCGGTTGACGCGCGCCTGCGTTTTCTTCGAAAAATAGTCCGATGAAAATAAGTCCTGCACGGTGCCCCCAAACGTAAAAATGCGGTGCCGCTTCTTTGGGTTTCCCCTCCACGGCACCGCCACTGATTATTGGACTGCTCTCTTTGTAGTTTCAGGATGCTAGTGTTTACAGGCGCATGAGCCACCTCCATGAAATGGCGATTCGAACGCTTTGCCGAAACCCGCTCGAAACATGATGTTCAACGTTTACTTCATCGGGTACATCGTACTACCTGCGAAACAAATTGTCAAGACCTATTTTCTGAGACTCCACAAGCGACTCGTCAGTCCGCCGACGCCAACAAAAACCAGCCAGAGAAGGAACAGTGTCACGGCTTTTCCTTTCGAGGATACGCGAATGTGAGGTACGCGACTTCCAAGTCATAGTTCTTCAAGCAAGTGGGACAAGAAATTTGCGCGTGTTTGTCGTAAGATGTCCCCGGTGGATAGACTTTCTCGGTTAGATGCCCTCGGGCACATTTGAATTCAAAGACCACGTCCATCAGGTCGCCTCAAAGTGTGGTCGGCGTATTCTTTGGATTTAGGAGCCCTTTGCTAGAAGGGTTCATGCCCCGCCGACTGGGTCAAAGTGTTTACCTTACCTTACGATTAAAAAGTCTACTTCCTCGAAATTCGTGCCACACTTGGTCGAGCATCGACCAGAAGCCTATCACCAAAAGCCAAAACGAAATGAGCCGCACGGTGTTAGTCCGTAATTTTCGCCGCAATCGATGCGGTGATTCCGAAGAATAGGAAACCGAGTGCCGCTCGGGGAGCCGCCGTAATCCCTTCAACCCCGAGGACGGCAAACTTCTGCATAAACCCGACAGGTTTCAGGACGTACCACGCCAAGAAGTCCAGCCCCGGAATGATAGCCGCCGCGCCGATGATGGCGATGAAAAACAAAACCCAAAACACTACATCTTTCGTTCGCATGGTGTCTCCTATTTCGCGACCTGCTCAAAAACGCGATACTCCAACTTATTCGATTTCGACCCTTTTTGTGCAACTCGTTGAGCCGCCGCCTTGGTGCTGTAGACTTTCGGGTAGTCTTCCGACCTGAGCCACTTGTCGTTGCACTCGAACACCAAGATGTACCCTTTCTTGCTCTTCGTTTTCATGGTGTCTCCTATGAGTCTATCCTTCGATTCCAATCTGGTAGGTCGGCAACGTCGTTCGGATTATTCGCTGCGACTTTCTGCGCGTGAGCGTGCATCGCATCCTTGTACTTCTGCAACGTCCCGCCCGGGTCTTTTCCACAGTCTGAATTCAACAGCGACAACGTTGCGGGTCCGAATTCACCATCCGCTGGGCAGCCGAGAGATTGCTGCAACACCTTCACTGCGGTGCCGACGCCGAACAAAACGCCGAGGTCAAAAAGTTTATTCGCGGCTTCCTGCAATTCGATTTGCGAGTAGAAATTCTTCCAGTAGTTTTGCTCGTAGTATGCAATCGCTACGGGGACTGTCAGGTTCGCGATGTCTGCTCCCGGCATGTCGAGTGCGGTGATGCCGTACTTCGTGCCGACCAGAATCCCGAGACCAACCTGCCCGCCCGACCAGTTCGCCCGGTCGTTCGTCATTTTTTGGTAACCGCCTTCGTGAGCGGGGTCGAGCGTTATCATAATTGCGGTGCGTGCGTCAGCCATCAGATCATCCCCTTCAGGTATCCCTGCTTCAGCGGTCGTTTCAGCACGTCGGTCGGCTGAACTTCTTTCACCGACAGAACGTCGACGTGATCGATCAAGCCGAGGTCGTACGTGGCTTCGCGAATCGCCGTCAACGTCGCCTCGTTCTCTGTGGCTGCTTCGACGCCGTACGCGTGAGTGGAAATAACTTTTGTTTCCAACGTGACGATGTATTTCATTTATACTTCCTTACCATCCCGACTAGTTGTTTCTTCTTTTTCGGAGACTGCATCAGCGGCAGTATCATCTTCGCGAACCGATGTGCTTCGTGATTAAAGAACGTCAGTATCCAGTTCCGATGATGGATAGGTCGCACACGCCACCGTCTCAGATACACATGTCCAAACCCCAAGTGATGACGAATGGCGTCCAAAATAGGCTTTTCGCATTGTGAAATTTTGATATTGAGATAACGCTTTGCGTGCGGTTTCCGTTTCCCGCCGCCTTTCGTATACGATGGGTTTCCTTCCCCTTCGTAGAATCCTGCTATCCAACTCAACGTCATCATGAACAGAATAGTACTTTAGTACCCTTGACTTGTCAAGCCCTTTCTGATATTATTTTCCTGTTCGGGTAAACTGGTCTCAAGATCGAGGGCTCGAATGTTGGGGTCTGAGTTCCCAACTGTCACGCCGTTGGCTGTCGGATGGGACGCTCGGTGGGCGCTGACCCGCTGCCTGTCTCACGGGAGGCTCATCAACGGGAAGGACAACCACATGCGCCGCTAATACCACGGCTAAAGTCCAGCGACGGTTATGGGAAATACCTGACGAGCCCGAGAAGCCCGCCGCAAAAGGGAAAGCCCGCAGTACCGCAAGCAGATAATGCTCTGGCAGCCACAGCGAATAGTGGGAGGCGCATCAATTTTTCGGAGGCGGTTATGGATCACACAGGCGATGGAGAAAATTGGTCGCAGCCGCATGTCTGTGTGCTGTGCGGCGCTCGTTGGGACTGTCGATATACGCTGTGCTTGGAGCCTTACAGGACCGAGTGCAGGAAATGCAAATGTGGACTTCCGTTGTGCGGACTTATGTCGTCTTCTTCTTCAGGTTCTTTATTTCCCGCTGCGCCCGAGCCCAGTACGCGTTGACGATGGAGTTGAACGCCGTACCATGCCGCAGTTCAGGTTCTGCGATATGGAGCATTTCGTGAACCAACGTTATACCCCATCCGCCCGGTCGAAAATAATTCAGGACGACAATCGGTAGCGCAAAATTTTCGTCGCGGTTCATCACGATGCCCCACAGCTTCGGCATGGTCTCGTTGTCCACGAGGATGACGGTCGCGTCAGGGAGCCGCCCGAACCACAGAAGTTTATTTAGTCTTCCGTACAGGTGCTGGGGCGTCAAGGTTATTCCTCTTTCGGTATTCCTTAACTGCGTCCACGAAATTCTGTGCTTTTTCTTGGGTGGCGAAGTGTCCGATAAAGTTTATCAGTTGGGCTCGCCATTTGAATTTGCCGCCGTTAGGGAATGCCCATATCTCGAACAGTTCGTGACCCATGTTACCTCATTGCTCGAAAGATCGGAGCGAGTTGAATTTGCAGCCATTGCCAGAACGTCAGTTTGATGAAGGGCAGCGTCACATGCGACATGGCCGTGATCCGCCGCCCTTCGTCAGTGCTCTCGCCAGCAAGTTGAATTTCAAATTTGAGTTTGCGGTGCCTCTCGCAATCCTCGCACAAGCAGAATTCATCAATCACGGTTTCGCCTCCGCGATGCCGATTTCATTTTCTCTTCCGCCCGGTTCTCGCGGGCAGTCTTCCACAGATAATACTTCTCCGCAAAGGCTGGGATGCTCGCGAGGTCGGGCACCTTGACGTGCATCTCTATGGCCGCGTTCGTCAATCTTACATCGTCAGCAAAAAATGCTAACGCCGTCTCCCGAATGTGCCACGCTCGGTTCTGACCGTGGTGCTTTTTCTGAAATCGTTTCACGTACGTTTTGGTGATGTACGGCGTCTCGCTGCCCTTGACGTACTCCACGTTGCAGCACTTCTCGTCGGAGCGCCTACGTTTGTGACAGAACGGGCACGTCTGCATTTTGGCGCGCGGTTTCGCAGCGGTACCCATGAGAATGTCTTTCGCCGTCTCCAGCATTTCCTTCGAGAACACAGGCTTGAATTCAGGATTAGCCACGGTAGTAGCCTCCCTTGACGCGTTCGCGCTGAACCTCAACGCGGTCGGCGAGTAGGACAACGTCGCCCTCGAACCCCGGCATGACCGAGAGTTGCCCCTTCACCAGTTCGAACCACTTCGTCGCATCCTCTTCGGTCTTGCGATTATAACCTTTCGAGACTGCGCCGCCGTCCAACTCGACATGGATATTATATATCATGTTTCATCACCTTTGGTCTCCCGCCGATGTGAACCTTCGTCGAGGAGAATGATTCATCATGCCATGAAAGTTCGCGAATGTCCAGATCAAAAATGTTTATCCCGAACCCGCCGCGAGCCGCCCGTGCTACGGCTTCGGGTGCATCCCCAGTGCTTATGCTGTACGGCTGGTGGTCGTACGCCAGCACGTTAGTGACGGGCATGACTACTCCGAGTCCGTGAGCGTGCCGCACGAAGCTGGTTCGTCAGTTTGTTCGTCGGTCTCCCGCACGTCAACCCGAAGTGTGGTACGCCGATTCTCCTGCTCGTACACAGATCGAAATTCCTCGATTTTTGCTTCGAGCGCGGCAATCTCGGCGGTCTTCAGAATGTCGTTCTTGACCGCGATATCGATAATCAGCGCGGCTTTGTCGTACTGCGACAGAAGGAACCGCACGTCGTCGGGCGTCACCGCGAGGTGAGCCGCGATGTTGCGCCGAATGTCGAGCAAAATTTGATCGCCCGTGCGTTCCGACGCCTTTACTTTCTCGCTTTTCTTGACGGCTTGTGCCGCTACTTCGCCTACGTTCTTTCCCATCATATCCTCCGTTAAAATGGAATATCGTCGTCGATTTTTGTTCCGTCAATCGTGGGCACCACGACCGCAGGTTTCTCGAAAAACAGTGTCGGGTTTTTGTCCCCGAGTTCTACCCGCTGCCAGCCGAGCAATTCCCGTTTGCGGTCGCTGCCCAGAGCCGCCTGCAGTGTGATGCGTTCGAGGTCGGTCAACTTCGAGTTGGAGTTGGTGTCGACCACGATATGATAACGCCCCGGCTTGCCGCTCGGCGACGGCGTGCGGCGAACCACTACGGCGTTGGGTCGAAACTCCAAAAATATCGGAAACAGTTCATCAAATTTCGCCGCTCCCTGCTCGTCGTCGATGTCGATAAAAAGTTCGGTCTTCGACGGGAGAACAACGTCCCAGCCCTCGACCTTGGCTTTCTTGAATGCAGTCTCGCTGAGAACCGCGTACTCTGCGGGGATTTCTGCCAGTTCATCGTTGATGATATCGTCGGCCACTTTAGCCTCCAGACGGAAAGGCGGCATCTCTGCCAAGGTGCCGCCCGTCTCGCTCGCTCAGTTCCTACTGCGAATCCTACCCCAACTTGGGGAAATTGTCAAGAACTATTTCACGCGCGCCTTGACCGCTACGATATGGTCGCATGCGAGCCGAGGGCGAAACAAATTGTCGTCGCAGCCGCAACGGTACCGAATGTCGCCGCCGTGCCGTGCGCCCGTCACTGTGTGCGCGATCCCATCCTTCGACCGCGACTGCACCTTCGCATACACAACTACTCCGTGCTTGGGTTTCTTTGCGTGTCGCAGAGATATGATTTTCATTTATGGCTCCAGTATAACAGGTTCGAATTTTCCCAACGTCTTCCACATCCACTTGTCCGCCTGCACGAGGTAGACCGCCTTGTGCTGGTGATAGTAGCACCGACCACAGCGGCTGCAGCGAAACTCCGACGTGCATCCGCACGGTAGGTGGGTCGCCAGCATCACGAGGGGCGGTTGCTTATCGTCCATTACTTCGTCGCCACCTTCACATAGTGCCCAACAACGGAGCCGTCGTGATGCTCGTCAATCACGAACACTTGGTACGGGCGGTTCTGCCGCTTCTCCGTCATCCACAGTTCGTGAGCCTTTGGATTCTTGCGGTCCCGATGGTTCAGTGCTCTGCCCGTTCGATTGATTTCCATGGTCATCCTTTTTGAAGTGCTCTTCAAGTGTCTTCGCCGACTGCGTTAATCCTTCGCGACGGCAGGCGTCTATCGCTTGCAGAATTCGCTGCATGTGAGTCAGTTTCATCGAACGCTTCCCACGTACACGAATCCCCAGAAAATTACCGACTTGACCAGATACGCGATGAGGAAAGTGGCCCTCATAGATCGGTCTTGTCCCGCCAGCCCAAGAACACGGGGAAACGCGGCTTGTCTTTGCTGCCGAGCGGAAAATATTTGACCTTTGCGATTTGTCCGATTATATCCTTGCGTCCTGCCCATATCGTTGCGCGCTCGGCGTCATTGAACCCGGTACCTACGCCAAACTCGACGCCGTCGTACGTGCCGCCGACGCCTCGAACGATTAGCTTGCCTAGATCGCCGCGCCCGGTCAAGTTTTCTTGGTTGCTGCTGCGCTCCGTGCGCCCGAGTGCGTTCGTCGTGGCAACGTTTCCGTTGTGCATCCGCTCTTCGAACCCGATGACTACGGCTTCGGTGTCTTCGAACCGCTTGACCTTGAGAAGGTAGCCTTCTCTTTCGGTGCTGCGACCATTCTTGTAAGGACCGTCCAAGCTGCGGACCATGATGCCCTCATTGCCTGCGTCGACGGCGTTCGCTTCGTACTCGTTCAAGATTTCTACCTCGTCGATATAAAGATGCGGCAGGACGCATACGGCGGGATTCTTATACTTGAAGTTTTTCACGTAGGCGGAACGGTCCTCGAACCCGCCGTCGATTTTGAAGTTGTCGAACACATGATAGCGGAGCCCGGTTGTGTCGTTGCCGTCGCCCATGACAGCGCTGACGGTCTTGCGGTACGCGTCGGGTTCCGTAGGATCGCCTACGATTAACTCGCCGTCTGTGCCTTCGGGCACGCCCGCGAACATCTCTTGCACGAGGTGGTTGGGGATTTCCTTGAGACTGCGGGACATCAACCGCCCGCCGATTACGACGCAGCGCACACCGTCCAACTTGATCGACGCCAGAACCGGGTACTTCAATTTTGTCACGTCCGAGCACTTCGAAGCCAACATCGGTTTGAACATGTGTTTCTCCTATAAACATCGTACCAGATTTGGGTAAGGCTGTCAAGTTATTCGTGGCAAAAACTTGACAGCCGCCCAAGGTTATTAGTCGCCGTCCTGAATACGCATCGCGTAAATCGTCTTCTCGTCCCACAGGGTGCCGACTCTCTTAGGCTGACACGGGTCCGCCTTGGGGATCGGGCATCCAGAGTGCGACGATGGAACACGACGTACGACGGGGCGCTTCGGCGCAGGCACCACAATTACGGGTGCGGGCGTCGGAGCCTGCTGTATCACCACTGGCGCAGGCAGCACCGTGATATTGATTTCGGATGCCTGCTGCGGAAGCGGTTGCGGCGTCGGTGCCTGAATTATCACTGGCGCGGGTGCCACAACAAACGTCAGGCAATCGGCCAGCACTAGTCCTGCACGTTTTGCCGCGTCCGTCTTACACAGAATAGACGCTGCTGCGAAACGATTGCCGAGAGCCGCAAACGAGCGCGCGGTTTCCCGTGAATCGCAACCCTTATCGATCTTACCCGCACCGAACGACGCGCCGAGCAACGGAGTCTGAGCCGCGCCGCTGAATCCCTTGAAGCATGGTGCCGAAGGCAGAACGTCTGGAGCAATGGCGCTCGCGACCTGCCGGGGCATGTTGACCGTTGATGTGTAGTTGTTCGAATTGTCGCCGTTGCCCGCCGCGACAGCCGATTGACTTTGGTTCGACGCGCCGCCCGTCGCACTACCGCCTTGTGCGGACTGCGTCTGACCCTGCTTCTGGTTTCCGCCGTTAGCGGTGTTGGTGTTCGTTGAGTTGCCGCTATTCGCCAGCGTAGTCGTCGCAACGTTGCTGTTGGACAGCGTAGAATTCCCGCTACCGTTAACAGAACCGCCTGCACCGCCTGCGCCGCCCGTCGCGGAGGACTTCGAACTTCCGCCCGTAGCGTTCGAGGTAGAGTTGCCGCCAGTTGCGTTCGAACTGGAATTGCTGTTCGACTTACTGCTCGACTTGCTGTTGTTCGTATTCGTGTTGCTATTCGAATTCGCATTCGAGTTGGTGTTTGAATTCGTGTTGCTGGTCGTGGAGGGCGGCGGCGTTGTCGACGGCGGAGGTAAAATCTCGCATTCGAACGTGAGTCCGCCGTCAACTACGATTTGCCCTAATCCGTCGCCAGTTCCTTGAGATGTTGTCGTGCCGTTCGGAACCTGCACACGAATTGCGTTTGGCGTCGTGCAGTTCCATGCGAAGGCTGGAGCCACCGTACACAGGAGTCCCAGCGCGATCAAACTGATTCTGCTAATTGATTTCATTGCTTCCTCTTCACCAAATTCTGCCGCCGAATCGTGATTGGCGGTTCAGAATTAGAAATTGTCGATGCCGTACTGGTTCAATGCCGCGAGTCTAAAATCGGCATCCTCGATATCCACACGCAGTGCGATGCGGTCGGCGAGTAGCTGGTTCTTGAACACGAGTGCGTTCGTTGTGTCGGCGTTCTCCACGGCTTTCAGGTCGTCGCCAATCAACGCATCCTGTGCCGCCAGAGATTGCCGAACGCGAGCCTCGGTGCCCAGTGTATCATGAATCTGCTTTTCGAGCACGTTCGCACTTTTCACGACGCCGCCTTCTTGCGACGCTTTGAATTCAGCCGACGCCGTCGCAGCTTGGTCGAGGTGCCGATGCTCGAATCGATTTCCGAGATTATAGGTAAACGTTGCCTCGCCGTATGGTCCGCGCGGACCCGTGGGAATCTGCTGTCGCGCGCCGAAGTCCAGCAGCACATCCCAATCACTCGCGCGCTGCACACGATTGATCGCCGCTTCTACGTTTTTGTCTCCGTCGTGTGCCGCCCGCACCATCTCGCGAACGGGAATCTTCGGAACGTCGGGAATGTATATAGCGTCAATCGCCAGCAGCGTCGCCATGTAGTCCGCCGACAGTTTCGCTTTGGTTGTCTGAAGGGCATACAACGTCGGCAGCGTCAGGTCCTGTGCATCCACGCGAGCCTGAGCGTCCCGAATCATCGCGATAATCTGCCCTTGAGCAACCGCAATCAGTTCTAAGCGGTGCTTGAGCGCATCCCGTTGGATCGCAGGGAACGCGGATGCAATCGCCAGCGTCGCATCCTCGGTGTACGTGTACTGTCCACAGTTTGAATACGCCAAGCGAACGGTCGCTGACGCCTTGCGGACGCCGCCGATACTCTCTTGAATCCCGCTGTACGCCTGCGGCGCGCCAGCAGTCGCCTGTGATTGCGTGAAACCTGTGATGCTGCTCGGCGACCGAAGTTGAATTGCCGTCGCTTGAGCCTGTTCGACCTGCGCCGTGCAGTACGCATCCTGCTCTGGTGTAATCTGCGCCTGCGCCGAGACTGCCGCGAGTAATGCGAGTGCTATGGTGAGAATTTTCATGTCGTCTCCGTTAGAATAGCAGCGGCTTCGCGCCGAGCATGAGAGTTTTAGATTGCCCTGACTTCCGGTCAATCAGATTAAGCTGAACCAGAAAACCGCGCGTCGGTGTTTTGAGTACAGGGTTCATCGCCTGTTCTTCGTCTCCGAAAACTTTATCGACCCAGCCTACTTGGTGGCATAGCACCATGCTTAGGTAACAATCGAATACCGGGGCACCGACTTTCGCTGACTTCTGGTTATCATATGGAACGAAAGCAAACACTGAACGGTCGGACTGGCTCGCCGCATAGTATGGGGTCGCCTTCGCCCGATTGACGGCGGCATTCACGACAGCGATTTCTCGCTTGTTTGTCACGACCTGTTCCGCCGCCACCTTCTCTGCGTCTTCGATCTGTTCAATCTGGTTCTCCAACGCCTCACGTTGTACCAGAATCGCGAGCCGACTGGTATGCTCGGGATTTTTCTGTGTCAGATCGTCTTGCATCACCGCTTCCTCGATCTTCCCGTCAGTAGCGCCCACTTTAACTTGGTTGACTGATACCAACAACGCCGTGGCGTCGTTCTTCGTAATCAAACCTGCCTGCAAATCTCGGGCGACACCCGCCTGTAGTGCGTCCACTTGCGCAACTAGAGCGACAGACGCAGTGTTGTTTTTCGTTTTCTCTACATCTAAGTCGGAAAGCGCGTGTCTCGCCGCCCAGTCTTCGCTTGCTTCTTTTGGTATCTCTTTGTCCAGCCGACTTCGCAAGCCGCGAAGTTCCTGCTCTTGCCTAAACATCGTTACCAGTCCGATTTCAGATTGATCGAGAGCCAGCGTCAACGTGTTTAATGATTCGCCGCTCGTGACGATCTGCTGAGTCAGGGCGAGAACCTTGTCCCCCGACGCCGTGAGAATAATCGGCGCGCACCATGATGTGTTCAGCGCGTAAAACCCCAGCAACACAGGATAGGATAGAATCAATGCCAGCACGCCGTAGAGAAAAATCACGCCTGCCGTTTTGTAGAATCCAAGTGCCAGCCGATGCAGTAACGGTACGATCTTCATTGTGACCCCTTTTCGTCGTTTTTGTTTCGTGCGCCGCCCCAGCCATCGAAGTCGAGTGTGAACAGGGCGGATGGAACCAAGAACAGAACTTTAATCAAACCCCATGTCGCAAAGCCTACAACTTTTATCGGGTTCGCCTTCATGTGGGAAAAGAAATTCATAAACCATACTACCACAATCGCAGACCCTGCGCACATTAAACATTTAGCGGTGACTGAACTTGCAGGATCACTCGAAAGCGACAGCCAAAAAGAGCACATCATGATGGGGAGCGTCACCGTGGTCAGCAGGTAGCTGGTCAACGCCAGCGTGCCGACGACCGTGTTGCTGTACGGGTGCGTAATGGTCTTAATCGAGTCCCCGAGACCGCTGCGCGCCCATCGAATCTGCTGTCCCCAATATCCCTCGAATGTGTTCGGTGCCGTAGTCCAGCAAATCGCACGCGGGTTGAAAAATGTTTGGTACCCGCGCAGCAGAGTCTGATGCGTAATGAACCTGTCTTCGCCGTAACGCACCGATACCCCTAAGAAGTTTCGCTTCTCGATGGCGGGTTCGATTTCTTCGAAAACGCTCCGACGAATCGCCGACATGCAACCGCTTATCACCGCAACCTGCCGCAGATACGCCTCGGGTAGTTTCAGCCAGTGGAAGAATATCGCGTACACGTACGCTTGAAACGCCGTGAGCGAGTTTTCATTCGGGTTGATTAGTTTGACCGCCCCGCCAACCAAAGCGATCTTGGGGTCCGAGAAACACGCTATCATTTCGCGGATCGCATTCGCATCCAACTGGGTATCAGAGTCGATGGTGATGATGATGTCGGACGTGGAGTTCCGAATCGCTTCGCCAATCGTGATAGCCTTGCCTTTATTGACCGCATTCCTCGACGCCGTGACGCACTCGAAATTGTCCGCTGCCATCTGCATCCATTCCCACGTATCGTCCTTGGAACAATCATCAAAGGCAAGAATTTTGAACTTATCCTTTGGATAGTTACTCTCCCCCGCCGCCTTCAACGTGGCGTAAATAGCCTCGCCCTCGTTGTAGCAGGAGACAAGGACGACCACGGATGGTGTGAAGCTGTAGTCTTTCTGCAGCCCCAATTCTGGGGAGGCGATTCGCAAGATGCCTGCGAACGTCAACTTCGCTGCCCAGAACACCAAGAATAGGTACGGAATAAGTAAGACGGCGTCGGTCACGATTTCTCCTCAGATACCCGGATATCTCACTGCGTGATACGTCAACGCGTACAGCCAAAACAACGCGGCAGACGCTAAAACCCATTCGTACCAGAACAATTTCACGGCTTGACCAGTTCCTCTAGCATCGCATCTGGATGGAATGGCTTCTGGAACATTTTAATCTTGCGCCCGTCAGCGCGTTCGGGCGGTTGGTTCGAGTAATCGGCGGACATCATGACAATTTTGACGTTGGGATCGAGGTCGAGAATTTCGGACACCATCTCGAACCCATTCATGTGCGGCATATTCCAATCTGAGATAACCGCGTCGAACGGAAACGGCGAACCCAGTGCATACCGAAAATCGTGGAGCCCTTGTTGCCCGTCTTCCGCCGTCTTAACTTGGTGCCCTTCCCCGTGGAGAATTGTTCTGACAACCTTCAACAGGTCTGCGTAGTCGTCAACCACTAGGATGTGCATCACTTCGCCCCTTCGGTGATCGCCCTGATGTGCCGCAGATTATAGCGCTGGTACTTTTCGATCAGTTCCTCGTCGCTCAGAAGTGATAGAGCGTGTCCCATCGCGGACTTCTCTCCGCCGTTGCGTTCCAACAGACCTTTCCGAAGCCACTGCGCCTTATAATTCGTTGTCATTTTGCCTCCGTGTCGCCGATGTCAATTCCCATATCGTGCAAAAACTTCAAGTCGGATAGGGTGAGGTTATCCCACACAGTTTTTGACTCGTCGGGGATAACTTTTTTCTCCGACGTATCGACCCAAACCTGAAAATCGTCGATAGCTTGTTTCAGCAAATCCCGCTGTTCGATGGCCTGTTTCAGCAGGTTCTGTTGCTTCTCTTGTTCCCTCGCCAGCCAGTTGTTCCCGTCCATTAGTTCAGTCCCTTCACGTTGTCGTCAAAAAACTTCTGACGTGCAACTTCATATTTGATGGAATTATTGATGCGGTCGAGGTAGTCTGCGAGGCGACTTTCCAAAATGAATTTTTCACGCGGACTGGGATCGTTGCGGAGTTCGGCGCGGACTTGCTTCAGTTCATACGCCAGATTTTCGTCCAGCCAGTCTTTGTCAGTGATAGTTACGTCTCTGTCGATGTTCTTCATTGGGTCTCCTATCGCTTACAAACCAACTTTACCCGATGTCGAGCATGGCGTCAATGGTACCGAAGTACTATTTTTCTCTTTCTTCGACAATGCCTTTCGTATTTCGCGCACTGCCGATGGTAGGAGCCCCGGCGCAGGACGGGCAGAGCCAACCCCACTGAGGTTTATCAGGATAGCTGGGTTCGTTCGATGTGTTTTCGCAGCGGATCAGGTCTCTACCTACTTGCTTCCGACCGATACAACGAAAAGGAATCATAGTCATCGTGTTCTCCTAGTGAATTTTGGTTCTCTATCGCTGTGTGCCCGCCTGTGACATTGTGCGCAGATAAACACAGAATTTGCAAGTGAAATCTCGCCGCCCTTGCCGCGATGTTGCTGCTCGTGCATGTGCCCGTTGGATTCTAAGACGAGAGAAGCGCACAGTTCACAGTATCTTTCTGCGCGCCTGAAACATTGATGCCGAATTGATGCAACTGCTTGGGTCCTGTCCCACTCCGCAAGAAATCCAGTCAAACCGAGCGCACTGAACGCCGCCCTCTGGTTCTTGAAAATACGCGTGGGGAGTTGAGACTTTCTGTTGATTTCAACCCACACGAAGTTACTCACTGGGGTGACTCCCGAGAAATTTATCCATAAAATCGGCAATCAAGCGGTGCTCTTCTGCGGTGCCGTCGTTTTTGATGGTGTTGGCTCGGTCTGATATGATGGCGACGTTTCCTTGTATGTATCCTTTCCCAGCGACCACTTGGTCTAGTGATGCGGAGTTGCGGTCTGACCTATGGGTGTCGCCGCTGTAATTCAGCTTCACCCCTAAGATGGGACAGACAGTGACAAAGATGGATTGGAGATATTCTAGCGTGAGGTTGAAAGCTAACCCGCGACGACTAGCAGAGTACTTCGCGCGACAGAGCATGACCTGAAGCGGGTGAGCGCGATACCAATCTCGATGGCGTTCCCGGTACCCCGGCTTTGCGCGGTATTTAGCAGTATATCCCTTAATTTTCTCGGGATTCTTGAGATTCCAGCGATGTTGGTTTTCTTTTTGATGTCGCATGTGCCTATTCTCCTACGGCTCCTGAGTACGTCGAAAGGTACTCCATACTCAATCGTAGCAAAATCTCCTTCATTTGTCCAGACTTCGAGATTGTATCTTTGATGAGCGGGTCAGTGCGCCGGGCGGCGTCAAAAGCTGCCTCGATGGTAGCGCGCTCTTCTGCAGTAGCCATGAACGCCATCTCGGCATCAAACCAATCTCCGGGTTCATCGTCTGGAAATTTCAGCGTGGTGTTTATCAGTTTTCTCAGTTCCCGCACGGTCACAGTTGAATTCAGTGCCGCCTCGACGATGGTTGGCGGAAGAACAATCGCAAACTCTTTCGCACGTCTCAACTCTATGGCTTTTGTTATCCCAATAGCTTCTAGTTGGTCTCGGGAGAACGTATCAATCAAGTCCCGAACTGTGAGAAAATATCGTTGAATGCAGCCTGTTCCTCGATTAAACTTGGTGGCGAGGCACTGCAAATATTGATAGAAAGAGTCGTAATTTACCCGCCAATATTGTAACTCGGCAACTTCCAAGATAAGGTACCCGAGGTAAGCGTAGCCGCGCTCCAAGCCGTTTTCAGCGGAGGCCAGCATCGCCACTTGAGTGTCTACGCGGTTCAATGCTTCGTTGGCTTTCGAATTCATCAATGACTCGCTCATTTCCGTTTCCTTCGAGCGTAGATGACCGCCGCTGCGCCGCCGTCGGCGAAGAACGACCGCATCCCGCTTTTCATTTCCTTGTCGTCGAGGAGACCGTTGTATTCCGTCAGTGCCGCTTTCAGTTCCTCGATTTCAAAATCGACCAGCAGTTGTGCCACATGCTTTGCGTACGGCAACGTGCCCGTGAGGTCGTAGGTGAACGCCAGCATATCCGCGACCCGTGGGTCCTTGGTGTCGGCTTTCGTGGGCTCCGTGCCCAGACGAGAGTCAACCACCTTCAGGTACGAGGTGATCGGGTACTGCGGCGGTTCAACCATGTGCTCTACGCACCATGTTTCGAAGTCCGCCTCGACTGCGGCGGAGCCGTACGCTTCCGCCAGCAACTCGAATTTGAATTTGCAATTATCTGGAGCCGTGTGGGTATTGTGAAGCACCCGAGCGGCGATCTTAGCTAACGACTTGTTCAGTGCCATTTGAATCCTCCGTCACATTGTCAAGAAGTAGTGCGCAAAACCCGTTCTAGCCGTGCCGTATAGGTTGATGACCATCTGAGGGGTCAGGTGGTAAATATATATATATATTATAACTCTTTCCCTCTCTATAACTTACCCCTTTTAAGGAAAATTCTCCCTCGCGCATAGTCAGATGGTCATCATCTCTCACGCCACGGCGGGTCATCGGTATAAATCCCCGCTGACTTCGGCTTCAGATTCTGTGGGACTGTCATTAACTTCATTCATTTCAGTCAGTTCCCACAGCCACTGCCGTTGAAATTGCTTGATGCTCACATTTATGGACTTCGCCGCGCGGCGAACCGTCTCTGGGGAGATACCGTGCATCTCTTTAGCCTGCTCGAAGACCTCTTTCGCAGGTTTGGGTTTGCCTGCTAAAAAGTCCGTCAAGAAATGCACCGCTTCCTGCAGTTTGAAGTCCGTACCTGTCGGTCGCCCGCCGCCCGCACGTTTGGCTTCCAGCATATCATCAGCCGTCTTGTCCACTGCGTTGCCCCAGATCGCGTACGGGGTCCAAACATCATCCTCGCCCGCAACCTGCAGTTCGGGAATTTTCAGCGCCGTGGTTCGGTACGCGATTCCGCCGCCCGCTTTCGCCAAGTTATTTTTGATGCGAACCATCGAGTAGGTATCTTTGGTTCCGCCCTCGTCTTCGCTGGCGTCCCTGATGCACATCCAAGCGCACCGAGACACGCCGATGAATGCCATCGCTCCACCGACTCGACCGATGGCGTCCAGTTCCGATTTTTTGTTGAGGTGCATAATCATGATGATGGCGACATTCCTATGCGCCGCCATCTGTTTGAGCGGAATCAACACCTCCCGCCGTGCTTCTTGTTCAGCGACCATGCTCGCGTCGCCGAGGTAGTTGCTAATCGGGTCGATGACGACCAACCGAATGTCAGGATGCTCGCCCAAAAAACTATCGATTGCAGGAACGTCTACGTCCAACCGCACTTCGGTATCGGCGTCGCCGGGTCGGTTGACCGATTCAAGGAGATGGACTTTCGTCCTGTCGGCTTCGGATGCAATCAAGCGCGGGATAACCGTGTCGTCCAAGTCGTCTTCGCCAATGAGTAGCAAAACTTCAGATGGAGGAATGGTATTTGCACAGTCCGACCACGGTCTACCTGTGGAACAAATCGCGGCGATGCTGACGGCAACAATGGATTTTCCGTTGTCCGGGTTCCCGGCGATCAACGTAATTTTCCCAAGCGGCACGCGATCCTTCCACAGCCATTTGATACGCTTTGGGCAGAGAGTATCCGCCGTACGATAAACCAACGACTTCGGCTTTACCTCGGGCTCTTCGTGTTCGAAGTCGGCTTCGAATTCAGGTTCGCACGCATCGCTGACAGGTTTGGCGGGCTCGATGCCGTAGGCTGTCTCGGGTTTGATGCCACAGGCTTTGAAGACGGTGCGCTTGCGGTAATCGCCGCGTTCTATCCATTTCTCTCGATGGCCTTGTACGGAAGCGTTGAACATTTTCTCAACTTCCGCTGGGTTATTGTTCAGCCGCCGCGCAAGCATTGAACAGAGTGCCATGTCCGCATCGGAGTTGTCGTTATCGTACGCGGAGGCATCACCCATCCACACCTGCTTGAATTTTTCGTTCTTAAACTGCGTAATCATGAAGTACGGCACGGTCATGTCCGCAATTGCTGGGATGCCGTCGCCGCCGAGGCAAATCCGACCCGTCACCGTGAGGTAGCGACCGCCCTCGGCACCGCTGTAGATTTCCGCGCCGTAGTGATTGCCGCTGGGGAATTTTCGCTGCCCCTTCGGAAGTGCCGCGCACTGCACGAACGCGCGAATGCCGTTGCCTGACGGAGTGATTTCGCTATACGGATTGCCGAGTTGTTCCAGAATATTGAGAACATACGGCTCGACGATAGAGTCTTTGACGACGCCGTCGAAGTCGATGCCGACCAAGTCGGTGCCCTGCAGCATGAACCCGATGCCGTCGTATTTCGTCAGTTCGTCGGAGGCCAATTCGAGTGCTGTATCGAAGGCTGCCCACGTCGATGAGTCGTTCGATTTTGCTGGTCCGCCGTTTTTGGCGTCGTACGGAACTTTGGTGGTTTGACCTTTACGCTTCTCTAGCTTCCACACAATCCAGTGCGGAAAATCCTTCAATACCTGCGGAATAGCGTCAGCATTCACCATCAGCTACACCTCGAATTAAAACCCGAACTTGCCCTGCTCTTTTATGGTCCGTTTCTCGAACTTGATTTTCTCTTTCACGTCTTTAGCGGCTTTACGCTTAGTGAACGTCTTCAACTTTTTCTGCTCAGACATCCGCTGTTCGACCGCGCGATGCACACGCTGCAGATTCAGGCATGCGAGATACCCAGAGAAATCTTGCTCGAAATTCGTCTCATACCACGCCTCGAATTTTCCGTCTTCTTTGCCGAGCCGAAGAATCCAGCGCGCCTTGATGTCTTCGCCCGTATCCTCGACGATTGCGTTTTGGTACGCCGCCGTCTGGTACAGGTAGTCGATGCGCAGCGCGTTACTCGACTTCCAGTCGATCAGGTCCAGTTCGTCAAGAAACAGTCTACCACAGCATGCCGGGTTCTCGCAAGCATCAACCATCGCGAGCCCGTCCGTGGTGCCCGCGTACCCATGCTTCCGGCTGTAAACGACACGCTCCGTGCAAATCCAGCGCACGTTATGTCTCTGCATCCAGTCGAACGCCGCCATGCCGCAGCTTATTGAGCGTTCATCTGTGGGAGCCATGTCGTTCATTTTATCTACGACGCCGTGATTAAACGTGATGGCGTTGCGAATGGTAGCCTCGATCCATTTGTGCGCCGCCGTACCTACGTCGCCAGCGTCTTCGAATTTGTCCTTGTGCGCAGACTTGGACTGCATCAGGAGCGCGTCGAATTCGCCCATCGTGATCGCTTTGATGCGGTTGTCTTCTGTGGGTATGAGGCGCAGCATCTTGAGGTACATCATCTTGCACGCCCACGGCACTAGATACATGCTTTTGTCGATGATGCCGACGACGCCCGTGATACCCGACACCCGTTCGAGTCTGCCGTCTGGGTGCTCGATGTACCAATGCCAATTCGCCCTGTCAAAACGCAGGGTGACTGAGCCGTTGTAGAAGTGCAACGGCTCTTCGAGTTGAAATTCTTCTGACTTCATTTTCCGCGTCGATCCACCAATTCGGCCAGACTTCTCACTTCTGTTTCAGTCAATGCGGAAAAAATCACATTGAAATGTAGCTCGTTTGTAGCGCAATTCTGTTTGACGTAGGTCGGAAACCCGCACTCCGCAAACAATAGTAACAGCCTCTCCTCGTTAGTTTTTTTGCGTTCTTGGTGTTCAAGTTCTTCCCTAGTGTACTCCACAATCGGCGGCTTTTCTCCGCTCGTTTTTCTGTAGATACCCATCCAATGGTACGCCGTTGTGTGAGGGATGCCGAGGGCTTTCCACATAAAACGAATGCGGTCGCCCTTATCTTTTGGTTTGTTAACCACGTACCAGTCGTGCCACTTTACACACACGCGCCCGAAGGTGTGCCCCTCCGCACTGGTGTCATCCACTGCTCCAGCCGCCTTAGCTGCGTCGTATGCTTCTGAGATTTCCTGCTTTGCTTGCGATTCCGTGTTCAAGTGGTTTTCTCCGTATCGAATGCTGCGGTAAAAACGGGTTCGGCTCCGGGTGTCCAGTTATGCCAGTTCTCCGCTCCGTTTCTGACTGTCCAAATACAGTCTGCTGTTTTTGGATAGTCGGTCTTACGCCAAGCGACAGTCGATTCCGCTAATAGCCTCTGCTCGATCTTGGCGTTACACAAAAAATAAACATACCGAAACTGCAGCCCGCGCACATGGGATAGACCTAAGCGAGCCATGTCGCTCGGAAACGGGCGACGTACGCCAGACTTGGTGTTACGGGGAGCCCAATTACCGACCCCTAGTTTTGGATTTTCGCGCACTTCAGTGGGCGTCACATAACGTCCTTTTTTTCCTGCAGTGATTTCCCCGATCGAAATCAACAGCTTATGCAGTTGGCGAGGGTGAATCCGCTGGCCCTTGCTGTCTCGGTACGCTTCCGATGATATAGACGGGCCACAGTAGAAATTGCTGGCTTGATAGATGTATCCGGGTTTGCCCCAAATCGCGTCTGCCCATGTGAACAGAACCTTCAGGTCGGGACGCATTTGTCGAAGACAGCGGATGGCCGCCGTAATGAACCTGCTTTCGCTGTTCTTCGGCAATTCATCCAGTAGACACAGTTTTCCGATTTCTAAGTAGTCTTGGGAGTCCAGCGAGGGAAACAAAACGCGGATCGTGTCTTTTGGCCGCACACCCCAGCCGAATGTGATTATTCCCACTAGACGGGCGGTCGGGTCAAACAGCCCCAGAACCACCTTGTTCAATTTCGGCATCACTTTGGAGTAGTGATGCTGCTTCACGAACGCGGTTGCGATTACCAGCGAAATTTCCTCAATATATAACGACGGTGAACCCCGAAGACAAAAATGGAGCGGAGCGGGCGGAATCGAACCCCCTTCTTTCACCCGGATAGGTGACTGTTCTGCCATAGAACTACCTCCGCAAATCTAAATGTAACCCACAAAGCGCACCAAGTCAAGTACTAAAGCCCTCTTGCTGCCGCGATGTCGTTTCTGCGAGCCTCGTTGGAATTCAGCGTTCGCGTCCTTGTGCGGCTACCCGTGAACGCGTACCGAGTTTTTGGTGCTTTTCGAGTTCCTGCCAACACTTCCTTGCGAATCTTCGCTGCCCGTATCTTGAGATACGCAGCCTTGAGTGACTTAGGTGGCACACCCAGTTCAAAGTCTCCAAATAGCGTCCAGACTTTTTTGCCGGGATGTTTATCAAATTCGTTCGCTTCCCGCTGCAGTACTGCGCCGAGCGTGCCCCTTTTATATAGGAAACTGGCCCGCCCTTTCGGAACTAGCATGCTCACGAGGGGGGAACTGCTCGGAATCTTAATATCCCGGATCTCGGGATGGCACCTCATGATGGACTGAGCGACTACGCAGTGCCCTTCGCTGGCGCATTCCCCTGCCGCCACGTCCTGCGGGGTGATGGTGAACTTCAGTGGTTCGCTGATTTCGCGATTCGGGATTACTCCCGTAGGTCGTCTTCGTGCTTTCCGTGCGGTCATTTTGATGCTCCTTGTTTTTTGGCGTACGAGTTTATCTCAAAACCCAACTTCATGAGTGCAACCACCAAACGGACATCGTTCACCTCTAGATTTTTGCCCCGCGAAATGTAGTGTAATGTCGGCGGCAGAAACGAAGTGTCATCGGGGGTCGGAAAGGCGAGCGTACCCGCCACCGACGCCATCTTACTTTTTACTGGGCGAATATCTGTGGGCAGGCTCAACTGATTTTCGTTAAACCAATCCTTAACGTACCTTTCCGACTCTTCGCGATAAAGTAACCGGAGTTTGTATGATTTTTTCAAATGCCCGATGAACAGAGACGACACGCTATACGGTAGAGGCTCCGATAGTGGAGCCCGCACTCGCTGCTTCTCTTTAGGTTCTTCAGCGACGACGGAAACGGGCATGCTCTCTTCCAAAACTTCGGGGAGAGCCACGTTCTGAGTCCCTTGCGAATAATCTGGGGCGCTCGCGATAATTTCAGACTGCCCCGCAGCGAACCATCTCACGGTGCCGTCATCCATTGCCGCAGTGAAGTACCCAGCCGCCGAACCAACTACCGATAGCACTGTTCCATTCAAACCGCGCTTTGAAATTCTATCTCCGATTGTCATCCTATTTACCTCAACCGATCTATCTCACATTCCCTTCACCAAGTCAAGCGAAAAAGTTGGTTTGCTTCTGAATCTTCTCAACCTCGCCTGCCTTCTCGCGCAACTTGTCCAGCACAGCCTCGGGCAGGTAGCGGTCAAGGTACGGTGACGGACTGCCCGCGAATGTGATGCGCAAGCGGTCGATGGCGCGGCTGATCGCCACGAAATAGATGCGCCGCTCTTCGCGTGCGTCACCTTTGATGTGCGGCATCATTCCGCTTCGCGCGCCGATGATGAACACGTTCTTCCATTCGCCGCCTTTGGCTTGGTGAACTGTGGAAATTGTCAAACCTTTCACCGTATTTCTGCGGTGCATTTTCTTGTTGGCGTAGACGATGAACTCTTTATTGGATTTGAAATCCTCGGCGATGATACGCAGCGTCTGCAGATTCTTGAGCGCGTCGTTGTCCCTCTCGGTGCGGTCGTCCACAGCGTATTTCGATTCGAGTTCGGGAAACGTTTGCGCGATGGCCGCTTCCGTTGAGAGTGATGGGTGCGCTTTCAGCGCGTTGATGGCTTTGCTTATTTCGGTCTGCTTCCAGAACCCCGATTTGCCGAGCAGATGGTAGAAAATATTATTCTCGTCGCAGATGCGCTCCAGCGGCATGAGCATCTGGTTCGTGCGCGCGATGATGATGCTGTTCGTCGGGTCTATCTGGGCGTTGGCGACCGCAGCCTCGGCTTCGGCGTCCTCGGTGAAATACATTTTCATCCCAATGGGCGCTCCGACTTCGGTGCGAGCCGACACCATCTTGTCGAGAAGTTCCTGCGGACAGTCGGACGGTGCGTTCTCCCGAATGAATTTGACGATGTTCTGTGTGCTGCGGTAGTTTTTGCCAAGATAGAAATATTTTCCGCCCGGAAACCACTGCGTGAAGTTGGTCAGGTTCTCGGGACTAGCTCCGCGCCATGTATAGATCGCCTGATTCGGATCGCCGACCACCGTGACGTTGCCGTGCTTCTCCGACAGAAGCTGCATCATACGCCACTGCAGGTTGTCGGTGTCTTGGGCTTCATCAATAATCAGGTATTCGTACTGCCAGCGCGCTCGCGTGTCCGCGTTCTCTTCAAGCAGGCGTACGGCGTCGCAGAGCATGCTGTCGAAGTCCATCCACCCTGCGGCGATGCGCTCTCGCTCGTATTCCCCGTACGCGCGCGAGTAGCCGTACTCGAAATTCTCCGCTGACTCTTCCGGGGTGATGTTGCCGCGACGCATTTTCGAAATGAAACTGTCCAGTTCCTTGTAGTCGAGTTTATACTTACGAATGAGTCTGCACATCAAACGGAAACGTAGCTCGGGCTCGACAGGCTTGCGTCCGTCTTCCGAACAAATTAGGTACCCGAGACTATGGAGTGTGGAGAAGACGCCTTTCACGCCCGCACGAGTCTCGATGGTGTTGGCGGCTTCTTTGCTGAAGGTCGCACAGCGGATGTTGGATGCAGGAACGCCTGAGTCGCGCAGAGCGTGAAACAACTCCACCATCGTCGAAGTTTTCCCCGAACCCGGTCCGCTTATAACACATCGCGCACCTTTGCGGGTTCGTGACTCGACGACGGCGAGTTGCTCTGGGTTTAGATCGGTCATTTGAAAAGTTCTCGCATAAGTTCTGTAGTGCGAGGATGGGAAAATCCAGCTTGCTCTAATAAGCCTTTGCGAAAATTGCACCCTTTACTGGTTTTGCCGTTTTTGCTCCCGCAGCAGGGAACTACGTTAGCGAGCGTGTACCATTTACGGTTATCGATGCGGTCCAATCCAGAACCGTATCTGCTTAGTGGTCCGCCGCAATAATAGCATGGGCAAGTGATTAACTGAGCCCACTGCTCGAAAGACAACTTCCAAGGATGCTTGGCAAGGCGTTTTGCTTGCGAGAAACGATGTCGAAGCGATGTGCTATCTTCTGTTTTCCACCACTGAACTTTCCTCTTATACTTCAAAACGCTTGCTTGATGTGCGGTGCTGTGCTCGGACTGATAGCGTTTGCAGCACTGCTTGCACTGGGCAAAAAGTCCGTCACGCATGGCTGGGTTGCGGTAGAAATCAACCGAGTCTTTTCCGCACATCGAACATCGCTTCATTTGAAGTACTCCGCGAGAAAATGTATCCAGTGATCTTCGCCAACCCGGCGAGCGACTTTACTGTGAGTCACTCGCCAGAAGAGCCATAGGACGAAGAATGAAATTTCGTACCCGAAGCCCATGAGCACGCCCATCCAGATGTACGAGACATCCGTCAGGAGACTAGAATCCCATGTCTTCGGCACTGGTGTCCTCGGTTGCCCCGACTTCCTCCCGTGCTACTGTTGCTTCCTCGCGGTCGCCGCCCGTGACAAGACCCTTGATGTCCGACACGTTGATTTCGGTCGTGTACTTCGTGGTGCCGTCCCGCTTGTCTTCCCACTTGCGGGTTTGCAGCTTCCCCTCGACGTAGACCATGTCACCCTTGTGCAGGTAAGGCTGAACGAACGCTTCCACAGACTTGCCCCAGACGACGAGATTATGCCACTCGGTCTGCTTGAGCTTTTCGCCCGCGCCGTTCTTATACGACTCGTCGGTTGCGATGGAAAAGTTTGCGACCGCTTTCCCCGACTGAGTGTGTCGAATGTCGGGGTCTTTGCCTAACCGTCCGACCAAAATTACCTTATTGACTGATGACATGGTGTTTCTCCTTTATGCGTTTGCTTTCTCGACAAATTCGACGAGTTTGTTGATGCCGTTCTCCTGCCCCTTCGTGACCCGGACCGCTTCAAAGAATTGCTGCCATTGACCGACCGTGATTTTCGTAGCGTCCTGCTGACCGACCACAGATTTGATGTACGCCAGAATCTTCCGGTTGATCGGCAACCCCGTGCTCTTCTTCAATCCAGCTTTCGCCAAATCCTCTCCGAGCAGCGTGATGTTATTGCGATACGGCTTCAGTTGTTCTTCGGACGGTATGGTCGAATCCGCAAAGTTCACCGATGTAGCGGATGTAGTCGCCGAAGTCGCCGCTGCCACCGCTGCCGTGGCTGGGGCAGTCGCGGACGAAGAATTTGCCGCAGTTGATGCAGATTCCTTCGTCGTCGATTTCGCAGCCGCAGGAGTAACAGGTGTAGTAGTCTTCGCTGCCGCCTGCGGTCGTGCGTTTGGGGTTGTCTTCCGCTCGGTGTCGCGTCCCTGTCCTACTGCGGTGTTACCATCATCGTCTTCGGACGTGACGCCGCAAATGGACAGATAGCCAGTGCGCCGAGCATACGTGACACAGCCTGTCGCACTCTGGGCATTTCCTTTGTCGCCGCCCGTAGTCGTGTTCGGGAGAAGCAAAGTCTCTGCAATGAATTCGCCAGACTCGTGATAGAGGTACGTCGTGACCCCTGTATATCCGTTGACTGGATCGGCGACCGCAGGCTGGAAAATCGTCAGTCCGTTATTGTCGAGCGTCTTCCCCAACGCTTCGATGACGCCGTCCAGCGTGGCGTACTTGCTGTGAAAATGCGGGTTGGTCGTGTCCCGCTTTACGACTGGGAATTCCTTCTGCGCTTTGCGCAGTGCCGCAACTAGCTTGAGGATGGTGTCCGTTTGCATCATGATTTTCTCCCTATAAGTTTGTCGATTTCGTCAGTCAAAAACTGAAGTCGTTGGCGGATGTCGTTTAATGCTTCCACAGGAACCACTATCTTGCGGCTGAGATACTTCTCGCCATCCTTCTCTAGCATTTCGTGAACGGATATGTTAAACTCTGTATCTGAGAAGTCCGCACGCGGGTTGAAGGGAATCGGGATGCTCATCACGACGCCTGTAGTTGGATTGCGGAATATCACTACACTCGGAATTGGAGGTATCGACTCTTGAGCACCGACCCATTCGCCGCCAGCCGCGATCACCGCACGCTGCAATCGGCTCAGGAGCCCGTCAGGTCTGATCGGAAAGCGTGTATCGATTGCCATGACGCGATAGTACGAAAAGTACCATCAAGTTGTCAAGGGGTATTTTAAAATTCTTTTTTCCTTGACATTGTGAACCATCCAGCGGTACACTGAGTTATGTCTAACTTTGCCATTCGATATAGAAACGGAGCCTCCCTGCGAGAATTGGCTCGGGGCTCTGGTTTGTCCTACGAGACGGTCCGTCAACGACTGATTGAACACAAAGAGCCTAGGAGAGCCCATATGCTTCCGCTTCGGCGTGCTGCTCGAAATCAAGTTCTCGTGGCGTACAAGTGGGGAGCGAAGGACAGGGGTTTGGTGTGGGCTCTCTCAGGCACTCAATTTGACGCGATTATTCAGAAACCCTGTCACTACTGCAAGCTGCCGCCGTCTAACAAAGCTAAGTACCAGAAACACGGTGTTCTCGTCTACAGCGGTATTGATCGCAAAGATAATGCCGTTGGGTATACACCTAGGAACGTAGTGCCCTGCTGCTGGTTCTGTAACAAAGCCAAAAAGACGCACTCTTACGCCGATTTTATGGCGTGGATACAAAGAATTCGGCAGTCTTAGTACTTCCGTACTATTGACTAGACTCCCCGACTGCGAGATGATGCCTGCAGGAGGAAACACAGCATGACAGACAAGAAGCGTAGAAACGAGAAGCCCCGTGTGCTCGGTGCCCCGTATGTCGCGCGCCAGCGCGTCTGGGGCGAGGACGCGTATTTGGAATTTGCCCGCAAGGCATGGCCTGATTTGCTCGACCCCGCCGACGACGGTCCAGAGATTGCTATTATTCTGCGAGAGCGTGCCTTCGCGCAGGAGGAATCTGATGTTCGACCCCGAAAATAAGCGATGGGTAAACGGCTGGGGCGACGGACTGACGGGTCCGAATACCCCGAGCGCCATGGGAGTCACGGCGGGTCATAGTGTCGCCCGCGATAACTGGCACCATGCGGCGGATGCTTGGACTCGCCAACGTAACAAAGGTATTGACACAGGACCGTTTCCGATCACGCCGTCATGCGACGATTATTTCGTGCCCGTCTCCGAAGGTCGTGATACAATCGCCATCGTAGTCGGTCCCGACCGCGTGGAGAATGCACAAGCTATCAGTGCTTTGCCTGAATTGCTGGCGGCGTGCAAAGCGATGTTGGAACTGTATCCACAGACTTATCCGTGTGCGGTTGGATGTTTCGACGTGACTCACATCGATCCGCAGGATTGGAGGGACGTGCGGCGTCAATTAGAGAACGCGGTCGCCAAAGCGGAGGTCAAACTGTGAGCGAGCCCACAGGAAACCTAATCAACTGTCCGACGTACAAAATCGAGGATCGCAAAGCTATCCTTGAGCGGACGTACCGGGCGCTGTTCGAAGACCCTGACTGCCGCGTGGAATTCAAAGGGCTGCAGCAGGCGTACACCAAAGACGAAACCGCCAACTGGGTCGCGCGCGAAACGATTGTTCGATTGCTTCAGGAGTTCTAAATGAAATATTTGCACGTAGACTTCGAGACGTTCAGTCTTGTCGACCTGAAAATTGTCGGGCTGGACAACTATTCCAAGCACCCTTCGACGGGCGTCTCGATGTTGGCATGGGCGATTGATGACGGCGAAGTCCAACTGTGGCTGCCTCATCTCGGACTCATGCCGTCGAAACTTTGCGACCCTATCCTCAATGACCCCGACATCATTATTGTCTCGTGGAATTCACAGTTCGAGTGGAGCATCTTTAATTACGTTTTGAAAATGCCGCTGCCGCTGTCCAAATTCCGCGATCCAATTGTCCTCGCCCATAACATTTCTCTACCGGGCAAACTTGCCAAGGTCGCCGAAATTTTGAAGATGGCCCAGCAGAAAGACGTTGCTGGCACCACCGTGAAGAAAACGAAAACGGTGGGGCTGAAAGATATGTTCTGCAAGCC
>Ga0075522_10000274_pt1 | contig 36028 bp, 34 predicted proteins | sample NGEPerA_FD_74796 | JGI IMG/M metagenome (GOLD analysis project Ga0075522, IMG submission 74796) | Arctic peat soil microbial communities from the Barrow Environmental Observatory site, Barrow, Alaska, USA - NGEE PermafrostL2-A | ecosystem: Environmental > Terrestrial > Soil > Wetlands > Peat ... | reverse complement strand
CTCGTCGAGGAGACGCCGGAGCGCTGGCGCATCGAGCCGAGAGACGGCATGCGCGTGCCTGGCATCGTCTTCGCGTCGCGTGCGCTGCTTCCGGACGTCAGCTCCGATCGCTGCCTCGACCAAGTGGTCAACGTGGCAACCCTTCCCGGCATCGTGGGAGCGAGCTACGCGATGCCCGACGTCCACTGGGGATACGGTTTCCCCATCGGGGGTGTCGCCGCGACTGACGTTGCCGCTGGCGGGGTCATCTCTCCCGGTGGCGTGGGCTTCGATATTTCGTGTGGGGTGAGGCTGCTCACCGCCTCGGCCCAACGTGAGGAGATCACCCGGGTCCTTCCCCGCTTGATGGATCAGCTGATGCGCGATGTGCCTCACGGCGCCGGTCCCGGGGGCGTGTGGCGCCTTGACACTGGCAAGGAGCTGGATGGCGTGCTCAGCGGTGGCTCCGAGTACGCCGTCGAGCGCGGCTTCGGCGTCCCGCGCGATGTCGACCGTTGCGAGGACCGCGGCCGGCTCAGGGGCGCTGACCCCGACGCTGTCAGCGTCCGGGCCAAGGAGCGGGGCAGAGCGCAGGTTGGCAGCCTGGGCTCGGGCAACCATTTCCTCGAGTTGCAGGCAGTCGACGCGATCTACGACGCCACCGCAGCCGCCGCGTTCGGCCTGACCCAGGGACAGGTGTGCGTGATGATCCACTGCGGCTCCCGTGGTCTCGGACATCAGGTGTGCAGCGACCACGTCCGCGTCATGGGCCCGGCGATGCACCGCTACGGGATCAGCGTGCCCGATGCGCAGCTTGCGTGCGCCCCGGTGCAGAGCCCCGAGGGCGCGGCATATTTGGGCGCGATGGAAGCGGCGGCCAACTTCGGGCGAGCCAACCGCCAGGTGCTGAGCGTTGCAGTCCGCCGCGCCTTTCAGCGAGTCGTCGGGGCAGGCGCTGTCGACCTCCTCTACGACGTCTCCCACAACCTCGCGAAACTGGAGCCGCACATGGTCGAGGGACAGGAACGTGTGCTCTGTGTGCATCGCAAGGGAGCAACCCTCGCGCTGCCCCCGGGCCATCGCGATCTGCCCGCGGACCTTTCCGTCATTGGCCAACCAGTGCTGGTCCCAGGATCGATGGGCACCGCGTCCTACGTCCTCCGTGGTGTCGCCGGCGGGGGCGCATTTCATTCCACATGCCACGGCGCCGGGCGTGCCATGAGCCGCCATGAGGCACTGCGGCGCATCAGCGGGCCGGCATTGCGGCGCGAACTGGAAGCCGCCGGCGTCACCGTGCGGGCTGGCTCGCTGCGCGGGTTGGCGGAAGAGGCACCGTTCGCATACAAGGACGTCGACGAGGTGGTGCTCACCTGTGAGCGCGCCGGCCTCGCACAGCGAGTGGCCAGGCTGGTTCCCATCGGGGTGGTGAAGGGATAGGAGGCGTACGTCCTGGCTACACGTCGACGACGACGTGGCACAACCAGCCACTCTCGTCCTCATCGAGACGCAGGGCATAGCGTGCGATTCCCTTGGGCACCGGTCCAATGCTCTTGACCTGCTCGAGGGGAATGACATCGAACACGGCGCGCACTCCACCTCCCCGATGATCCCGCAGAGACATTGCCACCGGGACCATTCCTTTCGCATCGATGACGTAGATCGCCTCCTCGAGAATGCTGATCAGCGACTCGACATCGTCCATCGCCGGAATGTCAGTGCTCAACGACCCCGAGGCGACAGCCGAGCGCACATCGATGAATGATTCGACCAACCCGAGCACCGCCTGCTCGATGCACACGTTGCGTGCTGGACCCCACGCTTCGATGATGAGGTCCGCCGTGTGGGGCAACAGGCGATGACCCGGCGCCCGTCCGCGCCTCCCTGCCACGCGCGCTGGGCGCTGCGTGAACACCTGACCCTGACGGCCGAATTCACCGAACGGTGGGGTCATTCCGGCATCGATGGCCCGCAGTGTCGGCCGTCCCAGGTGTGCGAAGACGAGGCGGCGTACGCCGCGGCGTCGCGCCTCCGCTGATACGTCGAGCGCGGCCGCGTGCCCCCCGGCGCCACGGGCGAAATGGATCGGCCTGCGCCAGCCCGCCGCATCCGCGAAGAGGATGTCAACGCCGGCTGCCCATTCCGGAAATACCAGGAATTTCGGCGCCCATGCGACGCGACGATCACATCCGATGATGAGGTAGCCGCACGTGGCGTGGGCGGTATGCACCACAGGGCGTGGCTCGATGCGCACGCCGCCGGCTACGAGCGCGAGCATCGCCGGTTCGACCGCTCGTGCTCGAGCACTGCGGCGGATGGCGGCTCGCAATTCCGCCTGGGCATCGGTGACCAGCCACGCGTCGATGGGCGCAGCCGGTTCCGCGCCGGGGCCGCCGTCGAACATCACGCGCAGGCCACCGCTCTCGAGCAAGAGACCGGCCGGCGCGAAACGCGGCGAGTTCATCGCGCCCACACCGAGAAGGGTCAGACGCAGCTGCCGCGGCCGGGCGTCGGCCCGCGCCCTCAGGCTGGCCGCGGGGGCGCTCCTGGGAGTGACTCGAGATTCTCACCGTGGAAGATCTCAGAAACCGATTGGTCCGTGAAGACGGCGCGGATCACTGACGCGATCAGCGGTGCCACTGACACGACGGTCAACTTGGAAGGGCTGGCATCCGCCCGGAGCGGCAGCGTGTCGGTGACGACCACCTCGCTGAGCGCCGACTCGTCCAGCCGCTGCCGCGCCGGCGGCGAGAACACCGCGTGCGTCGCTACCGCGATAACGTCGACCGCGCCTGCCTGCAGCAGTCTCGGGACCACGTTCGTGACGGTTCCAGCGGTGTCGATCATGTCGTCGACGATCACGCAGCGCCGTCCGCGCACATCGCCGATCAGCCCGACCGCCTCGGAGACGTTGCGCACGTCCGCCCGGCGAACCTTCTGCATGAAGGCGATGCCGCAATCGAGGTGCGCCGCGTACTTCTGCGCCATCTTGCCGCGGCCGGGATCGGGCGCCACGACCACCAAGTTGTCCCAGGCCCTGCTGCGCACGTAGGCGGCAAGGACCGGCAGCGCCGTCAGATGGTCGAGTGGGACGTCGAAGAAGCCCTGGATCTGGCCGGTGTGCAGATCCACAGCCAGCACGCGGTCGCAGCCGGCAACGCTGAGGAGATCAGCCACCAAACGTGCCGAGATGGGCTCGCGCGCCAGTGACTTCTTGTCTTGGCGTGCGTAGCCGAAGTACGGGATGACCGCGTTGATGCGCGAAGCACTCGCCCGTTTCAGCGCGTCGATCATGATCAGCTGCTCCATGATCGTTTCGTTGACTGGAGCACCGTGGGTCTGGATGACAAAGGCGTCGCAGCCGCGAACTGATTCGAGGAAGCGGACGTAGATCTCGCCGGACGCGAAGCGACCGATGTCCACGGGGCTTAGCTCCATCCCCGAGGCGGCGGCGACCGCCGTGGCCAGCTGGGGATGGCACGACCCCGCGAACAGCATCGCCCGGCGCGCCACGGACACCTGCATGCGTGAGCCCGAGTCAGGCCTCTGGGATCCTGGCCGCGGCGTGGGTCGCCGCCTCCAGCTGCGACACGGCGTCACTGACCAAGTCGTGCGCCAGCTGAGAGAGCGCCCGCGACACCGCCAGGTCCTCTCCCACCCGCGGCCGACTGGGGTCCCGGGGGCTGCGCCGCGCCGTGCCGCGCGTGTGCAGCATCCGCTTGCCAGCCGTCAGGGTGGCGACCGCCACGGTTTTCGCGCCTTCTTCCTCAAAGCGGAACTCCACGCTCCACGTCTCTGCATCCGGCGGGTCAACCTGACCCACGTGGCTGTCCATTGCTCCTCTCCTCCTTTGAAGCGGCCTGAACAAGTGGAAACGAACGTATTGTCGGGCTCGGGGTCAGATACTGCTGAAACCACGCCACGGCGTGGCCGATGACCGTATCGAGCGCCCCGGGCTCTTCGAACAGGTGGCTCGCGCCTGGTACGACGCGCACTTCACACACACCGGCGAGGCGGCGCATTGCTTCACGGTTCAGGTCCAGCACGAGCTGATCGTTGCCGCCGACGATGAGCATTGTGGGCGCCTGCACCAGCGGCAAGGCGGCGCCCGCGAGATCGGGCCGGCCGCCCCGTGACACGACAGCGGCCACGACAGCGGGCCGGTGCGCCGTCGCCACCAGCGCGGCGGCTGCTCCGGTGCTGGCCCCGTACAGCCCGAGCGGCAGGTCGGCCAGCGAGGGCGTCGCTGCCAGCCAGTCAACGACGGCTTCAACCCGACGACTGAGCAGATCGATGTCGAAGCGCAGGCTGTAGTCGAGTTCGTCGCGAACCGCCTCTTCGCCACTGAGCAGATCGATGAGAACGGTGGCAAAGCCAGCCTGCTGCAAGGCCGTCGCCACCCTCCGGTTGCGTGGGCTCCTGCGGCCGCTCCCCGAACCGTGGACGAAGACGATCAGCCCGATCACTTGTGCCGGGACACCAACGTCTGCCAGGAGTGCCACGCCGCTTGCGGGGATGATTCGGCTCTCTTCGGTGACAGCATTCAGCATCGTCGCTTTCGCCTTGTTATCCCGCGTCAACGGTCGCGATTGTTGCTTCGCGCGCTGACTTGAGGCACGAGCGCACCTCGTCGTCACAGACCTGCCCGAAATTGGCGTATGCCTGCGAGACCGCCCAGAAGGCATTGCTGACGACAGCGCCGACGAACACATCAGCAATCTCGCTGAGATGCTCGGCAGCTGCGGTGGAGGCTGCCGGTACAGCGACCACGACGGTCTGGGCACGACGGGCCCTCACGGCCTGGACGGCTGCAGCCATGCTGGCGCCCGTGGCCACGCCGTCGTCGACGACGATGGCAGTGCGGCCGCTGAGATCGATTTCGGGCCACTCCGTCCGATAGGAGCGCTCCCGCCGCGCTAGTTCTGCCTCAGCCTTGCGAATCGCGGCGCCCACAGCAGCATCGCCGATCCCCAACGAATCAACCGCGTCCTGGTTGATGAGCCGCACGCCGCCAGACGCCACCGCCCCCATGGCCAGTTCGGGCTGCTGCGGTGCGCAGACCTTTCGCACCACCAGCACATCGAGCGCTGCTCCAAGCTGGATGGCGACCTCGGAGGCGACGGGCACGCCGCCGCGAGCCAAGCCGAGCACCACAACGTCGTCGCGATGCGCGCAGTCGCTCAGCAGCTCCGCCAGCTTGCGACCGGCATCGCACCGATCCGTGTACCACGGAGGCAGTCCTGCATTGCGCAGATTCCCGGCCATGCGCCGACGGGCTTGGATGTCGTGCGTCACGCCCATTTGACAGCTGCGCCGCTTGGTTTCGTAGTGCGCAACCTCGCTGGTCGTCGCCACTGGTCAGCCTCCTGAGGAGGGCCCGCCGGAGCGCTGCCTCGGCGGGCCCTCGTGCTCACTGCGTGATCGGGATGCGAGCCGCCGGCTTGGCCGACACGGGCTTCGCCAAGGTGAGTCGCACCTCCAAGATGCCGTCGCGGTAGCCTGCGGTCACGTCCTTCTCGCTGACTCCCTCAGGAAGTGGAATCGTGCGCGAGAACGAGCCATATTGCATCTCTGAGGAGCGCCGCCCCTTCTGCTCGCTCTTGATCTGGCTGCGCCTCTCACCGCTGATGGTCAGCAACCCATCCTCGACCGTGACCTCGACGTCCTTCTCGGGATCCACCCCGGGCAACTCGGCACGCACCACGAGGTGACCGTCGTCCGCGAACTCCTCGAGACGCATCGGAAAGTCCTTCGTCAGGCTCAACAGCGGGAATACTGGCCAGCGCAAGAGCTCAGCGAAGCGTCGACCAAGAAAGTCATTTGGATATAGCAGCGTCAGATCCGTCGTCTCCGCCATGGCGATACCTCCAGTCTTGATGGTTCACCCTCATGCTCAGCCACTTGACGAGCCATGACCAGGGCTGAAAGTCCCAAGAAAAGGAAAAGGTTCCGACAGACTTCTGGTGGATGTGGTCTTTCGATCACGTCCACGGCTGCTGACGGAACGGCCATTTTCGACCCCTGCCGAAGACAGAATTGGGGCGCTACCTTGCCAAGGTAAGGGTCGCGAGTTCGAGCCTCGTCTCCCGCTCCACTCCGTGATCTGAATACGGAATGGCCCGGCTTCGGCCGACGTCGACCGCGTTGAAAACCGCCGAGAGTAGCGCTCTAGGAATTCCTAGAACCACTTCCTGACGAAAGTGGTTCTACGGGCCACGAGCCAAGCCCCGCAGACTAACGCGCCTGCCGCCCGCGCCTCGTGCCGTGCGGGTGGTCATCACGTACTACAGCACCCGCGTTTCACCCGGTGGCTCGGACCCAGCCGCCTCAGATCACCGACCTGACGGCCGGCTCGCGACAGTGAGCAGCCGGTCGTCGCTCCCGACCTCGAGGCCGGCCACCGCTAACGGAGGCTCGCGCCGCTTCTGGCCCACAGCGCAGACGCCATTCGACGCTCGGCAACCTCGGTCCGGCAGACTGCGAATCCGCCCACGCCGCTACGTGTTCGGGCTAGCAAACGTGTCCGTCAAAGCGGGTCAGGCCCAAGTGTCGTGGGAGCGCTGAGCCTGATCCGGGGTGGGATCGGCGCCTACGAGGCGAGCGTGCTCGGACTGCTCGTCGCCATTGGTCTCGATCCGGCCGCGGTGGTCGCCGCGGCGTTGCTCCACCGTGTTGTCGACAAGGGCTTCGCCACCGTTCTCGGGTTCATCACCTACGCGTTCGTTCGCCACCGCTTGCGGCTGACGAGCATCGTCGCCACGCGGCCAGCGCGGCACATAGGGTTGAAGGGTGTCCCAGGGATGTGGCCGGTTGGCATCGCCTGGGGGCCGCTGTCGAGGATCAATTTCGCACGTTGGGCGGGCGAGCAGCCTCTCCTCCGGAACCTTGGGACATCACCCTCGCCTGCGAGCTGCGCCACTGATCAGTCGCTGAACAACTCGTCCTCGCGCTTGAGCTACCTTGGTCCACGAGCTTCGGTGATCGCTCTCACAACATCGGGGGACGGGACTGCTTGGTCAGCGTGATCCTTGCACAGCGGAATGAAGACTGATTGCTGGCCGACCGCACTGACCGTGTAATGCGTCGCTGGCTGGTCGCAGTTCACTTGATCTCCGCTCTCGACCACCATGCACTTTGCCACTTCTCGTCCTCCCTCATTGTCCTTCCACGCGATCCCTACCGGCTACTAGTATCCTCCGCAAGGTGGCCCGCACGGAGCATGATTACGTAGCTCAGGCGTAACAGAGTGGCATCGCGGGATCCAGGGACGCTGCTCTCCGCCCGGACCAGCCACGGCCCCCTTCTCAATCCTACGGCGCGAACGATAGGACCAGAAGTAGGCGCTGTCTTACTTCGATGCGGCCCCAGCTGACGGCGGTCGATCCTTCGATCAGCGCGGCGTACTGTTCGGAGCCTCGCTTCTCTGACCCAGGCAGCCATTTACGTAGGCCAAGTCGCGGAGTTCCGGGCAGAAGGGCTCGATGCGCAGTTCGAGGTACATCAGGTGGTGGTCAGCGGGCCGGCGCACGCAATCGCAGACGCTGCCGTTGCCGCCCGAGCCGGCCTTATCGTTCTGGGCAGCGTCGGAAGCGGCCCGCTGAAAGACCTGCACTGGGCAAGGTGCGATCTGTAGCAACCGATGTGCGACGCTGCCGAGGAGCAGCTAATTCAGTCCACTTGCCGGGGGTGGGCGGCCCTCGGCCTCGGCGACAGCACTCGCCAGCAGACGTTGTGGAAATGCACTGGCGGTATTCGGAAGCTCCTCTGCTCGCAGCAGCGGCCGTGAGGACTCGTGGAATGTCTGAACCCGTCGGCTGCCGGCCGCCGCCCTCCGCGCGGCATCGTAGTGAGAGCCAATCGTGGCCGTGCGGGGCGGCCATGTTGGAATCGCGCTCGGCGGGCGGACTGTCAGGCCAGGGCACGTGGCACCGGCGTGGGCTCGAATCCCGGATCAGAACGTAGTGCGCCGGCGCTTCGCGAACACGGTTCTCCACACCGGCGGCCACTCCGCGCGCAGGCGGCTTCTCTCGGCGCGCTGATGGGCAACGAGCTCACCAGCCGCAAGGCGGCTGACCGGCGTGGCATCGGCGGCCTCTCTGAGCCACCTCTCCGCCACGACCGTGTCCTGGTGTTCGCCGAGAACTGTCTGCAGGCGGCTGACGGCGACCGCGAAGCGCGCCACGCGCTCACCAGCGACCGGCGTCACTGCCTCGGCCGTGTACCGGCATCGCTTGGCCTTGATCCTGACGTCATGCAGGGCGGCGTCCGGCGGATCATCGCCGAGCGCCTCCACGGCGGCGGCCAGACGTCGCCAGCGCGTGCGAACCAGGTTGTTCATGGCCATCGCATCCCGTTTGCGGTGCCGTTGCGAGGTGCCCTCCGGGAGTGGTTGTCCCGCGCCTGCGGTCCGAACCAGTTCGTCGAGGAGGCGATCGTAGCGCTCGCTGCGCAGAGCGGCGAGCACCGAGTCCCGTGCGTCTTGCGCCTGCCGCCGAAGGCGTTTGAGGAGGTGTTGTCCCGGCGACACGTCGTCGGCGGGCAGAGCATCGATGGCTCGCTGCAAGTTACCGGCCAGGACGTGGGTGTCGCGCAGCCTGCCGACCTCATTCCCGAGCCAGCGAAGCTCCTCGCGCAGATGTTCTGCCTGCTCTCCATCGAAGAATGCGGCGAATGTTCCAAGGTCGGATCGCAGCCGCCGCGTGGCCACGCGAAACTTATGCACGCCTTCCTCGTCCTCGCCAAGGCGAACGGGCGCATCGTGCTGCAAGAGTTGCACCACCGCCCCAGCAATGGCGTGCCGGGCCAGCTCGTCCGGTCTTGGGTGCTCGCCGAGATCGGGCACCACGACCTCGGCGGGACGCGACGCGTCGGCGCCTAGAGCCCGGATCAGCTTGGGCACCGGCTGGTCGTCTCCACAGCCTGCGGCGGTGACGCGGTCCACCGCCGCGCGAAGCACCTCACGTCCCTGGCTGCCGTTGTGCTTCGTCTCGATCTCGATTTCACGGAACCGACTGGTCACCCGGTTCCCTGCGTGCACCGACACCGCGTCGTCGACGATTTCCGCCAGGAGAGTTCCGTCGGGTTCGCGAATGTCGATCGGATTCCGTGACGTGTGCAGCCGAGCCACCGGGATCAGCGTGCGGCCTCGCACATATGCGCGGAGGAGATCGGACGCCTCTCGCGGAACCGCCGCCCGGCCACCTGCAAACCTCAGCTCCTGCCGTTCCAGCGTGTGCTCCTCGGCACCGCCGGGCAGCTTGAGCGTCCACGCGGGGCCGGGTTCGCCGGTCCGGTGACGCAGCGTGACCCCCCAGCGGGCAAGATGGAGTTCGGCGGTGTCGTAGTACGTTGCCTCGAGTTCTAGTCGCGGCCGTGCAATTGCGGTTGCCCCGGTGACCAGACCGTCCATCGGCGGCAGCCGGAAGGCCGCGGAGGCAGCGAGTTTCGCTTCCCGTTCGAGGCTCACGGAGATGGTCCTTCATCCCTTTGGCGGTCGGCACAGTGGCGCCGCCGGCTTGTGATGGTCGCCCGTCCGGACTGCCGCATAGCAGAGGCGTGGGCCTCAGGATACGTGGATCCCGCCCCTGCGCGCCCGGGAGGTTGGCCCTCCGCGCGGCGGTGCAAACTCGCAAATATTGGACTCTGTGGAATCGGACGTCAGTCGCCTGACCTACGGATGCTTAGGGCATTACTCTCCGCAAAGTGTCCTTTGCCCGTGAGGTCAGTCCGGAAGCGGCACCTCTGGGGCGAACTCCACCGTGGTGCGAACCACATCCGCAAGCGCATCGATGAATCCCGGTGCCGTGTTCAGAGGCGCCGGTCGGAGGTAGCGCAGACCGAGCGCTTCCGCGCGTTCGCGGGTGGCGACATCGAGGTCGAAGAGAACCTCGAGATGGTCGGCACAAAACTGCACCGGGGCCGCGATGACGGCACGTGTGCCCCGCGCGGGTAGCCCGGACACCACGTCGAGAATGTCCGGTCCGAGCCAGTCGTTGGAGGGGCCGCTGCGACTTTGGAAGACGACCTCCCACCCTGATCGGGAAACGCCCACGCGGTCGGCCAGCGTCGACGCGGTCTGCTCCACCTGCTCGGCATATCTGTCCACGCCGGGGACACGGCGCGGCAGACTGTGCGCCGTGAAGAGGATCTGGGCTGTCTCGCGTTCTGCCTCGTCGAGCTGCGCGAGGCAGCTCTGCAGATGGTCGGCGAGAGTGCGGATGAAGTCGGGTTGGAGGTGCCACGGACCGGCCATGCGCGAGCGGACACCAGGCATCTCCGACACGGCTCGCTCGAGTGTCGTGAAATACGCTGCCGAGTGCGGTGACTGTTGCGGCGCCAGTGGCACCCCGACGATGGTGGTGACACCACGGCCCACCAGCTCTGCCACCGCCGTCTCGACCTCCGGATCGGAGTACAGCATGGCGGGCAGGACCAACACAGCTCCACTGGCGGCTGGATCAAGACGTTCCTGGAGCGCCGCTGCTTGAGCGGTGGTGATGTCGACGAGAGGTGATCCGCCGACACGCCGGTAGCGGGCGCGCAGATCGTCGATCAATTCCGGCGGGGCCGGACGCCCGTGTCGGATCCGCTCGAGGAAAGTGGGAATGTCGACGTCGTCACGCACCGACCCGAAGGAGAGCAGGAGAATGCCGAGAGACTCCGTTGCCATTGTCACGCCCGGAGCAGCACTGCAGGCGAGGGCAGTGGGGGGACGTAGGCGCAGGCAGGATCCTCGCCCAGCACGTCACCGGAAGCAGCATAGGCGCGAGCCCGCGAACCCCCGCAGATTTGACGCAGGTCACACTGTCCGCAGCGCCCGTGGAAGTAGCCCCCACGGATCTGTTGCAGGATCGGGTGATTCTGATAGACGTCGGCAAGACGGTGGCTGCGGACGTTGCCGAGGCTGAGAGGAAGAAAGCCCGAAGGCAGGATGTCGCCGTTGTAGCCCACGAAGATGATTCCACTGCCGTCACGGGTGGCGACGACGGGAGTGTTCTGGTTCATCACGCCGGGTCCGAGCTGATCGAGGAGGCGGCGACGGAGCCGTTCATGGAGCGGACCCGGCGGGGGGGCGCCACTCCCTACCAGGCCTTCGCGCCGCCACGCCGCCACCCGTCGGAAGAAGGGGGCTTCGACGGTGCGGACGAGAAAACCGTAGCGCGCAGCGTCGACGAGGAAGTGGCAGACATCCTCGCAATCGCGCGCGCTGAGATCGCGAGTTTCCACCCCTCTGCCGACGTTGACGAGAAAGAAGACCTCCCAGATGGCCACGCCATGCCACCGCATCAGTGCTGCGACATCGGCCATCTCCTCGACATTGCTCGCCATGACCGTCGTGTTCACCTGCACCTTGTACCCATGCTCTCGAAGGCGGCTGATGGCGCTCAGGGTGGCGTCGAAGTGGCCGTCGAACCCCCGGATGCCGTCGTGGGTCTGGGGGCATGCACCGTCGAGACTGATGGATGCGACGCGGACACCAGCCTCACGGAGGGAGGACAGCCGGGCGTCGGTGAGGTGGGGTGTGACCGAGGGCGAGATGGCCACGTGGAGACCGCGTTCCCGGGCATGGTGGACCAGCTCGGTGATGTCGGGACGCATCAGACAGTCCCCGCCGGTCAGGATGAGAATCGGAGCTGGACGGCCGAATTCAACGATCTGGTCGACGAGGGCGAAACCTTCCTCGGTGCTGAGCTCATTGGGAAAAGGCTCGCGCTGCGCTGACGCACGGCAATGTCGACAGGCGAGCAGGCAGGCTCGGGTCGTCTCCCAGAAGACGAGGATGGGTCGGTTATGGAAGTCGGGTGCCACGGTTCACGTCCTCCCAGCGATGGGCATCGAGGTTGTCTTCTCGGAGAGGTGAGCGAGGATCTGTTCGGCGGCATCACGTCCCTGGGTGGCGCACGCAGTGAGGCCGACGCCGTCGTAGGGCGCCCCGGCCAGGGTCAGCGTGGCGGGTAGCCGCGCACGCCACGCTGCGACATTGACGCGGTGGCCCACCCGGTATTGCGGGAGTGCGTCGTGCCACCGCGTCACCCGCGTATGGAGGGGCTCACCCCGCAGTCCGGCCGCAGCCGACAGCTCTCGGTGGAGGGCTCTGCCCAGTGCTTCATCGCTGAGCTCAGCATGGCGATTGTCGCCGTATGACCCTGTCGAGCAGCGGGCGATGACCACATCGTCACGCGCCTGGTGTGGCCACTTGGACGTCACCCAGGTACAGGCACGCAGCAGCGTGCCTTCGATACGAGGCACGAGGATGCCGTTGCCCGCAGGGGGTTGTGCAAAGGCGTTGCGCGGGTACACGAACGATGCCACCGTCACCGCTGCGTAGGGGATGAGACCGAGGTCGGTGGCGATCCCGCGCTGGCTCGAGCGAAGAAGTTCGGCTGCTGCGCCGGCAGGTGCAGCGAGCACGACAGCATCGACGGACTCGATCTGACCGGACCTCGTGGTGATCTGCCAGCCATCGGGAACAGCATCCAGGGTGGCCACCGCCGTGCCCGTGTGAACCTGCCCGCCCCGTCGGCGCACATCGGCGGCCAGCGCATCAACAAGCCGGCCCAGGCCACCGCGGACGGTCACCAGCTGCGCGGTGGCTGGCCGCGCGCCCATCTGCCGGAGAGCGCGAATGAGACTGCGGCGACCACTGAGACGTTCGCGCAGCCCGGGCAGCGCCGCATCGGCACCGAGAAAATCGACGGAGCCAGCGTACACACCCCCCAGGAGCGGATCGACCAACCGGTCCACGACACCTCGACCCATCCGTCCGCCGATGAGTGCAGCGATGCTGAGGTCCGTGTCGCAGCGGGTCGGGGGCAGCACGAAGTCGAATCCGGCGCGCAACAGTTCACGTGGGCTGAGCAGCCGGCTGCGCAGCACCGGCCCCAGGCGGACCGGCATGCCCATGACCAAACCCGCCGGCAGCCGCCGAAGGTGTCCCCTGCTCCATACCTCCACCGCGCCGGCCCGTGCGGCGACGACGTCGTCACCGAGACCTAGGTCATGGCACAACGGCAGGAGCGGCGAGTCGCGGCCGACAAAACCGTCTGGGCCCAGCTCGATGTCGCAACCACCCGAGTGTGTTGAACGGATCTTCCCCCCCAGCTCCGACGCGGACTCATAGACGACGACCCGGGGCGGCTGGGGGTCACTGAGCAGACGGTGCGCCGCAACCAGCCCGGTGATCCCGCCTCCCACGACGGCAACTGTTGGCTGATGTGTCCTTTGCGTCACATCAGCCTGCTCTGACGCGGGCTGGCGTCGTCGGGATCGCTGACGATGTTCGTGGTGAAGAGGGTTCCGGCATCGCCGCAGCCCAGCAGGCCATCGTCCGCCACGACGAGAGCCGGCGGAACACGCGGCGTGTGGCTCCGGGGACGCCCGATGGGAGTGCACGTGCACTCCCTCGCGAAACATGACGGACGCCGCCAACCACATGCTCCATGGTGACGTGCAGTCACCGGCTGACGCCGAGCGGGACGTCGCTCATGAGGTGAGTGACCACATCGGCGGCAGAGTAGTCGTCACGATCGCCCAGCACGGCGCGGATGCAGCCGAGACCGTCACCGCTGGTGACCAGGCCGGGCTCGATGCCGACCGCGCGCATCTGGCCCAGTCCGACCGTGGCGGCGAGACCGTTGCACAGCAGTTGCGGTCCACCGTCGCGGCGGCACGGCGCGGGCGAGGCGATGGTTGGAGACGGCCACGCCCAAGCCACCCTGGATCAGCAGCGGCGGTGTGGCGTCGGTGACCGCGGTGTGCGCCGCCTTCCGCATGGTGCTCCCCTGTGTGTGCGTCGCTGCCTGCCAGCGTAGGTGCGGGTTCGGCCGCGACGGCCAACTGAGACTGCCCCGCTTCGACCTCCAGTGTAGTGTAGAGAATTACTCAACGTCCAGTGACCCGCTAGAGTTACTTGCATGAACATGACCCTCTCCAAGCGGGGGGACTACGTCGTCCGATCAGCCCTGTGTCTGGCCCGCTCGTATGGGAGTGGCGGCTACCGCAAGATCCGCGAGGTCGTCGCCGAGGTGGACGTCCCCCAGACCTTCGCCTCGCAGATCCTCGCCGATCTCGTCCATGCGAAGCTGGCCACCTCGAAGGCCGGCAAGGTCGGCGGGTACCGTCTCGTCCGGGCACCAGCGTTGATCAGCCTTCTCGATGTCATCGAGGCCGGCGAAGGGCCGCTCCGCGCCGAGCGATGTGCGCTCGGGGACGGCCCCTGCCGCTGGGAAGCGGTCTGCCCCCTCCACGAGACGTGGGGAGCCGCCACCGCAGCGCTGCGCGACACGCTCGCCGGGACGAGCCTCGCGACCCTCGCTGCCCGCGATGAGGCGATCGAGGCCGGCACCTATCCGGTCCCCACCAACTCCCACCGCCGTGGTGCCCTGATCGTGGACATTTGAACCCCGACCGCACCGAGCCGCTCGTCGGGGGCGCTGGGCTGGACGGTGCTGCCGAGGGCACCGAGGCACCGGATGGTGCGGGGCTGCGTCTCGACGTGGGGCGCGAGGCCGCGCTGGCGCGGGCAGCCGCCATCGTCGGGGGCGCATGGCGGAGCTTTGATCGATTCCGCCCCGGCCAGCCGGCGATCGACGACCGGGTCCGTGAGCTGCTCAATGTCGGGCTGCCGGAGGCCCCGACGCCGGTGCTTGACGCGCTCAACGATGTCTCCCGCATCCTCGATGAGAGCATTGCCCAGCCGCGGCCTCGCTACTTTGCATTCATCGGATCCTCAGGATTGGAGATCGGCGTGATCGCCGATCTCCTGGCAGCCTCCTACGACCTGAACCTCGCGGTCGATGCGGCGGCGGCGACGGCGGTTGAGGCGCAGGCAGGACGCTGGGTCGCGGCGTTTGTCGGCTACCCGGCGGACTGCGCGGCGGCGTTCACCAGTGGCGGGACAGTGAGCAACATCAGTGCGCTGGCGGCGGCACGGGAGCATGCACTTCCGCGTGTCCGCGCGGAGGGCATGGCCGGAGTACGCGCCGCGGTCTACTGCTCCCGCGATGCACACTACTCCATCGTCCGAGCGGTCGAGATGCTCGGTCTGGGAGCCAACAGTCTGCGTTCGCTTCCCGTCGACAGCAGGCGCCGGATGGTCCCCGAAGCCTTGGCCGAGGCCATCGACGCCGATCTCAGAGCTGGCATCGTTCCGGTTGCGGTCGTGGCAACGGCAGGCACGACTCTAACCGGAGCCGTCGATCCCATCGACACAATTGCGGACATCTGCTCGGAGCGTGGCGTGTGGCTTCATGTCGACGGTGCCTACGGTCTGCCGGCGGCGTCGGTCTCGACACATGCCCCACTTTTCGTCGGTGTTTCGCGTGCCGATTCCATCTGCGTCGACGCCCACAAGTGGCTCTATGTGCCCAAGCCCTGCTCGGTGTGCATCGTGCGGCGCCCCGGCGACCTGATCCGCACGTTTGGCCATGATCCGCACTACCTGCCGCGCGACCGAGCGCAACAGCACGCGGTGGACATGACGCTCGAGTACTCCCGGCCGCTTCGGGCGCTCAAGCTCTGGCTGGCCCTGCGCACCCACGGTGCAGCCGCGTTTCGCGCCGCCATCGCAGGCAACCTGCGCCAGGCTCAGCTATTCCACAACGAGGTCACCCGCTACGAGGACCTCGAGGCCTTTGATGAACCGCAGCTGTCCGTCGTCCCATTCCGACACGTTCCCCCCGGGGTGCGCGACCTCGACTCACACAATCGGCGTCTGGCGTTGCTGATCCAGAAGGACGGCCGCGCGTGGGTGGCCTCGGCGGTCATCGACGGCAGGGTCTACCTACGGCCATCCTTCGTGAACTTCCGCTCAACGGACACCGATGTCCTATCGCTGATTGACATCGCGCGCGAGTTGGGGGCGCGGCTCGCTCACACGGGCACGCTCCGACGAGGGTGAGACGTAGGAGGCACCGGTGGAGCGCACCCAGACAGTGACCGGGAGCGCCGCAGCCGGGGAGTTCCATCGGCAGCAGATCGCCGAGCACCGGCAGCGCCGCGCCGCTGATGAGCGCTTCCCGTTCAACGCCGGCCGGCTCACGGCGAAGGCCCTCAGCAGACTGGGCGTGCGCCACCTGTTCGCGCTCAGTGGCGGGCACCTCTTCCCGCTCTACGACGGCTGCGTCGAGCAGGGAATCCACATCGTCGACCACCGCCATGAGGAGGCCGCCTGCCACGCCGCCGAGGCGTACGCCAAGTTCACGCGCCAGCCCAGCGTGTGTGCCGTGACCGCCGGCCCCGGGTGACCAACGCCGTCCTGAGCGCGAGGCGTTCCTGGCCCAGCTGCGGGAGAAGGAGCAGGCGGCCGAGGCGCAGGACCGGGTGCTCCTGGAATCCGACGCCGACCCGATCCACCCGCTGCGGGTGTACGGCGAGCTGGCGAAACGGCTGGACCGTGACGCCGTCGTCATCGGCGACGGCGGTGACTTCATCAGCTACGCCTCGAGAAGCACCCGATGGAGATGCTGTACGGCTGGTCCATCGCGGCCGAGCTCAACCCTGCCGCCCGCTACGACCAACTGGTGGTGGCGCTGGGAGGCCATGGTGAGTACGTCACCGACCCCGCGGCCGTCGGGCCCGCCATCGACCGCGCCTTTGCCTCGGGGTTGCCCGCGCTGGTGAATATCGCCTGCGACCCCGCGGTGGCCTACCCCCGCAGCACCAACCTCGCCTGAAACGCGAGCTGACTGAGCTGACTGGGTCGAAGGCACCAACTCCGGCTCGCGGTCTCTCGAGCCCACCGTATCGCCGCGGCGCGCCCCGTTTCGCGTACGATCCGCGCATGCCAGCGCAGGGTGATTCGCTCACACGCAGACTGTGGCTCGACCACGGTCGCTGTGGCACCGACCTCTGTCGAGTGCGCTAACCGCGCAGTCGATCGGCTCGCGCGCGCGAGCCAGCGGCCACGCCGTCGGCGTTGCCCACGCAGCCTGAGCGCCGCGTGATCCCGTCCTCCAGCTGAAGGACTGCGCACACACCGGACACACCATCGTCGCGCGCCGGTGCGAAGTGACAGGACCGGCGCTGCACAGCACCACGAGGACAAGACAGATGCCTGGAACCGTGCCTGAAATCTTGGAGGAGAGCTGATGGCCTCGCCGCAACGGCATGAGGTGCTGATCGTCGGCGGCGGCAGCGCCGGCATCAGCGTGGCCGCGCGGCTGCGCCGCGCCGGACTCGAGGACGTCGGCCTGCTCGACCCGGCGAGGACGCACTACTACCAACCGCTCTGGACCCTGGTCGGTGGAGGCTGCGCGCCACTGGCAAAGAGCGCTCGACCGCAGGCCCAGCAGGTGCCACGCGGCGTGCGCTGGCACCGGAAGGCGGCAACGGCGGTCGACCCCGAGGCGCACACGGTGACCCTATCCGACGGCGAGCAGGTCGAGTACCGCTATCTGGTCATGTGCCCAGGCATTCAGCTCGACTGGGCAAAGATCCCCGGGCTGAGCGACACTCTCGGTCGCGACGGCGTGTCAAGCAACTACACGTACGAAACCGCTCCAAAGACGTGGGAGTTCATCCGTGCGCTCCGTTCGGGCACAGCCATCTTCGGCATGCCCAGCGGTCCCATCAAGTGCGCCGGTGCGCCACAGAAGATCGCCTACCTGGCGGCCGACTACTGGAGGCAGCAGGGCGTTCTCAACGACATCCGGGTGGTGCTGGTGCTGCCGACGCCGGGAATGTTCGGCGTCGCCGTCTTCGCCAAGGAGCTGGAGAAGGTGGCCAAGCGCTACGGGATCGAGGTGCGCTTCAACAGTGAGGTTGTGGAGGTCGATGCCGCCACGCGCAGCGCGGTCGTCGCCGACAAGGCTGCGGGCACGCGGGAGACGCTGGGGTACGACATGATGCACCTGGTGCCGCCGCAGAGCGCCCCGGACTGGGTCAAGAGGAGTCCCCTCGCCGACGCCGCCACCCCCAACGGCTACGTCGAAGTGGACAAGCACACCCTCCAGCACGTCCGCCACCCTGAGGTCTTCGCACTCGGTGACGCGGGCAGCAGCCCCAACAGCAAGACCGGTGCGGCGATCCGCAAGCAGGCTCCAGTCGTCGTGCAGAACCTGCGCGACGTGCGTGCCGGACGCACGCCGACGGCGCACTACGACGGTTACTCATCGTGCCCGCTGACCACGGCGCGCAATAGGATGTTGCTGGCTGAGTTCGATTACACGATGCAGCCGACCCCGTCGATCCCATTCATTGACACCACTCGGGAACGCCGCGACATGTGGTATCTCAAACGCTACGGGCTGCCATTCCTCTACTGGAACCTGATGTTGAAGGGGACGGCATGAGCGCCCCACCGGCACGGGCCGGGGTCATGTGTCGGATGTGACGGAAGTCCCGTGTGGGTGGGGCCCCACGCCTCTGGGGGTGTCGGCTGACGATGCCTACGGTAGGGCGAAGACTGATCACAGATGGAGAGGCCGCAAACGGGCGTGCTGACACCGCTGCGACGGACGTCACTGACCGCGATTGCGGCGCCCGGCCCGATCCTCCGAGGGCCCATCGGCGACCTGTTCAACGTGACGCTCATCTACGACGCCAAGATGCCCCACTCGATCGACCTCCATGCAAGTCGCACGGCGACGGACAAGAGCATGCGCGAACTCGCTCCCGGACAGTCGCTCGTCTACCGGTTCCAGGCGCAGTACTCCGGTATCTTCATGTACCACTGCGGGGCGGCGCCGGCGCTCGAGCACATTGCCAACGGCATGTTCGGCGCCGTTGTCATCGACTCCTGGCGGGGGTGGGGACCGGGATCTACGTCCTCGGAAGTCTCACGGAGTTCCTGATCGAAGGCGGGGTACGCGGGTCGTGGCAGCAGCGTCGGAGGCGCAAACAGATGGACAGCCTCACTGACCACTACATCATCTCGGGGTTCGGACGCGTCGGTCGCCGAATCGCGGAGCAACTGCAGCGGAAGAGTGACCCGCCGTGCGTGATCGTGGAGACCACGCCCAGTGCCATCGCCCTTGCTCGGGAGGCCGGCTATCTCTACTACGAGGGCGACGCAACGCGTCCCTTGATCCTAGAGGCCGTCCACATCGGCAGGGCAGGCGACAAGAATCCGGTCTCCGGGCGTGACCACGAGGCCGTCGTCGATGGAGGTGATGAGCTGGTTGTCGTGCTGCATGGCGAGGAACTGCGCCACGAGGTGGGTTGACCGCGCCCAGATCCGGCGCGGCGAGTTCTCCAAGGCGGGCGATGGCTGCCGCGCCGCACCTCGCCCCTGAGTCGCGACGACCCGCAGCACCTCGGGTGCTCACAGCGCTCCGATCGACGAGATCAGCGGTGATGTGTGCCGCACCGTCGGACTAAAGAAGAGTGTCGGAGGGAGGCAGCGTGACCACGCCCTCGATGTCGAGGAGCTTCGACCGTGACGTGTGGCCCGAGACGATGCGGACGTAGCTGCGCGGGACTTTGAGCCAGTGAGCAACGTGGTCGATGATCGCGGCGTTGGCGTCACCATGCACCGGTGGCTGGCGAACCCAAACTTTCAGGATCGCGCCATCCCATACCTTTCGCTCTCGTGCGGCGCGCGGGTGAACCCGAACGGTCAGACGCGTAACGCTCACGACGGTCAGCATTGCATGTGTTGGTGCAGCCGCGCACCAACTTGTGGGACCCGATGGCATGGCTAACAACGATCGCGACGAGCGCGCGTGCTCCGGCTCGGCGCTCTCACACCGTTGTTGATCTTCACGTACTACAGCGCCCGCAGTTGCCGGCCGAATCGCACATACGGCAGGGCCGCGGGACTCCCCACGGAGCGCGGTCGCAGGGCAGGCCTCACCGCACAGGTGCATCGCGAGCACCGGGTCAGCCTGTTTGACCGGTGCGCCGGTCCGCCCCCCGTGAGGGCGCCGGGAATGTAGCCGTCCTCAACACCAGGCCAGGCGCACGGGCGGCCGGTGTGCGGATCAGCTCTCGCGGTGTCTGCCGCCCTTGAGAAGATGCGGAACCACGATGGCGGACGAACTAATCATCGACTCACACGTCCACCTCGCGACAGAGGCGTGGGTCGAGGGTGCGCTCGGCCCCTACCGTGCCTCCGTCGAGGAGTACTTTCGTCGACGCATCCTGGTCAGGTCGGTCGAGGCAATGGCGGCCGAGTACGAGGGCGCCGGCATGGTGGGGATACTGCTGGGCTGGGATGCCGAGCGGGCAAGTGGACGACCCGCGATTCCCAACGACCTGATCGCTGCCATCTGCAGGCGCTTTGGCGATCAATTCGTCGGCTTCGGATCCGTCGACCCGCTCCGTCCGAACGCGGTGGCCGAGCTGGAGCGATTCCCTGACCTTGGGCTGACGGGGCTGAAAGTTCACCCCACAATGCAGGCTTTCGACCCCAGCAGTGATGAGGTGATGCCATTCTTCGAGGCGGCCGCTCGCCTTCAGCTGCGCATCATCACGCACGCCGGCATGAGCGCCATTGGCGCTGGACGTCCCGGAGGCCAGGGTCTTCGGATCGACCTGGCGCGCCCAGCTCTCTTCGATCGCGTCGCCGCCCAATTCCCGGGGGTGCCGGTCATGCTCGCCCACATCGGCGCTCCGTGGGAGGCTGAGACCATTGCCATGGCGCTTCACAAGTCGAACGTCTACGTCGACATCTCCGGCTGGAAGGCCAAGTACCTGCCCGCCTCCTTCCTCCGCGAAGCCAGGGGCAGACTGCGAAACCAGGTCTGTTTCGGCAGCGACTACCCGATGTTCGACCCGCAAGAGCATCTCAGCGAAGTGCGAGGGTTGGATCTTGGCACCGAGGTGAACGATGCTCTGATGCGCCACAACGCCCAGCGCTTCCTCGGCCTTCCCCACGGCGGTGGTTCACACAGTGGCGGTCCCCCCGGGTCACCCCCGTTGTAGCTCGCGGCTGGTCGTCAGAGATCCTTCAGCGAAACGCGATGCATCCAGCCGTTGAGGTCTGCCGAGCGTCCGTATTGAATGTCGAGTAACGCCGAGCGCAGGCTGGCGGAGCACGGGCCGATGTCGCCGCTGGCCATCGTCACCTCCCCTCCCGCCCACCGGAGCTGTCTGATCGGCGTGATCACAGCGGCGGTGCCGCAGGCGAAGACCTCCGTCAGGCGTCCGGTGCGGGCGCCGTCGCGCCACTCGTCGATGGAGACCTTGCGCTCGACCACCGTGAAGCCCTGGCCTCTGGCAAGCGTGATGAGCGAGTCGCGAGTGACCCCCTCGAGGATCGTGCCGGTCAACTCCGGGGTGACGACGGTGCCGTCGTCGAAGACGAAGAACAGGTTCATCCCCCCGAGCTCCTCGACCCACCGATGCTCGACGACATCCAGGAAGACGACCTGGTCGCAGCCGTGGTCGTAGGCCTCCCGAACGGACGCCAGGCTGCCCGCGTAGTTCCCCGCAAACTTGGCGGCGCCGGTGCCGCCCGGGGCCGCGCGCGAGAACTTCTCCGACACCCACATCGAGAGCGGCTTTGGCCCTGACGCGAAATACGCGCCGACGGGCGACGCAATGAGAACGAAGGTCACGTCGGCCGCCGGCCGCACGGTGAGCCCGACGGTGGTCCCGAACATGAATGGACGGAGATACAGGCTCATCTCCTCACCCCGCGGCATCCATGCGAGGTCGGTGCGCACCAGCAGATCGGCCGCGGCAACGAAGTCCTCAGCCGGCAGCGCGGGCAGCGCAAGGCGTTCCGCGGACCGCGCGAACCTGGCTGCATTGGCGTCAGGCCGAAACATCGCCACGCCGCCATCGGCCTGCGGATACGCCTTGAAACCTTCGAAGATCGCCTGGCCGTTGTGGAACACCGTGGTGCCGGGGTCGAGGGAGAGCGGCCCGTACGGCCGGAGCATGGCGTCGTGCCATCCCTTCGCCGCCTGCCACACCACGGTCACCATGTGATCGCTGAAGGCCTGGCCGAATCCCGGCTCGGCGAGGATCGCCTCCCGCCGGGCGGGCTCGACCCCGGCCGCAGGCTCGACTGTGAAGCTCAGTGCCACCCGTTGCCCTCCGATCTGTCCGACGCCCGCGACGGCAGGTGGTACAGCCGGCGCGCGTTGTCCTCGAAGATGCTCTCCCCTGTCTCATCGAGCCAGGCCGCGCGCACCGATCCCGCCAGGCGCTCGCGCACCGTCTGCCATGCGTCGCGCAGCACCACGCAGCCGAACCAGTGGCTCTCCGGCGTGCCGTGACCGTCGCTGCCCAGTGTGATCCGACCCGCCGGCGCGACATCGAGCAGGCGAAGCAGGCGGTCCGCGGTCGTCGACGGGCTGAAGAGGTTGCAGAGCGAGTACTCAGTCCATACTCGCGGGCGGACCGACGCCAGGTACCCCGCCTGCTCATGCCAGGGGTACGAGGCGTGGATGAGGACCACGTCCGCACTCGAACCGGCGGGCGTGCGCAGCACCTCGTCGAGCAGGAGCGGATCCGCCTCCGCGAGGCGGATCTCCGAGTCACCCATCCCGGTGTGCACCTGCAGTGGCCGGTCGGCATCGGCGCAGCGCTGGAGAAGACGGCGGAAGAGGAGGTCTCGCAACCCTTTGCCGGTCCGCCGTACGGGCACACCGGCTGCCCGGTCGGCGGCCAGACCACGCTCAGCCTGGGCGAGCGTCGCCTCGGGGTCCACGGCGAGCCCGGTGCGATAGGCGAGCACGGTCTTGAAGCCCACAGCACCGTCGGCGAGAGCCTCGTCGACGAAGGCGTCGATGACGTCGACGATCTCGGGTGCTCCGCGATCCTCGCCGAGCAGCCGGTCGAGGAGGGGCTCGAGCCTCGCCAGCTCCCACACCGGCACCCCTGCGGCCTGCGCGTACCCCGCGGCGCCACCGGGGGCCAGTCCCTGCCAGCCCGCGTCCATCACCATCCCGGTGGTCCCTGAGTCGGCGAACAGACCGCGCACGTAGCCCGGCCAGTCGCGAGCCGCAACCTCATCGCGCGCGCTGACGGCATCCGCTGGCGAGCACCCCAGGTGCCGCCCCAACCGGACGCGCATCATCTCCGTGACCAGCCGGGTCGGCTCGATGGTCATGCGCCGGCGATCGGCCTCGTCCCCCTCCCCCACGTCGAGCGTGAACCGCGCGAGGTTCAGAGGCTCGAACGCGAGGGGGAAAGGATGGACGTGGTCATCGATCATCCAAGCAGCTTCGCGTCCTGGCCGCCCTCCTCCCCGAGGATGGAACCGATCCGCGCGACGGCCGCCGGGTTCCTGGAGCGCAGTGTCAGCACCGCGACGATGCCCACAACCAGCCAGATGCCGGTGATGTACGGGGTGAGGTTGAGCGGGAACGGCGGCTGCGGGTAGACCGAGCCATAGAAGGCGGCACCGAAGACGACTGCACCGATGAGCGGGACCACGGCGTGCAGGAGTGGGTTGTAGCTCGCCTTGGTCCGACGAAAGAACGCCATGCCGCCGAGGCACAGCATGATGTAGACGATGATGATCGCCAGGGTGCCCAGCGTCGCGTAGAAGAAGTAGATGGTGGTCGTCGCTCCCCCGAACGCGTCCTGCGGGTACACGAACCCGATCAGTGCTGCGGCTGCGGTTGCCACCAGCGCCACCGTCACGGTGGCGTTGACCGGGGTCTTGTACCGCGCGTTCGTCTTGGCGAACCAACCCGGCAGCACGCCCTCGCGGCCCATCGCGAAGAGCGTCCGTGCCGCGGCCGTCGCGCAGGCGAGGCAGACGATGAACGCCGAGAGCATGCCGCCGATCTCAATGAGCGTCGGGAAGGGGCCACCGACGAACTTGCCCGCGACTGTCTTGAGAGCGAACGAGTCCGCGCCGGCCGCCGCCCCGTTGCTCACCCCGAACCCAATCGTGATGGCGTAGGTGGTGAGCAGGTAGAAGACGATGGCGAAGCCGGTGGCGGCGATGATGGCGATGGGGATCGAGCGCCGCGGGTTGGACGTCTCCTCGCCGAAGTCGGCGGCGGTCTCGAAGCCGATGTAGGACGTGACCCCGAGGATGATCCCGTAGAAGACGCCGTTGAAGCCGCCTGACACGGTGTGCCCGAACGTGAAGGGCTGGAGCGTGTTGCCGCTATTGCCGCCCTTGCCGACCACGAAGAGATCGACCAGCACGATCACCGCGATGGTGGCCGCACCCACGATGAGCTGGACGGTGGTGGTGACCTTGATCCGGATGATGGACAGCACCACCAGGAGGGCCATGCCGATGAGGAAAAACGGGAACCAGAGCTTTGAGTCGAGCCCGAGCAGGTTGATGGCCAGCCCGGCCACGCCCGCCATGGTCATGGGCACAAAGCAGGCCAGGCCAAAGGCGTAGAGCCAGCCGGCGACGAAGCCTCCCTCTCTGCCGATGCTCCGCGACGCGTAGGTGTAGGCGTACCCCGCCGAGGCCATGCGCCGAGTGAACCCGATGATGACGAAGGCGAGTGCCAGGACACCGACGCCGCCGAGCAGGAAGGCGAGCGGCGTCGAGCCGCCGGCCACCAGCGCGACGCCGGGCACGTTGAGGAGCATGGCCATGCCCGGGGCCAGCACCGAGACCGAGATCGCGACTGCGTCCCAGGTGCTGAGCGCGCCGCGCGCCAGCGTGTTCGCGCTCTCCGTGACGATTCCCGGACCCCCGGCCGCGACCGGGACCGGTCCCCGTGTGGCTGTCATCGCCTCGCCTCCTCTCTTCCCTCGGTGCTCTCAGTGCTGGACGCCATGAGATCGGTGTCGCCGTTGATGGAGTAATCGAACGCAAGGGGTGTGCAGTCGCGCTCCACGAGCCAGCGATGGAACGACTGGTGGACCGGGTGCTGCTGGTACCGCCTCAAGCCGTCGACGTCGTCGAATTCCATGTAGAGCAGCCGCGAGTACCCCCGGGTGCGTTCCCCGGTGAGGTCCCTGCCAAGGCGGAGGGCGGTCATGCCGCCGATCTCCTTGGGCCACGAGGCCACCTGGGCGCGCAGGGCGGCGTCGTTATCGGCGGAGAGCTCCCGCGGGAACGAGAACAGCACCACGTGCTGCAGCGCCATGCTCAATACACCTCGAAGTATTCGCGCATCTCCCACTCCGACACCACGCTGCCTTGGGGTGGGGGACTCTCCGCGACGGCGGCCTCGTAGCGTGCGTTCTCGGCGCGCTTCATCATCAGGTAGAAGTCGACGAAGGCGTCGCCGAACGCACGCCGGAACAGCGTGTCTGATTGCAGCTCGGTGATGGCCGCGGCGAGCGAGGTCGGCAGCGGCTCGGCCTCCTCGGCGTAGGGGTCGGACGTCACCGGCGGGGGCGGCTCCAGGCCGCGGCTGATCCCGTCCAGACCGGCGGCGATGTTGGCCGCCATGTACAGGTAGGGGTTCGCGGCGGGCTCGCCGAGGCGGTTCTCGATGTGGGTGCCCCTCTCCCCGGCGCCCCCCTGCACGCGCACCATCACACCGCGGTTTTCCAGTCCCCAGCCGATGCGGTCCGGGGCGAACGAGTAGGGGCGGAAGCGGCCGTAGCCGTTGACGGTGGGCGTCGTGAAGATGGTCATCGGCTTGGCGTGTTCGAGAAGCCCGGCCACGAAATGCCGTCCCACCGGCGAGAGCATCTCGGTGTCGGACGCGAACACGTTCTGGCCGCCGTCCACCGCGGTCAGCGACTCGTGCAGGTGCCACCCCGACGGGAAGAAGTTCGGAAGCCCCGGCCAGCACATGAACGTGGCCAGCAGACCGCGGCGCCGGCAGATCGCCTTGACCGCGGTGCGGAACAAGATCATCGCGTCCGCCGGGTCGAGACCCGTGAGCGGTGCCACGGTGAACTCCATCTGGCCCGGGCCCCACTCGTCCTCCATCGAACGTGGAGGCACCCCGACGGCGGTGAGCCCGTCGCGGAGGGCGCGCAGTGTCTCCTCGACACCGTCAAGGCGGCTCTCGGAGAGGAACTGGTAGCCCTGTTCGAAGACGTCGACCGCGGGCGGCGGCGGCGGCGCGCCGGTCTGGTCGAGGCCGATGCGCTCGTTGACCAGCCGCACGATGTAGTACTCGACCTCGAGACCTGCGGTGTAGCCGTATCCCGCCGCCTCGAGACGCCGCAGCTGCTCGCGCATGATGGCGCGGCCGTCGAGAGGGACCGGCCTGCCGTTGCTGAAGTACGCGTCGCAGAGCACCCAGCCCGTGCGGTCCGCCCAGGGGAGCACGCGGAAGGTGCGCGGGTCGGGAACGATGACCACGTCGGGGAAGCCCGAGAACTCCGCGATGCCGAAGCCGCCGCCCTCCGCGAAGGCCGGCGGGAAGACCCCGTTGGAGGTGTCGAGGCTGTAGATGGCGCCCGAGAAGTCCGAGCCGTTGCGCATGGCGGCGATGGCCGCGTCGGCCGAGAGGAACTTGGCGCGGGGCAACCCGTGCTGGTCGACGAGGACCACCCGCACCGTGCGCAGGTCATTCTCGCGGATCTGCGCGACGACCTCGGCGACCGCCGCCAGCTGTTCGTCGGTGTGGAGCCCGTGACGTTCGACGAATCCGTCGGAGCCGATGCCCTGGTCGGCCGGGGTCGGCCGCCCGCCGTTCACGCCGCGCCTCCCTGGTGCGCGGGGCCGTCGAAGGCGCCCCGCATGGACTCCAGCAGCTGGATGGCGAACCTCTTTGGTTGCATCTCGGCCAGGGTCACCAGAGTCTCAGTGCGCTGCACGCCGGTGATCTGCCAGACCCGTTCGAGCAGGAGCGCCCGGAGGTGGTTGTGGTCGCGGACGACCAACCGCGCCAAGAGGTCGATGGCACCGGTGACCAGCCTCACGTCGCTCACCTCGGGGAGCGCGCGGAGCGCCTTGACGATCGGCGCCAGCGAGCGCCCCTGCACCGCCGTGATGGTCAGGTACACCGTGACCGGGAATCCCGCCTCCGGCCAGCCCACCTCGATCGTGTAGCTGCGGATCACCCCCACGCGCTCGAGGCGCGAGATCCGCTCCCCCACGGCGGGGGGCGACATGCCCAGGGACCTCGCCAAGCTGCGCTGCGACATCCGGGAGTCCCCGGCGAGCAACTGAAGGATCTCCAGGTCGACGCCGTCGAGGAGCGCCGGGCTCACCGGGGGTGCGACCACGTCCGCCAGGCCAGCCAGCGGCGCTACGCTTTCAGCCATCCGTTAGCTGTCCGTGACCCCAGACTTGCCATTCGTACGCCACTTCGGCAACATCTCCTTTCACCCGCGCGGCCCCAGCGGCGAAAGTCTGCCGGTCGCACATCAGCCTGTCAAGCGTCACCGAGGAGGACCCCAAGCGATGTCGACACCCGTGCCGCACGCTTGGGCGCCCGCATTCGCGCGACGCACGGAGGGCGCGAGCGGCGAGCTCGCCGCCATCCTGGCCCTGTCGGCCGGCACCGACCTGATCAGCTTCGCGGGCGGTCTGCCGGACCCGGAGACGTTCCCGGTCACGGTCCTGCTCGAGCTCACCAGGAAGCTGCTCGAGGGCGACGCCGGCACCGCGCTGCAGTACTCGCCCACCCCCGGGCTGCCGGGTCTTCGCGAGGCGTTCGCCGATCGGCTGTACGCCTCCGAGGGCCGCCGCCCCGAGGTCGCGGAGCTGATCGTCACCAGCGGCAACATCGACGCCGTCGGGCTCCTCGCCAAGGCCATGGTGGACGTCGGCGACGTCGTCGCGGTCGAGTCGCCGACCTACCTCGGCGCCATCGACGCCTTCCGCGGCTTCCAGGCGGACGTCCGCGGCATCCCCATGGACGGCGACGGGGTCGACGTCGAGGGGCTCGACCGACTGTGCTCGGCCACCCCGGTCAAGGCGCTCTACACCATCCCCGATCACCAGAACCCCACTGGGCTCACCATGTCGGCAGAGCGACGGCACGCGCTGGTGGAGGTGTGCCGCCGGCATGGAGTGCTCGTCATCGAGGACGTGGCGTACCGGGAGCTGACCTTCACGGCCGAGCGGCCGCCGTCCCTGTGGTCGCTGGCGCCCGACGTGGTGACGCAGACCGGCACCACGTCCAAGACATTCTTCCCCGGCGTGCGTCTGGGCTGGGCGGTCGGCCCTTCTGCGGTGGTTTCGCAGATGGTGATCGCCAAGCAGAACTCCGACCAGTGCGCCGGCGCGTTCGGGCAGCGGCTGCTCGAGGAATACCTTCGCGGTGGACACATGGAGCCCCAGCTTCGCCGCTCCAACGCCTTGTATGCCGGTCGGTGCAACCTCATGCTCGCCGCCCTCGAGGAATACATGCCCGAAGGCATCAGCTGGACGCGCCCGCACGGTGGCTTCTTCACCTGGCTGACCGGGCCGGAGTGGCTGGACACCACGGAGCTGGCCCACCGAGCGCGTGCGGACGGCGTGGCGTTCGTGCCGGGGCGTCCCTTCCATGCCGCGCATGACGGTTGCAACCGGCTGCGGCTCGCCTTCAGCCTGGCCCGCGACGATGACATCGACGAGGGCGTCAGACGCCTCGGCACGTTGGTCCGCACAACATTGGAGAGACGATGAGCGACGCCGCGCAGCATTTCACAACGGTGGCGGGGGGCACGCCCAAGGGCCCGGGGCGCTACGTCGACGTCAGCGCCATCCAGTCGATCGAGTTCGTGCCCGGGCTCGAGTTCCGACCCGTGGTCGGGGACGGCAGCATGGTCAACTTCGTCAGCTTCGAGCCCAACACCGAAGCCCCCGTGCACGTCCACGAGGAGGAGCAGATCGTTCTCGTGCTCGAGGGCGAGTTCGTGTTCGAGATCGACGGGGACGTGCGCACCATGCGCGCCGGTGACGTGGCCGTGATCCCGAGCTGGGTGGCGCACGGGGCCCGCACCAGGGACACGAGGTGCCGCGAGATCGACGTGTTCACCCCGCCGCGGCGCTCGCTGCTGCAGCATGCCGGCGGACCGACGCCGCCTGCCGGAGCGGGGGTGTAGTGGACCTCCGCTTGAGCGGCAGGCGCGCGCTCGTCACCGGCGCCTCGAAGGGCATCGGCCTTGCCGTGGCGGAGGAACTCGCCGCCGAGGGCGTGGACGTCGCGGTCTGCGCGCGCGACGCGGCCGAGGTCGAGAGCGCGGCGCGGCGGCTGCGCGCGACGGGGCGCAGGATCCACGCCCAGGTCGCCGACGTGACCGACCCGGCGCAGGTCGAGGACCTAGTGCAGCGCAGCGCGGAGGCGCTCGGTGGCATCGACATCCTCGTCAACAACGCCGGTGCCGCCCACCCCGGGAACTTCGAGTCCCTGACGGACGACGACTGGCGCGCCGACCTCGACGTCAAGCTGTTCTCGCAGATCCGCTGCACCCGCGCTGCCCTCCCCCACCTGCGCGCCAGCGTGGCGGCGCGCGTCATCAACATCAACTCCGTGTACGCGCGCTACCCGGACCCGAGCTTCTTCGCCACCACCGTCAACCGGGCGGCGTGCCTCAACCTCTCGAAGGCGCTGGCGCGGGAGTTCGGCGGCGACTGCATCCTGGTGAACAGCGTCAACATCGGCTTCGTGGTCACGCCGCAGTGGGAGAACATCCGCCGGCGACGGGCCCCCGACAGCACCCAGGAGGACTTCTTCGCGGAGCTGGCCAAGGACGAGGTGCCGCTGGGTCGTTTCGGCACCGTCGACGAGGTGAGCGGGCTCGTCGTCTTCCTCGCCAGCGACCGGGCGAGTTACCTGACGGGGACCTCGATCGACGTGGCCGGCGGCATGGGCAAGTACGTCTGATGTGCCGGCTGTTGGCGTGGACTGCGCGGGATGCATGCACGGTCGCCGATGCACTTGGTGTGGAGGACCTCGACGCGTTCACCGGGCTGTCGCGTCAGCATGCTGATGGCTGGGGGATGGCGTGGTACGCGCCAGGTGACGCCCCGGCTGACCCACCGAGGGTGGAGCGCTCGACCAGGTGTGCTGCCGACGATCCCCGCTTCGCGGACCTGACCCATGCCGCACGGGGTGATGCCGGGTTCGTGCACCTTCGCTGGGCCACCCCAGGTCTGCCCGTCGTCACCAGCAACACACACCCGTTTGTGCACGGCCAGCTGGCATTCGCGCACAACGGCGCAATCCACCCGCAGGAGCGTCTGGACGACATCCTGCCGGCCGGCTGGCGCTCGGCGATGCGTGGCACAACCGACAGTGAGCGGTACTTCCTGGCGATCGCCGCACGGCTCGCTGAAGGCGCCTCGGTACGTGAATCCGTCGGGTACGTGATCCAGCGCATCTTCACCGAGTTCGAGCCGACGAGCCTCAACGCAATGCTGCTCACGCCGGATGCGCTGTACGCGATCAACGCGCACGACCCGGCGCGGGTCCCGCCAGTGGGCGCGTCGTCCGGTGCGACGTCGTCGCCAACTGAGCTTGACACCGTTTTCTACGACCTTCACTTCCGCGTGCGTGGTGACTCCATTGTGATCGCGTCGTCGGGGTTTGCACAGCGCGTGGAGGATGGCTGGGAGCCGCTCGAGAACATGGCTTTGCTTCGCATCGAGCGCGGCACGCTGCGGACGTCGGTGGACTCCCTGGCTCCGGCCACGGCGCCACTGAGGACCTAACTAAAGCCGCGGGCTCGCTCATGATGAGTGGCCTGCCCGATCCCCACGTCGGCGGTGGCCGCTGGGGGACAGGCGACCCCGTAGGCGATGCCGGCGACGTGCCGCACGACACCCGGGGTCCACCGCTGCAAGTCAATTCTGTCAAGGGTCAGCACGATTCCACCGGTGTTGGCCGGATCGGACCCGACCGCTACGCACCTGGTCGGGGTCGGACACGCGACTCCATGGAGCGCGCCGGCGCCAGGGATGGATTCGACGGGCCCGCGCACACCGTTGATGACGGCGACAATGAATGCGCTTCTGGCGCCACCCACGCCCAGGCAACTGGAAGCCAGTCAGAGCAATGGACCGGGGTTCGGCTATGACCAGGGACGCTGCCGTGGCCTGCGCGGTGGGTGAGGCACGGACGCCTGCGTCCGAACTCCGACGAACCAACCCGCAGGCTTCTCCCCTGACCCTCCGGGAGCTGGAGGTGGCGAGGCTCATCGCCGAGGGTTTGGCTAACGGAGAGATTGGCTCGCGGCTGTTCATCTCGAAGCGAACCGTGGAGACCCATGTGACCAACATGCTGAACAAGCTGGGACTGAGCTCCCGGATGCAGCTGGCGCCCTGGGTGGCGGGCGTGCGTCCTACCTGATCCTCGCACGGTCCGCAAAGATCGGTGCTCTCGTACGGGTCTGCATGGATCCGCTCCCGCCTCCTCGCTCGTAGCCTCCGTTCGTCGTCCGGCCGCGTTGCCGACCCACCAGTACAACCAAATGAACGTGCCATTCGTCGTCGCCACCGTGGGAGGACGCAGTGAGTAGGTCAGCCCCCGGCTAAACACTTCATTGCATTCCCAACAACTGTCGCAGTCACCGCCGCTTCCGTGTGCCGAGACCGCTCGGCCGTAGAATCCGTAGGCTTGCGTCTATGAACTGGTTGGCATTCACCGAGACCGTAGTGACGTTGTTTGTCATCGTCGACCCTCTCGGGACAGTGCCCGTGTTCGTGGCACTCACCGCTGATCGGACACCGGCGCAACGCCGCTGGGCCGCCCTCCAGTCGGCAGCGGTGGCGGGTGTGCTCATAGCGGTCTTCGCGCTGTTTGGGCGCATCCTCCTGGGTTACCTCAACGTCTCCATCCAGAGCCTTGCAATCGCCGGCGGTCTGCTGCTGCTCCTCGTCGCGCTCGAGATGTTCCGGGGTCATGCTGCGCAACCGAACAGCAACGTCAACATAGTATTGGTGCCGCTCGCCACCCCATTGCTCGCTGGTCCAGGCGCGATCGCTGCCGTCATGGTCCTCGCCAATCGCCACACCGACTTCGCCGGCCGGCTCAGCGTAACCCTCGGGGTGGTGGCAGTGGTCGCCGCCGTGGCGGTCATCCTGTTGCTGGCTGGCGTCCTTGCCCGATTCCTGAGACCGGCGGTCGTCGACTTCCTGACCCGTGTGCTCGCGCTGCTGCTCTCCGCCATCGCTGTCCAACTGGTGGTTGATGCGGTGCGGGCATTGATCGTTGGTGTCCACTAGCGAGATGCGGGAGCTCGACCCGCACCGCGCACTGGTCGATAGGACGCCCATGCGGTGAGGCTAGGGGCCGCTGCCGCCGGGGACCACGGCCCGAGGGCGGGCAATCTTGTGACCTAGGACCCAAACCGATCGGTCGGAAGGGCGAGCAGGTTCAGGGCGTCCGCCGGCGAAGCGTCGCCGCACCCAGCGCGAGCGGGCCAATCACCTCTGCTCCTGGTGCCTGGCAGCGCCGCCTCGTCGCGGGCGATATCGACGCAGCGTGACGCGCGGCCTTGACGTACCATCGAAACACGGAGAATCGGTCCATGATTGAGGCTCTGCCCCACGACTACCCCGCCGCCTGGGCCGTCGATGCGGTGCTGTCGGATGGCGGCACGGTTCACATACGGCCGATCCGGCCGAATGATGCGTCCGCGCATCGCGCCTTCTTCTCGCGGCTGTCCGAGGAGAGCATCTACTTCCGCTTCTTCACCGCCAAGCGGGAGCTGACCGACGCAGAAGTGGAGCACTTCACGACCGTCGACTACCACGACCGCATGGCCTTTGCCGCCTTCATCCGCGATGAGATGGTCGCCGTGGGCCGCTACGAGCGGCTGGTCGCGAGCGACCGTGCGGAGGTCGCGTTCACGGTCGCCGACGCGCACCAGGGCCGGGGCATCGCCAGCCTACTTCTAGAGTACCTCGCTGCCTACGCGCCGGACAATGGCATCACCCGCTTCACCGCCGACACGCTGGCCGAGAACCGGCGCATGCTCGACGTTTTCACGGCCGCCCGCCTGCACCGCGAGAGCCAGTCGACGAGCGGTGGTGTGGCCCGGATCACCTTCGACATCGAACCGACCGGTGCATCCATGGCAGCTATGGAACAGCGCGCCTGGACCGCCGGCGTGCACAGCGTCTCGCGCATCCTGCGGCCGCGATCCGTCGCCGTGGTCGGCGCGGGGCGCGACCCGTTGAACATCGGCCACGCGGTGGTCCGCAATCTGATCAGCGGCGGCTTCACTGGGCCCGTGTATCCGGTCAACCCCAACGCCGCTGCCATCGACGGAGTGCCGTGCTTTCCGAGCGTCGAGGCCGTCGCAGGCCCCGTCGACCTCGCGATCCTCGCGATTCCGGCGGCGCAGTGCCTCGAGGTCGTCGATGACTGCGCGCGCAAGGGGGTTCACGGGCTGGTTGTCATCTCCTCGGGGTTCGCCGAAGTCGGCGCCGCCGGCGCGGCGTTGCAGAAGGAGCTCCTCATACGTGCTCATCGCGGCGGCATGCGCGTCGTCGGACCCAACTGCTTTGGCGTCATCAACACGGCGGCCGACGTGCGTCTCGACGCCACCTTCGCATCGCGCATGCCGGTCCCGGGAGGCATCGCGTTCGCTTCACAGTCGGGTGCACTGGGCATCGCCGTTCTCGAGCGTTCCGTTTCCGCCGAGCTGGGACTCTCCAGCTTCGTGAGCATGGGCAACAAGTCCGACGTCAGCAGCAACGACCTGCTCCGTTACTGGAATCAGGACGCTGAGACGCGCGCCATCCTGCTGTACCTCGAGTCCTTCGGCAACCCGCGTGCCTTCGCGCGCGTGGCTCCCGTGGTCTCCCGCACCACCCCCATCGTGGTGGTGAAGTCCGGACGGAGCACCGCGGGAACGCGCGCCGCCGCGTCACACACGGCGGCCATGGCCAGTCCCGATGCCGTCGTCGACGCGCTCTTCCGGCAGGCGGGCGTGATCCGCGTCGACACGCTGGAGGAGCTGCTCGACTGTGGTGCGCTGCTCGCCAATCAGCCGGCCCTTGCGGGCCGAAATCTGGCCATTGTCGGCAACGCCGGCGGCGCCGCCGTGCTCGCCGCCGACGCGTCTGCCGCGGTGGGCCTGCAAGTACCTGAGTTCGACGACGCCACGCAGCGCACCCTGCGCGAGCTGGCCGGCCCCAAAGCCGGCGTGAGCAATCCCGTCGACCTGGGCGCCGGCGCGACGCCACAGCTATTCGGCGCCGCGCTCAGTGCCGCCCTCGTCTCGCCTTCGATCGACGGCGCCCTGGTGATCCTGGCGCCGGTGGCCTCCGCGGACTCCGACGACATTGCCCGGGCGGTGGCGGCGGTCGACGCCGGTCAGCGCCCGGTGGTCTTCGTCCATCTGGGCAGCGACCTCGTCCCGGCGGCTCTCCGGCAGGGCTCACGAGCGATCCCCTGCTACGCCTTCCCGGAGCGAGCCGTCCGCGCGCTGGGGCGCATCGCCGACCACTCGCGATGGAAGAGCCTGCCAGCGGGAAGCGTTCCTGACCTCGACGGCATCGACGTGGCCTCGGCGCGCACGGTGGTCGACACCTATCTGGCTGAACAGCCCGAGGGCGGCTGGCTGCCACCCCATCACGCCGCCACGCTGTTGCGCGCGTTTGGCATCCCCACGGTCGATGAGGTACTTGTCCGGTCAGCGTCGGGAGCCGCGACCGCCGCACGCCGGTTGGGATACCCGGTGGCGCTCAAGGCGGTGGGCGAGGGCATCCTGCACAAGTCGGATGTTGGTGGGGTCCGGCTTGGCCTCAGTGCAGCGGCGGGCGTGCGCGCGGCATTCATCGAGATGTCGACGCGGCTCGGTGATGCGATGCAAGGCGCGGTGGTGCAGCCGATGCTGGGCGGTGTCGAAACCATCGCCGGGGTCGTCTCCGACCCGTTCTTCGGGCCTGTTTTGATGTTCGGCAGCGGCGGCACCGCGGTCGAGCTGTTCGGCGACCGGGTCTTTCGCATCCTGCCACTCACAGACCAAGATGCCCACGAGATGGTGCGCTCCATCCGCGGCGCACCCCTGCTCTTCGGCCACCGCGGCGCACCCGTCTGCGACCTCTTGGCCGTGGAGGACGTGTTGCTGCGTGTAGCCCGCCTGGCCGACGAGGTGCCGCAGCTCGCCGAGATGGACCTGAACCCGCTCATGGCGACACCGCAGGGCGCCGTTGCGGTAGATGTGCGAATCCGTCTCATGCCGTGGCGCCGGCACGCGGAGAGCGAGGTGCGTCGCCTGCGCTGACCAGCGCGGAGAGGGCCGAGAACTCACTCATGCGGGTCCATGATTCCGACATGCAGCGGGAGACCCGCTGAAGCCCGACGTGACGGTTAGAGCCTGTGCGCCAGGTCGGCCCAGACCCGACGGCCGACCGGGTGGTGGAACACTAGCCGGTCGGGGTCGAACCGGCCCGAGGTACCAGGCCCAATGGTGGCCGGGCCGACAACCATGACGTCACGCCGTTCTGCCGGTGTCAGGCTGGACCAGCGGTCTCGGAGCCTGTCACCCGCCATTCGCCTGGTGGCTGGCCTCAGCTTCTTTCGCCAGCCGGCCCTCGATCTCCGGCGTCGGCAGCCGGCGCTTCGCGAGCGGGCAATATCGCCCACCATGGCGTGCAACTTTGATGCTAGAGGCGGCGAACGATGACGGGTCCCTACGAGCGAGATCCGGGCTGAAGCCCGTTGCCGACGGCGCGTTCGGCGAGCTGACGATGCTCCAGCTTCCGCTCCTCGATCAACGTCTGATGGGGGCTCGCGTCCGACTGCAAAACAGGCGATCGACGTGTCATCCTGATGGGTGGCGGCGAGTCTCCGGCGGAGGCTGACACCGAGGCTGCGGTGTGGACGCTTATTGACGAGGAAGCCGCCAGGTTCGGAGGGTCATCGATGCCCACCTACGAGTTTGAGTGCCGCGATTGCCAGAAGCGCTTCGACGTCATTGCGCTGATCACGGAGCATGCGAGGCTGAAGGAGCAGCCCCCAGCCTGCCCGCAATGCGGCAAGACGGATACCCGCCAACTAGCCTCGCTCTTCAACTGCAAGACAGCGAGTGCCAGCTTCTGAGGGACGGCCACTTCGTCCTGGCACTCGCTCGCCGGACCACGGACGCTACAACGCCGGAACGGGAGTCAGCACCGCTCGGCTGGTACCTGCTGCCGACCTGGTGATCCGGCGAGCTTGCTGACGACCGTTGCAGGTCGAGCTGGTTAGCGCTCTCGGGGCACGACGAAGTCGATGAGCTCGGCCTCCCCGGGGCCGAGCTCGCTCCAACTCGCGATGGGACTGCGCAGGACGGCGAGCGCCGCGGTCGGAAACCCCTCCCGGAGGCGCTCGAGCCAGGCGCCGTGCCCTACCAGCGT
>Ga0075522_10000273_pt1 | contig 36067 bp, 35 predicted proteins | sample NGEPerA_FD_74796 | JGI IMG/M metagenome (GOLD analysis project Ga0075522, IMG submission 74796) | Arctic peat soil microbial communities from the Barrow Environmental Observatory site, Barrow, Alaska, USA - NGEE PermafrostL2-A | ecosystem: Environmental > Terrestrial > Soil > Wetlands > Peat ... | reverse complement strand
AGTGAAATATTTGATCTTGAAGAAGACGATATGCGGCGACAACTGGATGACGAAGACGGAACGATTGTTGATCCTGTTTACATTGCCGCTCGGCGTAAAGCTAGCACTGATCCACATATTCAAGAACAGGTTCTTAAACACGTCAAGACAGAAAAATGGGAAACGGATAAGCAGGATGCGGCTAAGGAAAAGAAAAAACCTGCACCCACAAAAGGACCAACACCCAATCTGATGTCGGAGATTGACGAACAACCGGCGGCTGAAGATGTTAGTGGTGGTCCTAGTCCCACGGGATCATCTGGACCAGCGGCACCGCCGACAGCACCAGGCGCGGCACCCGAACCCCCAACGATATAGGAGAAATTTATGGCTATGAATAAGACAGGAAAATGTGAAGTTGTGAGTGTGCTTGATGCCAAAGGTGGAATTGTTACTGAAACGTGTCCTGAATGTCATGACCGTGTCCAACGACCTATGACGCGGGAAGCCTATAAACATGGAGAACAAGCTAAAAGACAATGTACTCATTGCGGTAAACCTTATACGGCTTAGGAGGTTTTATGCAAATATGGTGTGCGTGGGGATGTAACGCGCTCTGTTTTGATGGTACGAGTTGGTGTATTGGTTGTTTGATATACGGTATTGCGTCTAACGCTTCTGTAATTCCTGACGATATTTGTTACCCATTTAATCATATTGTGCCTACAAATTTAGTTTCACGTTGGTGGCCCGTTAAACACTTGGCCAACAAACTTTAAGGAGATTTAATCTTCATGTCATTTTTTAAAATTGGTTCATTAGCAACGGCAGAACTCACATCATTAGCCGATTGGCGAGGATCTGTGGTTAGTGCTCAAATCCGTCAAGATCCTAAAGCGGTTGATACTCAGGCGGCTTTTGATGTTAATGACGACGATTTTATTTATGTCCGTGTTCGTGCGGTTAGTGCTGGCGAATATCATGGAGCTAATCAAAATGGCGATTGGTTTGGGGAAGATGAACTGCGTAAGAACTATAAAACGTTTATTAGACGTGGCGTTTATTTAGATCATAAGAGTGATTGTGTAGATGGTGCCGTTGGCATTATTCTTGACGCGTCGTATCATGATGCGCCAGGAACTAATTATGTGGCATTACTTCTTGCCATTGATAAATCGTTTCCAATCGCGGACAAAATTGCTAAAGGGTATGCTACCGATGTCAGTATGGGAGCACTAGTTGCGCAATGTGAATGCAATATTTGTGCAAAGACAGCGTCAAGTACCGATGACTATTGTGACCATTTACGTAATTACATGGGCAAAGAGTATAACGGACGTAAGGTTTATGCTATTAACCATGACGTAAATTTCTATGAGATTTCTTGGGTAACGGTTGGCGCGGACCCACTCGCAAAATCGTTACAAGTTCTTGCTAAAGTGGATGCCGCTAAGACTCCAACATTTGAGCACATGATTCATTTGGCAGAGAAATATGAAGCGGCAAAAGTTGTTGTAGCCGCGCCACCAGTAGTACCGCCTGCGGGTCCAGCTACAAAAGAAGTGCCAACGCCTGTAGCCCCAAAACCGCCACTACCTCCTGCAAAGAAGCCTGAGTTCCAGAAGAAGCCTGAACCCAAAGACGAGTCGCTTGGGCGTACGGTAGAAAAGACTGTGGAACATGAGGTGGAAAAGGGGGTGGAACGGGCTTTAATTGACAAGGTTCGGCAGACGCTTCAAAAGATGAAACCTGCTGAAACCGTGTTAAGAGAAGTTCCTGATGAAGAAATCACACGACTTGTCCGGGAAGAACTTTCTCGCAAGACACGTGTGGCATCAGATACCTCTATTGAAAGTGCTGTACACGCGGCTGTTGATGCGCGTATTGCCAAATTAGACAGTGAACATGCCAAATTGTCACCGCTTGACCTTGGTAATGGGTACAGCGTGTGTGAGAGTGCCCGTGTTGCAGGTCGCCGTATTGTTCAACTGTATAAAGAAGGTAATGCGACTGGCTTATATGCTAGAGCATATACAGAAACTCCGGTGCTTGTGAATGAAGCAGAACTGTATTATAAAGAAAAATTTTCATTGATGGATTTGAAAACGACATCCCGAAAAAGCGAACCAGAAACAGATTCTAAAATAAAACTTGGAGAAAATAAAGTGGCTGACAAATTAACAATTCGATATATTCCTGGGAAATCATTGGAAACCTGTGTGTTTGCGGCACGGCGCGGTAATATGGAAGCGCGTGTTGTGGCATCGTCATTACTTAATGATGCGACACAAAAGGCGATTATTGCCAGTGAACTACGGTCTAACGCCAAAGGTAAAGTTGAAGTTGGCGTTCCTGAATATGACATTACCAAAGGTAAAGTGGATCATAAGCAGGAAGAGGGTAAAGAAGACGCGGAACCATCTAAACTGGTTAAGAACGTGGATGGCGTTGAAAAGTTGCCTGCGGAATACGATGTAACGAAAGGCTATGACCAGAACAACTTTCAACCTGGTACCGAACCTGTTCAGCCAAATCAGGTCGTGTCTAAGTATGCCAAACAGATTGGCGGCAAGATTACGGCTATTGCTGAAGATAAAAATACGGGGTCTTTGACTGTGACTATTGAAGGTGGCAGTTTGCTTCGGTTGGCGCAGTTGTGGAACACACGTGTGACGCTTGCCAAGGCCGCCGCGCAGTTTCGGTTGGCGCAGCTTACGCCTAAAGCCAAGATCGCGGGTACACCAGAAGGATGGGCTCGTGAAGTCACGACGCCCGTTCAAAGTGACCCAACAAATCACAAAGAAATGCTTGCTCGTCAGATGCCGACCAATGCCGATGCCAAACCAAAAGGCAATCTGGGTAGTGAGCAAATCAAGTATTACGCTCAGTTTGATAAAGCGGAATTGAGTCAGGGCGGTCAGGAACAGTGGGCGAAACGTATTGCATCCTTAAAACTGAAAGCTACCGAACTCGAAACTGAAAACCGGGTGCTTAAAGCGACACTTGAAAAAGTGAGCAAACAGCAAGAGTCAGAAAAGAAAGGTGCGCTTGTAGAGGCCATTATGAATCGTATGGCTGAAGCCGGGGCTCTTACTCCTGATATCGGTGCAGTTTTGGAATTGAAAGAACGGGGACTGGATCACGAAGACGCAGTGGCCAAAGCATCGGCGACATTGCGTGACCGACAATTGAAGGAACTGTCGGCGTTGGAAGTGACCGCTCTCGAAAAGATGAAGAACATCATCAATCGATCTAGCATGAGCACAAGAACAGCAGAAACTGAGAACCTGAAATCCGTTGACGTGCCTATTGTGGGTCACGTTGACGCTTCTGGCGAAAGCGCAGAAGATAGACTAGCGTCGGGCTGGTAGCCAACGCTCACGCTCTCACACGGGTGAGGGTATGGTCCGGAACCAGTAGCTGACTCGCTAGTTTAGTCGTTGGATGAAGGAGTCAGTAAAATGGCGATGAATGTAGATTATAAAGGAGTCGAAATTGGCGTTTTACCAGCCAATGCCTCGGCGAACTTTATAGCAGGTGTTGCAGTGTATTTAAACACCGGCACGGGTAAGTTGGACAACCCCGTAAATACAGCACGTGTTCTTGGCCTCATTAAAGAAACCAATCAATCGGGTGTACTTAATGAAGTCACTGGACAGTACAGTATTTATGGATCTGGTGATGGCGCGGTGTTATGCCGTGGTATTGCTACCGTTCAACAGTCCGTGTATAACGGTGTTAGTTATCAGGTGTACGACCAGACAAAAACCTATGCGTATGGTGACGAAATCTACGCAACGCCCGGTACAGGCGTTCTGACTAATGTGCTACCAGCAGGTGCTGGCCCGAACGGGATTACATCAGTTCGTGTCGGTCGCGTGTTGAAAATTCCGGCAAACCCGGCCAATGGTAATCCTATGCAGATTACTGTTGAGTGTGCTTAAGGAGACATGACAATGGGAAATTACCGTTTAAGTGCCGACCAAAAGGACATGATTCTCAACAAACTTGCTGAGTTGTCAACAGTCCTAGGTTCTGGTAATGGCGTGGCAAAAAAAGCCAGCAGCACTCTGTCAGCTAATGACAAAGAGCAGTTGGTGACACAGTTGTTTCGTGATCCTACGGGACGCGGGTTAAAGCGCGTAGCTTACGCTAGACAAATCGTCATGGCGTAATAAAACTTGGCTGTATGCTGGAAAATCTGATAAAGTCATTGATACTTTTAAGGTGATAATTCAATGAATACAGACAATCAGCAGGAAAGTTTGGAGTTTGATATCGGTTGGTTAGTGGGAGTGTGGGAGTCAGAAGGATGGTTATCATTACGGTCTTGTTACTTAAAAGGTGAACGACTTCAGCGATATCGTCCCGAAATTGGTGTTACGAACACAGACCCTAAAGTTTTAGATAATGTTGAACGTATTCTTAAAAACTTAGGATTAGCGTATTGGCGACAAGGTTGGCAAAAAGTCGCTGGACAACGATCAAGGTCAATGGTTCGTCTAGAGGGATTGTTGCGGTGCCAACGTTTTTTAAAAATGTTGGGACCTCGCTTTCAATCTAAAAAAGACCGTGTGAAAATTGTTGAAGACTTCATAGCGTATAGACAGTCAATGTCTAAAAAAACACCTTATGGAGAAAAAGAACACACATGGTATACAACACTGAGACAATTAAATGCTCCACTATCAAGTCAAATCCAAAATCCTCAGAGACTATACGCCGAGCCTGTAATTACAGGATGATATAGTCCGACCCCTATGGAGACATAGGGAACTTGGCAGAAATGCCCAAGTCTTGCAAAAAGCAAGTAACAAAAATGATGACGGAGCCCCTCCGAACGAGGCTCGACTACGTGGGTAAATTCTTTCATTGCCCACGATAAACTTGACCATATCGGTGAAACTCCTACCCCTGTTACTTATGGACAAGAGGACAATACCGAGGGAAGACTGGAAAAAATTCCAGAACCCGTAACGACTAAACGTCAGGCCCTTTCAAAAAAGGTGAAGTTATAGTCTGGACTCATAAGTAATTATGAGAGTGTGGCAGAAATGTCCACATCCTTAGCGTCCTGTTAAGAGTAACATCATTGATTGGAAGAAAGTTGTTGGAAACAGATCTGCTTCCTCAGGGAGCACCTGCTTGGTACGATAAAGATTTTACCGAGGTTCCAGCAACAAAAGTTAGTGCTCGTGGAAATCCACCGACCGTTGAGTCGTGGAGTGACCGTGTTGAGGTGGAAACATTCGACATCGCCACCGTCCGTAGCATTAAGTATCCTGAAATCAGTATCCGTCGGTTCAATGCACTGGACCGTACAAAAAACAAAGCGGCGTTTGAGTTGAAGATTGCGGAAGATGACGTTATTTTCTCAGCGATTTCTACACAAGCGACAGCTATTGGTCTTAACACGAACATGTCTAGCAACACGACTCGCGCGGGCCTTGCCGCAGCGTTTGCTAACGTGGAAAACAGCCGATTGGCCGTGGGGAACATTCTCATGTCACCAGTTGGTTTCCGTGGAATCCGTGGATCTTGGACACAAGCAGATCTTGATCAAGTAAATTTTCAAGCCTTACTTGAGTCTGGTTGGTTTGCCAGTTTGTGGAACGCTAATTAATCTTGGCGGTTATCAGAGTAATCTGATAAATTACTACATGACTATATGCGGGAATAACTTCAAAAGATTGTTCTACTCTAACAAAGTAAAAATGAACAATACACGGAGTCAATCCGCAGGAAAGACTTACTAATGCCGAAACCACTTCATATTGTTACTCAATCAGAGCATATCGCTGATGGTTCTCCTACGCGATGTTCTGTTGTTGTGAAGTGTAAAATTTGTCAATCAGATATTCAAGTTTATGCACATGAGTTACTGCAACGGAATGTTCTTTATTGTTCCTATGTATGTGCGGCGAAATCTCGAAAAGGGAGAAAACCTTGGAATTTTGGTTTGACAAAATTCACAGATCCAACAGTTTCTAAAGCCAGCGAGAAGCAAGCATTACAATATGCTACTCGTGAAATATCATTGACTAAGAAATATGGATATGCGAAATTTTTTAGGCAGGATTTAGGACACGGTTGTCGGTCAACTTGGGAAGCGAATTTTTGTCGTATTTTGAAGTTATTGCAGTTTGACTACAAATACGAAAAAGCAAGATTTCCAATTCAAACTGAACACGGTATCCGAATCTATATCCCAGATATTCTTCTAACGCGCTACAATTTGTTAGTTGAAATCAAGGGGCATGAAACCGAAGATACGATGTGGAAGTACAACAGGTTTCGTGCTCAATATCCAAATAACGCAATAGCGTTTGTTGGATATGAAAAGTATCGCAAGTTGGATGATCAGTTTTCATTTGCGATTGACTGGGAAAGTAAGAATCCTCAACGACTGAATGTCAAGCACCCTACAGAAAATGGGGTGAAGTTACAGTCTGAGCTTACTAGCGATAGTAAGAAGTTGGCAGAAATGACCAACTCCTTCTTGGCGTTTATTCGACAAGAAGAGTAACAACACTGAAAATCTGGGTCACTGACAGATTGAGCCAGCTTACGAATGGTGCGAACACGCTTTTTGTGTTGCCGTTGCCAGCGCAAGCGGGTCGGTTCCCGATCAGATACGATGTCGAAGTGAAACCCTGAACTAGAGGGGCTACTGAAAATCAGTAGAAAATTAGGCTATATGCTGGAAACACCCCAAAAGATCATGATCCCAAAGTGGAACAATTCATGATACACGAGGTCAATCAGCAGAAAAGACTTAGTAGAATAGGTAACGATGAATCATTGTCAGTGTGGTTGTGGTAGTTCTATTGCGGATAATAATAAATTCAAACATGGGCATAATCGTATGGGATTAACTCATACGTCTGAAACCATTGAACGTATTATTGAGACAAACAAAGAAACTTATAGAAACAGTCCCGAACTCCGAAAGTTTATAGGTAAAAGTTCAAGTGTTTGGCGAAAAGGGAAAACCTATGAACAGATGTATGGAATTCGTAAGGCTATAACAGTACGTAAACGAATAAGTCAATCTTCTATAGGTCTTGTTAAACCGCATTGGACTGAAACATATACTGGCGCAAAGAAAAAGAGAACACAGCAAAAAACTTCGCGCTCAATGAAAGCCACAATTGCCCATATGCTTGGAACAGACCCAGAACGATATGTTGCTTGGAGAACAAAGAATTTTATCGGATGTTTTACTCGTCCATCTTCTTTAGAACGTTTCGTAATTGGTCTAAAAATAAAGCATTTGAAATATGTTGGCAATGGTAAGGTTTGGATTAAGTTAAAATCAAAAACAAGTAATCCAGATTTCATTGTTACTCCGTATAAAAAAGTTAAAGCAGTTGTTGAAGTATTTGGCGGGTTAGGCTATTTTCATACAAAGAAAGAAGCCAAGACCTTAATAAAAGAATTCAAAAATGAAGGTATTCGTTGTTTAATTCTTTTTGAATCAGATTTAAAATTACCAAATATTAAAGAGACAATTGTTAACTTTATCAATTCTGCTAAGAATTCCCAGAGACTACACGCCTAATACCGAAAGTAATTTCGGTAATGATATAGTCCGATCTGCATGGAGACATGCAGAGACGCGCAGAAATGCCGTGTCCTTCATCAATATGATGGAGTAACAAAATGTCGACTATCCACCTGATCGCGTTGTAATGTTTAGCGTATACGAAAATGTCGGAGTTACGGTGTTCGGCAGCATTGCCACCGCGACAATCGTCTAATCGTAGATCGTAAACAGTTTAACCAAGTCCTCGGCATGATATATGCCGAGGCATCTATTTGAAGGAATTATGCAATTAGGTCCGCTCAACATTTATTGGCTTAAAGAAGAACGGACGGTACAAATTTATTTGTACACGTCTTTACGTAGATGTGAGCCGTCTTATACAGATGATACGTGGGTTGATAAGTTTAAGCATGTTTTGATTCTGTTGGATAAGTCTATTAAGACCAATAGACTTATGGGCATTGAAGCCATCATTAGTTATTGATTTTGCCTCTACTACCATGAGTAGATAGAGATGTTCGAGTGTTTAAAACACACTCGTTCCAATTTATTGATCCTCGTCGTGCCTGTTGAATCCTGAGAAAGCCTTAACAAAGACGTAAAAGTGCCATTGGAATATGGTCGCTTCAACAGGATTATTTCCCTATAGGGCTTTGCCCGTAGGCGCGGAACTTCCTTGTGGGGTTCTTGCAAGTGGAGTGTTGTATACGGCACTCCACATCTTTTTACTGTTGTCCGAATGAAAAATCGAAAAATGAAAGAGGAGATTATATGAGCCAATACGTACATATTATGAACACAACCAGTTCGTCATTGGATTTGACCGCACTCGGTCTTATCTTGGATCCAAAAACGGTAAGTGCAGATAGTTTTGATTTGGAAACTATCAGCAAAATTTCTGATGTTCGGAAATTTGTTTCTATGAAACCCCCGCTAATTGCTCTTATTTCACCTGAAGATGCTAAAGCCGCACGACTTGCGATGGCGTCTACAGTAAAGACACCTGCGGCACCGATGGTTAATGGCGCGACACGACCAGCGACACGCGCTGAAGACGACGACATTGTGTTTGAACCTGCACCACAACCACAACGTGTTGTACCAGCGCACATGGCGACAAAGCCAGTAGTAACGCCGGCGTCACCATTTGAGGGTATTTCTGGGGACAACGACGCGTTAGCGCGTATTGAATCTGCGGTTACAGCGGTTCAATCGCAGTTAGCGCACATAGCGTCATTGATGGCAGGTAAACCGAGTACACCACCAGCTAAACGTGGGCGTAAACCAAAATTGCCAGCGGGGCAGACAGAGACAGAACTTGGGTCTGTTGAACCTGAAACGATGTTTGATGTTACTGAACCTGAACCATCACCCGTTATTTCAGCACTTGTCAATGTCCCGATTTCAGATGCATTGCCTGTAACGTCAATGCCAGAAGTTTCGGCAATGAACGATCCTATTAAAGTGGTTACGGCACAACCTGTATCTCGTAACGCAGAATTGCCTGATGACGAATATATTCCGAATGAACCGCCAGCGGGTATGCATCCTATTAATGACATTGTGAAACGGTTTTTAGGATATCCACCGTATACCGTTGGGTATACGCCACAGGAAAAAGGTGCGTTTTTGACAAAGTGTGATGACGTTGGAATTTTACGTGAGATTGCTATTTATGCACGAGCGGGCAAAGTTAAAGATGCGGCAAAATCGCAATTGCGTCGGGCATTAAAGCGTATGGATCATGAAGCCAATCTCGGAACGACGGTGAAATGATGTCACTTGTAGATACCACTGAAAAGAAACCCGAATTAAAAGTACGCGTTTTTCGTCGAAAAGACAATAAACTTATACTTTGTTGGAATTATTTACCGATTCTATCTGGAAAACGTCCGCGTATCAATGCGCGAAACGCAAAAACAAATGAAGTTACTGATGTTACAGCATTTACATTGGATGAAAAGGCTCAAGATAGTTCATTAGTAGATACCGTAATTTGTCTTATTGACGAAGTAAAAGCGCAGACAAGTCCTGATACCAAATATTTTTTTACGGTTTGGTATTCAGGACTGAACATTAGTGGTCGTCGTGCAGTTGAACCTGAAGGCGTGTACCCGAGCCATGACCCCGAACGTCGTGAACAAAATGTTCATTTATATGGTTGGGATGAACGTGGAAAAGTGTGGCGTAAAGTGGGTTGTGTTCAAGGTGACGACGGCGGCTTTTATTTAGGAACAGTAGCCATTAACAATAAAACGAAAAATGGGTATGCAGACGAGGAAAAACTTTGAGTGTAGAAGTTATTGAATGGATTGCGCCCCCGCCATATGATCCTGTAAAAGCCCCAAATGGGTTAAATGTTAATCTGATTTATACGATTAATATTTACTCAAGTTCTGGGGGTGAATCAGGAACATATAACTACATCAACAACATTCTCGCTGGGCCTGCTAATACCACGACGACGTATACCGATAATAACGGTGATCCGTCATTTTTCTATTACGTCACGTATGTACCAAACGGCGGTGTTGAAGGTAATAGGGTGTTGGCACGAATTCAGTGCAGTGTACGTGAACAGCGGCTTCGTGATAAGGTGTACAGCATTCTTCCTGAAGTAATTGCGGTGCGTATGGACGCCAATCGTACAGCAGTTCGAGACGCGCTTAAAGCCGCACTGGGCGTCGTTAATACGTACGCGCCTGTAACTAATTATTCGTTGGAGAACATGCCTCCATATCATGAAGTCGCAGTTGAAGTGGGAGCGCAAATATTCCTGTATCTCGAAGTTAAATTACAGGTGTCTATTCGAGATTTTAGTTATGGCGTGTCAGGCATTGCGCTGACAATTGACCGTGGTGCGCGAGTACAAGCGGCCATAGATCAGTTAAACAAGTATTGGATGGATTTGCTTAAAGTTGTCAAATTTTCGGATATGCCTTCTGGGTTGGGTCTTGGATCCACGGCAATGGCAGAACCGTTTGCAAGAGTATTTTCGACGCTGTACAACATACCGCTGTAGTTGGTTGTTCCGAAACGAAATCGAACGAAAAAGGAAAAATATGAACAATAAAGTAGTTCTTAAAAAACGTATTCCTATCATCATTCCATTGTTTAACGCGGTGGAATACACCAAGCAGGCTGTTGAGACGTTAAAGCGTAATACCCACGCAAATTTGTATGAAGTGATCTTTGTAGATAACGGATCTACTGACGGTACAAAAGATTTTCTTAAACAGTTGATTCAAGATGACCCTGAACATTTTCGGGTTGTGACCAACGAAACCAATCTGGGGTTTGCTGGCGGCATGAACACTGGATTACGTGCTATAGCGACATTGGATTGGGAATACGTGACATTGGCAAACAATGATCTGCTTTTCTCGCAAAACTGGTTGTATCAGTTGCTTGAATGTATGCAGTTTTCAAATATTCCGAATCTTGGTGCTGTGGGTCCTGTATCAAACGCCGCTGGTGGTACACAAGGTGTTGCTGTTGGCTATAAAACGATTGGTGAATTTGATAAATGGGCACAAGAATGGCACCAAGTGCATCAACGTCAATGGGTGCCAGCGGCTCGTTTAGTGGGATTGTGTCTTTTAATGACACGTAAATTCGTTGACACCGTTGGCGAATTTGATGAACGGTTTGTGGGCGGGATGTGGGAAGATAACGAGTTGTGTGTGGCGCATGATACCCCTATACCGCTTGTTGACGGATCAACAAAAACAATTAAAGAACTTAGTGAACTTAGTTCTTTAGATAATGTTTATGTTTATAGTATTAATGAAAAAGGAAAGATTATTCCAGGAAAAGTAAACCAAGTTTGGAAAACGGGAACGAAAGAAACACTTAAGATTACGTTAGATAACAACGAGTCATTTAGATGCACCTCAGATCATAAAGTGATGCTTCGTGACGGAAGTTATGTTGAAGCTAAAAATCTTAAACCAAACGATAGTTTGATGCCGTTGTATCGGAAATTTGATCAAGCACATTTACCCGGATATGAATTTATGTACTTTCCTGGTGAAGATAAGTGGCATTTCACACATAGAGAATTTTGGAAGCATTACAACAATGAAACAAAATATGTAAATACAAAAACGCACGTAGTGCATCATAAAGATTTTACCAAGATAAATAATTTACCAACTAACTTGGTTAAAATGACTGGGGATGATCATCTTCGATTGCATGGTAGTTTAGGCGTTCCACCAGAGCAAATCATCAAACGAGATGAAGGTAGAAAACGATTTTTAGAAAGTGCCAACGGTAAAAAATTAACCGAGTGGCGACGAACCTTTGCAGCACAATTAGCGAAAGATTCAGCCCGTCGAAAGAAAGTGTCGGACAAAATGAAAGGGAGAAAGTTCTCAGAAGAACATCGTCAAAATATTTTAGCGGGACAAAAAGAAGCAAGAGCGAACGGAGCATATGCTGAGAGTGATCATATGCTGTCTGAGCGTCAAATAGCTAAATACAGTGATCCAAAAAATAGAGCATTACAAAGTGAATTGTCTAAGAAAACACTTGCTGAATTTTGGAATGGATCAAAAGCAGAAGAAACAAGAGAACTAATTTCTATTAAAGTAAAAGCTGCACTTGCAAAAAGAACCCCTGAACAAATTCTTGAAACTTCAAAGAAAAAGTCTATTTCTGCTAAAGCGGCTAGAGCAAAATTAACACCTGAAGAACGTTCGGCTATTGTGTTACGTGGGGTAGAAAAAACAAAAGAAAAAAATGCTTTACGTACTGTGGAAGAACGTCAAATTATCTCCAAACGTATTTTAGAAGCGGTTAAAAAAGCAAAGGCTTTGCTTACACCAGAGGAAAGAAGTGCAGCTGGAAAGAAAGGGGCAGAAACAAGAAACAAACTAAAAAGTTTAGCCACACCGATTCTGAATCATAAAGTTATTCAGGTAGAAGTATTCGGTGTTGAGGATGTTTATGATATGGAAGTTGAAACCTATCATAATTTTGCAGTCGGATTTTCTGATAAAAGTGGGGTATTTGTTCATAATTGTCTTCGCGGTTTTTTGGCAGGGTTTCGGTACGCTGTAGATCAATCCACGCTATTACATCATTACATGAACAAGACATTTCAGACCAATAAAATGGATGCGTCTGGATTGTTTCATTCAAACCGGAAACGGTACGTTGATAAATGGGCGGCAGCCGATAGTGGTTTTGAAGAGATGGCCAAAGCCAATTTTGATGCCCGTGTTAAAGACGCTGAGGTTGCTAAAAAAGATGTTCCTATTGAGCAACGGTTGCCAGATGGGCGGTTAAAGAAATTTGTTGTAGCGGCATGTCGCGTCAAAGACGGGGCACGGTATTTACCGCGTGTCTTAGAACGCATCAGTACATTTGCTGATGAAATTGTGGTATCGGTGTCCAAATTGACAACGGATAATACTAAAGAAATTTGTGCTCAATTTTCAAAAGTTGTTTTGATTGGTGATGATAAGGACGACGTTAAGGGCTATGCCGAAGCCGATAGTCGTAACATGGTTCTTGACATGGCGTACAGTCGTCATCCTGATTGGATTTGGTTATTTGATCATGATGAAATGCCCACAAGTTCTATCACAACTGAAATTGAGTACCTGACAAATCCTGAAAATCCTGAAGTGATGTTATGGACGTTTCCAATAGTTCAGTTATGGAACAGTGATAACACACGTCGTATCGACGGGTTGTGGGGTAAGTTTTGGCAAGGACGTATGTTTCGCGCATTACCAGGTCTTCGTATTGAAGGCACAGGTTCTCTTATTCATGTAGGTAGTCATCCGACGTTTCAATCTGAGCATTGGGGAACGTCATTAGTTAAGATTTTGCATTATGGCAACGTGCGCCCTGAAGATCGGGTTGGGAAATATGCACGGTATACCAAGATTGATACTGAAAAGAATCTTGACATGGTGTTGGGGCAGTGGAAAGAGTATTACTGGAAATTGTATTACGGTGATCCAACTCCAAATGAAGTAGCGCAATTTAAAGCATCGGGTATTCCCTGGCAAACGATAGCAGATCCTGCGGATTGGTCACGACCCGCGTATGGCACCATTTTTGCACGTGATGCGTATCGGCATGTGAATGATGAGACTGGCGCGAAGTTCGTTCCATTTGACGAAACTCATAAGATTTCGTTGTGTATGCTCATTCACAATGAAGGTGAAATGATTGCACGGTGTCTTGAAGGTGTTCGTGATCATATTGACGAAATCATTTGTGTGGATACTGGGTGTACTGATAACACGCCGAACTTTGCTAGACAGATGGGAGCAAGAGTTGTCCCGTTCAAATGGACTGACAATTTTAGTGACGCCCGTAACTTTTCGTTGTCGTTAGCTACAGGAGACTGGATATTTCGGTTAGATCCTGATGAACAATTACCACCTGAGAGTTTACCGCATTTGTCTCTGATGGTTCGAGAACCTGGTGTAGAAGGTTGGATATTCCCCATTATAAATTGGTTGGAACATCCGGGTTCAGTTAAAGAAGCACAGTGGGCACTCAGTGAAACGTGTCGGTTATTTAAGAACCAGTACCCGACCGTTAAATATGCAGGTATTGTTCACGAAGAATTAGACGATTCGTTCATTGCATTGCGTAAAGAACGCGAAGCGAAATTTCTAGCCGATGGTGGTGATGCTGAAATAGCAAAGACAAAATCGTTTATGGATATTCGTCGTGCGCCTTGTCAACTGTGGCACTTTGGATATTTACGGGGTCAGACCGTTTTAGATAATAAGTTCAAATATTATTATGCGTTAGGCAATAAACAAATTGAAGAACGCCCTAATGATCCAAGGGCTTGGTTTACGACGGGTGTTCATGCGTTGCACGTAGGCGATTACGAAGAAGCCATTAACCGATACAAAAAAGTATTGGAATTAAATCCTAAAGATCACATGGCGATGAACGATTGTGGCGTACTTTTGTGGAGTTGCGGACGATATGATCAAGCCGAAAAACATTTTCAACATGCGTTGTCCCTTATGGGTTCTGATGTGCATGACAACCATAAACAGCGTGTTGAGAAGAATTTACAAACGGTTAGACGTACGGTTCTGTCCATGATGTTATTTCGGTAAAGGGGCGTATGGCTGAATCATTGGATCTTACGGGAGATACATCAATAGTTAAAGTCATTCTTGACTTTGATGACGATTGGGATAACCTTATGCAACCACAATTAACTGAACAACATATTTTTAGTGGCACAACGAAAACGTTTACGTTCACTATTAATCAAAATGGTGCGGCCATGAACTTAACTGGGATGACGGTTGGGTTTGGTGCCAAAATTGCGGTGGACCCGACAGCGTCTTTCATTTTTAATAAGGCGTGTACAATTACAGATGCGACTAATGGAGTTGTGATTGTGACATTAGCAGACAGTGATGCCGTATTTGGATCGTATATCGCCGAATTAGCTGTGCATGGGCCTGGATATAACGATGTCGCTATACAGTTTCCGCTCATCATAGATCAAAGTTTAGGAGTTTAAAGGAAAAATATGGCTGAATTTAGCGTACCGATCCAGGCTTTTCCCTCTCTGAGTCCTCCTAGCGGGGCTAGTGTTGATACATTTCAGTTACCTTCTGGGGCAGTACGTCAAGCCATGGTCATTGCAGACCCAGATAGTGCTATTGGTATTGCTTCTGTTGATCCTGTTTTAGGGTTGTCTGTCAGTGTTCAATCTATATTGCCCGCGACTTCAGGTACGTCTGGGTTAGAAACGTATAACAACCCAAATTTCAACAATACTCCTATCCAAGTCAAAGGAGTATCAGGCAACGTTTTTGGAATGCATTTTTATAATCCAAATAGTACCGATGTTTTTTTACATTTTTATGATGCGTTAATAGTCAATGTTATAGTAGGAACTACGCCACCAAAACTAACATATTGGATTCCAGCTTTTGGCTCTTTAGATTGGCCAGTTACGACCATTGGTATTCCGTATGAAACGGCCATTGCTACAGCAGCAACGGCGACATTATCGGGTAGTGGTGCACTAGCCAATGGAATTCTTGCCAATGTCTTGTATGCTTAAGAAATTAAAATATATTGCTGGGATTTTAGGGATTGTTTTTTCTCTTAATCTCGGTCATGCAGATGTTACTCAGCGATTACAAGTTAGTACACAAGACGGAACGTTACGCACTTTTCCAAACAATTTAAAAGTCACCAATGGCACGTTAATCAATAATAATGATGGATCAGTAAACCTCAATGTTGCGGGCACCGCTTATCAAGGATTTGTTCTTACGGATAGCAATAACAATCTTTGGAACGTTACTGTTGATATTAGTGGGCGTCTTGTATCTTCTGGAACTTTATCAATTTTTAGTGGATATTTACATCCAAATCGAATTGTATTAAAGGACAATCTCGGGGCGTATCAGACAGTATCTATTGATTTGACGGGACATTTGATTACGACTGCTGGGGGTAGTTACGATTCAGCGATACCTTTATTAATTTTGAGTGACCCTAACAGTGTTTCTTGGATTGTGTCTGTTGACAATATTGGGCATTTGATCACAAATGATGGAACAACTCAAAATGTACAAGGAAATGGGATTAATGCTGTTTTAAATCAAGCAACACACCAAGTGGGCGCGATTTTAAATATTGATAGTGGCACTATTGCCATATTAAATTCTAGTGCGATTAATGATTCGGGGTTAACGACTGGTAGTTGTGTTCAGGCAGGAGTTGGTGGAGCATTAGTGACATTGGGTCCAGCCTGTGGTACAGGATCTGGGGGTAGTTCATCAACGACTGTTCAATTAAACGGAACTAATTTATCGGCAAATACCACAAATTTTAATTTTGTTTCTGGTTTTGGAACCATAATAACGGGGTCAACTCCAACTGTTAATAATGTCACTCTTACAGTTCTTGTGGACACAACAACAGCAATTCTTTCTCAGTCAAGTGCAACAACAACATATGCCTATAACAATATTTATGCGTCAATTATAAGTACAGGACTTTTAAAAGCGTCGGATTGGAATACGTTCAATGCTAAGGGTAATGGAACTGTTACCAGCGTGAGTGGGGGTACAGCGATAACTTCAACAGGAGGTGCTACGCCTTCACTAAGTCTTTCTCAAACAATTCCGCAAGCGGAAACGGTCACATCAAGTTTGACCGTTGTGAGTACAATGACCGCACTTTCCGTTGTTACAAATGGATCTGGTGCAGGTCAATGGCAATCCACGGAAGGCACACCACCGACTGGAATTTCTGTGGTTGATCTCACCTACGCAAACTCAACGGACCATTCCATGCACCTGAATAATAATAATGGAGTGGATGCACGTATAGCGCAAATTATTATCGGGAGCCTTGCAACGATTCAAGCTGCAACAACATTTATCGGAGAAATTGGAGTTTGTACGAGTGGATGCACCACAGATTTTCTTTGTGTATCAACATCAACTATTCATAGTTTCGTCAGGACTAGTGCACAAACAACAGCCTGTCAGTAAGGGGGTCTAATGTCATTAATTGCTACTCCCATTGGGCTTAGTGTCATATCCACGTACAACGGTCTTTGTCTTTGTGTGTCGTGGTATCCGGTTAGCGTTTTACCTTTTAAAGAAAGTGTTATTGGCTATAACTTGTACCGGTCTGAAATTCCATACGATGCGTTTACCCGCATTGCCAATTTCACGACATTAGTAGGTCTTACATATTGGGATTTACCTCCAACCCCTAATGATAACAGCGACAATATTTGGTGGTATCGCGTGTCATCGTTTGATGGGGCTATTGAGTCTTATTTAAGTGGGCCAAGCACATACGTTGACTATGCGTCCATGGACAATAAACCGTTACCAGGTGCGTCGTGGTCTTCGTTATTTTAATATGAGTCTCCTTTTACTTTTTCATGACGGCGTAACTGTACCAACGACAACACCACCTTTTGCCCAGCAAGCCGAAGGTAACCATACGTTTTTACATTTTCCGACAACGTCAACTATTGCCATTGATCCATCTACATTGTTGGATGTTTTCATTGGTGATAATGCCGAGATAGAGTATTACTTTGAAGAAATGCGGCGTCGGCATCTTGCCATCGTATTGTTGCAAGGCGAAGATATGTTGTTGTTACCACGGAAACGTATTGGTGTTCGATGTCCATTTTGGCAATCTGCCGAAGAGAATTGTTCAAAGCCTTTAGATAAACGGTCCCCTTGTTACAACACGGGCTGGATTGGTGGGTATCACTCGGCGATGAATTTGAAGGTGGTATTTCCACCAGCAGAACAAATGACCGTATTTTCTGATGCCGGCGTTCGTAAAGAATCAAAGTCACGACCATGGACGATTTATACTCCCAAGTTGCAACAGCGCGACATACTAATACGCAAATATAGTGGTGATCGATTAGAGATCTTGACCGTTAACGAAGTTCAGTTTCGAGGACAAGTGATGCATCAAGAATTTGATCTCAGATGGGTGACGCGTGGTGAAGAAGAATTTATTTATGACGTGCCCGTGTTGAACCCGTAATGTTTTTCACAAACCGGGAACAGACACGAACGGGATTTGTACGTGCGCTACGTCTAGCATTCGGAGCAAACACAGATTTTCCGTATCAAATAAGTCAAGCAGATCCCAATCAACCCGCTGAAAATTCGGGTGTGTTTATCTACGATGCGTTTCCATGGAAAAAGATTGGGTATCCGGCGATCATCGTTAGTCTTGGACCTGGTGATCCATTAGTCCGTACGATCGGTGGTGAACATTGGGGTGATAACACGTCCATGTTCATTGGTCCTGATGGCGCGACGTACGCCAATGTGGTCAGTGAATTTTATGCTGGCGGCGTAACGAACACGGTCATTATCAACGTATACGCTCGAAGTTCAGTTCAACGTAGCGCGTTAATGGATTGGGTGGCTATTTACATACGGTTCTATTTTCCTGCGGCATTTGCGCGGGAAGGCGTTACCGTTGCAGGTATGAATCATGGCGGTGAACGTCAAGAAATGGTTGGCAATGATCCCGTGTACGTGGACTCGTTGACGGTCAATGTGTATTCGGAGTTTCAGCACACGATTAACCTTGCGCCTGGTGGAACTATTAACGCAATTAGCATGGTCGGAATTTTTGCATTATTGTTCGATGGCGCAACGGATTCAGGCGTACCCAGTTATTTATAGGAGATTGACTTGGTTTGGCTACTTAAAAAAGCGGATTGGCATTCAGAACTGGATGAGGAACAGAAAAAACCTGTTGAATCTCCTGTCAATAACGATGCTTTTTCTATGGACGATTTTACGTCAAAACCTGAAGTGTCAAAGCCCGAAGAAAAGAAAAAGCCTGCATGGGCGAAAGATCGATTTGTAAAACGACCAACAGAACAATATCTTTGGGATACGCATAATAATAGGTACGTTGGGTTTAATGATTTGGATGAATCTGGTAGACCCAGCCATATTGATAATCCAGTGATATTACCACCAACAGAAGAAATGATGTCTCCAACAGGTGATGAATTAGCCACAATAGATACAGACGAGTTCAAATATTTATCCGAATTACTTATCACCATTGTACGCGGGGGTGTGCCAAAGACAGAAGTTGATAAACTGATTAAAGCAACGCCACCAAAAACGGTTGGAGATATAAGTGTTTTGGCTATGGAATTATGGCGACTTGCACAACAATATGGACTGTCTAGAGATTGGTTGTTGAAACAACTTTCCTGATCTAACGAAACCCGATTCCCGATTCTGTAACACACAAACTAATTTAGTTCTATCAAGGAGACACAATGGCATCTACCTATCTTCCACCAGGCGTTTACATTACAGAAACAACAAATCCAGCACAAGGTGGGCTTCCTGCGGGATTCCGAACCATTGGCTTGGTGGCAACGGGGTCAAATACGTTGCCTGTATCCAATACTCCTGTGGTTAAAGGAACGGCTAACGGAACTGATGTTATTCCAGTCAGTACGTTTACGTTGGTGAGTGTTACCGCAATTGGTACAGTTCCAAATTTGGCTCAGTTTATTTTGGGAACAGATTTTACGGTTTCTGGAAATTCTATTACTTGGCTTAGTTCTGGACAACAGCCGACGACAGGATCCACATATTATGTTTCTTGGAATCGTCAGAAACTTGCTCCTGAATATTTACCGCAGACCTTCGGAAATAATATGGCGAGCATCCGAAACACGTATGGATTTGAACTTAATAATGGGGTGTATACGCCCATTACAGTAGCGGCCAATCTGATGTTTGGCAATGGTGCGCCTCAAATCATTATCAGTCAAGCGTTGACATCGGCTGTTACTGACATCCAAACAGCGGTTGATGCTATGAAAGCGGTGCAAGTGGATTTATTGGTTGTTCCGCAGTCATGCAATACGACATTGACTCAATATGTGCGCAATCATACGTTGACCATGAGTGCGCCTGGTGCTCAACATGAACGCGTATTTATTTCTTCATCTGATGGGTTTAGTGATGCCACGACAACTATTGTTGCTAAAGCTAATCTAAATTCGGTTGACCGCTTCTGGATGGTAGCACCACCAGCATTTGACATGATCTTGCAAGATGCCGTGACCAAAAGTAACCAGACTGTGTTCTTGCCAGGTCAATATCTTGCGGCCGCAGTTGCAGGTGCTGTAGCAAATCCTGCTAATGACGCGGCTACACCATTGACACGTCAAACGATTGTAGGACCAAGTGATCTCAGCACATTTAACTATCTAGATAGCGATAAGAATTATTTGTCACAGAATGGTGTTATGGTTCTTGAATTTGCTAACGGTGGAGGATTACAGATTCGTGACGGAGTTACCACAGATTCGACCAACGTGAATACTGTTACTCCCAGCGTCAGGTTGATCAAAGATTATATTCTGAAAACATTACGTCCGTTGCTTGATAGAACGTATATCGGAACAAAAATCACGAGTCAGACCCCGTCACAAATTGCGACAACAATTCAAACGTATTTGACTGGACTTATTGCAAATACACTCATTACAAAAATTGGAACGATTACAGTAGTTCAAGACAGCGTTGATCCCAGAACAATTGATGTGACATTGAGTTTCATGCCGATTTACCCCTTAGAAATTATCAATGTTACGTTCTCGTTGTTACTGAACTAATAGGAGATTACCATGGCCATTTCACCATCAGCCGCAATTCTTACGACATCGTATAAATTGTTTGCGACGGGTTTAAATTCACAACAGAATCAGATTGGTTCAGCTATTTCAATGAGTCCGTCTGAGTCTAGAACGATTATTGATTCCTTTGCGATTGGTAGTAATCCACCAGATGTTCCTGTTGAACTTATTGCGGGAATTGTTACTGGACGAACATTGTCCATGCACGCTGTTGCATTGTATACAACGGAGGTTATGGATAATTTTAAGACAGATGCACAAAGTTTTATTGCGTCTTTAAGTGATCAAAATACTCCATTTTCCGTGCAAGAGTCCATTCAAAACCCCACGACCGGAAAAACTAAGACGAGAACTTATTCAGGTTGTTTTCTTCAGGATTTCCGTTCTTCACGGGATATCGCAAATACAGATATTCGTGAACTCAGCGATGTCACAATCCGATATCAAAGTGTAACCGCTACAAACTATCAGTAATAGCTAATAGTTCATAGCAATGGTATAATGGCTCTGAAAGGAGTCATACTATGCCTGGAAACAAATCATGTCCGGTCGGGTGTATGTGCAAAACGCATTTTAAAACTGTGGAACACATACGTAAAGTTGCGTTAGCAAACAGAGGAAAGAAACGTTCGCTTGCAACTCGCCATAAAATAAGTGAAGCAAAAAAGAAACTTACCCCAGAACAACGTCGGAACATGAGTGAAGCCCAAAAGGGTAGAGTGCCGTGGAATTTAGGTGTGCCTATGTCTAAAAAGCAAAAGGCGAAATTACGTAAGGCACTAAAAGGGCGTGTAAATAAAGAATGTGCGTCTGGTTGTTTATGTTTGAAACATACGATGCATCAGCGACACCCGCATGTAATAGAAGCAATACGCAATGGGAATATTGGGAAGAAACGAACAAAAGCGCAACGACAAAGAATAAGCAAAGGTAAATTGGGGAAGAAATTTACACCAGAACATCGTCAAAATTTGAAGGATGCGTGGAAAAGAAGTAAACAGAAACATATTAACGCAATTCTTGGACAGAAACGGTCACGAGCAACACGTCAAAAAATACGTATTGCAAAACTTGGAAAGAAACTTACTTCTGAACACAAGAAACGCATAAGTGAAGGTAATCGGGGGCACATATGTACAGAAGAAACGCGAAAGAAACTTAGTAAAACACATCTTCGCCGAGATGTTCTTCTTAAAAAAGTAACAACTTGTCGTACTCGATATGGGAATCCCTGTAGCCCATTTAAAAGTACAAAACCAGAACGCGCTGTTCAAATATGGTTAGAACAACATAAAGTTAAATTTTTAGCACAATATCATAACTATGGTACGACAGTTGATTTTTTTGCTTCTTTAAAAAAAGTATATATTTTTGTAGATGGGTGCTGGTGGCATTATCATTCGTGTTTATTTAAAAAACGTATGCCAAATGCTGGTCAATTACGTGCATTAAAACGTGATCCAATTATTACTAAACGTATTCAAGACGCAGGTCACAAAGTTATTCGTATTTGGGAATGTGAAATTAAACGTAAAGATTTTACGAAATTGATAAAGGAGAACTTGAATGGAATATAGCTTGGTGGATAAACTTTTCGGAAAACCGTTTGTTGTCGTCAAAGATGTTCTTGGTCGCAAAATCGAATATCGGGTTTTGAGCAATCCTGACCGCATATATATTTGGAAACAAAACCCGATATCCGAATTGTTATTTGCGCCAGAAACGGTTGCGATTCCGACATTAGCGCGATCCGTTTTGACCATTGATAATATTCCATGGGATGAGTTCAAAGAGATTAAAGAGTTACAAATTGAATACCCTAAATTATCAACCGTGGAACTTGTTGAAAAACATTTATCCAATAAAGGTTTGTATCCATTCACCGTTATAAACGAAATGTATTTGGCTTATAACGAGGTTGTTGACGCGCATCAAACCCTTTTAGAGAACCTAAAAAAAAACTTGACGGTTCCGAATCCAGAGCCATCTGGATCCTCTGTCGTACCTTCCACCGAACCCCAATAGAGATCCATGAACAATTAGATGAGTTTACTCTTTCATGGGCACTCACACATGCGGGTAGAGACATTAAAGAAAGAACCGACGAAGTAACATCTATATTTACAGCGGCACAACCATGGATGAACCATGATTTGTGGAAAGCTATTGAAAAACAAAAAACTCAAGAGACTCATGTTAGCAGTACCTATTTGGACGAGTTACGTGCTCGTGGTGCATCAGAAGAATCGTTGGTTGAAAGCAAAAAAATGATGGATACATTAAAAGGAAATACTCAACCAATGGAGCCAATTCTTGATGACGACGATGATGGATTACGCGTGATACCTATGGAAAAAACTAATGGCTGATGACTCAGTTGTTTTAAAAAATCCAAATACATCTGATGCTACGACGCAAGTATCAATGTTACAGACGGCTATTACCTCAGCTATAACCAATGGGGAATTAAGTAAAGCTAACGGATTACTAAAAACACTAGAATCTGTTCTTCGCTCTCTTGGTAAAACGACAGACGAAATACGCCCTATGTTTGACCAGTTAAATGTATCTGGTAAAGATATGGTGCGCTCACTCGCACTTTCTAAAAATGCATTGACCGATATTGCGCGTTTACCCATAGCAAATACGTTTAGCGAATTAGGAACAGCACTTAAGGACATGTCTGCGGCTCTTGATATTGGGGCCGTATATGAAGCTGTAAAGATTATTGGAAAAATTGATTCAGCATTTGCTGGTCTAAATAAAACTTTACTTGGAATTGCTCAACAAAGTCGAACACTGGCTGGTGTATCGGGTTCTGGTGGAATGGCCACAGTAAATTTTAAAGGTGGGCAAAAAGCAGAAGATGCATTAACATCAGCATATTTTCAATTAGCAAAAATGAATGTTGGTAAAGATGAGATAGACAAAGCCATTCCTAATATTCTTAATCGTTTACCCAGAAATGCAGCGGCAATGGAACCGGGTGGTATTTTTCATACTGCTGTTTCCATGCAGAATCTTAACGGAGTTAATGCAGAAACATCAACAGATTTATTAGTCAATTTGATGCGAAGAATAGATACGTCAGGAAAATCATTACCTCAAATATTTGACCAAATTTATAAGTCAGTTGGTAAAACCAATTTAACTACTCAAGAAGGGTTTGATTCGTTTTCGCAATTATGGAACGCAACCCGTCTTTATGGTGGGTCATTAGCGGAGTCCCGTGGGTTGCTTGAACAATTTGGTGATGCCCTTCAACATGGTACTGTAACTGCGGAGCGATTAGGTGCGTTACAGGGAAATCAGAGTAATGCTAAGTCATCTTCTATTCTTGCTCTGGCTACCATGGAAAAATCGTTGGGGCTTAAACGTAGCCCATTATTTGCTGGTGCTTCTGATAATGCAACACCAGAAGAATTGATTGGAGCGTATACCAAGAATACGATGAATGGGAAGATGTCGCCAACAGCGCAATTAAAAGCTGTTACCGATATTTTACATGCACAAGCATCAAGAATGGGGCAGAAATCTGATTTGGGACAAAGTGGGGATGTACGTTTATTACTTGAGGGTCTTGCACCTGGATTAGGTCTTTCCTTGTCGCCCACTGAATTTCAACAAGATACACAAGGACAAGGATTTCGGGGAATGGGTATTCCTGGTTACGAAACTCTTTCAAGTGGAAAACGGAGAAAGGTCGGGATAGATAGGTATAAGGATTTACGCTCAATTGCAAATTTAGAAAAAATAACCAGTAATCTTAATCATGGATGGGGAGAGTCTAATGCCATAGGTACCCGTGCTCAAGAACTCTTGGATGAAAAACGGAATACACCATTGGCATCAGAAGTTGGGAATGTGGCAAGCGGGTTTAGTTCTTTGAATAACAAGGCTGCAGAACTGACAGGACATATGCTTAGTTTGACTGAACAATTTGGGGCGATGTCAAAAATAGCAATAGCTATTGGCCTAATGAGCAAAAATACCGCACAAGAAGCAGGTTCGGGAACAGTAGCTATAAAAAATGCTGAGAAAGCAGCAACCGTAATATTGAACGTTACTGTTGGACAAGGTGCATTAGGAGCAACTACATCAAGTGTCGTTGATATGTTTGTAGGTGCAGTAAAAAAAGCAATTACTGCTACTAAGTAATTTTATTTTTTAGAACTAGAAAAAATAGACTTAACAATATTAGCCGCAAGTATTCCAGTAGCAACATCAACCCACATAGGTGTTTGATGGTCAGGATCTTTTCGCCATTCTTGCAGAAGAAGGGCATTAAATACAGGATCTATTTGTGGGCGTTTACGAACACTAGAAGTAGGGGTGTGTAGTCCATTACGTTCTTGCCAACAAGGCCCACAAGCGCAATTTGATACGTGTGATGGTGTATAGGTTCTCATAATCAGTTTCCTCTATAACATATTATGTTACATTTTTTGATTTTTGTCAATAGGAGAATTATTTAGTGGCTACCAAGTACCCCATGTTTTTGGTGAATTTGACTGTACCTTTGGTTCTACAAATGTTTCCGAACCCAAAACGAATTGAAATCTCGTCGGCAAAAGTGTTTAGCGATACTCAGACCGTCGGCGGACGTGTGTTTGAACACTGGGGAGAAAAACCCCAAACCATTCGTGTAAGTGGGCGAACACAGGGCATCGTTGGAAACTATGATAACACGGTAGCTGTTGAAGCCGCGTTGTTTCAGCTTGAACAACTTTATCGGTTAGATAAACGAGAAATGTTAAGCATTATACCGATTCTTAATAATGCATTGCCATCAAATGCGAACTCTGTTCCTTTAAGTCAACTACAACCTAGTGATTTACGTGTGTTAAGTCAGACTATCATTTACTATCGGTATGATTTTTATCAAGGGTTCTTTACCAATTTTAAGTGGGAACAAGACGCTGAACAGAACCCAAAACATTACGAATACGAGTTTGAATTTTTAGCTACGTCTACAGGACAGAACATGCTTGCTGATCTTTTATTCGTTCCTGAAGGCGAATTTGGAGCCGCTGGTGCTCTTGGACGTGCGGCTGTAGGCGCGGCATTAAGCGGACCAGGGGCACTTAACGCAATCAAAGCTATTGCTGGTGGTGTTAGTTCTATTGGTTCAGCAATAAGTTCTGCGTTGTAATAATGGACGATCTAACAAGTTCCCCAAACCCTTACGCTGACCGTGGCGAAAATGTCTTTCATTTCGCCCGACAAGCCGAAGTCATTTTTGTTAAGAAGGTACGTACAACTGTAGAACCAGGTGCCAGTGGCGAAGCACCCACAGTTGATTTTCATAACAAATACCATGAATTTATTACCAACGGTATTTTGGTTCAAAACAAGGCATTGGCAATACGTGATGCGTATACGAACCCAAATCTGTACGAATATTGGCAAGTCACAACCAGCAATGTGGGCGCACCAACAATTGTTACGGGAGGGACAACTAATTTATCAAATGTAAGCGGAACCAATACGCTTGTGCCAAACGCAGATGTGTCTGAAATCCATGTGAATCAGACGGTTCGTGGCATGAGTACAGCATCCGTGACGTTACGGAGTCCATTAGACAAGTATCTCTTTCAAAATAATCCAATATACGCAGGTCAATCCCTTTTTGAGAGTGACGATCTTGTCTATATTAATTTACCTGGGCTGGACGGAAACCTGTATCGTCGATTTACGGGGTTGGTTAGTACGGTATCAACAACAATTGTTGCTACCGGGGAAACGTTCCTCAATTCGGTCATTATTGAGTGTGATGACATGCTCAAATTGTTAGTGCAAACACGGATTGCGTCTCAAGTGAGTGTAAACGAAGCTGAAGCGCGAAAAAGTTTTTCACCATTGGTTGTGCCGTATTCAGATCAATTGCCTCATGAAATATTGACCCAAATATTTGCACGAGCATTATGCGATTTTTCTACGGCACCATTATTTACACAACAGTTACAGCATATTCGAGCGACAGCCGCCAGTGACCCAAATGGCGCGGCACTTGCTGAAGAAGACTTGTTGCGACAAATATCTAAGTTACCATCATCCAATGCATCTGGGAATGTGGTTGTAGGCCCTACTTTAAATTCGTCATTGTTTATTGTGCCTGTGGGGACAGTTACGGAGAGTACCGCAACTTTTGCGGATGAGTCTGCAACGACATTAAATACCGTAACGACGACAATACCGCGTCAAATTTTTGGTTATACCAACGCACGATCACCTGTGACAATGTCAACCATTGATCAATCGGTGTCATTGGCGTCACCTGTACCTAGTGCAGGGAATTTTCCAGCCGATACATTAGCGTTTCTTATTGAAGGAACGGCACAACCTGCATGGTCAATAGCATTTGCAAGTGCAAGTGTTTCGACCCTATTTATCAGTGAATGGAAAAATGCATTTGATGTGGCTATGGGAATTGCCAAAGATATTGAGTTTGAGTTGTTTACAACGCCAGAAGGCATTGTTCGATTCCGTCCTTTTAATGCAACATTGCCCGCTGATACGTCGCCGCCAAAATATACAGCGGATTTACCTGTTAATGTTTATCCACGTGTGGGTTATGAGTATTGGTTGCAACCACAATTCATAAAAAATTCAACGTTAAAAAATACGGATCATGACGTGTTTACGATTGCATATGTTTTGGGGTTGTATCAAATTTCAAATCTTAACTCAGCGCAACTTCAATATTTGCGTCCTGGTATTGCTGTTGATTCCATTAAATTTGCGAATTTAGGGGCTCGAGTAGCACCACAAAAGAACAAGATTGGGTTGGTTACTGAAGCCGCGTGTCAAGCGTATGCTGTTAGTTATCTCAGTCGTTTAAATGCTCGGGCACGGTCAGGCACTTTAGATTATATTGGTGACGCCCGTATTCAAGCGGGAAACCCAGTTTACATTCCAAACAGCAACCAAATTCATTATTTAGAATCGTTGACTGATACGTATATTGCTGGCAAAGGCTATACCATGGGCATGAATTTGACTTATGGTCGTGTACCATTTGCGTTGACTGATAGTAAAGCTAACCAATTGGCTGCAACGACAAGTGATGCTTATTTAGCGAACTTGCTTAAAACCTATTATACGTTTAACGTAACTTTGAATAGATTGATTGATAGTGGGGTCTTGACCAAAGATTTAGTGTATCAAGGGGGTGTCGGGGCAAATAGTACACTGACTGAACTCACGCGATATGAAAAATATGGACCATCGGTGTTTGTTGATAATGTGGCATCAACCCCAAGTACAGGAAGTTTTGTAACAACATCTTCGCCGTTATCGCTTAATGCATTTTCACCTACGACAAGTGTCGGAACAACCAATGTTGGGGGGGATGGGTCACTCGTTTTTAATGGGTATGTATGGGAAGACATTCCAGTAATGACGTATGAAGACATTACGGAGGACACCCAAATTTCTGGACCCGCCATTAGTTTGGCAAAAATTTTATCTGACCAACGTAACCAATCCGCAGTTTTTTTTGAAAAGGTGCAAGCGGTTATGCGACAAAATCCAACATATACCCCCGCAAAAGCCGTACAAGCGGCCATTCAAAAAGACGTAGACAAAGTACAGAAACATGGATGAACTAGCACAGGCGTTATCTGATCTTGTTGGCCCACGATATCTTAGCAATGAAGACATGCCTCCGACTGTTCAATTGCGGGTGGGTATGGTTGACAAGGTATATAACGGAGTATCCAGTTTAGGCCCTAACCAAGATCCAGCACGGACATTAGGATCTTTAAAAGTGGTATGGCTTGACCGAATATCACCAAGTACACAGATTATTCCATGGACATATCCTATTTTCAGTAATCCCAAAATTAATACTGTGAATGGAACCACCACACAGGGCACAACTACCCAACAGACATCAACAACAATCGGCAGTAGTTATGGAATTGCGTTTATACCGTCGATCAATGACCTTGTTATCTGTGGGTTTCGTGGAGATACAACGCCAGTTGTTCTTGGGTTTCTTCCACACAACTTTTTTAAACAGACATTGCCGACGGGTGATCCAGGTAAAGACCCATCGTTTGGGCCATTTCGATCCCTTGTGCAAGGTGAACTGGATATTTGGAGTCAGCAACAGGCTGATATTTATTTTGATCGTGCAGGAACATTACAACTTATTGTCCGAGCACAACCACCAGCGGGTGGGAATCCTCCAATTGACACAACCAAGATTCCTGGTATTGATACCAATGAACTTGCGCGTATTTCGTTGGGAGTTACCTATAGTGACGCGGCATTTAGTCAACCGATTCTATCGTCATATGGTAAACAAAGCATTTGCCGCATTGCCCTTAGTAATGGTGCGAACATTCAAATTGATGCAACGGGCAATGTTGACATTCAATCATCGGGTAGTGCGCATATGGGTGCGCCAAACGATGTAAGTCTAGGTGCCGGCGCGAATTTGCTTACAGGCGCATTAAACACATTGATGTCTACAGTCAACGGTATGACTCTTGGCGCGACTACATATGACTTGAAGACGACAGGTGCCTCAACTTGGGAAGGGCAAACGGTTACTATAAATAAGGGATCTGAAGGTGCCGCTCGAATGCTTGACCAAACATTGTCCAATCCAACAACAGACGCCGCATTTTGGGCATTCATTCAAACATTGGTCACAACATTCAATACCCACACTCATATATATAGTCCTGGTCCAGGTGGTCCAGAACCGTCAGCACCGCCGTTACCGCTTATTGTGTCATCACCCACGCAACAAGTTGGACAAATTAATAGCGGATCAAGTTCCGTAAAGATAGGAAATTAATGGCCATTCGTTCACAAGCAGACATTACATTGGCTTTCATTCAATGGTTGACGGCCCGATTAAAATTCGTGGATACAACCGACGGACGACCGTTGTCTGGACTTCTTTTTGATTCGATTGCGAAAGAAATTGCGGCAGCTAATACGGTTCTGGCACAAGTTCAAGTAGATCAAGGCGTTGCACAACCAACAATAGTGGATACCGACGCCATTATAGGTACGGCGTTTAATTGGAATTTACCTCAACGTGGTGCAACGGCATCAACAGGTATTGAAACATTTCAAAAAAGTGTTGCACCAACAACCACTATCCAAATTGGGAATTCTAACGGTTCAGGTGGAATTGTTGTGGGAACGTCGCGCCAAGCTACGGGTACCGTAGTTTCGTTTACAACGACTGAGACCGTGTATATGACACCAGAGACAACATTGAATCCTGTTACTGATTTTTATGAAATTGATGCTCCTATTGTGTGTCAGGCTATTGGTCCTCTTGGTGACATTGCCGCTGGTGCAATTACCGTATTACAGTCATCGGTGGCTGGTATTGACGCATGTATCAACAAGATTAGCACCACAGGGGGTCAACCAAACGAAGGTAATGCATCATTGGCTAATCGTGTCATTATTAAGTCACGTGGGTTACAGCCAGGTATTCAAAATGGATTGATTACGTTGGCCCTTGAACAACCGGCTATTACAGATGCTACCGTTGTGGGCCCCAATGACTCCAATTTTGTCAGATCAAGTATGCCTGGTGCTGTTGATTTAGTGGTATTGGGATCTCAAATTACGAGTTCTCAACAAGTGGTCAACTATACGTTCAATCAATCAAGTGTGCCCTTAGCCAATTTACCAGCTACCGCGATCGCTAATGTCGTTGCAACAGTGGGCCTGACTCTTACAGCCCTTGTTCCGAACGTAGATTATGCGTTTACTCAAGATTTAACAAGCACAAATGCATTGAGTTCTCAGTCCGCTGATCAACTCTCTTGGCTTAACGGGGCACATCCTGTTGTGGGATCTCCTGTAACTATTTCGTACCAATATGATGCCGCTATTCCTACATTACAAGCGTTGCTGGACGCTGATACAGGCCACTTTATTACAGCAAAACCACTTGCGAAACGCGCAACACAGGTTCTTATCAATGTGGTGTTAACTGTTCGACAAGTATCTGGATTTGCACCACAAACAGTGGTTACTAATGTTGTTGGGGTATTAAGCACATTTATAAATAATCTTGGTTTAGGAGATTCAGTGCAACAAAGCGATTTGGTATTGGCACTTAAAGGCGTTGCTGGTGTATCCAGTGTCGTTCTGCCATTTACTGTGTTGGCTTTACGTACGGATACGACACAAGGTTCATCCGATTTAACGCCAACAAATTACCAATACTTTAGAACAGATACTTCGTCATTTAATGTAGTTGTGATTTCATCCTAGTATGTCTTACGATTTATCAAACAATCGCTATTGTGACCATCTTATCTTCGATGAGCAGTTAACGCTTATCGGCTCATCGCCAAGTTATTACGCTATTTTGAAGTTCGGAAGTAACTTAAACACAACAGCCATTGAAGTTCGGAACTTCAATAATACAGATGGTTTGACCAATTATTCCTATACGATTAACGGGTTCACAAATTGGACTATTAGTCCGGACGGTCGTCAAATTAATTTTAATGCGCTTGGCATTGGTGGAATTGGGTCAGCATCATTTGCTGATGGTAGTACACAAATAGACCCAGAACCTTTATACATGGCAACGTATCAAACGTTGCCACAAACGTGTCCACTACACATTGAAACCGCGTTGCCGCCAAAGCCAGGACAACCGTTGTCGTCTATTCCTATTCAAAAAGACATCAATATTACACCACAAGGTGGGTTTGCGACGGTGACGGGTCATGCAAAAGTGATTCAGGCCGTGCTCAAAGCATTGACAACTGCACAAGGCGACAATGTCAATTACCCGAATTATGGATCAACAATGTCAACGGCTATTGGTCGAAAATTCGATTTGTTTACTCAGTTTAGTTTACAGAACAGTATTCAAAGTACCGTGAACTTTTTGATTCAGCAACAGCAACAACAAATTGCGTTGCCTCCGTCTGAAACTATTTTAAAGGTATCGTCTGTGAATTTGACAACCGACAAAACAGATCCACGAACTATTTCTGTTGTTATTGCGATTCTTGCGGGAGATTACACCACTCTCCCAGTTGTGTTTAACCTTTTAACTTAATATGCCTAACGTATCTCTTAGTACCGTTCAAATTGCCAACAACATAATCACAGATTATGAAAATGCGGCTATTGACCCATTGACAGGTGAAGTTCCTGACACAACTCCTGGCACGGTTAACAGAGACATTATTGATACGACTGCGGCTATGTTGTCTGCGGCATATAACGCCATAGAAACGACTCGGGAAATGGCTTCGTTATCAAATGCGGCATTGATCACACCAAACGCCATGAGTCAGATTGGGTTGAACTATGGTCAAACTCAAACACAACCGCAATTATCTCTTGGCACTGTGTTCTTTCAGAAGTTTACGCCACCAACCAAAATCGTAGATTTTCCGTCAGGAACTATAGTTTTAACACAGCCTGCACTTAATGGGGCTGTTACACAATATGTAACGACGGCCGCCGCACAATTAAATCCAGCAACGCCATTAAATCCCACAAATTATAAGTACGAAGTGAGTGCGCCCATTGTGGCATTGGTTGCAGGAGCAAATGGTAACGTTGGTCCTGGGGCCATTAACCAATTAGCGACGCCCAACCGAAATATTGATGCGGTCATTAATAAAGCCGCGACAATAGATGGTACGGATCTTGAAGACAATGTTACCTTCGCCAACCAAATTCTTGTCGAAACCAGTAGCGATGCGTTTGGGACATCTGGTGGAACAGCGACGATTATTTTGCAAAACTTTCCACAAGTTATAGCTACAGTCATTGCACCGCCAGGTGATCCCGCACTTGTACGGCAACAATATGGCAACGAAGTTGATGCTTATTTGTTGGGGGCATCGTTTGCAGTATTTACTGACTTGATTACGGTGTCAGGTGGCACTACTGACGCAACTATTACACACCCCGTTGTTTCATTAACGTCGGTCATTGGTGGCACCAATGGCACAACCTATGTTCTTAATACAGACGTGGCTCTAGTCAAAGATGTCAGTCCTGTTTACGGAAACAGTGTGCGAGCGTTTGACAAAATTCAGTGGTTGTCGGCTAACCGTGCTAGTGCTGGTCAAACAGTAGCAGTAACAGGGTTCTACGATGCTAATGTTGTCGCGGTTCAAAATTTCTTGAATTTGCCAACGACTCGTTTTGCGACAGAAGATATTTTAGCGAAGTCCGCGACACGTGTGGGTCTTGTAGTTGGAGCACAGATCAGTGCATTTTCGGGATATGACCGTACGTCATTGATCAACAACGTGACTGACGCCGTTATTAATGGATTAAGTAATTACACCATGGGTCAAAGCGTGTTACAGTCAGACATCGTGGACATCATTGCGGCGGTGCCAGGAGTTAATGAAGTAGGGATTCCGTTAAATGCGCTCTATGAGACAGGGCAACCAATTGCGGTCAATGATTCAATTACAGTTTTGAAAACAAATTATATCCGATCTGATGTTGTAACTATTTTGAGCGCGTGAGGAAATAATGCCGATTGTCTCGTGTCCGACAACATTAGGGGCGTATCCTTCAACAAATATTGGTGTATTTACTTTTCCGTTCGCCCTCGTATTTGATCCCTCTATTTTGGATCCACAGACATTGCGCTATGAATTGCAAGTGGACACAGTCCCCACATTCGCAAGTCCAAACCTTATTGACGTGTTCAATAACAGTCTTGGCATCGTCAACTACCAAAACGGTCCTCTTGGAAAAGCCATTGAAATACAATTACCTGGACGACAATCCAATGCGATTACAACATGGTATTGGCGAGTACGGATTAACGGATATGGATACGCGGGGCAGTACATTAGTGTGTGGTCACAAACAAATACGTTAATTATTCCGGCCAACCAAACTCTTGGTCAAGCCACTCAACTATTTGCAGGTATCGCTGACCAATATTCATATAGCAAGACGGTCAATTCTAGTAACGTTTACAAGATTTTGAACATGATTGCCCGGGAAATTGATTCGTTGCTCTTGGAGAATACCTATTCGCAACAGGATCTCATCTTGGCACAAGGACGAGATGCTGGGTTATCGGCTAATTTTGGAACATTGACGGGTCTTACAGCAGTAGCGACTGAACCTGTGGTGTCATATCGCTGGAAAGTAAACCAACTCTTTAATGCCTTTTTAAAAGTTCCGGGTGTTCTTGCGGGTATTACACAAGTGGTTACTGCGTTTGTTGGAGAACCTCCGACTATTTTTGATTCGACTAATACCATAGGCTGGATTCTGGGCATCAACAAAATTAAAGCCCCCGCGTATCCATTAGTTCAGCCTACAATTAAACTGTACAGTTCGTTTAATCGTGGGTTCAATTGGACACTTGAAATCTTTAATTCATGGAGTTTGCCGTATGACCCAAACGTATTAGAGGATTACGTAAATCAGATTAAACCAGCACACACATATACCACATTTGAATTTTCTACACAGAAACATGCGCAATTGCGTATGAATAATACTGCTGATTGGAGTTCTTGGGCACTAACCAATTTGGTTGTCAACGCATCAGGAGCATTGACGCTTGGTCCTGGTCAAACATCAGGAACAGCAACGAGTTCAGTATTCCCGTTACCATTCACCTTAAGTGGGTGGGGAACCGTGTTTATGACGCAAGTGGTTCAATCTTCAAATCAAACGGTTACCTATAGCGTACAGTCATCTGCAAGCGGATCTGGTGGCATGAGTGGGTACGAAACGGTGCCATTGGGTGGAACACCCGCGTCAACTCCGTTGAATTCTTTCGTACAAATGCAGATCCAAATGGCCACCAATAATGCGAGCATTCAACCAACGCTTGCATCGTTGACTCAAGCGTTTTTACATTTATGATGAAAAGGATTATTTAGATGGCAATTGGTATTAATGAAGCTTGGTACTCCGGCCAAGAAATACTTTCGGGAGACATGGGATTTAATGATCAGGGGCGTATAAGCCAAGATCAAGTCCGGACTTCTGACTTTTGGACTAATGGAGTTTTAAAAGACCCAAATGGTCTTTCAAACCTGTCACTAAGTGTTGACGCCATAACGTCAACCTGTATTAGCGTGAGTCAAGGTGTTGCGTTCTCTAATGGATACCGTATTTCAATTGATATGGACCAAGCTTTTGATCCTAATTTTCTTAGTGCAACAACCAACGGAATTTGTACTCAACATTCTAGCGGTAACAAAGTTGTGCCCCTGGCGAACTATTCGTTGGGAACGCCCAACTATGTGTGGGCTGAATATCTGACGCAAATTAGCACAGCACGTACCAGCGTTTCGTTTATTGATGGATCAATTCATTATCCAGATCAATATGATGGATACGGTATTATTGTTACCACCAACAATCCTCCTGGCTATTCAGCTGGAATCACAAATTCAGTGTTTCTTGGTACCGTTTATGGACAAGGAATAGGTCAGCCATTGAACGGAAGTGCTAATGGCCTTACTGATGCTGGTAAAGTTTATGCCAACATTCGCCCAATACTGCCCCCAAATACAAATCTTGGAAACGGTAGTGTTCGTGGATCAAGTAGCAACAGTGGCGGGAGTCAACGAGAGATTCTGCAAGGAACAGTATCAGCACCAGATCTTCGGTTTGCCGCTGTTACGGCGTCTGCAATAGATACGACACAATCTTTTGTTTTTGCTCTTGGGAATAGTTCTGTTTTTATTGGGACAACAACACCACCGCCAGTAACTACAAAATTGATTGTAGATAACGCTAGTAGATCACAAACTTATCCTGCATCATTCACAAATTCGTCGATGACTAACATTGGAGATAATGCGTTTATAGTTGTAGGTAAAACTGAGTTTACGAATGAAGGAGTGGCTTTAGGAACTATTTGGGACCCTGTTATATCGGCACGTAAAGGGGTTCTCGCAATGACTGGATATAATACGATATCCTTTGATGTTACTGGCAAAGTTGGGATTAATAATGTAACGGCAAATTATCCATTAGACGTTCATGGTGATATTAATACTGATGGAAAACTTCGAGAAGTTGTTTCTGGAGTTTCGTATCCATTAATACCTGCGGGGACTACCATGGTTTTTGGCCAAATTACTGTGCCTCCAGGTTGGTCGGTCACTAATGTAAGCGATTTCTTTTTACGAGTTGTAAATAACGGGACAACTGGTGGAGCTAGTACTCCTGGCACTTCTCCTCCATCAGGAGGTTTTAGTTTACAGCACTCACATACTGTTAACAATCATAGCCATCCTATTCCAACACAAAATGCAACGGGTCTTGCCGCTATGTACATAGGTGGTGGGGGGCCAGGCGTAAGTGTTGTAACGACACATAATCATACAGGAAGCACAGATAATACGTCCCCAGGTACAGAT
>Ga0075522_10000272_pt1 | contig 36108 bp, 32 predicted proteins | sample NGEPerA_FD_74796 | JGI IMG/M metagenome (GOLD analysis project Ga0075522, IMG submission 74796) | Arctic peat soil microbial communities from the Barrow Environmental Observatory site, Barrow, Alaska, USA - NGEE PermafrostL2-A | ecosystem: Environmental > Terrestrial > Soil > Wetlands > Peat ... | reverse complement strand
AAGCGTCGCCGGCGACCTGCCGCGCGTCAGTCGCGCGAAAAGGACAGTCCCGCGAGAAGCGGCGCGTACGCGGCGAGCCTGCGAGATACGAACTCGGTGAAGAGCCGCACGCGCTTCGTCTTGCGTGTGTCCCCCTGCGTGAGAAGCCAGAGCGTTCCGTACATGTGCAGGTCGGCGCCCGGCGCCCTCACCAGAAGGGGGTCGGCATCTCCGACGAAGCACGGCAGTGTCGTGATCCCGAGCCCTTGCCGTACAGCAACGATCTGCGCCTCGGCGTCCGTGATCCTGAATGGAATCCCCGTGGCGCGAACCTCACCCTCGCTGGCCCAATCCGGAATTCCATGAATGCTTATGACAATCCACCGGATGGGATCAGGCGCGCCCGCACGCCACGCGGCTAGTCGATCGCGAGATATGTAGACGCCGCCGAACAGCTCCGGTCCCTTCAGGCCGTGAAGGTTGAGCGGCAGGGTTTTGCGGTCGTAAACGACGCGGATCGCGACATCGGCCTCTCGGTTGGTCAAATTTGCCAGCTCGCCGGACGACAAGATGTCCATCTCGATGTCTGGATGCAGCCGCGCGAAATCGGCGAAGTCCGGCATGAGCAGGTGGGTCGCGAGGGGCGGCGCCAGCGTCACCCGCAGAAGCCCGCGCACGCTCTGGTCGCGACCGAAGACGCGCGTCTCCAGCTGGTGCGATGACGCTTCCATCTGGTTCGCGAGCTCGAGCACCTCCTCGCCCGCGGCAGTCAGGCGGTAGCCCGAAGGCAGTTTTTCGAACATCTGCGCCCCGAGGCGCTCCTCAAGCTGAGCGATCCGTCGCAGCACGGTCGCGTGGTTCACACCGAGGCGCTTGGCGGCGGCTCGCACTGAGCCTTCGCGCGCGGCGGCAAGAAAGTAGCGAACGTCATCCCAGTTGATCATGGTGCAGTCTTGCGCCGAGCGGTGCGCCTTCCAAAGCCCGTTTCTAACGCGCCGAGCCGCAGTGCGCGCGATCGACGGGGCGGTCAGGCCTCTCGCCGGATCGTTTGCGCACCACCGATGTGCGTGATTTCGCACTCACCGCATGACTTAGGCAAACCCATCTCGAGGCTCTCGGGGGACCTCCCCGTACAGGCCAAGGCCGAGACGGCGAACTAAGGATGCAAGACATGTCCAGACTAAATGGAAAGACCGCTGTGATCACCGGCGGCGCTACCGGCATCGGCCTCGCCGCGGCAAAGCGCTTCATCGAGGAGGGCGCCTTCGTCTTCATTTTCGGCCGCCGGCAGGAAACGCTCGACGCGGCTGTGGCCGAGCTTGGGCCCAATGCCCGGGCGGTGAAGGGCTCTGTCTCGGATGAGGCCGACCTCGACCGACTCTACGCGGCGGTGAAGGCCGAGCGCGGAACCCTTGACATCGTCTTCGCCAATGCCGGGGCGGGAAGCCCGCTTCCACTCGGCCAGATCACCGCCGAGCACATTGACGAAACCTTCGACACCAACGTGAAGGGTACGATCTTCACGGTCCAGAAGGCGCTTCCGCTGATGGGCAAGGGCGGTTCGATCATCCTGACCGGATCGAGCGCCGGCACCACGGGCGCCCCGGGATTCACTGCCTACAGCGCGAGCAAGGCGGCAGTGCGCAACCTCGCGCGGACCTGGGCGGAGGACCTGAAGGGCACCGGCATCCGGGTCAATGTGCTGTCGCCCGGGGCGATAGCGACCGAACTCGCGACGGAAGCGCTCGGCGAGGAGGGCCTGAAGGCCTACGGCGCGATGACTGCACTCCAGCACATGGGCGATCCGGCGGAGGTCGGGGCAGCGGCTGCCTTTCTCGCGTCGTCGGACAGCAGCTTCATGACCGCCAGCGAGGTCGCCGTCGACGGCGGCCTAGCTCAACTCTGACGCGCCACGCCCGGCCGGGCGCTCCAGTGATTCGATTCTGCGCACATCCATGGAAGAAAATAAAATGGACCAATCTCTTAAAGGAAAAACTGCCCTCGTTACCGGGGCGTCGCGGGGCATTGGCCGCGCCATCGCCGAACGTCTTGCAAAGGATGGTGCGACGGTCGCGCTGACCTACAACGCCAGCAAATCTGGCGCTGACGAGGCGGTCGCGTCCATCGAGAAAGCTGGAGGCGCTGCGTTCGCGATCCACGCGGACCTTGTTGACCCGGCGACCGTCCCGACCTTGTTCGAGAGACTCGACGACGAGTTCACCAAGCGCAATGGAAGCAAAGCCCTCGACATTCTGGTCAACAACGCTGGCAATTCCGGCTGGGTCGGCTTCAAAGACGCGACGCCGGACAGTTGGGACACCCTGATCGCAGTCTACGCCCGCGCGCCCTTCTTCATCGTTCAGGCCGCTCTGGGTCGTCTCGCCGATGGCGGACGCATCATCAACATCTCTTCCGCTGCCGCCACGAAGCCCGTGACAGCCGCACCCATTTACTCGATGGCCAAAGCGGCCATCAACAACCTGACTCATGCGCTCGCGTCCGAACTGGGGCCGCGCGGAATTACCGCGAACGCCGTAGCGCCGGGCTTCACGCGAACCGACGGGAACGCCGCCTTCCGAGAGGACCCCGAACTCGTAAAGGCGGTCGAGGCCCAAATCGCGCTGGGACGCTTTGGCGAGCCCTCGGAAATCGCCGCCGTCGTAGCGTTCTTGGCTTCCGATGAAGGCCACTGGGTGACCGGCCAGACGATTGAGGCGAGCGGCGGCTACAGGCTGTGACCCCGCCGACAGACCGAAGGAGCACAATATGAGCTACGCAATCATCGGCTTCGGCAAGATCGGCCAGGCCCTGGCCAAGGCCTTCGCCCGCAACGGCATCGAAGTCTCCGTGGCGACCACGCGCGACCCGCAAAGCTTTGCAGCCGATGCGGCCGCGATTGGCGCCACCATCATCCCCAAGACGTTGGCGGAGGCGGTCAAGGCGGACATCCTGTTTTTGGCCGTCCGTTTCGAGGCGCATCCGGATGTCGCGAAGGCGCTCCCCACCTGGCAGGGGAAGACCATCGTCGATGTGACCAATGCCTACGGCGTGCCCCCTGAGGACCTGAGAGCACAGCCGTCTTCCAGGTTCGTCGCGCAGGCCTTTACCGGCGCAAGACTGGTCAAGGGCTTCAACCATTTGGTCGCTGCCGTCCTTGACCAAGATCCGGCCGTGCATGGCGGCAGGAGAGTCGTGTTCCTGGCGAGCGACGATGACGGGGCCGCAGATGAGATTGGCGCGCTTGCGGAAAATCTCGGTTTCGCGCCGATCAAACTTGGCGGGCTTTCTGAAGGCGGGCTGCTGGTCCAGGCGCGCGGAAATAGTTGGGGTCGGCTGGTCTTCAAGGACCTGGTCGAGTTCGACTGACGAACACGACGTGTCCACCGGCAGGGCCACGATGCACAAATCTGGTCGAGCGTGATCCGATACGTGCGAAACGGAGAAATTCCCATGAGCATTGAGAAGAACATCCAAACCGTGAAGGACTTCTTCGCCGCGATCGGCCGCGGCGACGGGGAGGCCCTGCTGGCGCTGGTCGCCGAAGACATCGAGTGGATCATTCCGGGCGAGGACTGGCCGCTGGCCGGAACGCGCCACGGACACGCCGGGCTGGCGGATTTGCTTGAGACGGCGTCCAAGTCGATAGAAACGTCCACGGAACCCCGGGAGTTCGTAGCGCAAGGAGACCGGGTCTTCGTCGTCGGCTTCGCAAGGGGGAAGATCAAAGCTACGAACAAGACGTTCGAGGACGACTGGATCTTCGCCATCACGGTCCGGGACGGTCGACTGACCAACATCCGGGAATACGTCGACACGCAGGCATTGGCGCGGGCCTCGCAGATGGACACGAACCCGACGCCCTCGCCCATCAACACCGCAGCCGCACAACGGGCCTCGTAAGGCCCGCGAAGAGCCGAGGAGCGCCGTCTCGCACGCCGCGCGCTCGTCGAATGCCCAACCGTAACGGAGATCCCGATGTACGACCAAGCTAAGCAATCCGAGTTGATCCGGTTCGCACGCGTCGATGCTGGCTCCACCGTCATCGACGTTTACCCAGGCGACGGCGACTGGACCCGTCTCTTCTCCGACGTCGTGGGACCCGAAGGACGGGTCTACAGCTTCGTGCCCGCCGAAGTCGCCGACTTCAAGAACGATCCGCTCGGCCGCATGCGGTCGCTTGCGAAAGAGCCGGGCCGAGAGAACGTCGAAGCCGTCTCGGCGGACCTCGTCGCAATGCCAGAGGCCACGCAACCAGCGGATGTCCTGTGGCTGCACCTGTTCTACCACGATCTCCACACCGCGCTGATCCAGGGCAAGGGCGCGACGGCGGCCGACTTCAATCGAGCCGTCTACGAGCGGCTGAAGCCCGGTGGGTCCTACGTCATCGTCGACCACGCCGCTGCCGCTGGGTCGGGCACGAGCGATACCCAGGCGCTGCATCGGATCGACCCTGCGTCCGTCCGCGAGGAGGTGGAGGCGGCGGGCTTCGTACTTGACGCGGAAAGCACCATGCTCGCGAACAAGGACGATCCGCACTCGATCAAGGTGTTCGATCCCTCGATCAAGGGCCAGACTGATCGCTTCGCCTATCGGTTCGTGAAGCCCTGACAGTGAGTCATCCGCGCTACAATGAGATCAGCTCTCGCAAGCGTGGAAGCGTTGCCGCTTCGTCTTTCTGTGGAGCGACGACGAGGACGCGACCGTTCCCGTGGCGGCCTTGGCCAAACAACTCGGGTTCGCACCCGTCAAGCTGGGAAAGCTCAACGAGGGTGGCTGGCTGGTGCACGCACGCGGCCGCACTTGGGGCCGGCTGATCTTCCAGGACCTGTTCAAGAAGGAGCAGTAACGGAATTGCTGTCCACTGTCAGAGGTGGTGCTTGCCCGGGCCCGTCCATGAGAGTCCACGCGGGCTAAGTCATAATCCGAGGTCCGGAAGCGGCGAGGGCTTCGACGTCCCCCTTCCACCCTTCTGCGACACTCCAAGAGTCCGCTTCCTGACGGAATCGGAAAGGGCGGTACTTCGGCGCTGTGGCCGGCAATCGATGACGCGCCGGACCAGCAGAGTTTGTCCGGATCGGTCACTGGCGCCTTGGGTTCGCGAACAAATTGATTTCCGGACGGGAAAACGGACGGAGCGGCGGCTCGTGCTCAGACGTCCTCATCACCTTCGGTGTCAATCGATGCGGAAGCCTCATGAGAGGGTTGGTCTGAAATGACTGGTCGTCCGGCCTCGACGTGATACGCTAACATGTTGAAATATAACGATAATTTCTGATAATGAACATTAGGCGCAAAATACTCAACGATTTCAATCGATTAGATTTCTTGTCCCGCGCCAGTCGGTTTGCTTGGGCCCTAAATTGGAGCGGCCGCTCGGCGCCAGGTGCGGACCTTGAGATCAGGCTGCTAAGCCGACGTTCGGCGACAGCCGCCTGTGACCGCGATCACCCCTGCCAACCCTTGTGGTCTAGGTCTCACGAAGTGTCCTCAACACGACGCGCTGCTGCTTACCCCGTGGTGCGGGCTCGCGGCCGCGCGTAAGCTGGCGCTGAAAGCCGCCCGCTCCACCTGCGCTCGATAGGAACTCGCATGAACACCGTCCTGATCACCGGATGCTCCTCCGGCTTCGGCCTCGACACAGCGAGCTACTTCCTCGACCGCGGCTGGACGGTCATCGCCACGATGCGCACCCCGCGCGAGGATTTGCTGGCGCCCTCGGACCGCCTGCGGATTCTGTCGCTCGATGTCACCGACGCGGGCAGCATAGCGCGGGCGGTTGAGGCCGCTGGTCCCCTCGACGTCCTGGTCAACAACGCCGGTGTCGGCATGGTCAGCCCACTAGAAGGCGTCTCGATGGACAAGATCCGCGAGCTGTTAGAGACGAACACCCTGGGCACGATCGCGATGACCCAGGCCGTGCTGCCGCAATTCCGCGAGCAGGGCTCGGGCGTGATCATCAACGTGACTTCGGGCGTGACTTTCCAGCCGCTGCCCCTGATGTCGATCTATACGGCCAGCAAAGCTGCGGTGAACGCCTTCACCGAGTCGGTGGCGCTGGAACTGGAGCCGCTAGGCGTGCGCATGCGCATCGTCATCCCTGGCCGGTCGCCCGAAACGCCATTCGGCGAGAACGCGCGCGGCCGCATGGGCATGAATATCCCCGAACCCTACACGGGCGTGGCGGCCCAGCTCTTCGCCCGCTTCCAGGCCGGCGGCGCCGTTACCTACTCGCGCGATGTCGCCGAAGCCGTATGGCGCGCCGCCACCGACCCCGCCTGCCCCATGCGGCTCCCGGCTGGCGCGGACGCCGTCGCACGCGCTGCGGCCGTATAGGCCTGCTACCTTGCGGCCGGGCAGGACTGGGTCGGCCCTGCGCCAGAAGCGGACCTTTGCAATCCGCCCGACTCCGGACGGTGGCCGCCCGCATCGGAAAACGAGGATCGCCACCTGGCGAACCATGGGCGAGTCTGCCTCGGCAAATTCAAATGTGCGCCAGGGGAAGATTCAATTCGGCCACGAAGCAGCTATCGGCGACGGCGTTACCACGCACCTGGTGATCCCGACTAGTTCCCAACATCGAACGCCTTGAGGTGATCTCGCACCGCCTTCAGAAACGCGTCTGAACGTGCGGGATCCGCGACCACCCGGGAGAGCGCGAGTGCGCCGACCATGGCGCTGACAGCGACGATGGCGCCCTCCTGGTCCCCGCCAAGAGCCTCGGACACGGATGCGATGAAGGCTTCGATGTGGTGGGTCATGACCTCGCGCGACGAGGCGTCCGCCCGTGCGACATCAGAAACGAGCGCCGCCATGGCGCAACCGCTCTCTCGGGCATCGCGATGAGCGCGGCTGAGATAGCTGCGCACGATGTCGGACAAGCATTGCGGCCCGTCCGAGCCCTGGGCCTTAGCATTCGCCTCACCTTCGACGAGCGCCCGTTCGAGGGCCTCGGCGAGAAGCGCAGAGCGGCTCTCGAAGTGCCCATAGAAGCCGCCGTGGGTGAGGCCGACGCTCTTCATCAGCGTCCCGACACTCACCGACTCCAGACCGTCGCGACGCACCTGGCGTGACGCCTCGGTCAGGATGCGTTCGCGGTTCTCCGCCTTCTCCGCCTGCGAGTGTCCCATCGACGCAACTCCTATGTTGACGAACAGCATTATAATCATCATTGTCTTGAATGACGAACATAATCCAGATTGCCGGGCCCGATGGCCTCGGCGCAGGGAAAAGTCATGAGCGAGCGCGCCGTGGTGGAAGGCCAGGTTCGAAGTGAGCGACACGGCCGCATCCTGAAGATCGTGATCGACAATCCGGCCAGGAAGAACGCCTTCGTCCCGGAGATGATGGCGCAGCTTTCCGCAGCCATGACCGAGCTCGATCGGGATCGCGAGCTATGGGTCGGGGTGCTCTGCGCGGAGGGGGACAACTTCACTGCGGGGCTCGATATGCCGAAGTTCTTCGGGCCGACCGCGACCCCGACCCAGATCCCGGATGACCACATCGATCCGTTTGGCATGCGCAACCAGTGCCGCAAGCCGCTGGTCACGGCGGTGCAGGGCATCTGCTTCACGGTCGGCATCGAGATTGCGCTTGCCGGCGATATCGTGGTGGCGGCCGAAGGGACCCGGTTCTGCCAGATGGAGGGCAAGCGCGGGATCGCGCCGCTCGGCGGCGCCCACTTCCGCTACATCACGAGAGCCGGGTGGGGGAACGCCATGTACCACCTGATGCTGTGTGACGAGTTTGGGGCCGAGGAGGCGTATCGCATCGGGCTGGTGCAGGAGGTCGTACCGGCCGGCCGGCAGGTCGAGCGCGCCATGGAGATCGCGCAGCTCATCGCCGCCAACGCCCCGCTCGGGATCCAGGTGACCAAGGAGGCCGGTCGCAGGTTCACCGAGGCCGGTGATCGCGCGGCCATCGATGCGGTCCCAGCGATCCGACTACGGGTGATGGGCACCGCCGACGCCGCCGAAGGCATCCGCTCCTTCGTCGAGCGCCGCCCGGCAGTTTTTCAGGGCCGATAGGGCCTTTCCAGGAGGAACACCGGCCATGGCCGCACTTGAGTTCTACTTCGACTTCCGCAGCCCCTACGCCTACCTCGCGCAAAGCCAGCTGCATGGCCTGGGCGTCGAGGTCGGCTACCGCCCGTTCGAGATTCTTGGGCTGATGGACCGGGTGGGCAACGTGCCGACCAGCATCACCTGCAAGGCGAAGAACAGATACCTGAGCATGGATCTGCAGCGATGGATGGCGATCTATAGGGTTCCTCTCCAGCGCCATCCCCAAGGGGCCGAGATCGACCCGCGCCGGCTCTTGAGGGCGTCGCTCGCGGCAGACGAGCTTGGCCTGGCGCCGCAGGGCGTCGGCGCGATCTTCCACGCGTACTGGGGGTCCGGAGCGCCGCTCGCCACAGCGGCCGACGTGGCGGCAGTGCTGAACGCCGCCGGCGTCGGCGGCCCAGACCTCGCCTCGCGGATCGACGAGCCCACTCTCGACCGAGCACTGGACGCGGCCACCGAAGCCGCGATCGAGCGCGGCGTCTTCGGGGCGCCCACGATGTTCGTGGGGGAAGAAATGTTCTTCGGCAACGACCGGCTCGACTTCGTGCGCGCCAGTCTGGAGCGCGCGGCATGAAGCCGCTCGCCATTGTCACTGGTGTCGGCCCGGGCACGGGCGCCGCTGTCGCGCGCCGCTTCGCTGAAGGCGGCTATCGCGTGGCCATGCTGGCCCGAAATGCGGATCGGCTCTCCGCCCTGGAGAAGGAGATACCGGATTCGATCGCCGTGCCGTGCGACGTTGCCGATGCCGTTGCGCTGGAGAGAGCGATTGCGGGGCTCGGCGAGCCCAAAGTCGTCGTCCACAACGCCGTGGGTGGCGCGTTCGGCACGTTCACGCAGATCGAGGCCGAAGTTCTCCAGCGCAACTTCGAGATCAACACGATGGCGCTGTTCCACCTGGCGCGGCTGACGACGCCCGCAATGATCGCAGCCGGGGAAGGCGCGCTGATCGTGACCGGGAACACCTCGGCGCAGCGTGGGCGCGCCGCCTTCGCCGGCTTTGCGCCGACGAAAGCCGCGCAGCGCATCCTTGCGGAATCGCTCGCGCGCGACCTGGGGCCAAAGGGCGTCCACGTTGCCTATCTCGTCATCGACGCGGTGATCGACGTGCCGTGGCAGCGCGAGCGCGTGCCCGACGCGCCGGACGATTTCTTCATCTCGCCCGCTTCGATCGCAGCCGAAGTCCATCATCTCGCGCACCAGCCGCGGGACGCCTGGTCGTTCCTCGCCGAGGTCCGCCCCTTCCATGAGCCCTGGTGAACGCAGTGGCCGACGACATCAAAGACGCGCCCGATGGTTTCCAGCAGCTGCGCGCGATGCTGGCCGGCGACCTGAAGGCGCCGATGGGCGAGACCCTCGGCTTCAGACTGGTCGAGGTCGAGCGCGGCCAGGTGGTGTTCGAGGGGACCCCCAACCGCAGCGTCTACAACCCGCACGGATCGGTGCACGGCGGCTATGCGGCGACGCTGCTCGACAGCGCCTGCGGCATCGCTGTTCACTCCCAGCTCGACGCCAACCGGGGATATACGACGCTGGAGTTCAAGGTGTCGTATCTGCGTGGCCTCAGCGAGCGGAGCGGGACGGTCCGCGCGACCGGTCGGGTCATTTCGGCCGGGCGGCGCGTGGCCTTCGCGGAAGCGACTCTCCACGACGGTGACGGACAACTTTGCGCGACGGCGACATCAACGCTGCTCGTGTTCGACGTCGAACCCCGCCCTGGCGGCTTTCTGCGAGCCTGACACGACGTTTGGAGACAGTCTTTGAAAGCGTTCGCGATCGACAACTACAAGGGCGACCTCACCGCGCGTGAGGTTCCCGATCCGACGCCCGGGCCGGGCGAGGTAGTGGTCGCGATCGCGGCGGCGAGCGTCAACCCGCTCGATGCGAAGCTGCGCGACGGGGAATTCAAGGCAATCCTGCCCTACGAGATGCCGTTGATCCTCGGCAACGATCTGGCTGGCACTGTGGTGGCGGTGGGCTCAGATGTGCGGCGTTTCAAGATCGGCGACGAGGTCTATGCACGCCCCGACAAGAGTCGGATTGGCGCGTTTGCCGAGCGCATCGCGATCGGCGAACCGGACATGGCGCTGAAGCCGGTCAGCCTCGGCATGACCGAGGCCGCCGCGCTGCCGCTCGTCGCGCTTACGGCGTGGCAAGCGCTGGTGGAGCGCGCGCGGGTGAAATCCGGACAGAAGGTGCTGATCCACGCCGGTTCGGGCGGCGTCGGCACGGTCGCCATCCAGCTCGCCAAGCATCTCGGCGCGATCGTCGCGACGACCGCAGGCCCCGACAACATCGACTTGGTCAGAAGCCTCGGCGCGGACGTCGTCATCGACTATCGCAAGGACGATTTCGCGAGGCGGCTGAGCGATTACGACGTGGTCCTGAACTCGCTCGGTCCGGACGTGCTCGAAAAGTCGCTGTCGGTGCTCAAGCCGGGCGGCAAGCTCATCTCCATCTCCGGCCCTCCCGATCCTGCTTTCGCGCGTGAGATCGGTGCGAACTGGATCGTGCGTCAACTGCTGCGCCTCTTGAGCTTCAAGATCCGTCGCAAGGCGAAGAAGCAAGGCGTCGACTATTCCTTTCTGTTCATGCGCGCGGACGGTGCGCAGCTCGCCGAGATCGCAAAGCTCGTCGATGCCGGTGCGATCCGGCCCGTGATCGACCGGGTATTCGATTTCGACGAGACGTCGGCGGCGCTGGATCGGGTGGAGTCCGGTCGTTCGCGCGGGAAGGTGGTGATCCGGATTGCCCGACAGGCTCCTGTGGAGGCCTGATCGATGGCGACGCCCATGGATTCCGAACGGAACTTCGCGCCCGGCTCGGAGGAGTCGCTGACCGCCAGCCGGCTGGTGCTGCTGGCGAGCCTTGCCGCGCTCGGCATCCTCGCCACCAACATCATGCTGCCCGCATTTCCAGCGATGGCACGCGAGCTCGAAGTGGTCCCGCGCGAGCTTGCCTGGACGCTCAGCAGCTTCTTCGTGGTTTTTGCGGTCGGCCAGCTTTTCGTCGGACCCCTCGCGGACGCGGTGGGCCGGGCGCCTTTCGTCATCGGCGGGCTGGCGGTGTTCGTGGCGGGCGGCATCGTCTGCACTTTCGCGCCGTCATTGCCGGTGCTGATTGCAGGCCGGGCGATCCAGGCGCTGGGCGCCTGTGCGGCCTCGGTGCTCGCGCGTGCGATCGCCCGCGACCTCTATGACGGACGGGAGCTGACTCGCGCGCTGGCGTTGATGATGATCGCCATGGCGGCCGCGCCCGGCTTCTCGCCGGTGCTCGGGACAGGCATGACGCACGCATTCGGTTGGCGCAGCAACTTTGTGCTCGTCGCCGTGGCGGGCATGCTGGTGGCGCTCGCTTACCGGGTGAGCCTTGGAGAGACGCTGCCGCCCGACCGGCGTCGCCCGGCGCGGCTGAGCGCGATCGCCCGCACGTATCTCGAACTGGCCATCGACCCCCGTTTCATCCTTCCCGCGCTAACCGTCAGCCTGGTGATCGGCTGCCTTTACAGCTTCTTCGGTGCGGCGCCCGCAATCCTGATGGACAGCATGGGGCTAAGCGCGACGGGCCTCAGCATCTTCTTCGCCGCCACCGTCCTCGTCGTGTTCGGCAGCGGGCTTATGACCGCTAGGCTAGCCCGGCGTTGGGGCGCGCCGCGGGTGGGCATGGCCGGCTGTGTGATCGCGCTAACGGGTGGGCTGTGGCTGTTCCTCCAAGGCGGGGCGCCGACGCCCACGCCGTTCATGGCGGCTGTTACACTGTTCCTCGCGGGCATGGGGCTTATCAATCCGATCGGCACGGCGATAACGCTCGAACCGTTCGGCGATCGCGCCGGCATAGCGTCCGCCCTTCTCGGGTTTCTGCAGATGACGTGCGCCGCGGTTGGAACAGCGACTATCGGCGCGCTACCAGTGGGGGCCGCGACAGCTTACACTTGGGTTGTTTTCGGCGGGACGGTGTTGGCGGCGGCAGCCTTCCTTCCGGTGTTGTGGAACCGGACTGTCGGACCGCCGCACAGCGCCCTTGATCGGCGAACGCCCCAACCGGATTTTGCTACAACCAACTACCGAGGGCGAGAATGAGTCAGTCCGACGACCGTGGTGGGCAAACTTCCGTTCAAGACGTCGCACTGATCGTCGGCGGCGGCCCAGGCATCAGCTCAAGCTGCGCAAGGCTGTTCGCCGAGACTGGCATGCTCGTCGCTGTCGCAGCTAGGGATCCCAACAAACCGGCCCTGCGGGCCCTGGAACAGACGCATGGCGCACGTCGATATGCGTGCGACGCAAGCGATCCCGCCGACGTGGAGCTGTTGTTCCAAACGGTTGTTCGATATCTTGGGGCGCCGACGCTTGTCGTGCACAATATCGACGGGCGCGTCGCGGGGATCTTTCGGAAGGGAGTCACTGAGGCCGACCCCGGCATGGTGCTCGAAACCCTTCGGAACTCTGCGTTTAGCGCCTTTTTGGTCGGTCAGCAGGCTGCTCGCCATATGCGAGAGAACGCACCCAACGCGAATGGCGCGAGGGGGACGATCATCTTCACAAACGCGAGTGCCGCGCTCAAGGGCTTTCCGACCAGCGGCGCTTTCGCTATGGCATGTCAGGCCAAGTCCGGGCTCGCGCAGAGTATGGCGCGCGAATTGATGCCGCAAGGCATCCACGTCGCGAACGTCCCGATTGACGCCGCGATTGGCTGGCGACAGGAAGACGGAAGTCGCGCGCACCGGCTCGCCGGAACGACTGTCGACGACAACATGGCAGACCCGGACCGCATCGCGGAGACCTATCTGCAGCTGCATCGACAGCATCGATCGACCTGGGCATTCGAAGTCGTGCTGCGCCCGTGGGTAGAGAAATGGTGACGTACGTCGAGGCCCGGTCGTCCGCTTTGGATGGAAGTTCACCGTTGACCGACCGGCGGAAAGCGGACCTTGGCGGCCGTACGGGTCATTTTGCCCGCAAGCGGACCTTCCCAAGGTCTCATATGAGTCAGCTACAGTCGAACTTGCCCCCTCCCCCCTCGCCCGCAGCGGCTCCGGTTACATAAAGGACGTTATGTGTGGCTAATGGGGTTGTCGCGATTGCCGCAATCAGTGGAGACACTATGACCAGAGTGTGCGTTGCAGGTTTTTCGATCGCGCTCGACGGTTTCGGCGCAGGGCCTGAGCAAAGTCTTGAAAATCCGCTCGGCAAGCGTGGGGTGGAGCTGCACAAGTGGTTCTTAGGCACGCGCACTTTCCGGGCAATGACCGGTGAGGAGGGCGGCTCGGACGGGGTTGATGAGGCCTATGCACACCGTTCGATGGATGGGTTCGGCGCCTTCATCCTCGGCCGCAACATGTTCGGGCCGATCCGCGGTCCCTGGCCGGACGAGAGCTGGAAGGGCTGGTGGGGCGACAATCCGCCCTACCACGCGCCGACCTTCGTGCTGACGCATCATCCGCGTGATCCGATCGAGATGGAAGGCGGCACCACCTTCATCTTCGTGACGGAGGGCGTCGAGGCGGCGCTAGATCAGGCGAAACGCGCCGCCGATGGTCGCGACGTGAAGATCGGCGGTGGCGTCGAGACGGTGCGCCAATATCTCCGCGCCGGTCTGATCGACGAGCTGCATTTCGCCTTGTCCCCGGTCGTGCTGGGGCAAGGCGAAGCGATGTTCGCCGGGATCGACCTGCCGGCGCTCGGCTATCGCGTCACCGAACATCAGGCGACCGAGCTTGCCGCCCACATCGTTCTCGGCCGATAGGAGCCCCCATGCCGAAATTCGTGACCATTGGATACGGAGACCAGGCGGGCTACGACCGCACGGTCGTGTCCGTGCGCGACGCCGCCCACGCGCACGATGCGACGTTGCGGCAAGACGGCGTGTTGATGGGCGTCGCCGGCGCGCCGGTCCAGGTGCGCAACACCGACGCCGCTCACGTCGAGACGACGAAAGGCCCGTTCATGACGTCCTCGTTGCCAGTGGCGGGCTTCGCCATAATCGAAGCCGCCGACCTGGGGGCGGCGGTCGCCCTGGTTTCACAAACCCCGTGCGCCGTCGCGCACGGCGTTGTCGAGGTGTGGCCGCTGGAGCAAAGCCCGCGCATCGCAGCATGATCGCGCCTCGACTGTTCTTCGACACGGATCCGGCCTGGATCGAGGAAATCCGCGCCTGGGCGTGCAGCGAGCCGCGCATTGCGTGCGCGTGGGTGTTCGGCTCGCGCGCGACCGGCGGGCGTACGCCGAAGGATAACCCCGACCCCGTGCCCGATCTGGACGTGGGCTTCGTGATCGAGCCCATGGCGGGCGAGGCGGATAGCGAGGCCCTGGGCTATGTCATCTCCGCCAAGCCGAGGTGGGCGGCCAGGCTCGCGGCGATCCCTGTGACGGTTGACCTCCAGCTAGCCGAGCCGGCTACAGACGAGCGAGTGTGGCCGGCGATCGAGCGCGAGGGCGTGCTGATCTACGAGCGCGGCGAGGTGGGATGATGAGGTTCGAGACGCCGGCGCCGGGGATCACCTTCGACATTCCCGACGAGTGGTGGCGCTTCGCTGACATGGCGGGCTTCATGCCCGCGAGTGAGTTCTACCCGCCGAATGAATCGCCCTTCGAGACGTTGGCCCTGGCCAAGGTTCAGCCGCCGGTGCGTTTTGACGGTGTTCCGCTGTTCAAGAAGTACAAGCTCGTGCCGGTGCTCTTCGCCTTCCAGTCGCCCGAGTGCGCGCTTCCGCTGATGCAAGTGATTGGCCTGTCCGAGCCAGGCCGATACCGCTACGCCGTGCACAACGGCTTTCATCGCTTCTACGCCTCGGCTGCGGCGGGCTTCTCGCACCTCCCCGCGAAAGTCTTCGAATCCTCGGCCCTGGCTGCGATCTAAGGCGCGATTGACGATAATCTCCGGTCGGCGGCCGGTTCGCGATCCGCTACCGGCAGACATCGTTGTTGCCCCCGAGAGGTGAGGTTGCCGGGCCCGACGCGACATGCCGAGGCCGCCGTCTTTGTCCGGCCTCACCGTGAAAGGGCGCTCGGGGTCGCCAGATTGGCCTGCATCAGAACGGTGACGATTGGGGTCGTGGCGCCCGACGCCTCGTCGAGCAGGATGCCGACACAGTCGTCGGCGGGCGCCGGCGCATGGGCCTTTGGACCACAGTCCAGCACGCACAGGACTCCAATCCGCTTGCCGTTCCCAACGGCGTAGCTCGTCGTCTGTGCCACGTAGCGGCTGCAGTCGGAGAGCCCCAGACGTTGCTGTGCTTCGACTTTCAACTCCAGCGGGACCGCGTGGAGCGAAAGGTCCGTGATGCCGCCCGCCGCCCGAGGATGCTCGGAGAGCGCCGCTCCAATGTCCGGCCGGCGGCGGAGCTCGGCCCGCACGAGTGCCTGGAATTGCTTTTCGGAAAGGACCTCCGCAATCTCGTTGTCCTGCAGGACCCGGCCCATGTAGGCGCTGAGCGCCGTGACCAGCTTTAGGGCGGCGCCTAAATCGTCAGGCGGAATGTTGAAACGCGAGCGCAGGGCGTCCCGGATCTCGATGATCCTCGCGTCCAATCCGGGGTAGCCGGTCAAGCTGTTGACCTTGAGATCGATCGACTCGATCCGCAGCGTCCGCTGACCCAGGGTCGCCACGGGCTGCTCCACCGCGGCAGGCCTGAAAGATGCTGCGTAGCGAAATTCGAATGGGCGGGCGTTCAGGCCCTGGGGGGCCTTGATCATGGCCCGCCCCCGCCCATGGAGCACGAAGGGGGGCTTGCCCGACGGGCGACCAAGAGTGAACACCGGAAACTCGTAGGCCCCGGCCGCCTCGATCGTCAGTGGTCGAAGTTCCAGCGCATCGGCCCCGTCAGGCCAGCGCGACACGCGGACCTCCAATTCGAGGTCATGGGTTTCGCCTGGAGTGAGGAAATGGGTCTCGGCCGCCGGCTGACCGTCGATCGAGAACTTGAGGAACGCGACGGCGAGCTGGGGCGGCGGCGGTTGCTTTTCCTCCTCATCGGATGACTCTGTGGAGAGTCTTCGGCGTTCGCTGACGTAGATCCCAATCGGCAAGGGAACGCTCGCGAACGCCGCCAGCATGGGTCCGATGTCGGCGATCTCGGTCACGACGGAAATGCCGTCGGCCGCACCACGGACCCCGACCGCAGCGTCCGTTGAAGGCCCCTCCCCTTTCCAAATCCGGTGGCGCTCCCGAGCAGCTCGGAGAAACCGGTCGGCGTCGGCCTCGCCGGAAAGCACCCCAGCGCGCCATTGCACCAGCAGCGCGCCGATCCGCAGAAGTTCGGCGAAGGCTGTATAGGCTGCCCCGCTAGCAGTGCGTTCGTAGTACGGCGCGACTTCGTCGATGGCGTCTGCGTCGCGGCGCAGCCGATCAGCGTCGATGTAACGTGCCTCGCGCGCCGCGATGAGGCTTTCGAGGCCAGCCAACCGCGAGTCGAACGTCTGGTGGAAGTCAGCCCTCCTGGTCACGGTTTCGGTCCTCCTGGTCGCGAGCCGAAGCCTCGCGCCAGATTCCTGCCAAACTGGCGATGTCCTCCAACGAGCGGCCAGCAACGGCGTGCTCGATCTCCACGGCCGCCCGCAAACTTGCCAGGTGCAGCCTTCGGCTTCGGTTCCTCGGGACATCGACCAGGCGCGCCAGCATTGTGTCCACCATACGCAGCGCTTCGTCCCAGAGACCCGACCGGGTGAACGCTTCGATGATCACCTGGCTGATCCGCCACTCATGGGCCTCCAGCGACAGCGTTCCGATCAGGGCTTCCAGGCCGGCGGCGCTGGCTACGACCGCCTCGTCTGACAGCTCGCTGAGGAGGTCCACAGTGCCGTCCAGGTGACGATAAGTCGGCTCTTCGAGCGCCTTGAGCACCAGGCGACCGAAGGCGGGTTGATGCTTGAAGCGGTAGGCGAAGGCCCGGAGCTCTCGGTAGTAATCGGCAAGCGCGTGGGTTTCCAAGATCTTGATCAACGCTTCGCCGGTCCGGCCGGCGCGCTCATCGTCAGAAAGGAAGTTGGTGGTCAGCGTATCGATCGCCTGGACCAGGAAGGACGGGTGTTCGCTGGTCTTCGCGTAGGCGACGACCAACGCGCCAAGCCGGCCGCGGACCTCGGCCCTAAGGCCATCCGGCAGGTCAATCCGTTCAAGCGCCTCCATCGCTTCAGAGACGGGAAGCAGGAACTGATCCGACAGTAGCGCGACGAAGGCCTCGAGCAGGAGGGGCGGCGCGTCGTCGAGCAGCCGCTGCCGCATCTTGCCGATCGTCCTCGCGGCGGCGCCCCGTTCGAAAGTCGAGGCACCCACCAGGGCCGAGTAGAGAGCCGGCAAGATCTCCGACAGGGTTTCCGGCGACGTGATCAGGTCGTGGAGCTGGCTAATCAGCGCGCGTCGCAACTCGGTTCGTTCGGGCGGGATGTTGGCCAGGAGAGACAGGAACTTTCGGGTGCGCTCCGGGTCTCCGGCGGCCGCCTCCGCGGCGAGTTCGGTCAACGCGCTCTGCAAGCCCGCCAATCCCGACCGCCGCGTGTACCGCTCGAGGGGTTCCAGGGGGCCGCTCGCGGGGCTGGCCTTGTTGCGGGCGTCCAACCGGTCCAGGGCGTCAGCGAGCAACGCCGCGGCGCCAAGGAGCGCGTCGACCTTCTCGGCCGCCAGAGCCTTAAAGGAGTAGCACCCGTGGGCGAAAAATCCGCCCAGCTCCCGCTCCACTTCCTGGCTTGGCGGATTGGAGGCCAGCGCGATCATCCGATCGAACGCGGCGCGCTCGCCGGCGTCGAAAGGCCCGCCTCCCTCGAATGGCCGGCGCCGCAACACCCACTGGTAGATGTTGAGCAGTTCCTTGTGCGCGTTCGCCGAGGCACCCATCCGGAAGTTATCGATCAGCACCTCGGTGGCCACGGGATCAAAACTGAAGGCAAGCGCGGCGGCTCGCCGAAGTTCTCCCCGGACAACCGTGAGCTGGGAATCGGAGTCGTCCAGCCAGTTCGTTCGCGCGAGCTTGGAGATCACTGTTCTGGCGAACCGAAGAGCCACGTCGCCATTCGCTTCGCCGAGCACACAGACGCCCCGGGCGCCATCGCTCAAGCGCCCGAGATCTTTGGCTTCCAGGAGGTCCGCGATCACCCGCTCGACCTCGGCCGGAAAGGCCTCGTGGACGGCCAGGAGAAACCGGGGATCCGCGTTTGGACCAGGACCGAGGAACGGCAGATCGGCGGGCTCGGCATGGTGGATGAGCATCGGCACGGCGCGGCCGACCAAATCCGCGCGCGCTCGGTCGATGTGGTGAAGCAGCACCTCCGCGGACTTGACCCCGCCATAGCGCGCCAGGGATCGCAGCGCGCCATTGGCGACCCGTTCCGGCGACGCACCTATCTTGTCGAGGACGACAAGGGCCGTTTCCGTCGCCCAATGCTCGCCGCTCTCGATCAGAGCAAACAAGAACTCGACCAGCTCAGGGGGGAAGGCATCGGGCGCCAGCTCCGCGGCGGCCACCAACTCCTCGCCCGCCGTGCTCGTTGGATCGGTGTCCAGCGCGTCCAGGTGGTCCACGAGCGATTGAGATGGCGGAGCCAATTTGACCCGAAGCGCATCCCGGGCCGCTTTGCGTTTGCGCAGCGCGTCCGCTTGCTCCAGGCCGGCGGCAGCGTCCTTGGCGGCGCGGGTTCGAGCTGCGGCATCGCGCTCAGCCGCCAACATGGATAGATTGGGCAGCCCGACTGGCTTTCGGTGGGCGCACCCCACACAGTTACGGTCGTAGAAGTCCAGCGCGGCGTCGGCCAGGTCCCAGGTCGATATTGTGTTGCCCGGAGAGGCATAGTCGCAGGCAATGGAGTGGTGGCCGATCGGCAAGCCCGTCATCTGCTCCACCACACCAGTCCCGCCGAACTTCTCGACCCTGGCGTGCGCGCACCAATTCCGAACCAGCGTGACTGTGCGCTGGTTCTTCTCCCCTATTTCCACCGCCTGCTCGATCTGACGGTCCACCTGCCCCGACTCCCAATCGTTGTGTTCGTGTTAGGTTCTACACGCAGGCGATCGGTTTGTCGCTCGCTCGGCGACTACCGCACGGCAGACCTGGTGTATGTTCCTTGGGCGGAGTCCGAGCGGGATCGCTACCTAGCGGCCAATCCTGCCTCCGCGCAGATCTAGACGCACGATTGGGCGCACCGGAATGGCGCAAGGGTAAGCGGATGCTCCAGGCCACCGAACAGGAAATCGCCACCGTTCGCGATTACATACAATCGCAGGCGCCTGATCTCACGGTCACCTTCCTGCAAAAGGTCTACGTCGAAAACATCGGCTCTCACCCGCATGCCGTTTGGGATGTGCACACGGACAAGGACCGTTGGTGGGTCATCACCAACCCGTCGAATTTGTATTCGCAACAACAGTTTCCCAACATGGATCTCGCACTGACCTTCCATGTCGGCTTGTGTTTGCGGGTTCCACGGAGCGAGCGTCAAAAAATCTCCGACTTGCCGGCCGAGCCTTTCATGGAGTGCTTTCGCCAGCTCCGAGAGATGTCCGACGCTTTAGGGTCAGCGAGCGAGGTTGCCGACTACCAGGCGCTTGGCGTGCGGGGCCGCGAAGTGCTCCTGGCATTGGTGTCGATCGGGCAGGACGCCATCCCGTGGACCGGGACCAGTCCGGCGCCTAAGCGAGCGGATTTCCGGGCCTGGGCCGACCATTTTTGCGACCAAGCATTGGGTGGCCCGGCTCAGGAGGATCGCCGCCATCTTCTCAAAGCGACGCTCAGCGCGGCATGGAAGTTCACCAACTGGCTGACGCACGCGAAAGCCTCGACCTGGTACGACGCCGAAGCGGCCGAGACCACCGTCGAGCACGTCGTCGGCCTGATGACCTCGGCCCTCATCCGACGTATCCGAGGGGTCCCGGAGACGTGTCCGGCCTGCGGCTCCCATCACCTGGCGCCGGAACGGGGCAGCCATTCTGAACTTGAAGGGGTGGTGTTTGAGCAAGCCACCTGCCCGAAGTGCGGCTGGACAGGGTCTCCCGTACCCATGGTCATCCCCGACGATTTTGAGTTTGATGAGAATGAAGGTCGACCGCCCCCCGACGGCGAGTGTGCCATCATGGAAACCCCGCTCACCGAGATCAGGCGGCCTTAGTGGCTGATCGTCCGCCGACCCAACAGCAACTGGACGACGCGAGCCTGCGGATTGGCGGCGCGCTGATCGCCATAAACACAGTCGAGCAGGCGCTCGACCATCTGCTGCACGCCTACTTCGGCCCGGACGAGCCTGCGCTGCCCATGATCGATTTTCGATCAAAACCGGAGCTCATCCAGGACAACGGGTTTTTGCTCGATGTGGTGGGACGGCAGACGAAGAACCGACTTCATGCCGTTTATGACGCGCGGAATGTCATCGCGCACCGCTATGTCAACTTGCCGCCCGGCGGCGCCGACAATCCCGCGGCGAGTTTCAGCATCAAGCATTCAAGACGCGGCCGAACCCTCTCCGCCGACCAGGTCGACGAGGCGAAGGACGAGGCGACGGATCTGGTGGGATCCCTCCTCGCGGCGCAATCGGAGATCGACGAGTTCCTGGGTCCCCTGCGGCGCTATCGAGCCGCTCATCCAAAGGTCACGGCGACTGACGTTTGGATCGCCTCCGCGAGCTCATTGAGGGCCGCCGCGCCGAGCGTGGGGAATCGCCAGCGCCGCAATAGGCGCACCTCCACAAGAGGCGCCTGATCAGCCGCCGATCGGCACCGGCACAACCAACTGGTTCTCGATCGCCGCGTAGAGGTCGACATTGGCCTGCGGGGCGCGAATGGTGACCAACAGTGCGTAGCGGGTGGAGCGGTCCCATCGCTGCAGCGCCGGCTTTTCCTTCCACCAGCCACTGACGGGGAACACGCCGATCGCGTCGCGGTCCGCCAAGGCGGCCGCGCTGCCGCGCCAGATGTCCGAGTGCAGCGATCCGCGATCCCGAATCTGGCCCAGGACCCAATCGTCGCCCCCGCCCCCGGCAGCCGCGCCCGCCTCCTCGTCCTGGGCCGCCTTGTTGATCCGTTGCCGGAAGGCCTCAAGGGTCTCCAGCGACCGCTTCACCGCGAAGCGCAGGCTGTGAGAGGCGTAGCGGTGGCGGCGCGTCCAGCCACGCTCCCCGGGGTTGGGCTCAATGAAGTAGGACAGCGTGACCCGCAGCTCGACATCCATATCGCCGAGCGCGGCGAGTTCGGCGCGCGGCCAGGGCAGGCGATGCAGGTTCATGTCGCGCGTCTTGACTAGCGACTTATCCTTGCGGAAGGGCAGGATTGCATCCTCCACCATCAAGGTCGCGTCATTGCTGGCGCTGAGCAGCGCCCGCTCCAGGCTAGGGATCCCCCAGCCGTAGCGGCGCAGCATCGCCAGTTTCTGGGCCTGGGATCCGGCCCCGTCAAAGCGCTGGCGCATCGCCGGCGTCCATTCCGCCGAATGCACGACCAGCGCCCGGACCGTCTCTGGCCAAAGCGTGGGCTGGCCCGACATAACGGCCGCCGCCAGATTGGCGCCGAGGGCCGTCGCGCCGCTGGTGTCGCCGAAGGCTTCGAACAGCCTGACGTTAGGCCGATAGTGGGTTGTGACCAGCTGCAGGTCGTCGATCGCCGTCGCCGGATTGACGCCGTCGTGCGCGAAGTTGCCGCCTTCGAACACGACGTCCGGCCGGATCGGCCACTGCCGATCCCAGATCGCCGACGTGCGGCTGGCCGGCGACAAGTCTCCGGCCGGCGCCAGCGCCGCCCAGCCCGCATAGTCGGGGTGAGTGATGGTAATCTTGTCGGTATAGGCCCCGACCACCAAGGGGTTCCAAGCCTGGGCCGGGCTTTCGACCTCCTCGAGGTCGTTGCGATCGAGATACTCGGCCGCATGAATGTCCCCGCGAAGATTGCCGGCGGCGAGCACCATGAGCCGGCGGCGGTCGCCGCCGCCGTAGCAGAGCTGATCCACCGCCGACGACCACGAAGACGGCCGCCCGCGCCCCAGGCCGACATCGCTGGTCACCGCCATGCAGAAGACCCGCCGCCGCCGCGGCGCCTGGGCCTCGGCGCAGGCGATCCCCTCCCCTGTGATGGCCCCGTAAAGCCGGGGCTCGTTTTGACCGGCGGGCGGCAGGATTTTGACAGTCTCCAGCCGATGGCCGAGCGGGACTGGGCCGGCCTGAGCCAGGGCCGCCTCCATATCCCCATAGAGCGCGACGCCCGCCATCGCGGTGCCGTGCCCGTTCCAGAAAGGGCTATCGCCGATTCCCCAGGCGGGGTCGTAGCTGTGCTGGTCGGCCGGATCGAGCCCGAGCGCGATAAGCGGATGCCCCTGGGTTGCGCCGCTGTCGAGGATGCACACCGCCGGCGCCAGCGGAGACGGGGCGACCGCGCGAGCGGCGAGGTCCGCGGCCCACGCCGCCTGGTCGATCGTCCGCATCTCCAAAAACAGGGTCGGCGTATCCTTGGCCAATCGCAACTCGGCGACGGCGTCGGTATTTCGCACGAGCCGATCCAGGGTGGCTTCGTCCGCCAGGGCGAGGACGACATCGCGCTCGGGGAAGCTCAAGATGTGATCTTTGACGGCGATATTCAGCCGCGCGGCCACAGTCTTGAACGTCTCCAGGCCGCCGTCTCGCAGCCAAACCTCCCACCAATGGGGCTTGCCGTCGCCGGGGAACTGATCCGCCGCGTCGGTAAAGAGCGCCCGGGCGGCGCCGAGCCGGACGTCCTCGATCCGCGCCACCAGGTTCTGGTTCTTGGGGGCGCCCTTCTTGGTTTGCTCGTCGCGGTAGGCCTCGACCTTGCGGCTGAAGAAATCCGCCGCCGCCTCAGGTACGAACACCGTCGCCGACACGGTCTCGGCGCCGGGCGCCGCCGGGCCGACCGCGACCAGCTCGATGGCCTTCGGCTTGTTTTCCAGCGCGTCGACCCAGGTGCGATCCGCAGCCGGCAGGTCGAACTCCAGATAAAAGCCGCGGGCGCCCTCGGCGATCGCCTCCTCGCGATCCGCGATCCGTTCGCGGCCGGCGGCCACCGCCGCCCCGATCGCGGCGACTAGATACGCGGCGTGCGCCGCCCGAACCCGGGCCGGCGGAAGCCCGGAGATCACCAGGCGCGGGGAGGTGTAGGCCTCGCTTTGGCCGCCCCCCTCGACGTGGAAATGCGGGCGGTCCCGAGGTGTCAGCGCCATTGGCCCTCGGTCAAAGAACCGCCGCGCGGCGCTCTTGCAGAGCGGTGAGGAGGCCTTCCGTCGTCAGGCGGTCGTGCTCTCCAAGGACGGCAAGCTTGGCCGCCTCGTCCGCGGCGCGAGCGACTTCCGCCTGCGAGAGATGGGCGGCGCTTTCGAGCACCTTTGGCCAAGCGATGGACGACAGGTCGAAGGTGGCCAGCCGCGCCTCCAATATCCCCCGGACGATGTCCGGATCGGGGAGATCATAGGTGATCACGTCATCGAAACGGCGATAGAGCGCCTTGTCGAGCAACTCGGGATGGTTGGTGGCCGCGACGATCAAGCTGGGGCCATCGTCCTTCTCGAGGAACTGCAGGAAGGAGTTCAGCACGCGCCGGATTTCACCGACGTCGTTCTGGCCTGAGCGTTGGCCGCCGATCGCGTCGAACTCATCGAAAAAGTAGACGCCCCGCTGCAGGCCAATGGCGTCGAACACGAGCCGGAGTCCCTTGGCGGTTTCGCCCATCAGCTTTCCGATCAAGCCGTCGTAGAGGACGGTGAACAGGGGCAGCTTCAGCTCGCCCGCCAGGGCGGCGGCCGTCATGGTCTTGCCAGACCCCGGCGGGCCGACCAGCAGAAGCTTGCGGCGTGGCGTCAGGCCCCGCGCCCGCAGGCGGGCCTGCTGGCGCTGCTCGGTCAACACCCGGCTGAGGCGCTCCTCGAGCTGAGGCTTGAGGACCATGCTGGAGAGCCGGATATCGGAGTAGTGGGCCTCGAGAAGGCCGGCCATCTCGCCTTTGGGCTTGGCCATAGGCACCGGTCCGGCGCCCCTGCGGGCCACGGTCGCGCTGCGGCTCTTGGCGGCGTCGATCAACTCGCGCAACTCCTGGGCCAGCTTGCCATGGCCCTGACGCGCCTCATGCGCGGCGAGCTGAGTCGCCACCGACAGGAACCGTTCCCCGTCGCCGTCGATGTGGCTCTGCAGCAGCGCTACGATGTGGCGGGCGGTCGTCATGCTCTGGTCAGGAATCGGGCCTCAACCTCCGGAGGACGATGAACCGAATCTTAGCGGTGTCGATTCACCGTGTAACGCGAATTCGTGTATGGGCGGTAAGGCGACGCTGGGTCCCATTCCTTGGTTCAGCTACGACGAAAGCCCGAGGTAGCCCCCAGCGAAGGCGGCGCCCCGCCCAGGGCATTGTAAACAACAGTGATGTCAGGATGCGGGGCACTGTTAGGGTTGCTCTAAGCCCGCAATAAGTCACGCGCTGGCGAGATCGATCAGGTCCATGGACGCGGCGCCATCGCTCCCGAAATTCGAGAGGGTGACGCCCACGAGGCGGATGCCCTTCTGCGGCGGAAACACCGAGCGTATCAGCCCCAGGCTCGCCTCATGCAGCATAGTTCGGCTGTCGACCGGGCGCCCAAGGGACTGGCTTCGCGTCGCCTGCTCGAAATCGGCCCATTTAATCTTCACCGTGACGGTGCGGCCGCGCCCGCCGGTCTTCTCGCACCAGGCCCAGACGTCGTCCGCCATGGCGAGCACGCCAGCCTCGATGCGGGCCTGATCGGTCAAGTCCTCCTCGAAGGTCGTCTCAGAGCCTGAGGATTTCCGCTCGCGGTTCGGATTGACCGGCCGATGGTCCTCACCCCGCGCGATCTCGTAGAACCAGCCGCCCGCCTTGCCGAACCGCTGCTGCAGGTCCTGCAGCGACCAGGCCTTCAGGTCAGCGCCGGTCTGGATGCCGGCGGCGTGCATCCGCGCGGCCGTCGCCGGGCCCACGCCATGGAACTTCGCCACCGGCAGAGCCTCGACAAACGCGGCCCCCTCCTCCGGCCTGATGGCGAACTGGCCATTCGGCTTGCGCTGGCTCGACGCCAGCTTGGCCAGGAACTTGTTGTAGGAGACGCCCGCCGAGGCCGTCAGCCCGGTCTCCTCCAGGATCCGGGCGCGGATCGCCCTTGCTGTCAGCCAGGCCGTCGGCAATTCAGCCTTGTTGGCGGTCACATCGAGATAGGCTTCGTCGAGCGCCAGCGGTTCGATCAGCTCCGTGGACGCGGCGAAGATCATGTGGATCTGCCGCGAGACCGCCCGATAGACTTCAAAGCGGGGCGGCACGAAGATGAGCTCCGGGCATTGCCGCATCGCTGTCACAGACGGCAGGGCCGAGCGCACGCCGAACTGACGAGCCTCATAGCTCGCGGCCGCGACCACGCCGCGCCGGGCCCCGTGGCCGACGGCCACCGGCTTACCCCTGAGGTCGGGGTTATCCCGCTGCTCGACGGACGCATAGAAGGCGTCCATGTCGACGTGGATAATTTTGCGGGCCGGGCTCTCCATGCGGCGCAGAGAATAACAGTCAGCGAACAGACCGTGAACCACGTTGAGCCTATCGCCTGCCCAAATCGCGGCCCTCGCGTTCCACACAGAACTGGTTATGACCGTCAACGCGGCAAGGGGTATGACTCGAGGGTCGATTTTCCCGCGTTTTGGCGTTCCTAAGTTACTGACTCTCCACATGTTTTTCTATCATACGATTAAGCTCGCAAGAACAGAGGCCGCGAAAGGGAAACTGTTATAAATAGAGCAGTGTGACACGACGCCCCGCGCCTCGAACGGAATCACTAACTGCCCTGCTTCAGCGAGTCGGCCCCTCGCTCAGCACGGAGCTGGTCGAACGCCTGGTCGCTGATGGCGTATCGGCCGAGGCCGCGCGCCAGCGGCTTGCACGCGGCGCGCGCGATGACGATGTGGTAAAACTCGCGGGGATACGCTTCCAGCACAACGCCCGATTTCTGTACCTGGGCCACCAGTTTGGCGACGCGGACTTCTGGCGGGCGGTGGAGCGAGCCTTCGAACGCGCGGGCGGGTCCTACTGGGCCGCGGTGACCGGAATGAAGGCGCGCGGCGGCCGCGTCCGTCTGGTCGACTTTCCCGTCGCCTGCGGCGCCCCGGCCTTCCGCAAGGGTCAGTCTCCGCCGCAACACGTTCTCGATCGCCTCCAGGCCATCCAACTGCTCGAAACGGAAGAGGTCGGCGAAGAGACCTATGTGAAGTTCCGCCCCAACGCCTACCGCTGCGACCCGCCAGAGGTCGTCCGCGCCCGGCTGCTGGCCGAGTCCGTCGCGCTCGAGGGTGTGCGCGACTGGATGCGCAAGCTGGGCTTCACGAGCTACGAGCAAACACGGGTGCGCGGCCAAGATCCGGCGCCAGAGGTGTCGTCGATCGCCTGGGACCTATCGGGCCCGTCATACATACGCCCGATGGCGCGGCCGACCGCTGAGCGCCTGCGACCAGGCTTCGTGGTGGCGGACATCATCCTGCGCGATCTGGTGGACGCGCCCACGGTCGCGGCCATGGTGCGCAAGCATGACATGGCGTCCGCCCTGCCGAACATTCCACCCATCATGCCTTTCCTCGTCGCCGACGCCTTCACTCAGGAAGGCCATCGCCTAGCCAAGCAAAAGGGCCTCCTCCCGACCACGACGGCCCAGTTGCTCGGCGACATCATCGCCCGGGCGCTGCGGGAGCTGGTCGAGATGCTGACCAATCTGGGCGCCACGGCGGCCGTCAATCCGGACCACCTCTACAAGGTGTTGAGGGAGTGGACCCGGATCGAAGGCGCCGCCGACAACCTGCGCGGCGCCCTGTTCGAGTTGGCCATCGCCTATCTGGTGAAGGAGGTCGACGGCGGCTTCGTGAAGGCCGGCGTCCAGGTCACCGATCCGTGGACGCGGCGCTCGGCGGAGATCGACGTCTTGCTCGACCGACCTGAGGGCCAGTCGGTCCTGGTGATCGAGTGCAAGGCCAAGACGCCGGGGAACACGGTCTCGTTCGACCAAGCCCAAAGGTGGCGGGAGGACCGCGTTCCAGTCATCTATTCGGCCCTCTCCGGCGAGAGCCGCTACTTAGGGCGGGCGTTCAGATTCGAACTCTGGAGCAACGGCGGCTTTCGGCCGGAGGCGGCGACCTGGCTCGCCGCCCAAACCCAGGACCCTCGCTTCGAGACCGCCTGGCGGGATGGTGTTGCGGTGCGCGCTTACACGGCGCGGGCGAAGTCAGCGGCTATAACCAAAATCATGAACGAGCACTATTTCCGCCATCCTCTCGTTCAACGACCCGCCCCCTCAGCCATAGGGCGGGTCGTTGACCGCACCGACCAGCTTGTCGGAGCTGACAGCTCCTAACAGCGTGAGCCGCTGTGTGATAATGTCCTTTATCACATATCAGAAAGAAACCTCGGCCGCGCCGGATGGCCCGCGCGGCGACCCGATCCGCGGATCGGGTCGCGGGCAACTTCCAGTTTTGCGTGCCAGGGCGTAGGCTCACCCCGCGCACGACAACACCACCTATTCTGGCCGTGTTCGGCAGCGGGGGGAGACGTTTCTGTCTGAAGACCACTCACCTCGGCATCTGCACTGCGGGTCGCCCGCGGGCGACCTGCGCCTCTGATGGAAGAGCTCATCCTTCCGCCGTCGGCGCCGGCGATGCTGAACTCGCTGCGGGCGATCGGATATTCCTTCGAGGCTGCGCTCGCCGACATTGTCGACAACAGCGTGGCCGCCGGCGCGGCCAGTGTGGACATCCAGTTCCGGACCTCCCCGGAGTCCTATCTCGCGATCCGGGATGACGGCAGGGGCATGTCGCCGGCCGGCCTCATTGAGGCCATGCGTCACGGTGGCGTCGGACCGGACCAGGCGCGCGCGGCAACCGATCTCGGCCGGTTCGGTCTTGGACTGAAAACCGCGACCCTGTCGCAATGCCGCCGGCTGACCGTGATCACCCTCGCCGACGGGGTCCTGACCTGCGCGCGGTGGGACCTCGACGAGATCGAGCGGCGCGGCGACTGGGTGTTGGGTCTGCTCTCCGCCGAAGAAGCCGGCGGCCTGCCCCATGTGGCGGAGCTGCAGTCGATTGGTCACGGAACCATAGTGCTCTGGCAGGAATTCGACCGCGCCATCGCAGGCGAGAGTTCGGGCGACCGGGCGCTGGGCGAGCTGGTGGACCGGGGCCGCGACCATCTCGCCCTGGCGTTTCATCGCTATCTCGCCGGCGAAGATGGCCGGCGGCCGCTGAGTCTTGCGGTCAACAACGCGCGCCTCAGTGCAATTGACCCCTTCCTGTCCACCCATCGTTCCACGCAGCGGCTGCCTCAGGAAGAGCTGCAGGTGGAGGGCGCGGTCGTGACGTTCCGGCCGTTCATCCTGCCTCATCTGTCCAAGCTGACCAGGGACGATCTGGCGCTGGCCGGCGGCGAGGACGGCCTGAGACGGCATCAGGGCTTCTTCGTGTACCGCAACAGGCGGCTGATCACCTCCGGAACCTGGTTCAGGCTCCTGCGCCAGGAGGAGATGACCAAGCTCGCGCGCGTCCAGGTCGACATTCCAAACTCGCTCGATCACCTCTGGGCGTTGGACGTCAAGAAATCTGCGGCCCACCCGCCCGAGGTCGTGCGAACAGGCCTGAAGCGGGTCGTCGACCGCATCGCCGACACCAGCCGGCACGTCTATCGCTTCCGTGGTCGGCGCGCCGCGCCCGGATCGATCACCCATGCCTGGGAGCGCGTGATTGTGCGAGATGGCGTGAACTACGTCGTAAACCGCGATCATCCGCTGGTCGAAAGCCTTCGTGACGCGCTCGACGGGCAGGATGCCGGCCTCCTGGATCAGCTTCTCCGGACCATGGAGATGTCGCTTCCGACGGACTCGCTCTACGCTGACATGGCGTCGGAACGCAGGGTGCAGACCGCAGAGGCCGGCGAGGAGGTCGAGGCCTTTCTTCAGGACCTGTTCGACCGGTTGATCCGGGCGGCCGGCTCCGATGCCGGCGCGGCTCAGCGGGTGGCGCAGAGTCTTGTGAACATCGAGCCCTTTTCGGCCCATCCTGCCATCACCCGGAAAATCATGGAGCGCCTGCGCAATGCCGGCTGAAGATGTAGCCAGGCTCGAGAAGGTCGTGATCGCGAGCCTTCCGGCCGATCGCCGGCCCACGGAGGCCGAGATTCTGGACATGGCGACCGGATTCCGGGCGGTCATCTCCGTCAGCGACGAAGAGTTCGATCAGCTCATCCGGCAGCTGCATGCCAAGATGGCAATCACCATGGACGTCGGCACGGCGCTCGTGGAGGAGGACCACACACCCTGGCTTTCGGCGCGCAAGGCCGACATCGACCCTTTCTACTGGGACCGCTTCCGCGCCTGGCTTGGCCGGCTCGACTGGGCGCCGCTCGTCGTCAACACGCTGGACACCGTCACCGACGAGATCCTCGATCTGACCGGCGATCCCCGCCGGCCAGGGCAGTGGCGGCGGCGCGGACTTGTGGTCGGGGACGTGCAGTCCGGCAAGACGGCGACCTATACGGCGCTCGCCTGCAAGGCCGCGGACGCAGGCTTCGGTCTGATCATCCTGCTGACCGGAACCCTGGAGAGTCTTCGCCGGCAGACCCAGGAGCGCCTCGACGAAGGCTTCGTAGGCCTGGACAGCTCCGAAGTGCTGCAGCAGCCGCAGGTCCGCACCAACCGGGCGGTCGGCGTCGGACTGATCGACCAGCAGCGCGCCGCCGGCGTGTTCACGTCCAGGTCGCGCGATTTCAGCCGCCAGCTCATGACCCAGCTCGGCTTCCGGCTCGACGCCTTCCAGGAGCCCGTCCTGGTGGTGCTGAAGAAGAACAAGCGGATCCTGGAGAATCTGGAGCTCTGGCTGCGGAGCTACAACGCGGGTGCCGACGGCAGGATCGCCGCCCCGCTTCTGCTGATCGACGACGAGGCCGACTCCGCGTCAATCAACACCAATCCGGCGGGAGGCACGCCGACGCAGATCAACGAGCGCATCCGCTCGCTGCTCGCGCTGTTCCACCGCTCGTCGTACGTCGGCTTCACGGCCACGCCGTTCGCGAACGTGTTCATCGATCCCGACACGGTCGAGGGCATGATCGGCGACGATCTGTTCCCGCGGGACTTCGTCTACAGCCTGGAGCCCCCCAACAACTACATGGGGCCGAACGCGCTGTTCGGCGATCCGATGTCGGACATCCTGCGCTGGATCGAGGACGCGGAGGCGTTCTTCCCGTCCAAGCACCCGTCGACGCACCCGGTTACGTCCCTGCCCGACAGCCTGCTCGGGGCCGCCCGCGGCTTCGTGCTCGCCACGGCGATCCGCGATCTTCGCGGCGAGGGGCCGACCCACAGGTCCATGCTGGTCAACATCAGCCGCTTCACGCACGTCCAGAACCAAGTAGCCGCGCTTCTGGAGGTCGAGATCCGCGAGCTGCAGCGGGACATCCGCAATTTCAGTCAGCTCGCGCCGGAAGAGGCGCTGCGGACACCTCGGATGGCCGATCTTCACGCCACCTGGCTGGCCGAGTACGCCGACGCCGGGTTCGACTGGCCGATCGTCCAGAAGGCTCTGCACGAATCCGCCCAGCCCATCGTGGTCCGGCCCGTCAACCAGCGCTCAGGTCCTGGGAGCCTGGACTACAAGGCCAACAAGGAGACCGGCCTGCGGGTCATCGCCGTCGGCGGCAACAGTCTGTCGCGCGGCCTGACGCTGGAAGGGCTCAGCACCAGCTACTTCTTCCGCAATTCGCAGATGTACGACACGCTGCTGCAGATGGGCCGCTGGTTCGGCTATCGTGGTGGCTACGAGGATCTCTGCCGCCTCTGGATCACGGAGGAGGCGGCCGAGTGGTACGCCCACATCACCGAGGCCTCGAACGAGCTGCGCCGTGAATTGCGGCGGATGCGCCGATCGAACCAGACGCCAAAGGATTTTGGCCTGAAAGTCCGCGCCCACCCCGACTCTCTCATCGTCACCGCCCGCAACAAGATGCGCCTCGCTGAAACGATCACGCGGGACGTCTCTCTGAATGGCGCAGGCATCGAGACCGCCAGGCTGCGCTCAAACCCCGACGTCCTGCGCGCGAACTTCGAGGCCGCCGGCCGCTTCGTCGATGGGCTCGCCGCATCGGGCCGTGCGCCCGAGACCTCGGAATGGGGATCGACGATCTGGCGGCGCGTTCCGAAGGCGTTCGTCGCAGCCTTCCTCTCCGAGTTCACGACGCACCCGCTCAACTACGACTTCCAGGCCGGGGAGCTGGGTGACTTTCTGGAGGCCACCGACGAGCCCCATCTGCAGACATGGGACATCGCCATCCCCAATGGCAGCCTCGACCCCGAGCCGGTCGGCGGCGTGAACGTCAAACCAAGCGAGCGGCGCATCCTGCAGCGTCGGGAGAACCGGTCGCTGCTGATCTCCGGATCGAGCGCGCGCGTCGGCTCCCGCGGCATCGAGCGCGAGGGGCTTACGATGGAGCAGTACGAGGCCGTTCGCGCTTCCGCCGAGGGCAAGAACCTCCCCGACAGCGCGTTCCGCGAGGTTCGGAAACGGCCGCTGCTCCTGCTTCACGTCGTGCGCGGCCATACCAAGACGAGCAAGGACGCCGAGAAGGTTCCCTTCGATCCGGCCGGTCCGCCCCTCGTGGCGCTGGGCCTCAGCTTCCCCGCCTTCGACGACAGCGCGATCGCACGGAGGGTCGAATACAAGGTCAACCTCGTCGAGTGGCGCTCGATGTTCGAGGAAGAGGAGGACGACGACCTCCCCGAAGACAATGACGTCGATTGAATCGCTCTGGTCGGCGCTGGACGCCTCGGGCGAGATCGGCGGTGCGACGCGCATCGACCCGGACCACGGCTGCGACCTCTATGCCGCGCTCGACGCCGCCGGCCGTCCGGGACTCGTCCTGGTCAGCGGCGCCCGCCCGCCGGAGCCGGCTCCGTTCGAGGCGGTGGAGGTCACGGTCAGCCAGCGCGCGGACGGGCGATGGTCGCTTGGAATCTGGTTGCGGCTGGCCACGCTCCGCGACGAGTTCGCGCGTCTCTGCCAGGAGCTGATCGACGCCAGCCGCAGCATCGCGCCGGCCGCCGCCCCGGGCTTCCTGCTCTCCCAGCTTCTGCGATGGCGCCGCCTGCTCGAAGCCGGCAGCGGCACGATGCTCGGCCCGACCGAGCTTCGCGGCCTGGTTGGCGAACTCCTGGTGCTGCGACGTTGCCTGGATCACTGGCCGGCCGCCGAGGTGATCGCGGCCTGGGTCGGACCCCTGGATGCGCCCCAGGACCTGGCGCTGCCGGCGCTGAGGATCGAGGTGAAGACGATCCGGCCCGGCGCGAGGACCACACGCATGAGCTCCGTCGACCAGCTCGATGTCGAGGACGCCCGGCTGCTCCTGGCCGTAGTCACTCTGGCGACGATCGGCGCCGGCGCGCCCGGCCTGTCGCCCGCCGGTCTGGTGGATGAAATCCGGGGCCAACTGGAGCGCGCTGCCGGCGCCGGAGCCGCGCTCGACTTCGACAGTCGGCTCGCCGCGGGCGGCTATGTCGATCAGGCCGGCTACGAACAGCCGATGTTCCGCGCCGAGGCCGTCCGCTTCTTCGAGGTGGGCGAAGGGTTTCCACGTCTTCGGCGCGCCGATCTTCCGGCCGGCGTGGCGGAGGCGAGCTACGACATCGAGCTGGGCCCCTGCGCCGGCTTCGAGACCGAGCTGGAGCGGTAGGTCATGGACGTCGAGGAATTCCGCGCCGATCTTCTGAGCCAGACCGCCGCCTGGGCGGCCGCCGACCAGAACTTCCGCCACTCGGCGTTCGTCGAGGTGGCCATCCGCTATCTCGAGGAGGCCGGCGAGGTCGCCGACTTCGAGCCCTGCTACTATCGGGGGACCGGCAGCCGACGGCGGGCCCTCGCCGTAGACGGCTATGCCTTTGACGATGCGGACGGGTCGGCGCGCCTCTTTCTGGCCGAAGCCTCAATGGCCGACGAGGCGCCGACGCTCACGCAGACGGAAGCCCAGACTTTGTTCGGGCGACTGCGCGCGTTCGTGGAGGACGCGGCGGAAGGCCGGCTCAAGGGCGACCTTGACATCAGTTCGCCGGCCAGCGCCCTGGCCGCGGAACTTGAAACCCGCCTGCCCCACCTGACCCGGATTCGGGCCTACCTGATCACCGACGCGATCCTGAGCTCGCGCGCGAAGGACTGGCCGGAAGGGGAGATCGGGAGCGTTCCGGTGGAGTTCCACATCTGGGACATCACGCGGTTTCACCGGGTCCACACCTCCAGGAGCGGCCACGATGACCTCGTCATCGATTTCGCGGCGATCGCCGATGGCGGGATCCCCTGCATCGAGGCCGGCGCCGTCAGCGAGGACTATGCGTCGTATCTCTGCGTCGTGCCGGGGTCGGTGCTCGCTCAGATCTATGACGACCATGGAAGCCGTCTGCTGGAAGGCAACGTGCGTTCGTTTCTCAGCGCCAAGGGGCGGATCAACAAGGCCATACGCAACACCGTCCTGCACGAGCCGGACATGTTCTTCGCCTACAACAACGGCATCGCCGCCACGGCCTCGGAGATCACCCTCAGTCGGACCGACCGGGGCCTGCGGCTGACCTCGGCGACCGACCTGCAGATCGTCAACGGCGGTCAGACGACCGCTTCGCTGGCCGCAGCGAGGCGCAACGAGAAGGTCCTGCTGGATCGGACCTTCGTGCCGATGAAACTTTCGGTCGTGACTCCCGAGAAATCGGGCGAGATGATCCCGCTGATCTCCCGCTACGCCAACAGCCAGAACAAGGTCAGCGACGCCGACTTCTTCTCCAATCACGAGTACCACCGGCGAATGGAGCAGATTTCGAGGCGTCTGTGGGCACCGGCGCGGCCGGGCGCGCAGCACGAGACCCACTGGTTCTATGAACGCGCCCGGGGCCAGTACCTCAACGAGCCCGCCGCCTTCGGCGCCGCCGACCGGAAACGGTTCGCTGAGATGAACCCGCGCGATCAGGTGATCACGAAGACGGACCTGGCGAAGTCGGAGAACGCCTGGCGCAGGCTCCCGTACATCGTCAGCCGCGGGGCGCAGAAAAACTTCCTCGATTTTGCCGGGTACGTCACCGACCGGTGGGAGAAGGACCCCGACGTCTTCCACGAAGACTACTTCCGCGCCGCCGTCGCCCGGATCATCCTGTTCCGCGCCACCGAACGGCTGGTTTCGGCCCAGCCCTGGTATTCCGGCGGCTACCGCGCCCCGACGGTTGCCTACGCCCTCGCGCGCCTCGATCTGCTGATCGAGAGCGATGCGCCGGGCATGGCGCTGGACATGCGCGGGATCTGGCAGCGGCAGAGCCTCTCGCCGGCGCTGATGTCTCAGATCGCCGTGACGGCCGAGACCGTGTTCGGCGTGATCATGGACCCGCCGCCCGGCATCCAGAACATCGGCGAGTGGTGCAAGCGCGAACTCTGCTGGGAGCGCGTCCGGCAGACGCCCGTTCCACTGGGGGCGGACATGCGATCGGAGCTGGTCGAAGTCGTCGCCGCCAGAGCCGAGGATCGGGTTGCGAAGTCCCAGCAGCGCCAGGACGCCGGCATCAGCGCCCAGGCGACGGTCGTTCGCCTCGGTCGGCCGTACTGGTCGGGCCTCCGATCGTGGGCGACCGAGCGGCGGCTGCTTCCGCCGGATGACGACCGCCTTGTCCGCGTGGCCGCCGGGCTGGTCCAGGGTCTTCCGACCGACCGGCAGAGCGCTAAGCTCCTCCAGCTCAAGGCGCGCATGGAGGCCGAAGGTCTGGCGCCTGTGGCGCTGCCCGAATGATCCGGCTCAGGCTGCGGCCTTCTCCTCGGCGGGTTCGGCCGCGGGTATGCTGTCGAGCTGCGCCTTGATCGTCCTGGCCACCGCAAGCCCCAGCAGCGGCGGAACAGCGTTGCCGATCTGTCGGAATGCGGCGTTCATCGCGCCGGCGAAGCGGAAGCCGTCCGGGAAGGACTGGAGGCGGGCGGCCTCCCGGACCGACACCGTCCGACACTGATAGCTGTCGTAGTGAATGTGGGAATAGGTGTCCCTGCCCATATGCGCCGTCAGCGTCCGGGACGGCTTCAGGGGGTCGAGCTTCCACCACTTGTTTGGAAACTTGTCCGGATCATACGGCGGCACCATTGCCTGCCGAAGCTCCAGATACGCCTTCGATGTCCGGCTGACCCGCGACATACCCTTTATAGCCAGAACCGCCTTGAACATCGCCTCGGCGAGGCGACGCGCCCGCGGATAGTCGGACCCGTGCTCCATCTTCAGGAAGATCGGGAAGTCGCGCGGCGTCAGCCTGACCAGATGGCCGTCCGTCCCGCGTCCCGACGAAAATCCCTTCCACTTCCGCATCAGTTTGCCGTAGGCCGACAGTCCGCCCCGAGGAGTGCGATAGGGCAGAACCTCGGTCAGCCGCCGGCGGCGGATCACCTGCGGGTCGGTCCTGTGTTCCGTGATCTTGGGAAGATCGCCGAGGGCCTGTCTGACCCCCACCGCCTTCTCGAGCTGCCGGGACGGGACGTGGATGGCCTGAAAGCACCTGCTGTCCTTGCCGACGTGCTTGAGCGCGACGCGGCGCGAACTCTCGTATCCCTTCGGCAGCGCCATGAAATGGGTCGGCTCGGGAAACGCCGGCGCGATCCCCAGCACGTCGGCGACGGCGATCACGAACAGCCGTTCCCGCACCTGAGGCACGCCGTAGTAGGCGGCGTTCAGGATCGTGTAGGCGGTGCGGTAGCCAGCCTGTTCAAGGGTTTCGCAGATTTCCTCCGGCACGTTGTGGCCGCCGAAGTTCAGGATGTCGGGGACGTTCTCGATGATGATGACCAGCGGCTGGACGTCGGCGACGTATTCCAGGAAGCGCCGGTACAGCGCCGCCCTCGGGTCCCGCTGAAACGCATCGTTCTCGCCGCCAGCCTCGGCGCGCAGCTTGGAGCGCCCGATCCGGGCGAAGGCCTGGCAGGGCAGGCCGGCGGCCAGCACGTCGAACGACGCGGCCGCGTCCGTCTCCAGCCCAAGCTCGCGCACCAGTTCGCCTGCGGAACATGACACCATGTCGCGGGGGGCCGACCAGGGGTGGTCGGTGGGCCTGTCGCCTCCGAAGTTCAGC
>Ga0075522_10000270_pt1 | contig 36132 bp, 31 predicted proteins | sample NGEPerA_FD_74796 | JGI IMG/M metagenome (GOLD analysis project Ga0075522, IMG submission 74796) | Arctic peat soil microbial communities from the Barrow Environmental Observatory site, Barrow, Alaska, USA - NGEE PermafrostL2-A | ecosystem: Environmental > Terrestrial > Soil > Wetlands > Peat ... | reverse complement strand
GCGACGGCCGCACAACATATGCCGTCGCCAACGGTGACCCGCTCCTTGCCATGGTCACCGGCACCGGGTGCATCGCCAGCGCCCTCACGGGCTGTTTCGCGGCCGTCAGCGAGGGGGCGCTGCTCGACGGTGCGGTCTCGGCCCTTGTGGCGCTGGGCGTGGCAGGGGAGGACGCGGCCCTGAACAGCCGGGGGCCGGGCAGCTTCCATGTCGCCCTCTACGACGCGCTCCACCTGCTCTCACCTGACAGCATCGACGGGCGCGCCCGGGTCACGCGCCTTTGAGGCTGCACGCAGTCGTCGACAGCGTCGACGCCGCCGTGCTGGCTGTGGCCGGGGGCGCCACCGTGATCCAGCTGCGCCTCAAGGATGCCGGGACGGTGGCTCGCGCCGACATGGGGCGGCGGCTCCGCAATCTTCCGGCCATCCTCGTCATCAACGACGACGTCGAGGCCGCCCTGCGCTGCGACGCCGATGGCGTGCACCTCGGACAGACCGACCGGGGCGCCGAGCGCGCCGTCGCGGAGGGGCTGCTGCTGGGCATCAGCGTCGCCGGCGTCGACGAGGCCGAGGAGGCACAGGCGCGGGGCGCCCGCTACCTCGGGGCCGGGCCGATCTGGGCGACGCCGAGCAAGACCGACGCCGCTCCGCCGGTTGGCCTCGCCGGGCTGGCCGACATCTGCTCTGTGGTGAGCATCCCGGTCATCGCCATCGGCGGCATCGATGCCGGCAACGCCGCGTCATGCGTCGAGGCCGGCGCCGCCGGCATCGCGGTTGTGCGCGCGGCGCGAGACGCTGCGCGGGTCCGGGCGGCCGTCGACGCCGCACTCGAGCTGATCGCGCGCAGCTGACCCGGGCAGGTCAGTCGAGGAAGTCGGCAAGGCGACGGCTGCGCGACGGGTGGCGCATCTTGCGCAGGGCCTTGGCCTCGATCTGACGGATGCGCTCGCGGGTTACCCCGAAGCGCCGGCCCACCTCGTCGAGCGTGCGCGGATGGCCGTCGACGAGCCCGAAGCGCAGCTGGATCACGCGCCGCTCCCGCGGCGTGAGCGTGTCGAGGATGTCTTCGACCTCGACACCCAGCATCGTGCTCGCCGCCGCGTCCTGTGGCCGGATCGCGCCCGTGTCCTCGATGAGCTCGCCCAGCTCGGCGTCGCCGTCATCGCCGACGGGCGTCTCCAGCGACACGGGGTCCTGGGCGACGCGGCGGATCTCCTTGACGCGCTCGGGGGTGAGGCCGAGTTCGTCGGCGATCTCCTCGTCGTCGGGCTCGCGGCCGAGCTCCTGCACCAGCCGCCGAGCCACACGCGCCTGGCGATTGACCAGCTCCACCATGTGGACGGGAATGCGGATGGTGCGGGCCTGGTCGGCGATGGCACGGGTGATCGCCTGGCGGATCCACCAGGTCGCATACGTGGAGAACTTGTAGCCGCGGTGGTAGTCGAACTTGTCGACGGCACGGAGGAGGCCGAGGTTGCCCTCCTGGATGAGGTCGAGGAAGGGCATGCCGCGTCCGAAATACTTCTTTGCGATGCTCACCACGAGGCGCAGGTTGGCGGCGGCGAGAAGGTGCTTGGCGTCGTCGTCGCCGGCCTCGATGCGCTGCGCGTACAGCACCTCCTGCTCCTTGGTCAGCAGGGCCACCTCGCCGATCTCGCGCAGGTACATGCGCACCGGGTCGTCGAGTGACACCGCGGTGCTGACGTCGACGAGGGCGGGAGTGTCCTCCTCCTCGTCGGCGTTCTCGACTCCCTCGCCGGCGATGGCGATGCCGAGTTGACGGAAGGAGTCGAAGAGTCGCTCAAGAGCGTCGGGCTCGAGCTCCATGTCAGGAAACGCGCCGACGATGTCGTCGGCGGGAAGCTCACCCTGTTCCTTGCCGCGAACGATGAGGCCTTCGGCCGCGACCACAAGGGGGTCGATCGAGGCACCCGTGGCGCGCGTCGTTGTCAGCGTTGCGGTTGCCATGCTCTCTCCGGTACCGGTACCAATCCCGCCCGTGGGCGTGCCCTCTCCATGCACAGGGTGACGGATTCTGCCCCGGCTGTGTCTTGGCCGCGCCGGGCGCGGCCGCCATGAGCGCGCGCGACGTCCGCGGTCCACCTGCTGTTGCGGCGCTGGTCGATCACCTGACCTCCGTGCTCCACCCTGCACGATCGTACGCGCAACCGGCCAACTTGGCGCCCGACGTCAGCGTTCAGTGACACCTTCGTGGGCGAGCAGGCTGCGCTTGGTCGCCAGACCATAGTAATAACCGCCCAGGCTGCCGTCGCTGCGGACCACGCGGTGGCATGGGATGAACAGGCACACCGCGTTGCGGGCGCACGCAGAGGCGGCGGCTCGAGCTGCCCGGGGGGCACCGGCGCGCGCGGCGAGGTCGGCGTAGCTCACCGTCGTGCCCGCTGGGATGGCTCGCATCTCCTTCCACACGGCGGTGTGGAAGGGCCCTCCTGGCTGCTGGACGTCGACGCGGTCGAGGGCGCGCACGTCACCGGCGAAATAGTCGCGCAGAGCCGCGGCGGCGGCCGTCTCGCCGCGTTGCACCGGGCTGTTCCGCAAGGACTGGGGCAGACGGTCACGGAGGTCGTCGAGGTCCTCGCCGAATGCGGCCACGTGGAGGCACCGCGATGTGCCGAGAAGCGACATCGGCCCGAGGGGCGTGGCGACGGTGGTGGCAATCAGGGTCATGGCTGTGTCTCCGTTGTTCTTGGCGGCGTCGGCGGTTGTGCCCAGAGGTGGAGGGTGGCGTAGGCGCGCCAGGGTCGCCATCGATCAGCGCGTGTCGAGAGGTCGCCGGCAGTGCCGCCGGCGCTGGCGAAACCGCGACGCAGGGCGAGGTCGCCGGCAGGGAAGGCGTCAGGGTCGCGCAGTCCGCGCATGGCGATGTACGCGGCCGTCCACGCGCCGATGCCGCGGATGGAGAGGAGCGCCGCGCGGACCTCAGCGCCGTCCGCGCCCCCTTCGAGATCGAGGTCGCCCGCAGCCAGAGCGCCGGCGAGCAGTCGCAGCGTCGCAGCCCGCTCGGTGGTGAGGCCGACCGCGGCGAGGTCGGCGGCGGCGAGGGCGCTCGCCGACGGGAAGAGACGATCGACACCGCGACGCGGACGTGCCAGTCGTGTCCCGAAGTCCTCGGTCAGCCGGGCGGCGAGTGCTGTGGCGCGGCGGACCGACACCTGTTGACCCAGCACCGCGCGGATGGCGATCTCCTCGGCGTCAGCACCACCCGGCACGCGGAGGCCGGGACGCACAGCGACCAGTGGGGCGAGCAGGGGATCGGCGCCGAGGACGGCCGCGATCGCCTCCGGGTCGGCGTCGACATCGAAGAGCCGCCGGCACCGGTCGACAGCGGTGCCGAGGTCGCGGACGTCGTCGAGCCAGAGGCGGACGAGCAATTGCGTGGGCTGCGGCTCGAGCTCGACGATGGCAGCGCCGTGGGACAGCGACAGCGACCGGGTCAGCGTCGTCGCGGTGCAGCGCTCCACTCCGCCGACGGCGCGCATCCCGTGGAACGCGAGCAGGGATGCGCCGTCGAACGGGGGCCGCACCCCGAGGCGCAGGACGATGGCACCCTCGCCGTCGTGGACGGCGGAGCGGCGGCGGCGCAGTTCGGTGGGCGGTCGCCCGGTGCCGGATCGCACCTCGCTGTTGAACTGGCGGATCGATGAGTAGCCAGCGCTGAAGGCGATGTCGGTGATGGGGATGGCGGTCTGCTCGATGAGGGTGCGCGCGGTCTGCAGGCGGCGCATGCGCGCCAGCGTGAGCGGACCCGCCCCGACCGCTTCGCAGAGAACGCGGTGGAGGTGGCGCTCGCTCACCTCGAGGCGGCGGGCGACCACCGCGACCCCGCCGGTGCCGTCGGCGGCGCCCGACGCGATCAGCCGCAGCGCGCGGTCCGCGACGCGGTCACCGGCGGCCGCCCGGATTGAGGCCGGGGCGAGGTGGGGGCGGCAGCGCAGACAGGCTCGAAAGCCCGCCGCCTCAGCGGCCGCAGCGGTCGCGTAGAAGCGCACGTTGGCCCGCTTGGGCGTCTGCGCGGGACACACCGGGCGGCAGTAGATCCCCGTGCTGGTCACGGCCGTGAAGAACATGCCGTCGAAGCGGGCGTCGCGGCTGAGGATGGCGCGGTAGCAGGCCTCGAAGTCCTCGTGCACGCGTGCAGCGTGGGGGTTGGCGATAGGTATCTGCTGGCGGTTTTCGGACCTACCGTGTCTCCGGAGTCAGCACCGTCAGACGATGACCACGACCTTGCCGGTGGTACGCCGCTCCTCGATGAGTCGCAGCGCCGCGGCGGCCTCCGCCAGTGGGAAGGTCGCGCCGACGATGGGACGAGCGCCGCCGCTTTCGATCATCGGCTGCAGCGCCGCCGCGGTGGTCGCGAACAGCGACGAGTCGCCGCGCAGCCACGCGCCCCAGGCTGCACCAACCACCGAGATGTTTCGCAGCAGCAGGCGATTCGCCGCCACAGTGGGGATGCGGCCCTCGGTGAAGCCGACGACCACCAGCCGTCCCCCGGGGGCCAGGCAGCGCAGGCTCTCGTCGAATCGATCACCGCCGACCGGGTCGACGATGACGTCGGCTCCCTGCCCGTTGTTGAGCGAACGGAGAAGCGATGGCCAGTCGGCGCCGCTGTCCACCACCGTCTGCGCGCCCGCGGTACGGGCCACCGCCGCCTTCGGCGCGCTGCTGGTCACGGCCACCACCTCTGCCCCGAGGTAACGCGCCACCTGGATGGCGGCGGTCCCCACGCCACCGGCGGCGCCATGGATGACCACGGTCTCACCCGGCCGCAATGCGGCGCGCCGGGTCAGCGCGAAATGCGCGGTGTGGTAGTTGAGCAGGAACCCGGCGCCCTGCTCGAAGCTGAACTGCTGGGGAAGCGCGCAGGTGAGAGCGGCCGGTGCCGCCGCGACCTCCGCAAACCCGCCCAGGGTGGTCACTGCCATGACCCGGTCGCCGGGCGCGAAGCCGCAGTCCGCCGGGGCGTCGCGCACGGTCCCTGCGACCTCGACCTCGACCCCGGGCACGAAGGGCAGCTCGGGCCTGGCCTGGTAGAGCCCCCGGCTCATGAGGACGTCCGGGTAGCTGACGCCCGCAGCGGCGACGTCGATAATCAGCCGCCCGCGGGCCGGCGGGGCTGGGATCTCGGTGAGCTGGAGACCCTCGGGTCCGTCGAGGGATGTGATCCGCTGCACGCGCATGGCGCAGGCATGATCGCAGGCGATGGCGCGCCCAGCCGGTGTCAGCCCGGAACGTACTTGACCACGGTGCCACCGGGACTGGTCACCACGAGCGACGTCCCCGCCGTGCACGTGTAGAAGTCGCTTGCCGAGCCCGGCTGCTGGCTCTGCACCTCGACACCGTTCTTGTACAGGCTGACGAACAGGGTGTTGGGCTGGGCGAGCGTGACGGTGATCTTTCCATTCGCGCTGCTGATCCTGCCGTTGCCGAAGCCGGTCTGGGTCACCTTGTAGACGTTTCCGTCCGAGGCCGTCCCGGTGAGGGCGGCCGTGCTGCTGTCGTCGGTGCTGATGGTGCCGGACGGTCCGATCACCAGGACCTCGCCGGCACCGCCCGCAAAGGCAACCGGGCTGTTGCTGATCGTGACGCTGGTGCTGACCGCCGTGCTCTTCCAGCGGCCGGGGAGGCACGTGTCGAGGGCCGGCGGCGACGGCGACGGCGACGGCGACCCGTTCGTGGGCACCGTGGTGACCGCTGGGCCTGCGGGTGAGCCGCACGAACAGAGGATCGCGGCGCCGGCGATCGCCATGGTGCTGGAGAGGACGAGTGTCCGCACGCCCATCCTCCCGATTCCTGGCCGGTCCGTCGCGCCGGCCCACCCAGGGGACGCCGGCGGCGCCGACTGTAGCATCGTCGGGTCGCACCGCCGGATGGGCACAATCACCTCCGGTCAAGCGGTGGCCGGTAAGAGGGAAAGGACATGGTGACCAGGAAGACGACGCCGATCGATGACGGCGCCGAGGCGCCGCCGAGGGGTGCGTCCTTCGAAGACAAGATGGCCTACTACCGCTCCCAGCACACCACAGTCGGTGTGCGTGCCACCCATCTCGTGGGCATCCCCGCAGTGGCCGCCGCTCTCCCTCTCATCGCCGCGAGGCCCCGCGTCGGCCTGCCCCTTTTTCTCGCCGGCTGGTCTCTGCAGGTGCTCGGGCACAAGGTGTTCGAGGGCAACAGCCCCGCCCTGACCAAGGGAATCTTCACCTACCAGTTCTGCGGGCTCGCGTTCTGGTGTGAGGAGATGGCGGACCTTATCGCCGGCCGCTCTCCGTTGACGGGCACACGCCAGGAAGGAAGCGACGACGACGACGGCCCGGGCATCCCGGTCGGGGATTTCACCCGAGGCCGTTGAGGCAAGCCCGCAGCTCAGTCAGTGAAGGGCGATCAGTGCCACGGCCACGGCGGCGAGGGCCAGCCCCGCCGTCTGCTGGCGAGCCAGACGCTCCCCAAGCACACCTCGGGCCAGCAGCAGCGTGCTCGCGGGATAGAGAGAGCTGATCACGGCGACCGGCGCGAACAGGCCGTGGTGGGTGGCGATGACGTAGGCAAGGTTGGCGGCAAAGTCCGTGATCCCGGCGACGGCGGCCAGGCCCAGGATCCGACCACCCGGAAGGAGCACTGACCCTCTCTGTCTCAGGGCAGCAACGAACGAGATGCCGAGCAGAAGTGCGACCGACGCGGCACGCTGGGCGACCAGCGGCCAGGCTCCCCCGTCGGGCCCGGTCTGGGCCAGGAGCACAAAGAAACCGCCGAAGCTGAGGCCCGCGCACAATGCGGACGCCAGGGCACCCCGGCTCAGCGCGGCAGCGGCCGGGCGAGAGGGCTCGCGGCCGATCAGCAGCATCGCCGGGAGGGCGAGGACGACGCCGATGAGGGCTATCGTCCCGGGTCGCTCGCCGGCGAGCACACCCGCCGCCAGGGGCACGAGCGCGCTGAGGACGGCGGTCAGCGGCGCCACCACCGACATCGGCCCGATCGCCAGTCCGCGGTAGAGCAGGACCACTCCGAGCAATCCGACGACGCCGCCCGCCACCCCCCACAGCATGTCGCGGCCGCTGTACGTCGACCCCGGGAGGAGTTCGACGACGAGCACGGCAAGCAGCAGGCTCACCGCGTTGCTGACCAGCACCACCGCCGTGGCGGCGGCGCGGCGTGAGCCCAGCCCTCCGCTGAAGTCGCTGACGCCGTAGCAGATCGCCGACACGAGGGCGAGCAGAGCGGCCATGACGGGCGACTCTGCACGGTTGCGGCGGTGATCACGGGCAGCATCGCCGGCGGGAAGGGCGCACCAAGCGTCACTTCCTCCACCCCATGCCCATCCGCCTCGTCCACGACCGCTGGATCAACAAGGACAGGGAGCTTCAGGCGGCGACGCTCAGTGACCTCACGGTCGCGCCCGCTCAGCTGCGCAGAGCACCCACGACCACGCCGCTGAGGCCCGCGACCAGGGCCACCGTGGTGAGGTACATCGCCGCCCGGCCGAGCCCGGCGAGGAAGCGGGCGCGCTGCCCACGGGCCCAGAGGAGGGTGCCGGGCAGCGCGGTCAGGGCCAAGGCGGCGAGACCCGAGCCGATGGCCGGGCGCACCCACCAGTCCGGCGACCTCGTCACCCAGGTCAGGCCGAGTCCCCATCCGCTCTCGCCAGCCGCCACGAGGGCGGCGCAGAAGAGCGCGACCAGCTGAGGGGCGTGGCGGAGCAGCCCAAGCCTGGTCCGCGGGGGAGGCGCGATCGGCCAGATGGGGTCGAGGACGTGCCACTGGTCGGCGTGCGCCGCGATGATGGGCTCGAACGCGGCCAGCACCGTGCGCGCCACCTTGCGCACCTCGGCGTCCCGCGGGGCGTCGACGTCGTAGCGGATCTCGGGGAGGGCCTGCAGACAGAGCCGTCCGCCCTGGCGCACCGACCATGCCGGTACCAGCGCCGCGTTGCAACGCATGGCGATGTCGACCACGCCCAGCGGAATCGGTGTCGGCAGTCCGAAGAACTCGATGGGCACGCCGGTCCCGGTGAGGTCGCGATCGATGGCGATGGCCACGGTTCCGTTGGCGCGCAGCTCGCCGAACACCTGGCGCAGCGCACCCACCCCGATGCGACGCGCCGCATCGGCGTCGGCCTCACGAATGGCGGCGACGTCGATGGGGATGACGGTGACCCCGAGCGCGGCGCGGCCACGGCGCAGGTGCTCGAAGAGCCGAGGCGGCCGCAGGGCTTCCGCGAGCACCGCGACGCGACCGGCGTCAGCGTTGAACGCCACAAGGCCCGCGTCCCAGGGCCCGATGTGGGTGCAGACCATCACCACCCCGCGGCCTCGGTCGAGGGCACCACTGAGGTGGTCCATGCCCTCGATGTCGAGACGTCGGGCGCAGCCGCTGGGCCGTGACATGCGCAGCACGTCGACCCACGAGCGTCCCATGTTGCGTGCATTGGCGCGGACGAGCCCGCGCAATCTGCGTGGCGACACGTCGCCCACCACGTGGGTGAGGTTGCCACGAAGACCCGAGAAGCGACCGGGGGTGAGCACGAGGAGAACGTGCACGGAGGCGATCGCCACGGCGTACGCGACGGCGAGAGGCAACAGGTTGGCGAGTGCCTCGGCGACACGATACGCCCAATACTTCATGCGCTCGACGGCACTCCTCGACACGGCTCTGGGCAGATCGCATCGTCGGCGTGGCGATGTGCCCGGAGAAGCTGAACGGCCGCGACGATTGTGCATCGTCGCACCACATGCGCGACGTCTCTGTCCGTTGCCAGACCAATCGACCGGCCCCACATCCAAGATTACCAGCGGCGACGCTGGAGCGAATGTGACACGGCCGTTGAGCCTCAATTGACGGTGACCTGTTACTCTCGTGACAGACGCGGCGTGTTCTTTTTGCGCCGCTGCCCTTCTTGCGGTTCCTCTCCCCGCGTTCACGCGGGTTCCCCAAGCCAGGCACTGTGACCAGAGCTTCGAGGGGAGGCGCACAGCCGTAACGGCTTCGGAGACCCATGACATCGTTCGCTGACCTGGGCGTACGCCCACGCACACTTCAGGCGCTGGAACGCGCCTCGATCACCGCCCCTCTTCCCATCCAGGAGGAGGCCATCCCCGTCCTGTTGAGCGGCCGTGACGCGGTCGCGGAAGCGCCGACCGGTTCTGGGAAGACGCTGGCATTCCTCATCCCCATGGTGGAAAGGCTTGCCGGGCATCGCCAGGATGGCTTCGCACGTGCGCTGATCGTGGCGCCGTCGCGAGAGCTGGCCAACCAGATCGGCACGGTGCTGCGCACCGTCGACCGCGGGCTGCGGATCGCCATGATCTACGGAGGCGTCGGCTACGGAGGCCAGCTCAGCGCGTTGCGCAGCCATCCCGACGTGGTCATCGGCTGCCCCGGACGCATCCTCGACCTCGCCTCGCAGGGGAAGGTCAACCTCTCACGCATCGAATACCTCGTCCTCGACGAGGCCGACGAGATGCTCGACCAGGGGTTTGCTCCCGACGTCGAGCGCATCATCGCGCTCACCCCGGGAGCCGGACCGCAACGCCGTCAGACCGTGCTCACCTCGGCGACGATGCCGTCGTGGGTGCAGCGCATGGTCGACCGCCACCTCGTCGAGCCCGAGGTGATCCGCGTGGTCACTCAGGGCGAGCCGACCCTGGAACACGCCATCCTGCACGTGGAGCGCGCCACCAAGGTCGACACACTCTCGCGCTTGCTGCGCCGCCACCAGGGGTCGGCACTCGTCTTCCACCGCACCAAGCACGGTGCCAAGGGACTGGCACGCGACCTCACCGCCCGCGGCCACCGCAGCGTTGAACTGCAGGGCAACCTGTCGCAGAGCGCGCGCGACCGGGCCGTCGCGGCATTCCGCAGTGGCCACGCCGACGTGCTGGTCGCGACCAACGTGGCCGCGCGTGGCCTCGACATCACCGGGGTCGCCGTCGTCGTCAACTATGAGCTGCCGGAAACGCCACAGTGGCTGACACATCGCGTCGGCCGCACAGCGCGCAACGGCGCCGCGGGGCGAGCCTTCACATTCCTCACACGCGAGGACGCGGAGAAGTGGCGCAAGCTGCGTCGCCTCGGCGCACCGGACCTTCGCGGCGCCGACACGGACCACCTGCTCAGCACCGGCGACATCCGCTTCATCGCCGCGCCGCCGATGCTGGCGCCGGGCAACGGTTCGGGGCCGCGCCCACGCGGCGCGGGCACGAACACGTTCCGTCGCCGCCGTCCGCGTCCCGCTTCGGTGCGCTGAGCACCGCACCAAGCAAGCGGCGTCGCAGGGAGGATGGCAACCCTGCGCAACAGGCTCAGGACGCGGCTGCCGCCTGGTCGCGCTTGCGAATCTTGTTGCGATGGTCCGCGTTGAGAACTCGCTTGCGCAGCCTGATCCCCTTGGGGGTCACCTCGACCAGCTCGTCGTCCTCGATGAAGTCAAGGCTTTCCTCAAGCGACATCGAGCGCGCCGGCACGAGCCGCACGGTGGCGTCCTCGGTGGAGGATCGGATGTTGGTCTTCTGCTTCTGCTTGGTGACGTTGAGGTGGAGGTCGCCGGGGCGGCGATTGAGGCCCACGATCATGCCCTCGTACACGTTCGTGCCGGGCCCGATGAACGGCTGCCCGCGCTCCTGGAGGCCGAGCAGCCCGTAGGCGACCGCCGTTCCCGGTTGGCTCGCCGTGAGCACGCCATTGCGGCTCGTGGGCGGCAGGGTGCGCCAGCGCTCCCAGCCGAGCAAGCGCGTCGACATCACACCAGTGCCGCGTGTGAGCGTCAGGATCTGGCTGCGCAGGCCGATCAGGGCGCGGGTCGGCGCCCTGTGGTTGAGGCGCGCCCTGCCGGCGGCGTCGGTGCGCATCGACTGCATCTGCGCGCCGCGCGACCCCAGCGTCTCCGCGATCGCGCCCACCGCCTCCGCATCGCAATCGATGATGCATTCCTCGACCGGCTCGTGGCGGTGACCGTCGATCTCTCGCGTGATCACGGCGGGGCGCGACACCTCGAACTCGTACCCCTCGCGACGCATGGTCTCGATGAGGATGGCGAGGTGCAGCTCGCCGCGGCCGCTCACCTCGAAGATGTCGGCGGTGGGGCCGTCGGCGACACGCAGCGCGACGTTGGTCAGCAACTCGCGCTGGAGCCGCGCGCGCAGCTGGCGGGACGTGCTGCTCAGGGTTGACTCGCGCCCGGCCAGCGGCGATTGGTTGACCGAGAACTGCATGCGCAGGGTGGGCTCACCGACCTCGGGGCGGGGCAGCGGCACCGGGTCGTCGGCGTCGGCGACGGTGTCGCCGATGGCGACATCGGCCAGGCCCGTGATGTAGACGATCTCCCCGGCGGCGACCTCGTCGACGGTGATGCGCTGCAAGGCCTCCACGGTCATCACGGTGCCGATTCGCTGGCGGGGGCCGATCCCGTCCGCCGTGCAGCAGACGACAGCCTGTCCCGGCCGGAGGATGCCCTTGTTGATGCGGCCAAGGGCGAGGCGGCCGCTGTAGTTGTCGTGGTCGAGGTTGCTGACCAGCATCTGGAACGGCGCATCCGGGTCCGCCGGCGGTGGCGGAACGTGGCTCAGCACGGTGTCGAGCAGTGGCTCGAGGGTGGTGCCCTCGCGGTTCAGGTCCATGGTGGCCGTGCCCTCGCGCCCGTTCGTGTAGACGACGGGCGCGTCCAGTTGCGACGAGTCCGTGGCCAGTTCGAGGAGAAGGTCGTGGGTCGCCTCGACGGTTTCGGCGGGACGGGCGTTGAGCCTGTCGATCTTGTTGACGACGATGATCGGGCGCAGGCCGAGCGCCAGTGCCTGGCGGAGCACCACGCGCGTCTGCGGCATCGGACCCTCAACGGCGTCGACAAGCAACAGGCAGCCGTCGGCCATGCCGAGGACACGCTCGACCTCGCCTCCGAAGTCGGCGTGGCCCGGTGTGTCGATGATGTTGAGCTTGACCCCGCGATAGCGGATCGAGGTGGTCTTGGCGAGGATCGTGATCCCCTTCTCGCGTTCGAGGTCGTTGGAGTCCATGATCAGCTCACCCACCTGTTCGTGGGCAGCGAACACGCGTGACTGCTTCAGCAGTGCGTCGACCAGGGTGGTCTTGCCGTGGTCGACGTGCGCCACGATGGCCACGTTGCGCAGGTCGGCGCGACGCGGCATCACCTCGGCGTGGTCTGGCATGGCCTGTATGGTCGCCGACGCGGCGATCCCAGCGACTTGGGCCCTCGTCGTGCCGAGGTGGAAACGGACTCCCGCGACCGGCTCCCAAGCGGCGCGCTCCGTGTCATCTCGACCCGGTCGGCTAGCATCGACAGCAGATGAGTGAGATCACCGCGGAGGTCACCGACCTTCTGCAGCGACTGATCCGCAACGGTTGCATCAACGACGGAACACCCGACTCCGGCCAGGAGATTCGCAGCGCGGAGTTGCTCGCCGAGCACCTGCGCGGTTGCGGCGTCGAGATGGAGACGTTCGAGTCGCACCCGGGGCGGGCGTCCCTGCTGGCCAGGCTGGAGGGCACTGACCCGACCGCGCCGACGCTGATGCTGATGGGTCACACCGACGTCGTGCCCGTCGATTTCCAGGGCTGGCAACGCGATCCGCTCGGCGGCGACCTCGTCGATGGCGTGGTGTGGGGCCGCGGCGCCATCGACATGCTCAACCTGACGGCGTCGATGGCCGTGAGCATGCGCCGCCTCGCAGTGGCGGCACGACGTCCGCGCGGAACCCTGCTCTTCCTTGCTGTGGCCGACGAGGAAGCCGGCGGACGCCTCGGCGCGGGCTGGCTCGCCGAGCACGAGGCCGACGCGATCCGTTGCGACTACGTGATCACCGAGAACGGTGGTGTCCTGCAACACACGGCGGCCGGCGAGCGCATCGGGGTCACCGTCGGTGAGAAGGGCATCTGCTGGTGCAGGCTGACCGTCCACGGCACCCCCGGCCACGGCTCACGCCCGCTCCACGCCGACAACGCGCTCGTCAAGGCCGCGGAGGTGGTCGCGCGGCTCTCGGGGTATCGCACCGCCGCGCACATCACCGACGCATGGCGCCGCTGGGTTGCCGGGATGGGATTCGACCCACCGGTCGCCGAGGCGCTCGTCGACCCGGCACGGATCTGGGAGGGGTTGGACGCGCTGCCCCACGCGCTCGCCGGCATGGCCCACGCCCTCACCCACCTGACGGCGAGCCCCAACGTCATCCACGGCGGGGACAAGACCAACGTCATACCCGGTCGCGTCGACCTCGAGGTGGACATTCGTAAGGTGCCCGGCCAGTCCGACGAGGACGTGCTGGAATTCCTCGACACTGCGCTCGGCCCCCTGCGCAACGACGTGACCGTCGAGGTCCTGCAGCGCGACGAGCCCTCCGAGTCTCCCGTGGACACGCCCCTGTGGGACGCGATCGACCGCGCCGCAACCCGGGCGTACCCGGAGGCGAGGTGCATCCCGATGCTCACTCCCGGCGGCACCGACGCGCGCTTCTTCCGAGCCCTCGGCGTGCCCGCGTACGGGATGGCCCTGTACAGCCGCGAGATGTCGCTGACCCAGTACAGCGCCATGTTCCACTCCAACGATGAGCGTGTCGACCAGGAGTCCCTGCGCCTCACCGTCGAGTTGTACGGCGCCGTGGCGCACGACCTCCTCGACTGATCCTCAACCCTGCGCCGGCCCGGCTCAGACGGCGATCTGATCCTCGTCGCAGCTTTCCACACTCATCACCGTGACCCGCTTGCTCATGGTCAGCACACCGGAGTGCGGGGCAACGTACGTGCCGGACACCGGCGCGATGTCGTTGTAGTCGCGGCCGACGGCGATGGTCAGGTAGGTCATCCCCACCGTGCGCCCGTGCGTGGGGTCGAGCGCGAGGACACGGGCGTGACCGCGGCCGTTGGGCACCAGCACCTCTACCCACGCATGCGACCCGCCCACCCCGAGCAGCTGGCCCGACACGTATCGCGATGGCAGCCCGAGGCCGCGGGTCACGGCGAGCAGCACATGGGCGTAGTCCTGGCACACACCGGTGCGTTCGGCGAACGCCTCGGCGGCGGTGGTGCGGACGCTGGTAACGTCGTGGGCGTAACTCATCACCTCGAAGACGCGCTGACACGCGGCGGCGGCGAGCTCCTCGCCAGCAAGGCCCGTGCCGCGTATCTCGGCGATCAGGTCGCCCAGGTCCTCGTCGGGGGCGGTCAGCGCGGTGGCATCGAGGAGGCGGCGGTCGCGCAGCAACGAGCCGGCGGCGAGGTGAGGCGGCCCAGCCCTGCGTTCCACCACGCTCCAGGAGACAAACGTCACCTGCTCGGCAACGTACGGCACCTCGATGTCGACGACGTGGTTGCCGAAATCGTCAGAGCCGGCCCGCACGATCCGGGGTGTGGCATCGACGATCTGCACGCTGCGCGACACGCGTCGCTGGTCACCGTGGCGCTCGCGTGGTTGGACCACCAACCGCTGCCGCAGCAGGCGGACCGGCCCGTCGTATCGATACGAGATGCGCTGATGGATGATGTACGCACTGCGCCGGACCTGCGTCCAGTCGAGCAGCGAGGTGTCAACCCCGGCCGCGTCGAACGACGGGTCGAGGGCACCTGGATCGTCGCTGAACGGCAGCCTCACAATGACCCGAAGTCGCCGACCACAGGCGGGCTGGAGCTGGACCATGGCGACGCCGCCACCGGTTCAGCGACCACGCGCATGGCGGTCAGCGGAGCGCGCCCGTAGCTGGTCAGCATGGCCACGTCGAGCGCATCGCGGCCGCGCCCGATGACCACACGGCCCGTGCGGCGCGCATTGTTGCGTGGGTCGAAGGTGTACCAGCGGCCGCCGACGTACGCCTCCAGCCATGCGGCGAAGTCCATCGGCTCGGGCGAGATGGGAACGTCAATATCGGGAAGATACCCGAAGCAGTAACGCGCGGGGACGTTGAGCGCACGAAGCAGGGCGATTGCCAGGTGGGTGAAGTCGCGGCACACGCCACGGCGTTGGAGGTACACGTCGCTTGCGCCGGTGCCGGTGTTGCTGCTGCCGATGGTGAAGGTGACGTTGCTGTTGACCCATTCGACCACCGCCTGGATGCGCGCCCAGCCCTCGGGAACGCTCCCGAACAGGCCCCACGCGGTATTGGCGAGGCGGTCCGAATCGCAGTAACGACTGGCCAGCGTGTAATGCAGCACCTCATCGGGCAGGCCCGCGACGGGCGACGGCGCGGCGCCGGCGTCGGCATCGTCCACGGCGGCTGCGACATCCACCTCGGCTTCGTAGCGGATGTGGCTGCGACCGGGATCCAGCGTCAATCTCCGGCAGACGTTGCCGTAGAGGTCGGTGTATCCGTGCACCTGCACAAACGGGTCCGTGTCCAGGCGATCGCCGCTGACGGTGAGCACGCTGTCGAGCCGGGGCTCCACCTGGAGAACCAATGAAACCGGCCAGCTCAGGTCGTGGACGAACTCGCAGCCGACGCGGACACGGCGGCTGGAAACCTCCGACACGCTGTCAGTCTACCGCCAGAGAGTAGTCTGCACGGGCAATGGCGAAATCGCAGGGGTCGTCGTTGTTGCCGCAGGGCGCCGATGAGTGCGTGCGCCGCGATGGCAGCGCCCGCGGGCCCTACGTCGACCTGCTCGCCGCGGTCACGCGAATGCAGCGCCAGCTGCCCGCCATCAGCCGCGGCGCCCAGGAGGCCTTCGCCGCCCGCAACGTGACCTTCGGCGTTCCCCAGGACGGGGTTGCGCCGATCTTTCCGTTCGACCCCATCCCTCGAGTCATCGGCGCCAACGAATGGCGCACGCTCCATCGCGGCCTCTCGCAGAGGGCGATGGCGCTGGACTCGTTCGTGTCGGACTGCTACGGGGCGCAGCGCGCGCTTCGCGATGGCGTCGTGCCGGCGCGGCTCGTCTACAGCAGCACGGGTTACCTGCGCGACATCGTCGGGGTGCGCCCGCCCCGGGCGACGTGGTGCCACGTGTCCGGCATCGACGTGGTGCGCGTGCAGGGGACCTTCTGTGTCCTCGAGGACAACGTTCGCGTGCCCAGCGGCGTCGCCTACGCGCTCGAGGCGCGCCGGGCCATGGAGAAGGTGGCCCCGGGCTGGTTCGCCAGCAACGCCGTGCGGCGCATCGACGAGTACACCACGAGACTGCGGCGCATCCTCCAGAGGATCGCGCCGCGACCTTGGGAGGCGGCGATCGCCCTTCTCACGCCGGGCTCCTACAACGCGGCCTACTACGAGCACAAGCTCCTCGCCGAGGAGATAGGCGCCACCCTGGTCGAGGGCAACGACCTCATCGTGTCGGAGGACGAGGTGTACCGCCGCGACGCCGAGGGCGGCATCCATCGCGTGGACGTCATCTATTCGCGCGTCAACAGTGACTGGCTCGACCCACTGGTGTTTCGCAGCGAGTCGATGCTCGGCGCGCCGGGAATTATCGAGGCGTGGCGCCGCGGCAACGTCGCCATCGCCAACGCCCCAGGCACCGGCGTGGCCGACGACAAGGCCATCTACCCGTACGTGCCGGCCATGATCCGTTACTACCTCGGGGAGGAGCCGCTGATCCGCAACGTGCCCACCTTCGACCTGTCCGACCCCGTACAGCACGACCATGTGATCACGCACCTGAACAGGATGGTGCTGAAGCCGGTCGACGCCAGCGGGGGATACGACATCCACTTCGGGCGGTTGTCAAGTTCCGCGGAGCGCGCCGAGCTGATCGCACGGATCGACTCCGCGCCCCGACAGTGGCTGGCGCAGGAGGAGGTGGAGCTGAGCAAGGCCGTCTGCCTGCGCTCCGACGGTGGGCTGGAGCCGCGAGCGGTCGACCTCCGCCCCTTCGTGCTGCTCGATGAACGACCATGGATCTCGCCCGGCGGGCTCACCAGGGTGGCGGCCAACCCCAAGACGCTGGTCGTCAACTCCTCACAGGGTGGAGGCAGCAAGGACACATGGGTACTGAGTCGCTGACCTACGCGGTGTGGCATCACACCGCGCTCCGCTACACCGATTCGGTGGCGCTGTCGTTCAACGAGGTGCGCATGCGCCCTCGCGACCGCGGTTCGCAGCGCACCCTCGCATTCTCGTTGCTGACCAATCCCGCGGCCGTGCCGCGCAGCCGCATCGACTATTTCGGCAACTACGTGCACCGTGTCGACGTGACAACTCCCCACGACGTACTCGAGTTCGTGGTCGAGGCGGTGGTCGAGAACAGTGAGCCGCGACGTCGACGCCTGCCGCAGTGGTCGGATGAGGTGCTCGCTGCCGACCCGCGGCTCGAATACGTCCTGCCCAGCCCTCGCGTGCCTCTGGCCGAGGCGACGCGCACTCTCTGGCAGGAATGGAACGGCGACGACCGCAGCTTCGACGCGGTGCTGGCCACGTCCGAGCGCATCCCCAGGGAGCTGCGCTACGTGAGTGGCGCGACCACGGTGGAGTCGAGCATCGACGACCTCCTCGCCGGCGGCGCCGGCGTCTGCCAGGACTTCACGCACCTCTTCCTGGCCATGGTTCGCGGTGCCGGCTGGCCGGCACGGTACGTCAGCGGGTACCTCGGCCCGACCGGCGACCGCACTGTCATCGAAGGTCAGTCCCACGCCTGGGCCGAGGTGTGCGGTGCCGACGGACGCTGGGTGGGACTTGACCCGACCCACGGCGGTTTCACCGGCACTCACCACCTGCGCCTCGCCGCCGGGCGCGACTACCGCGACGTCGCCCCCCACCGCGGGCTGTTCTACGGGCGCGCGGACGGCGCCCGGCCCGACGTGCTGGTGCGGATCACGCGCATGTCCAACCAGCAGATGGAGACGGTGCAGCGCGGCGCCGCCGTCCACTGGCAGCAGCAACAGCAGCAGCAGCAGGAGTGACCGTCCGGCGCAGCGGCGACGAGCTCAGACAGCGACGCGGAGCGGCGCCGGCCGCGATTCCTGGGTGCGTCGCAGGTAGACGGCGATGGCAATGCTTGTGACCGCCGCCCACGCGCACCACAGGGACGTGAACCCTGTGAAGGTCAACCACCCCAGGCCCGTGACGGCCGCCACGTTGCCGAGACCGAACAGCACGAGGAGCTTGCTGCTGGCCACGAGCATGGATCCGCAGGTGGCGAGGAGGTACAGCGCCACCAGCAGATTGCCGTAGCTGACCTGCGCGGTGTAGGCGATGTGGCTGCCGTCGATCGTCGCCGCCACCGGTGACCCGACGACGGCAAAGAGGAGCGCTGACGTGGTGATCGCCCCGACGAGCAGGAAGGTGGCCATGATGCGCCGCCGTTGGAGCACAGGTTCGATGCCCAGGGTGGCCAGCGGCACCAGGAAGGGCAACGCGAAGGCGACCGTCAGGAAGATGTAGATGGCTGCGTGGGTCACCGCCCACGGCAACTGTCCACGAAGTCCCCACCACACCAGAGCCTCATCCATCTCGTGGACGGCGAGAAGCAGCGGCAGCGAGGCGAGCACCAGCTGCTGTGGCCGGCTCGCGTGGCGGAGGGCATCGATGCCGACGGCCCCGATGATCACACCGGTGGTGAGGTCGGCCTCAGGAGAGAAGCACATCAGGCCGCGCCACGGAGCCGGCTGGTCGCCACTCCCAGAAGGAGCCGTGCTCCGTTCGCGATGACCGCTGCAGGCCCACGCGTGACCACGGCGGCGTTGACGCCACGATGCACACCGCCAGCGGTGAGGACGGCGACAGGTCGAGTATGAACTGCCGGCGCGCCCGGCTCGCCGAGGTGTTGTCGCGAGGTTCATCGCCCTCGTCACAGAACCGGAGCACTGCGCAGGGCGCGGCTACCATCGCCGCATGAGCCGCGGCCGGTGGTGGAGCCTCGCCTTCTGTGTCGGGTTCGTGGTCATCGTGGTCTCTCACGTGGCCGGACTGGCCAGCTCACCGCCTGGTCTCTACACGGATGAAGCGTCGATCGGCTACAACGCGTGGGCGATCGCCCACTACGGGACCGACCAGTTCGGCACCCCGTGGCCGCTGCTGTTCCGCGATTTCGGCGACTACAAGGGGCCGATCAGCACTTACCTGCTGGCGCCGCTGACGCTACTTGGCCCACTCACCCCGACGCTCACCCGGCTGCCATCCGCGTTCGCTGGCATCGCGCTGGCGGGGGCGGCCGCCGTGCTCGCATGGCGCATGACCCGGTCGCGCCCGGTGGCGCTGATCATCATGCTCGAAGCCGCATTCGAGCCCTGGTTCTTCCACACCGCGCGCATCAACCTCGAAGCCGACCTCTTCACCGTTCTCTGCTTCGTGGTCGTTCTCGCGGCCATCGCCGGCGGCGGTGTGCAGCGGACGCGGAACTGCATCGTGGCCGGCCTCGCGCTCGGGTTGGCGCCCTTCTCCGCTCAACCCGGCCGGTTCTTCGGGCTCATCTTCCTTGTGCTGATCGTTTTCACGCACCTGCCCCTGATGCGCGCCAGACAGTTGTGCCTGCTCGCCGGGCCTGTGGTGCTGGCGACCCTATTGCTCGTCCTCGGGACGGGTGGCAACGCGGTGGCCAGGTTGGGGGGCGTCTCGGTGACCCAGCACGGCGTGCTCAGAAGCATCGGCGCCCTCATCGGCAACTACTTCCAGTACTTCACACCGGGTTTCCTGTTCCTTCACGGCGACCCGAATCCCCGTCACAGTTCGGGTTTCGGCGGTCTGCTGTTCCTCACCGCCCTGCCCATCATCCTCGTGGGCCTGGTGACCTGCGTGCGTCGCTGGCGCGAACCCCTGTGCCGGCTCGCCGTGCTGGGCCTGTTCGTTGCCCCCATCGGTCCGGCCCTGACGACGGGCATCTCGGCACGCCGTGACGTCGTCTTCCTGCCGTTCCTGCTTGTCGTCTTCACCTACGGCTGGGCCGGTGTCCTCCCGGTTCTCCGCGGACACAACCTCCGCGTCGCCGCGGCCACAGCGTTGATCGTGGTGGCGGCCGGGCTGTACTTCGCCGACTACGTCGTCGCCTACCCGTCGCGAGCCGTCGACGCGTTTGACATCGGTGTCGTTCCGGCCCTGATCGCCGCCCACGACGCCGCGGGGCCGCACCAGGTCTTCGTGTCGTCGATGATCCCCGACCTCGATGAGGAGGCCCTGTTCGCGCTGCTGCCGCCGCCGGGCACAACCCCCGTCGAGAAGCAGTTGCGGCTCCTGGTCGTGAGCGGCTCCGCGCAGATTGCCGCGGCCCAGCCCGGCGACGTGGCAGTGCTCGCGGGCACGGAGGCGGCGCCACCCGGGTACACACTCATCGACACGGAAACCCTGAGTGGGCCCACTCAGCTGTTCGGCTCGACACACCGCGTGGCCCTCGTCGACGTGTACGTGCGTCGCTGATCCACGCGGGCGCGTGGCTACTTCTTGGCGGCCTGGTAGTAGGGGTTCGCCCCCTGCGCGTGGTCGGTGGTGTCGCGCACCTCGTGGATGTCCGCAAAGGCGTCGAGGATGGCGACGCGGACGCCCTGCCCGAGGGTGACCTCGGCCATCCCGCAGCCCTGGCAGCCTCCTCCCATGTGGATGAAGGCGATGCCGTCGCTGACGTCGAGAAGATCGATGTGGCCTCCGTGCGAGGCCACCGAAGGGTTGATCTCGTCGTCGAGGAAGCGCTGCACCGACTCGGCGAGCGGATCGAGCCAGATGGGGTTGGGGTTGATGACGTGCACAGCCCCCATCGGGAGGGTGGCGTCGAGAGTGATGCCATCGAGGTACGGCGCCGAGGCAAGTGGGATGTGAACGGAGATGCCGGGCAACGCGTCCACGATCATGTCTCCCTGCAGCTCCTCACCGGCGCCGACCAGCTGCATGTCGTAGACGAATGCGCCGTCCTGGCGACCGGTGATGGCGATGCGCAGGCCGGCACCCGGCTGCTTGCGGTTGGCGCGCACCTGGTCGAGGCGGGTCAGCGCTGCGGCGGTGGCGGCGATGCGGGGCTGCTTCACGATGCTCTCCAACGATCCCTGACGTGGGACGCGAGACCGAGTCTGACGCCTCCAGGCCCTTGGCCGCGCGCGGCCGCCCGCGGCCGTCGCCTAGGCTCGCCGCGTGGCCCAGCGGATCATGCTCGTCCTGCCGACGGCGACCTACCGGGCCACGGCGTTCCTGCGGGCGGCCGCCGCTCTCCAGGTCGAGTGTGTGCTGGCGTCCGACGAGGCCCCGACGCTGGCCGCGCTCATGGAGGGACGAGTGCTGACCATCGACCTCGGCGATCCCAACGAGGCCGCCGATCGCGCGGCGGCGTTCGCGGAGCGCCGGCCGATCGACGCCGTGGTCGGTGTCGACGAGGCATCGGTGATCAGCGCCGTGACCATCGCGTCCCGCCTGGGGGTGGCCCGCAACCCTGTCGACGCGGTTGCGGCCACACGTGACAAGCGGCGGTTGCGCCGCCTCCTCGATGCCGCCTCGGTTCGCCAGCCGCGGTGGGTGGAGGTGCATGGCGACGCGGCGGGCTCGGCCGCGCCGGGCGCGTCGACCGCTGTGGGTCTGCCCTGCGTCGTCAAGCCTGTCGACCTCGCCGCCAGCCGCGGCGTGATCCGCGCCGACACCGTCGCGGAGCTGTCCGCCGCCATCGGTCGCGTCGACGCGTTGCTGCGCCGCCCCGGTCTGTGCCCGCCCGACGAGGACCCGCCGCTCCTCGTCGAGGAGTTCGTCGCCGGCGCGGAGATCGCCGTCGAGGGACTGCTCACCCACGGCCGCCTGACCGTGCTGGCGATCTTCGACAAGCCGGACCCGCTGAACGGCCCCTTCTTCGCGGAGACGATCTACGTGACGCCGTCGAGGCACCGTGTTGCGGTGCTCGATGAGGCGATCGCGATCACACAGGCCGCAACCCAGGCGCTGTCACTCCGTGACGGCCCGATCCACGCGGAGCTGCGCATCACCGCCGATGGCTGTGTCTTCCTCGAGGTGGCGGCGCGATCGATCGGCGGCCGATGCTCGTCGGCCCTGCGCATCGTCGCCGGCGACCGGGAGATGTCACTCGAGGAGGCGATCCTCCGTCACGCGCTCGACCTGCCCCTCGACCAGCCGAGGCTCGCTGCCGGGGGCGCCGGCGTGCTCATGCTCCCGGTTCCAACCACCGGCATCCTCCGACACGTGTCCGGTGTTGACCAGGCAGCCGCGACGCCGGGCGTGGTCGCCGTGGAGCTGACCGTCCCGGTCGGCCAGGCGGTGGAGGCGCTGCCTGAGGGCGACCGCTACCTCGGCTTCGTCGTCGCCCGCGGGTCTGACGCTGAGGACGTTGAGGCTGCTCTACGGCGCGCCCGGCGCCCGATCGGCGTCGACATCGAACCGCTCAGGGAGCCGCCGCCGGCCTGACCGAGGTCGCCAGCACGAACCCACTGGTGGCGACGAGGTGGTCGAGGAACAGCGTTCCGGCGCCGGGCAACGGGCCCTCGTCCCGGGTGACGATGTGCCAGTCCCGGCGCATCGGCACACCCGGCGCCTCGACCTCGACGAGACGCCCGGTGGCCAGCTCCGCTGCCACGGCGTCACGGGAGATGAGCGTGATGCCCAGCCCGACGGCGACCGCCTCACGGACAGCCCCGTTTGACCCGAGGGTCAGCGTGCTTGGCGAGAGGCCCTGCTCCGCCAGGTATTGCTCGACTGTGGCCCGCGTGCCCGACCCGTTCTCGCGGAGCAGCCACGTGGAGCTGGCAAGGGCGCGCCGCCGGGGCGGCGGTGCTGCGTCGGGGGCGGCGACGATGACCAGCTCGTTCGGTCGCAGCGCACGGGTCTGCAGACCACGCTGGTCGGGCGGCCGGCCGCCCACGACGAGGTCGACCTCGTGCGCCTCGAGGCGCTCCCATACGTGCTCGCGGTTGGCCACCTCAACACTCACCCCGGTACCGGGATGGCTGGAGCGGAAGCTGGCAATCGCCGCCGGGAGGATGTGCTCGCCGGCCGTGGTGACGGCGGCGAGCCGCAGCCTCGCCCCGGGACCCGCGCCGACGGTGGCGACCGCGGCCTCGTCGAGCGTCCCCTGGATGCGCCGGGCGTACTCGGCGAGCACCATCCCGGACGGCGTGAGGCGCAGACCGCGCCCCTCCCGGGCGACCAGCTCAACGCCGAGCTCGCGCTGCAACGACGCGATGACCGCCGACACCGCCGGCTGGGTGACGAAGAGCCGCTCGGCCGCCACCTTGACCGAGCCGCTGCGCGACAGCTCGAGGAAGGTGGCCAATTGGCGTAGAGTCATAAGTCAAGACTAATGGATACACAAGATAAATTCAATTGACACTGAGCTGTTCGGCGTCCAGCATGGAGCAGGCGGTCACGCAACAGGCGCTCCGCCGAACAGGAGTGAGTCGATGACAGTTCTTGATGAGATCGGGCAGGCAGACGCCCCGCCAGAGGACCGCTGGGCGTCCGGGGTCATCCCCTACAAGAAGATGGGCTACTGGGAGCCCGATTACGAGCCCAAGCCCACCGACATCCTCTGCGCGTTCCGGATCACGCCGCAGCCGGGCGTCGACCCCGAGGAGGCAGCCGCGGCCGTCGCGGGGGAGTCGTCCACGGCCACCTGGACGGTGGTATGGACGGACCGGCTCACCGCACACGAGCACTACCAGGCCAAGGCGTATCGCTGCGACCCCGTGCCGGGCACTCCCGGGCAGTACATCGCCCTGATCGCGTACGACCTCGATCTCTTCGAGGAGGGCTCGATCGCCAACCTGACCTCGTCGATCATCGGCAACGTGTTCGGGTTCAAGGCCATCAAGGCATTGCGCCTCGAGGACATGCGCATCCCCGCGCACTACGTCAAGACGTTCCAGGGGCCGCCCCACGGCATCGTCATGGAGCGCGAATACCTCAACAAGTACGGGCGGCCGTTGCTTGGCGCCACCACCAAGCCCAAGCTGGGATTGTCGGCGCGCAACTACGGGCGTGTTGTCTACGAGGCGCTGCGCGGCGGGCTCGACTTCACCAAGGACGACGAGAACATCAACAGTCAGCCGTTCATGCGCTGGCGTGACCGGTACCTGGCGTCGATGGAAGCGGTGAACCGCGCCCAGGCCGTGACCGGCGAGATCAAGGGTCACTACCTCAACGTCACCGCGGGCGACATGGAGAGCATGTACGAGCGCGCCGACTTCGCCAAGCAGTTGGGCAGTGTGATCGTGATGATGGACCTGACCATCGGCTACACCGCGATGACGTCGATGTCGAAGTGGGCTCGCCGCAACGGCGTCCTGCTCCACCTTCATCGTGCCGGCCACGGCACCTACACCCGGCAGAAGACCCACGGCGTCAGCTTCCGCGTCATCGCCAAGTGGTGCCGGCTTCTCGGCGTCGACCACATCCATGCCGGCACGGTGGTGGGCAAGCTCGAGGGTGACCCGAACATGATCCGCGGCTACTACGACACGCTGCGGCAGCCGTTCACCGCCGCGAATCCCGCCAACGGCATCTACTTCGACCAGGACTGGGTGGCCATGCCCGGGGTGATGCCGGTTGCCTCGGGCGGCATCCACGCGGGGCAGATGCACCAGCTCATCGACTACCTCGGCGAGGACTGCGTGCTGCAGTTCGGTGGTGGCACCATCGGTCACCCCATGGGCATCGCCGCCGGCGCGACCGCGAACCGCGTGGCCCTCGAAGTCATGGTGCAGGCGCGCAACGAGGGCCGCGACTACGTGAAGGAGGGCCCGGAGATCCTCCGCGGCGCGGCGCGGTGGAGCCCGGAACTGCGTGCCGCCCTCGACGTCTGGGGCGAGATCAGCTTCAACTACGAATCGACCGACACCCCGGACGTGGAGTCGACGCCGACCCCGGCGTGAACAGGAGACCGAGCATGCGCATCACCCAGGGCACGTTTGCCTACCTTCCCGACCTCACCGACGAGCAGATCACCGCGCAAGTGCGCTACTGCTTGAACCACGACTGGCCGCTGTCGGTGGAATTCACTGACGATCCTCATCCGCGCAATTTCCTGTGGGAGATGTGGGAGCTGCCGATGTTCGACATGGCGGACCCGTCCGCCATCCTCTACGAGATCAACCGCTGCCGCGAGGCGCACCCGGACCACTACATCCGGCTCAACGCGTACGACCGCACGCTGGGCAGGCAGACGACCGCGCTGAGCTTCATCGTCAACCGGCCCAAGGAGGAACCCGGGTTCCGCCTCGATCGCCAGGAGGGCGCCGACCGCCAGGTGCGCTACGCGCTGCACTCGTACGCGACCGACCGGCCCGAGGGAGAGCGGTACCGCAGCTGATGTCCACTGACGGCCGGCGACGATTCGGCATGACGGGAAACCCCCAACCCGGCACTGACGCTGCCGTTGGCGGCGCCACGCCCCCGGGCGCGGTGGAGCCGAGGTGGGCCGATGACGCCGAGGTCGACATGGGCGCTCACCTGGCGGAGGCCCGCATCGCCGAGGTGCTTGACGCCCTGTCGCGCGACCTGGTCGCCCTCGAGCCTGTCAAGACGCGCATCCACGAGATCGCGTCCCTGCTGGTCATCGACCGCCTGCGACACGGGTTCGGGCTCGACTCCGAACGTCCCTCCCTGCACATGTGCTTCACCGGCAGTCCCGGCACCGGCAAGACCACGGTGGCCATGCGGATGGCGGAGATCCTCAACCGGCTCGGCTACCTTGCCAAGGGCCACCTGGTCACGGTGACACGCGATGACCTGGTCGGCCAGTACATCGGACACACCGCGCCCAAGACGCGCGAGGTGCTCAAGCGCGCGATGGGCGGCCTTCTCTTCATCGACGAGGCCTACTACTTGTACAAGCAGGAGAACGAGCGTGACTACGGTGCGGAGTCGATCGAGATCCTGCTCCAGGTGATGGAGAACCAGCGCAGCGACATCGTCGTCGTCCTCGCCGGGTACAAGGACCGGATGGACGTATTCTTCGAGAGCAACCCCGGCATGCAGTCGCGCATCGCGCACCACATCGACTTTCCGGACTACAGCCTCGACGAGCTGATGCTGATCGCCGAGCGCATGCTGGCACGTCAGCACTACAACCTCTCTGACGACGCCGTCGTCGCGTTTCGTCAGCTGTTGACGAAGAGAATGACCATGCCTCGCTTCGCCAATGCCCGCAGCGTGCGCAATGCGCTCGAGCGCTGCCGTCTGCGCCAGGCTGACCGGCTGGTCGCGGTGGGAGGAACGGTGGGCCGCGACGACCTGATGCGCATCGAGGCCGCGGATGTGCGCAGGAGCCGGCACCTGTCCGGGTTCTCCGGGGGGGCGGCATGATGCCCGAGAAGCTCATGGAGATGAGACGCGCAACGTGGAAGAACCAGGCGGCCGTTCCGCGCCCTGTGATCCTCACCATCGCTGGTGACAGCGCCGCGGGCAAGACCACCCTGACCAGGGGCCTGGTCGACGCTCTCGGCGCACAGAACGTCACCGCGGTTTGCGCGGACGACTACCACCGGTACGACCGGGAGGAGCGGCGTGCGCTCCCCTTCACCCCGCTGAACCCCGCCTGCAACTACATCGACATCATGGAGCAGCACCTGCAGCTGCTCGCCGCCGGGCAGCCCATCCTCAAGCCCAAGTACGACCACGCCACCGGCACCTTCGGCCGGCCGGTGTTCGTCGAGGCGCGGCGCTTCATCATCGTGGAGGGGCTGCTTCCCCTGCACACCAGGCTGGCCCAGGCATGCGCGGACGTCTCGGTGTTCATGGACCCGCCTGAGCCGATCCGCCGGGAGTGGAAGATCGCCCGCGACACCACCAGGCGCGGCTACACGAGCGACCAGGTGATCAGGGAGTTGGAGCGGCGCGAGCCGGAGTCGGCCGAGTTCATCCGTCCTCAACGCGCCAGTGCCGACATCGTGGTGCGATTCGGACCGCTGCTCGAACCCACGGATGGGGCCTGGCCTCACGCCCACGAGGACGCTGACAGCGGAACGCTCAGCGCCACGCTGCTGCTCCGGCCGACGGTGTCGCACCCCGACCTGTCGTCGGTGCTGACCGAGGAGAACCGGCGCGCCATTCACATGAAGCTGATCCGCGACGACGACGGCAAGCCGGTCGACGCCCTCCACGTGCACGGCCAGGCACCACCGCAGCTCACGCACCAAGTCGAGGAGGCCCTGTGGCGCGGCCTCGGCCTCGGCCATGACGCGGGCATGCCCTCCGGGCTCGGCGCCATCAACGGCCACCGTAACGAGCCGCTCGCGATCACGCAGTTGATCCTCGTCTACCACCTCCTCCAGCTGGCCGCCGAGCACTGACCCTCAACGTGAAGCCCCGACCGGCTGCTCTGACCTGACCCAGCCCGGTGTCATCTGGATGTCGACGACGACCGGCGCGTGGTCGGAGGGAGCCTTGCCCTTGCGCGCCTCACGGTCGACGTAGGCGTCCGAGACCCGCCCGTCCAGGGCGCGGCTGAGGAGAACGAGGTCGATGCGCATGCCCAGCCCCTTGTGGAAGTTGCCGGCGCGATAGTCCCAGTACGTGAACGGGTGGTCGCCCTTGAGGGCGCGCGCCCGCACGTCAATGAGGCCGAGGTCCACGAGCGCGGCCACAGCCGCTCTCTCGGCCGGAGTGACGTGGGTGGAGTTTGTGAAGGCAGCCGGGTCCCACACGTCGACGTCTCCGGGCGCGACGTTGAAATCTCCGCAGACGGCCAGGGCGCCGGCCGAAGACTCCGCGGCGAGAGCGTTGCGCAGCGCGCCCAACCAGGCGAGCTTGTACGCGAGGTGCGGGCTGTCGAGCGCGCGTCCGTTGGGGACGTAGACGGACCAGACCCGCAGCGGGCCGCAGTTCGCTGCCAGCGCCCGAGCCTCGGGCTCAGGGAAGCCGGGCTCCGCGGGAAACCCCCGGCGTACGTCCTCGAGCCCGATCGCGGAGACGATGGCGACGCCGTTCCACTGCCCCATGCCGTGAGTGGCGACCTCGTACCCCAGCGCGGCCAGCTCTGCACGCGGAAAGAGGCTGTCGGCCACCTTGGTCTCCTGGAGGCACAGGATGTCGGGGCGCGTGCTCTCCAGCCACTCGAGAACCCGGGGCAGGCGAGCGCCCAACGAGTTGACGTTCCACGTGGCCAGCCTCACCCGCTGAGGATGGCGTCATCGACTCGGCTGCGTCAAACCCGGCCGCGGCGGTGGCCCCGCCGCCGGGACGTGTTATGACAGTCGCCATGACCGCCGTTGCGCCCGCCTGGCGCGGCTCGCCCCAGACCGCGGACCCGGGCGAGGTGCCCGTCGCGGTGCGCATCGCCGGGATCGGCACCGCCACGCCTCCGCGCCGGGTCAGCGGTCGCGAGGTGGCCGACGTGCTGCCGCGAATCTGGCCTGACCTCGCACGGAGGACCTCGCAGCTCGTCGACCCTCACGACGACGGTTTCCGCCATCTTCTGCGCGCGCCGGCAGAGATGGTCGACGCCTTGTCGCCGGGCGAGCAGACCGCCCGCTACGCGGAGGCTGCGCCGGCCCTCGCCGCCACGGCCGCCGAGCGGGCGATCACCGCAGCCGGCGTCGATCGCGACAGCATCGGGCTGGTCGTTGTGGCTTCCTGCACCGGCTTCATGCTCCCCGGCCTCGACGCGCACCTGGTTCCCATGCTGGGGCTGCGCGCCGACGCCTGGCGGTTGCCGATCGCCCAACTGGGCTGCGCCGGTGGCGCCGGCGGCCTGGCGCGCGCTGCCGACTGGACGCGCGGACACCCAGGGAAGAGGGCCCTGGTGGTGGCCGTGGAACTGCCGTCGCTCACCTTCAGGCCCGGCGACCGCTCGATCGACAACCTGCTCAGCGCCCTCGTCTTCGGCGACGGCGCCGGAGCGGCGGTCCTCGAGTCGGACGGCGCTGCCACGGACGCTTCCTTTGAGGTCGGCCGCGTGCGCAGCGTCCTGGTGCCGGGCAGCGTCGGGGCGCTCGGCTATGACCTTGCCGATGACGGGTTCCGGGTGATCCTGTCTCGACGGCTCCCTGCCCTGCTGGCCGCCGCGCTCCCGCCACTTGTGGACGACTTCTCGGGAACCGGCGTCGTCGCCACTCTCGACGCCATCGCACTGCACCCAGGCGGCGGTTCGATCGTCGACGCGGTGGAGTCATGCCTGGGGCTGCGCGAGGCACAGCTGGCAGCCACGCGGTCGGTGTTGCGGACACGGGGCAACACGTCCTCCGCGGCGATCTTCTTTGTGCTTGAAGAGTTGCGCGCGTCCCCACCTGCCCCGGCCGGCCGCGGGCTCGTCATCGGGATCGGTCCCGGCCTCACAGTCGAGCTCCTGGACATCACGTGGGGCTGCTGAGCCGGCGCGGACGAACCGCGCTGGTGGTGGCTCTTGCCGCCCAGCGCCTCCTCGAGCTGCAACACTCGTCGCGCAACCGCGCCCGCGCCCGCGTCCATGACGGTGTGGCCGCGTCGCCGCGCACATACCCGGCGATGGTGGCGGTGCACGTCGCCCTCTTCGTCCGGTGCGCCTTCACGCGACGACGAAGCAGCGCGTCCGCGATCACCGAGGTGTGCGCGCTGACCGGCCTCGCCTCTGCGCTGTTCCTGCGCCTCAGCGCCATCCGCGCGCTTGGGCCGGAATGGAACGTGACCGCGCACGTGTCGCCGACCGCTCACGTGGTCACCTCCGGGCCCTACCGCTGGGTCCGCCACCCGAACTACACGGCGGTGATGCTGGAGTTCGCATGCCTGCCGGTCGCGGTGGGGTCGCCGCGAGCGGCGGCGTGGCTGTCTCTTGGCGACGCCATGGTGCTGTGGCCGCGGATCCGCGCCGAGGAGGCGCTCCTCGATGGGCTGCCCGGGTACCGTGAGGCATTCGCGGGGGTCCCGCGCTTCCTGCCCTTGCCCGGCAGACGGAGTCAGAAGCCGCCGAGGCTCAGCCAGTCGGCAGCGGTGAGCCTGCCGAAGCCCCAGTAACCGCAGTTGACGCCGAGCAACGCTTCCAGCGCCTGGGGGTGCGTGGCGGCGCGTGCCAGCGCACGGCCACTCAACCGGGGGCGCCGGGCCATCAGCAGCGCGAGGGCGGTGACCCGGTTGCGGTCCCGGCAGAGGCCCGCGTGGGCAGAGCGGTAGGCCGCCTCGGCGGCGCCGCGGTCGACCTGCCCGGAGAGGAGTGCGGCAAGGTGCTTGCCGAGCTGCTCGGCGAGGAGGAGGCCCACCCCGATGCCCTCGCCCGTGGTGGGATCGTCGTAACCGGCGGCGTCCCCGACGAGGAAGAGACCATCTGCCGCGACCGTGCGCGGGCGCTGACGGAACTGGCCGGCGGCGAGTGGAGCGACGGCTGGGTGAGCATCGCGCAGGACGGGCAGAGCGACGCGCGCGGCCGTGACGTAGGCGCGCGCGGTGGCGCCGATCCGCGTCCGCCCGCCCAGGGTCGACACGAGGAGCAGGCCGGGCCCGACCGGGGCTTGGTACCACTCCTGCCCTCGGCTGAGGGTCACCTGGATCCGATCGACGTGCTGCACGTCGAGATGCCAGTGCCCGACCAGCCCGTAGCGGCCCGCTGTCCTGGGCGGGGGCGTCCATCCCGCCGCCGCACGCAGCGACGAGTGCAGCCCGTCCGCAGCCACGACCACGTCGCCGAGCACGGGTCCGTGGCTGGTCGTGACGCCGCTCACGAGACCCGATCCATCGCGGATCAGCCCGGTGGCGCGCACGCCCTCGACGACGGTGACCCCGGACGCCGCGCGAAGAGCGTCGACGAGAACGGCATCAAACGTGGTCCGGCGCACTCCGAGGCCCCAGGGCTCGCCGCCGCCGGGGGGCTCCGGGAAGCGCGCGTAGGCGGTGGCCGCGCGTCCCTGCTGGTTGTACTGCACGCCCCTGAGCCGGGGCGCCCCGGTGGAAAGCACGGCGTCGAGGACGCCGAGACGGCGCAGGACGGCCACGCCTGGCGGCATCAGTCCTTCCCCGCACGCCTTGTCGCGGGGGAAGCGGGCACGGTCCACGACGGTGACCACGTGGCCCGCTCGCGAGAGGACGAGCGCGGTGGCGGCGCCGCTCGGCCCAGCCCCCACCACCACCGCGTGCCCGGCGCTCATGTGCGCATGATCCCCGGCCCGGCCTCCGGTCGGCGCGGTGCATCGTCGGAGTCGCACGGTGGGGTCCCTGGCGCGGGACCCACCGCCCAACTCCGACGACCGGAGCGGGCGGCAGGGTCTCGCTACCGGCTGTTAGGAAGCCCCTCCCCTCCAGGCAGCGGCTCGGCCGCAAGCCCGGTGTCCCCTCACATCTGTCGGCTCCTGCACCCCGGTGACAAGACTCTAGCGCAACCCGCCAAAAGCGTCAAACGTCGACGTAACAAGCGTCCGGGCAAGAAAAAGGCGCCCCGCTGCGCGATCGTTGGGGCGCCCGTAAAGGGGGGGCGACGAGCAGCGGATTCAGTCCGCTGGGGGCTGGCTCATCTCGGGGTCGGCCCGGGGCCCGATCCCGAGGACGCGCCGCCTCGCCGGCCGGGCTGGACCGGGAGCTGTGTCGCGCCCGTGAAACCAGTCTGCATCGAGGTCACCTCCAACCAGGTGAGCGGGTCACCTATTCCGACAGTATCGGGCAGTATGGTGCAGGATCGCCAGTTGCGCACACCCTTGGGTCACAGCATGGTTTTTGAGTTGCGTTGCCAGCGGCAGGCCGACGCCGCCGACCCCAGGCAGTGGACCCAGGCGGGGCTGGCCCAGAAGGTGGGAGCATCCGTACGCTCAGTGAAGGCCTGGGAGGCCGGCGACGCCGCGCCACGACCGTACTATCGCCGCCGCCTGGCCAATGTTCTTAGCGTCAGCGAGGGAGAGTTGGAGTTCTGATCCACCCCGTGACCGCGCCCGCCGGGTCATGCGCATGATCTCGCGGGATGACCGCGCCCGCCAGACAGGCCTGTCGCTGGTCACGGGTCGCAACCTTCGCTCAGCGCCGGCCCTGGTGACGATCAGCGAGGGATCGACGTTCCTTGTGTGCGCGGCTGACAGCTCCATCGAGTCGCTTGCCGACCAGGGGCAGGGGTTGTACGCCGACGACACCCGTTATGTCTCGCGGCACCGGTTGCGGCTCAACGGTCGGCTGCTCGGCGTCGCCGCCTCCGCCCGGCTCTCACCCCGCCACGCGCGATGGACGCTGATGGCGATGTCGCCGGGCTCTGTCCACGGTGACATTTCCGGCGTCCGCATCACGGTAACCCTCGACCGGATCATCAGCGCGCAGCGCCTCCACGAGGACATCACCGTGCAGGCGTACGGCGGTCAGCCGCCGCCGTTGCTGCTCGAGATGGTGGTCTCCAGCGATTTCGCCGATCTCTTCGAGGTGCGCACCCAACGCTGGCAGCGACGCGGCGAACTGGCCACTTTATGGGAGGGTCAGCGGCTGGAGAACCGTTACCAGCGCGCAGATTTCGCGCGACGGTGCCTGATCCGCAGCGGCAGCGAGCACGTGGCCGCACGCGCCAACGGTGAGCTGCACTTTCCCATCGACCTCGCTCCAGGCGGCTCGTGGAGCGTCTGTCTGCAGTACGACCTGCTCACATCGATGCGCGCGCGGCCGGCGCTGCTTCCCTGCCCGACGGGTCCGGGCGCCGAGCACCCCGCCGAGACGCGCGACGGGCGCTGGCAGCGTTCCGTGTCGCGACTGGTCACCGCTGACGCGCGGCTTCTGCCGGTGTACCGGCAGGCGACGGAGGACTTCGGCGCGCTTCGCCTGTACGACAGGGACACCCCAGCCGATGCATGGGTGCCGGCGGCGGGCATCCCGTGGTTCGCCGCCGTGTTCGGGCGCGACTCGCTCATCGCGTCCCTGCAGGCGCTCCCGGTCCAGCCGGGCTTCGCGGTGGCGACGTTGCAGAAGCTTGCCGACTTGCAGGCCACTGCCGACGACGCCGTGCGTGACTCTGAGCCCGGCAAGATCTGCCACGAGATGCGCGTCGGGGAATGGGCGCACTTCCACACCATTCCACACACGCCCTACTACGGCACCGCCGACGCCACGCCGCTGTACCTCATGCTCCTCGCCGAAACCCACCGCTGGCTTGGCGACGCGAGAGGGCTTCAGCGATTCCAGGGCACCGCCGAGCGCTGCCTCGACTGGATCGACAACCACGGCGATCGCGACGGGGACGGGTTCCAGGAATACGCGCCGCGCGCACCGACCGGGTACCGCAACCACTGCTGGCGCGACGCCGAGGACGGCGTGCTCGACGAGCGCGGCGGCTTTCCAGTGCACCCGATCGCAACCTGCGAGCTGCAGGCGTACGTGTACGAGGCCAAGCGATCAATCGCCGGCCTCTTCGAGGCGTGGGGAGACGGCCGCCGTGCCGCGGCTCTGCGTGACGAGGCTGAGCAGTTGCGTCTCCACTTCATCGACGCCTTCTGGCTGGAGTCCGACGGAACCGTGGCCTTCGCGCTTGACGGTCTCAAGCGACCGGTGCGGACCGCCACGTCGAACCCGGGCCATGTGCTCTGGCTTGGCATGCTCGACGGCGATCGCGGCCAGCGAGCAGCGGATCGCCTGATGCGCCCGGACATCGAGAGTGGCTGGGGGTTGCGGACACTGTCCAGCGAACATCCGTCGTACGACCCGCACTCCTACCAGCGCGGGTCGGTATGGCCCCACGACACCGTCATCGGCGCTGCCGGGATGCGCCGTTACGGACGCGCCGCCGACAGCTGGCGCCTCATCGACGGCCTGCTCAGCGCGGTGAGCTGTTTCGACGGCCTGCAGATGCCGGAGCTGTTCAGCGGGTTGACGCGGCGCCACCCCGACGTGCCCGTTCCGTTTGATGGCGCCAATGTGCCGCAGGCGTGGGCGGCGGGCAGCATCTTCCATGTGATTCGCACCCTGCTCGGCGTGGAGCCTGACGTGCCGAGCGGACGCATCTACGTTGACCCGATGCTTCCGCCCTGGTGCCCGGCGCTGACCCTCGACAATGTCCGCATCGGCGCGGACCGCTTCCGCATCAGTGCGTCGCGCCGCCGCGACGGTACGCACGATGTCACCGTCGACAGCAGCGGGTCGGCCCTGACCGTGGTGCGCGGCGCGCCTCCGCGGCTGGCGCTTCCGTCAGCCTGAGCTGCGCCATGGGCGGCTCAGCCGGCGGTCACCTGCGCTGCGTCCGTCGCCGCCGGCGATTCGGCGCGCTCATACATCCGCAGGTAGCCGTCGGCCATGGCTTCCGGACTGAAACGGCGCCGTGTCACGGCTGCGCAGAGCGCCGGGTCGATCTCGTCGACGCGGGCCACAGCGGCAACCATCTCATCGGCGTCGCGCACCAGGAACCCCGTGAGCCCGTCCTCGATCACCTCTCCAGCCGCCCCCCGCGGGAAGCTGATCGCCGGGGTGCCCCCTGCCATCGCCTCCACCACCGACAGCCCGAACGGCTCGTCCCAGGTGATCGGCGCCAGCAGGGCGGTGGCGCCGCCGAGCAGCCGCGTCTTGTCGTCGCCGACGACGTTGGGCAGGTACACCACGCGGTCGCCATCGATCCACGGAAGGACCTGCGTCTCGTAGTACTCGCGGCTGGCCTCGGTGTTCTCCACCTTGCCGGCCAGGACGAGGCGTAGGCCGGTGCGCCGGGCGACCTCGATCGCGGTGTGCTGCCCCTTGTCTGCACAGATACGTGCCAGGCAGACGAGGTAGGGCGATGTTCCTTCGCCGTCGCTCTCACGGACCGGGTGGAGCGGCACCGCGTTGTGAACGGTCCCGATCCAGGGCAGTTCATCGGCGCCGGCCCGCTGACTCGCGCTGATCGCCACCAGGTTCACCGTGCCGGTCAGCGCCGCGTAGAAGGTGCGCTCCGGCTCAGTCAGAGCGCCATGAACGGTGTGCACCACGGGGACGTCGGACAGTTGCGCCACGCCGAGCAACGTGCCATGGCCGACGTGGTCGTGGACCACGTCCACGTCTCCGCGGGGGCGCAGGCTGGCGAGCACGCGTGCGCCATAGGTCAGCTCGCGAAGACGCTCCGCGTGCTGACCGAGGTCGGCGTTCCACTCGGCGGGCGCACGCACAACCGCGCGGCCCTCGGATCCTGCCGCCGCGAACAGCGTGACCTGGTGGCCGCGCGAACGCAGCTCGTCGACGAGGAGCGACACCATGATCTCGATGCCGCCGTAGCCGTTCGGCGGCACCGGGTACCAGGGTGGGGCGATCATGGCCACGTGCAGCCGCATCGACGATGGAAGCGGCCCACGACGCTGTTCCGCGTGGCGCTGCGCTGCATCGCCGCGCGGGAGGTCGACAATCGCGCTTGCGGCCTGTGTGTCGATCGAAAACAATGACGCCATAACGTTATTGGGTGGCACCACACGGCACCAGGGAAGTCCTCCTTGTCAGGCCACAATCACGCGTCGATGATCAGACCAACAGGTGTGACGACAACACCATTGTACGCGGTGCGCGTCATCTGGCGTTTCGCATCACTCTCGTGGACGATCCACGCGACACGCGGTCTTCCCCGGCTGATGCCCTAGAAGGTCCCGAACGGGTCGCCATTCACAAGGCCGGACGCGGCTCCGAGATACCCCAGCCCGAAGGCCTCCTCGAGGGCGCGCAGTGTCCCGTAGTGGTTCCCGACAGAGGCGATGGCACCGCCACCCGACGCGCCGTTCGAGATGACCACGAGTGGCACCTGCCCTCCCGCGGGCGAAGACTGTGCGTCGTTCTCGTCCATGGTCACGATGACGGTGCTGTTGAACTTGGTGAACCAGCTCGACGACAGCACCGGCGCGAGGTTCGACTGCAACCACGCGTCACCCTGTTGCACGCTGCCGTCGTGCATGTCGTTGTTGAGATTCGGTGTGATCCACACGAACGAGGGCGCGCCCGCGGACGTGAGGTCGGACACCAGCGACGAGGCGCCGGCGTACGGAACAACGTGGCTGGTGCAGGCATTGTTGAGCACGTCGTTGAAGAACACGAAGGGGTTGTGCCGTTTGACATAGAGACCGCTCGACCCCTGCGTGTCGCACGGCGACGGCATTGATTCCATGTACGCGGTCCAGGGAACCCCGGCGCCGGTCAGCTGGCCGCCGAGGGAAGTGGCCGTGAACGGACCGGGGCACGTGTCCGACGCGCAGCCCTGGGTGCCGCCGCTGATGAAGGCGAGGTAGTTGGGCAGAGACGGGTGCGTGAGACCGGACCAGGCGGTGTAGCTGGCGTACCGGGACGCGAGCGAGCACAGGTAGGGGTCGCTGGCGCAGGCGCCGAGGGTGGCGGCATAACCCCTGTTCTCCTCCATGACCACGAGCACGTGCGCACCGCCGGGCGGCGGCGTGGGCGTGGCG
>Ga0075522_10000264_pt1 | contig 36542 bp, 31 predicted proteins | sample NGEPerA_FD_74796 | JGI IMG/M metagenome (GOLD analysis project Ga0075522, IMG submission 74796) | Arctic peat soil microbial communities from the Barrow Environmental Observatory site, Barrow, Alaska, USA - NGEE PermafrostL2-A | ecosystem: Environmental > Terrestrial > Soil > Wetlands > Peat ... | reverse complement strand
TGGAGCGGATTTGACGTTCGCTACCCGCTTGCCGCGAATATCGTAAGCGAACGTCAAATCCAAAGCTCCACTAGCAACAATAACTTGCTAGTGGTCCTTTGATTCTAACATTCGCAAAAGTGTCTTTGCAAACGGGGTGCGAATGTTAGAATCGGACCACTAGCTCAATCGACCGCGATCAGCCCTGCGCCCGCGCGGCGATTTTCTGCAAGCAAAATATTATACGTGCGGACCGCCGCCCCGGTAGTCATCACATCGACCGAAATCGAGCGCGTGTGAAACATCTCGCGCAATGACGCCGGCAAAGCCCAAGGGTCGCGGCCCGCGCCGATCAGAAAGACATCGAGCAATTCGGAATGCGCGAATACCGCCGCCAAAGCCGTTTCATTCAGGTCGGTGACCGATCTCACCGGCCAGGCCCAGATGCCATCGGGAAAACACAAAAGTGAACCGCGATGCGACATGCCGCCAAAGCGGAAACCGCCATTGCCGTAGGCCTCGATCGGCGCCGGCTGCGGCAGATGCGGCGCGTCGAGGCCGCCGGCCGGCATGCGCGTCCTAATTCCGGTCTGGGCTGGTGAGCGCGTCGCGCCCGGTGCCGACGCCGAGATAGATCAGGATCGGCGCGGCGATGAACACCGACGTATAAGTACCGACCAGCACCACCCCGAACATCATCGTCGCTGTGAAGGAGTGGATCGCCTGGCCGCCGAACAGCAGCAGCGCCAGCAAAGCGAGCGAAACGGTGACGTGCGTGATGACCGAGCGCGACAAGGTCTGGTTGACCGATGCGTTCAACAAATCAGGCATCGGCATCTTCTTATAACGCCGCAGCATTTCGCGGATACGGTCGTAGATGACGACGGTATCGTTGAGCGAATAGCCGAGAATGGTGAGCAACGCCGCGATGCTGGTGAGGTCGAAGTCGATTTGCGTTACCGACATGAAGCCTATCGTCAGCACCAGATCGTGCACGTTGGCGATCATGGCGCCGAGCGCGAATTGCCACTCGAACCGGAACCAGAGGTAGACAAGAATACAGAGGATCGCGAGGCCGAGCCCGATCACGCCGTAAGACAGCAATTCCCCCGACACGCGCGGACCCACCACCTCGACACGGCGGTACTGGATTTTATCGCCAAGCGCGGCTTTCACCTTGGTCACCGCGGTCTGCTGCGCGGCGTCGCCGCCCGGCTGCTCGGCGATGCGGATGAGCACTTCGCTCGGACCGCCGAATTGCTGCAATTGCGCTTCGCCGAGGCCCAGCCCGGCAATGGTCGCGCGCATTTTCGCGAGATCGGCCGGCCCCGTGATTTCACGCACCTCCATCAAGGTGCCGCCCTTGAAGTCGATGCCGAAATTCAGGCCGTGGAAAAAATAAAGCGAGATCGCCAGGATCGAGAACAAAGCCGACAACGGAAAGCTGATGCGCCGGAAGCGCATGAAGTCGAATTTGGTATCGTCGGGGACGATGCGGAGAAGGCGCATGACTTATTCTTTCTTGCGCATGATCGTGTCCGAAAACCGGTTCCCACTTTTCGGGATCATGCGCCCCCCTAAATCGGCACGTGCTGCGGCCGCCGCCAGCGCACCCAGGAGGCGACGATCAGGCGCGTCACGGTGAAGGCGGTGAACACGGTGGTGATGATGCCGATGCCGAGCGTCACGGCAAAGCCGCGCACCGGACCGGTGCCGATATAAAACAGTACCGCGGCGGCGATGAAGGTGGTGATGTTGGAATCGAGAATGGTGGCGAGCGCGCGGCTAAAGCCTGCGTCGATGGCGTTGATCGGCGAGCGGCCGCCGCGCACTTCCTCGCGGATGCGCTCATAGATCAGCACGTTACTATCGACCGCGATGCCGACGGTGAGCACGATGCCGGCAATGCCGGGCAGCGTCAGCGTCGCCCCCAGCATTGACAGCACGCCGAAGATCATGGCGACGTTGATGGTCACCGCGATATTGGCGAACAGCCCGAACAACCCGTAAGTCACCAGCATGAACAGAATGACCATCGCCGCGCCGACGTAAGACGAGATTTTGCCTTTGGCGATCGAGTCGGCGCCGAGACCGGGGCCGACCGTGCGCTCTTCGATGATGGTGAGCGGCGCGGGCAGCGCGCCGGCGCGCAGCAGAATGGAGAGGTCGTTGGCGCTTTGCACGGTGAAGCTGCCGGAAATCTGGCCTGAACCGCCGAGGATCGGCTCGCGGATCACCGGGGCCGAGATCACTTCATTGTCGAGCACGATGGCGAAAGGCTTGCCGACGTTCTCTTGCGTCGCCTGCGCGAATTTGCGCGCGCCCGCGGTGTTGAAGCGGAATGAAACGATCGGCTCGCTGGTGCGCTGATCGAAGCCCGGTTGCGCGTCGGTCAGTTCACCGCCCGACACCAGCACCCGCTTTTCGATCAGATAAGGCTGCTTCGGCGCCGTGGTGCCGTACAGCAGATCGTCTTCCGGCGGCACCCTGCCCTGCGCCGCCTGCTCGACCGAATTGTTGGTATCGACCATGCGGAAGTCGAGCTTGGCGGTCTTGCCGAGCAATTCCTTCAAGCGGGTCGGATCCTGCAAACCCGGCACCTGCACCAGAATACGGTCGGTGCCTTGGCGCTGAATCAGCGGCTCGACGGTGCCGAGTTCGTTGACGCGCCGCTCGATGATCTGGATCGATTGCTCGACCGAATGGCGCACACGGTCGAGCAGCGCGGCGTCGGTCACCGTCAGGCGGATCAGATTGCCGGCTTCCTGCGAAATATTGAGGCTGCGGCCGCCATTGCCGCCAAGAATGCCGCCGAGAGGCACCGACAGTTCTTGCAGTTTGGTGAGCGCCTGCTGCGGATTGGCGTTTTCGCGGATGCGCACTTCGACGCTGTTGCCGCGCACGGTCAGGCCAGTATAGCCGATGCGGGCGTCGCGCAGCACGCGGCGGACGTCGTCGCGCGTCCCCTCGAGCTGTTCCTTGCGCACCGCGTTGGTGTCGACCTCAAGCAGAATGTGCGAGCCACCCTGCAAGTCGAGGCCAAGCACGACGTGGCGCTGCGCCCATTTCGGCCAGCTCGCTACCATCGATTCAGGCAGGAAGTTAGGAACGGCGAACAGGCAGACGATCAATGCCGTGAGGATAATCGCCGCCGTCTTCCACCGCGTGAAATAAAGCATGAGATCCCGACTTGAATAAGTTTAAGAGCGCCCCGCGCGCGGACCGGAAAGCCGCGCTTACGATGCTGCGTCGTCCTTGACCGGCTCGCCTTTGGCGCGCACGTCGCTGATCATCTGCCGCATCTGGCGAATGCGCACGTCGTCGGCGATCTCGATTTCGATCTGGTCGTCATCGACCACCTTGGTGACCTTGCCGACCAACCCGCCATTGGTGACCACAGTGTCGCCGCGCCGCACGTTCTTGACCATTTCCTGATGCGTCTTCACCCGCTTCTGCTGCGGACGCAAGATCAGGAAATACATGATGACGAAGATCAGGACGAAGGGCAAAAGCGACATCAGCATGCCGCCCTCGCCGCCTGCTCCGCCACCAAATAAACTGGTAAGTGATCCTTGTGCAAAGGCGGACGTAATAAACATTGAAGCTTCCCTTAGCGGTTTTGAAGGAGCCCGGGCGCCATCCCGGCCCGGCCTCGCTCGGGGCCAGCCGGAGCCCGGCTATGGGCCTGTAATTTCGCGCGGACTATAGCGGCCGCCCGCCTAATTGCAACGCCGCCCGGGTGCTCAAACATGGCCCTTTTGCACCGTTTAGGCCATTTGCCGCAAGTCCGCTTGCGGCTTAAAGGCCTGCCCGCTAAGAGCAGCACGAATCCCGAAGGCACCACCCATGGCTCGTCCGACATCGAAATCCCGATCCAAATCGGCGCCCAAATCTCCCACCAAGCTGAAAGCAGCGGCGCGTTCGAGCGGCGACGCCGCTGTGCTGGCGCGCATTGCCGACGCGTTGGAACGGCTGGCGCCCGAGCGCGTCGCCGCGCCCGATTTGAGCGGCGCCGATGCCTTTGTCTGGCAGCCGGATGGGCGCCTCATTGCCGTGCCGCACGTCAACCGCGTCGGCATGTCGCTGCTCAAGGGCATCGATCGCGTGCGCGACACGCTGGTGGAAAATACCGAACGCTTCGCCAAGGGCCTGCCGGCTAATAATGCATTGCTCTGGGGTGCGCGCGGCATGGGCAAATCGTCGCTGGTGAAAGCCTCGCACGCCGCCGTTAACGCCGCTCACGCCAAGAACAGCAAAGACGGACCGCTCAAGCTTATCGAAATTCACCGCGAGGATATCGAGAGCCTGCCGGAGCTGATGGCGATCACGCGCGCCTCGCGCTACCGCTTCATCTTGTTCTGCGACGATCTGTCTTTCGACAATGACGACACCAGCTACAAATCGCTCAAGGCTGTGCTGGAAGGCGGCATCGAGGGCCGGCCGGACAACGTGATTTTCTACGCCACTTCCAACCGCCGCCACCTAATGTCGCGCGACATGATGGAGAACGAGCGCTCGACCGCGATCAATCCGGGCGAGACGGTCGAGGAGAAAGTGTCGCTATCCGACCGCTTCGGCCTCTGGCTCGGCTTTCACCGCTGCAGCCAGGATGAATATCTGGCGATGGTCGACAGCTACGTCGCGCACTACAAGATTAAAGTTGGACCGGAAGAATTGCGGCGCGAGGCGCTGGAATGGGCGACCACGCGCGGTTCGCGCTCGGGCCGCGTGGCCTGGCAGTTCATTCAGGAATTGGCCGGTCGCTTGGGCGTCGCGCTGAGGGACTGATCACGCCCCACTGAGGTACTTGGTCGGGTCGACTGGCGTCGAGCCTTTGCGAATTTCGAAATGCAGTTGCGGCGAGGTCACGTTGCCGGTCTGCCCGGCATGGGCGATCACCTGCCCACGCTTGATGGTATCGCCGCGCTTGACCGTGAGATCGCTGGCATTGGCATAGGCCGAAACGTAGCCATTGGCGTGGCGGATCAGCACCAGATTGCCATAGCCTTTGAGTTCATTGCCGGCATAGGCGACGACGCCGTCATCGGCGGCCTTAACCGGCGTGCCTTCCGGCACCGCCAGATTAATGCCGTCATTCTGCACGCCGTTCGGACGCGCGCCGAAGGCGGTGATGACGCGGCCATGCACCGGCCAGCGGAATGACGGGACGCCAGCGTTCGCTTCCGGCTGCGCTTCGGCATGCGAGGCGGCAGCGGTCGAGGACGGTTCGGGTGTCGCCATGCGCGCGGTCTGCGGCGGCACCGAGGCTACTTTTTCAACCGGCGTCGAATGCGCCTGCGCGATGCGCGGAGGCGAGACCGATGGCCGCTGCGCGGGAGTTGTCGCCTGTGCCGACTGCGCGGCGGCCTGACGGCCGGGCGGGATGTTGATGCGGTCGCCAACATTGAGCTTGGTGTAAGGATCGATGTTGTTGAAGCGCGCCAGCCCGGTGAGCGACAAGTGGTAGCGGCGCGCAATGCCGATCAGGCTTTCGCCGGGCGCGGCGACATGCACATTGCCGCCATAGACGGGCGCAGGCTGTACAGGCGCCGGCACAGGCTGCGCCGATGCCGCGACGTAACGCGGGATCACGAGACGCTGGCCGGCTTGAATCTGCGACGGATTGGTAATGCCGTTGGTTTGCAACAGCGCGGATTCCGGCACGCCGTATTTGCGCGCGATCATTTCGGCGCTTTCGCCGTAGCCGACAGTGACCGGCTGGCCGCCGTCCCAGGTCCAGTAGCCGTTCGGCGCCGGCGCGGGCGGCACGATCGAACCCGTTACTTCGCCGTTGGGACGATAAGCGCCGAGACCGGACGCGCCGTTGGAATAACCGCCGTAAGTGGACACCGTCGCCGGCCGCGCCGGGCTCGGCAGCGGCTGCGAGTAAACGCGGCTGCGCGGAGGCGTCCGCGAAATAGAACCGGTCGACTCGAACTGGCGCTGCTGCTGCACCTGCGCGGTGGGGTAAGGCGTATCGAAGCGTGCGGAGTTGGAGCAACCGGCAGCCGCAACCCCGATCAGCGCAAGGGCGGCAAAGCGCGGCCAGGCAAGCGAAGGTGACGACCGACGGGGGCGGGACATAAGGTTACTCACTCAAAACACACACATATCCAGAACGTGAAATTAAGCATTCACGAGTAAATAAGGTTTTAAGAATTACCAGTTCGTCGCGCACGACCGCTGAGTCCGGCAAAAATGTCACAGATGGTGCGCACGTCCGGCTCACACGCCATGAGATCACCGGCAATCAGCTATAGTTCTTTCGCCTGCCCCGGCAATAACGGCACGAAACGCACCGCGATCAATCGTTCGCGCGCGAGCGCGCCTGTTTGCGATTTGGTAAGCTTGATAATGTGTTGCGGTCCGCCATGTGGGCCGAGCGGAATTAATAATATGCCGTCGACCGCCAATTGATCGATCAATACTTGCGGTACCTCTTCGGCCGCCGCGGTGACAATGATGCGGTCGAAGGGCGCGCGGCTCGGGCAACCGGCAAACCCATCGCCGGCAATCACTTCGACATTATCGTAGCCGAGTTCGCGCAGTCTGGTGCGCGCCTGGTCGGCGAGCGTGCGATAGCGCTCAACCGAAACCACCTCGCGCGCCAGCCGCGACAGCACCGCCGCCTGATAGCCCGAACCGGCGCCGACCTCGAGCACGCGGTGGTGCGGCCGCAGCGCCAGTTGCTCGGTCATGTAAGCGACGACGTAAGGCTGGCTGATGGTCTGCCCGCAATCGATCGGCAACGCCTGGTCGGCATAGGCAGTGTCGGTAAAGGCCGGGCCAACGAAATGGGCGCGCGGCACCTCGTCCATCGCCCGCAGCACTGCCTGGTCGCCGATCCCGCGCCGCTTCAGGGTCAGCAGGAATTCCATCCGGCTGGCATCCTGTCCCCTAACCGCGCCATTATTCACGATACGGCCCTCGTTCCCCCTATTTTTAGCACGTTTGGCGGCAATTCAGGTAAGATTGGGAAAGTGCATTTCGATGGAACTTTGCGCTGGTTTGCGCATTAGGCCACAGGGGAAAGAACATTCATGACCAACAGCACGTCGCTTCCCGCCCGAATTCTCGTGGTTGAGGACGAATACCTTATTCGTATGCTGCTGGAGGACATGCTGTCGGATATCGGCCTCGAGGTCGCAGCTGCCGTCGGCACCATCAAGGAAGCGAGCGAATTCGCGGCCAACGGGGAATTCAACGCCGCCATCCTCGACGTGAACCTGGACGGGCAGGAGATTTTCCCGGTTGCCGACATTCTGGCCAAGCGCGGAAAACCTTTTGTCTTTGTCACCGGCTATGGCGAGTCGAGCCTGCCCGACGCCTATCGCGGACGGCCCGCGTTGCAGAAGCCGTTCCAGGCCAAGCAATTGCAAACGACGCTGAGCGGATTGCTGACGACGGCATGACGGATTGATTTGTCCGGGACACGGGCCTCAACCCAATATCTCCGCCAGCCGCGTCATGAAGGGCTCGTCGGTAAGATCGAGCCGCAGCGGCGTCACCGAAATTTTCCTGTCATTGAGCGCGGCGAGATCGCTGCCCGCCTGTGCGCCGGTATGCCCGCCGCGCTCGAAAGCGATCCAGTAATAAGGATTGCCGCGGCCGTCATGGCGCGGATCGATGCGCAGCAATTCCTGATCGCGCTTGCCCTGCACCGCCACCGCTATGCCCAACACGTCGTCCGGTTCGCAATCGGGGAAATTGATATTGACCAGCACGTCTTTCGGCATGCCCTCGCTCAATACTTTGCGAATGAGATCGGGCGCGTGATTTATCGCTGTCTGCCAGCGCGGCGCGTGCTTGGTGGTGAAGGCATAAGCCTGCGACAGCGCGAAAGACGGCACGCCGAGCACGGTGCCTTCCATGGCGGCGGCGACGGTGCCGGAATAGATGACGTCTTCCGCCGCGTTGCGGCCGCGATTGACGCCGGACAAAATCAGGTCGGGCAGCTCCTTCATGATGTGGCGCACGCCCATGATGACGCAATCGGTCGGCGTGCCTTTCACCGCGTAATGGCGCTCGCTGATTTCGCGCAGGCGTAAGGGATCGTTGAGCGAGAGCGAATGCGACACGCCCGACTGGTCGGTCTCGGGCGCGACGATCCAGACATCGTCGGACAGAACGCGCGCGATTTTCTCGCAGGCTTCCAAACCCGGCGCATGAATGCCGTCGTCATTAGTGATGAGGATACGCATGGCTTTCTTATCCCTCCCCGTCTTCGGGGAGGGTGGCGAGCGAAAGCGAGCCGGGTGGGGTTTGTTCGACGCGGCAGGCATGACCCCACCCGGTTCGCTTCGCGAACCACCCTCCCCTTTCAGGGGAGGGATAAGGAGGAGAATGCCACGCACACACTTTCATCACTTCGCTTTCTCAATCTTTGTCATGCCGCCCATATAGGGCAGAAGCGCTTCCGGCACGGCGATCGAGCCATCTTCCTGCTGGTAGGTTTCCATCACCGCAATGAGTGCGCGGCCGACGGCGACGCCGGAGCCGTTGAGGGTGTGGACGAATTGCGGCTTGCCGTCCTTGCCGCGATAGCGCGCGTTCATGCGCCGCGCCTGAAAATCGCCGCAGACCGAGCAGCTTGAGATTTCGCGATACATGTTCTGGCCCGGCAGCCAGACTTCGATGTCGTAGGTCTTCTGCGAGGCAAAGCCCATGTCGCCGGTGCAAAGTGTGATGACGCGGTAATGTAGATCAAGCTTTTTTAGTACTTGCTCGGCGCAGGCGAGCATGCGCTCGTGCTCGGCCTTGGACTCTTCCGGCGTGGTGATCGAGACCAGCTCGACCTTGGTGAACTGGTGCTGGCGGATCATGCCGCGGGTGTCGCGTCCCGCCGCGCCCGCTTCGGCGCGAAAGCACGGCGTGCAGGCGGTGTAGCGGCGCGGCAGCGAGTTTTCATCGACAATAGATTCGCGGACCAGATTGGTGAGCGGGACTTCGGCGGTGGGGATGAGCCAGCGTCGAATTTTTTGAGGATCAGATTCAGCAGACCGGATCGCGTTTGCAATTATCTTTGGAACCATCTCTTCGTTTAGCGTTCCCTCGTCTCTCAAATCACTGATTGCGTTAAGCGTCCCAACGATTGCGCGATCACGAAACTCGCTATTGGCCCAGGTCGTGCTCGCCAAAAACTGATCTTCCTCGAACTTCGGCAACTGCGCGGTTCCAAACATCACATCATCTAATACCATCAGCGGCGGATTAACTTCGGTATAGCCATGCTCGTCGCTGGTATGCACATCGAGGAAGAACTGCCCGAGCGCGCGTTCGAGCCGCGCCAGCCCCTTCTGCAACACCACGAAGCGCGCGCCGGAGAGTTTGGCGGCGAGTTCGAAATTCATCATGCCGAGTTCGGCGCCGAGATCGAAATGCTCCTTCGGCTTGAATGAGTAGTCGCGTTTCTTGCCGAACACGCTCTTCTCGACATTGTCGTGTTCGTCCTTGCCGTCCGGCACGTCGGCATTCGGCAGATTCGGAATCTGCGCCAGTTCCCTGTCGAGTTCGTCGCCAAGTTTTTTCTGCTCGGCTTCCAGCGCCGGCATGGTCTCCTTCAGCGTCGCGACTTCGGCCATCAACGCTTGCGCGGTGGCTTCGTCCTTCTTCGCCTTGGCCTGGCCGATTTCCTTCGAGGCGGTGTTGCGGCGCGCCTGCGCCTGCTCGCTCTTGGTGATCGCCGCGCGGCGGCGCTCGTCGAGCTCAACGAGCTTGGCCGACAGTGGCTTGAGATTGCGGCGCTCCAGCCCGCGATCGAAAGCATCGGCGTTTTCGCGAATCCATTTGATGTCGTACATGGCGGGGTTTCTAGTCGGATTTTGGCGGTGGGGAAAGTGAGGGCTCTTATCCCTCCCCGTCTTCGGGGAGGGTGGCGAGCGTAAGCGAGCCGGGTGAGGTTTGTAATTCGTATCGCCCGTAGCCCCCACCCCCGGCGCCATAGCGCGTCGAAGACGCGCGTAAACGCGCTTAAGACGCCGGACCCTCCCCTTTCAGGGGAGGGATAATTCCCCGCAATGCGGGGAGAGGTAATAAGAAGAGACTACGCCGAGCCATCCGGCTCGGGCGGCGGATCGCCGGCCGCCTTGGCGTCGGCCTCGTCCTTGGCGGCCTGCTCGGCCTTCGCCTTTTTCTCGACGACGCGCACCGAAATGATCGAGCCCTCGTAGAGAATGAGCAGCGGCACCGCGAGCGACAGTTGGCTGATGACGTCGGGCGGCGTCAGCACGGCGGCGAGAATGAAAGCGCCGACCACGAAATAGCGGCGCTTGGCCTTGAGCTGGTCGGAGGTGATGAGCCCGATGCGGCCAAGCAGCGTCAGGATCACCGGCAACTGGAACGCAACGCCGAAGGCCAGCACCAGCGTCATCATCAGCGAGAGATATTCGCCGACCTTCGGCAACAGCGCGATGGACGCTTCATTCTCGGTGCCGGGCTGTTGCATATGCAACGAGAAGCGGATCAGCATCGGCAGCACGAGGAAATAAACGACGGTGGCGCCGAGCGCGAAGAAGAACGGCGTTGCGATCAGATACGGCAGGAAGGCCTTGCGCTCGTGCCGGTAAAGCCCGGGCGCGACGAACATGTAGATTTGCGAGGCGACGATCGGGAACGACAGGAAGGCGGCGCCGAACATGGCGAGCTTCAACTGCGTGATGAAATATTCCAGAAGCGCCGTGTAGATGAATTTCGAATTTTCCGCGCCCGCCACCCAGACGAAGGGCCAGACCAGCACGTTGTAGATGTCTTTGGCAAAGACGAAGCAGACCGCGAACATGACGGCGAAAGCGATCAGCGCCTTGATCAGCCGCGAACGCAGCTCGATCAGATGCTCCATCAAGGGCGCCTTGGTGGATTCGATATCTTCGTGGCTCACGCGCTGTCCTCGGACTGCTTTGAGCTTTCCTTGGCGCTCGTCTCGGTACTTTTCTTCAAGCCCTTCTTGGGCGCGCTCTTGGGCACGCTCTTGCCCGCGCTCTCGTCGGGGCTTTTGGGCTTCTCGGCGGGCGCCGGCTCGACAGCGGCGAAATCTTTTTCGGTAACGGCGGCGGGCGCATCAGGCAGCGGTACATCGATTTCCGGCAGCGGGGTGGCGGCGGCTTGCGCGGTTGCGCCTTGCACATCGGGCGCTTTTTCGGTTTTCGCCTCCGGCGCGGGCAATTCGGCTGGTGTATCGCCCGCGGGCGTCGCGAGATCGAAGCCCTTTTCGATTTCCTTTTGCGTGTCGGCGAGCGGATCGAAATTCGTCATGTCGCCGACGCTGGAATCGAACGAGGTCTTGATGTCGTCGGCGTGTTTTTTCAGGTCGGCGATGTCGGCTTCGCGCAGTGCTTCCTGGAACTGGCCCTGGAATTCATTGGCCATGCGGCGCACCTTGCCGAGCGCCTGGCCGATGGTGCGCAGAACGGTTGGCAGCTCCTTCGGACCGATCGCAATGAGCGCGACGATGCTGATGAGGACAAGCTCGCCCCAACCAAAATTGAACATGGATCACTCAACTCCAGCGCACGTTCCCGGATCGCGGAAAGCGCATTCGGGCAAGATCGTGCGCAAGCCAAAAATTCCGCGCCGGCCGGCGTCGAGGCGCGCGGCCTTCGGCGCCCGCGCCGTTTAGGAGTGCGCGCTTTCGGCGCGCCGCTCGGTTTCCGCTTTTTTGGTCGCGCTCTGGTCGATCGCCTTGACCGGCTCGTCCTTGCTGGCGTCGGCGGTGTCTTCCGCCATGCCCTTCTTGAAGGCCTTGATGCCCTGGGCGAAGTCGCCCATCAGGCCGGAAATCTTGCCGCGGCCGCCGAACATCAACATCACCACGACGATGACGATCAGCCAGTGCCAGATACTAAAGGAACCCATAACCTTATCCTCCGCGGCGACGGGAAAGCCCCGTTTCCGTCCCGCCCATGGTTTGACCCGGAAAGTAGGCCCGGGAAGCGGCAAAAACAAGAACTTAACCCCTCATGGTTAAGGGGCGAGATGCCGCGGAAAGGGCGGCTTGTTTCGTGCTTTGCCGCGTCTTTTCTTCACCTCTCCCATGGAGAGAGGTCGGCGCACGCAGTGCGCCGGGTGAGGGGAAGGTCCATCGATAGTTTTAGACCCCCTCACCCCAACCCTCTCCCCCAAGGGGAGAGGGAGCGCACCGGCATTGCCGGCTGGGTCGGAAAACTACTTATCCCCGCGCTCCGGCGGCGGGGCGAGGCCGAAATCGAGATCGCCGGGTTCCAGCGGGTCCTCGTCATCGCGCAGGGCCGAGTCATCCGACGGCATCGGCACCGCGAAACCGGTCGGCATGTTCCCTTCCAGCAGGCCAGCGCCTTTCAGTTCGTCGAGGCCGGGCAGATCGGCCACCTCCTCCAGTCCGAATTGCGACAGGAAAGCTTCGGTCGTGCCGTAAGTGATCGGACGGCCGGGCGACTTGCGGCGGCCGCGCGGACGAATCCAGCCGGTCTTCAAGAGCACGTCGAGCGTGCCGGCGGCGGTGGCGACGCCGCGGATTTCTTCGATCTCTGCGCGCGTCACCGGTTGATGATAAGCGACGATGGCAAGCGTTTCGATCGCCGCGCGCGACAGTTTGCGCGTCTCGGTCACCTGCTTGGTGAGCAGCCAGGACAGATCATCGGCGGTGCGGAAGGTCCACTTGCGGCCGATCTTCGTCAGGTTGACGCCGCGCGTTGCGTATTCCGCTTTGAGCGCTGCGAGCGAGGCTTTCAGATCGACGCCGTCCGGCAACGCGCGCAGCATGGTCGCCTCGTCGAGCGGCTCGCTGGCGGCGAACAAAAGCGCTTCGAGCAAACGCAAGGCTTCCGGCCGCGTGGCCTGCTCCACCGTCTCGCTACTCGTTTCGGGAGCCGGCTCGTCACTGTGAACAATCACGAGCTTCTTGGCCGCGCTGGGCATGGACTGCTTCTCCTTATGCGTTTTCTTGTGCGTCATGCGACGATATCGCGCCGGGCCCGCCGACACGCTTGCGCATGTAGATCGGCGAGAACGACTCTTTCTGGTGAATCTCGGCCACGCCCTCGCGCACCAGTTCGAGCGCGGAAGCAAAAGACGAGGCGAATACGGTGGCGGCGAGCGCGGGCTCGACCACGTATTGAATGAGGAAACTATCGATGCGCGACCAGTCGTCCGATTGTCCGATCAGCCGCTCAAGCGTGGCGCGCGCTTCCGCCAGCGACCACACCGTGCGCTGCTTGAAGCGCACACGCGACAGCACACTGCGCTGGCGCTGCGATGCGTAAGCGGTGAGCAGGTCGTACAGCGTCGCCGACCATTCCGGCGTTTTGACTTCGGCGATCGGCTCCGGCAGGCCACGCGCGAAAACGTCGCGGCCAAGCTGCGGGCGGTCCATCATCTTGCCGGCGAATTCGCGGATCGCTTCGAGGCGGCGCAGGCGATTGGCGAGCGCGAGCGCCATGTCCTCGGCGGAAGGCCCCTCGCCTGGCGCGGCTTCCGGCAGCAGCAGTCGCGATTTGAGATAAGCGAGCCAGGCCGCCATCACCAGATAATCGGCGGCGAGTTCGAGCCGCACCTTGCGTGCCGCTTCGATGAAAATGAGATACTGGTCGGCGAGCGCCAGAATGGAAATCTTGGCGAGATCGACCTTCTGCTGGCGGGCGAGCGTCAGCAACAAGTCGAGCGGACCTTCGAAGCCTTCGACGTCGACGATCATCTCCGGCTCGCTGGAAGCGCGGTCGGCGTCGAGCGCCACGGCGGTGTCAAATCCTTCAGGCGTCATGAGCCCGTCATCCCTTTCGGCGGCCCGGGATCATCCCGCAAGGCGACCATGTCATTGAAAATCGCTCGCGCGGCGGCGACATCGAACTCTTCACGCGCGCCGCGCAAGGCAAGCGCTGCCTCGGCGCGGGCTTTGGCTGCGCCCGTGAGTTCGCCCGCCGCGTTAGCGACCTCGCGCATCTCGTTGAGGTCGCCGTTGCAATGAAGCACGACATCGCATCCGGCGGCGAGCGCAGCTTTACTGCGCTCGGCAATTGTCCCCGACAAAGCGCCCATCGAAACGTCATCGCTCATCAACAGACCCTGGAATCCAATCGCATGGCGAATCACTTCGCGCACCATTGTGACCGATGTAGTGGCGGGTGCATGTGGATCAATCGCGCTAAACACAACATGCGCCGTCATCCCAAGCGGCAGCCCGGCGAGCGGCCGGAAGGCGGCGAAATCGGTCGCTTCCAAGGTCGCGCGTGGCGTGTCGACGTGCGGCAGCCGGTGATGACTGTCGGCGGTAGCGCGACCGTGGCCCGGCAGGTGTTTTAGTACCGGCAATACGCCGCCTGCGAGCAGGCCTTGCGCCACAGCACCGGCGATTGCCGCGACCTTACCGGGCTCGGTGCCATAGGCGCGGTCGCCGATGACCGCATCGCTGCCGGCAACCGGCACGTCGGCAATGGGCAGGCAGTCGGTGTCGATACCGACCGCCGCAAGATCGGCGGCGATCAGATGGCCGGCCAGGCGGGCGGCAGCAAGGCCCGAGGTCGGGTCGCGGTCGTAAATCTCGCCGTAGCGGACCCCTGGCGGATAGGCGGGCCAATGAGGCGGTCCGAGACGCTGCACGCGGCCGCCTTCCTGATCGACCAGAACGGGCGCTTCCCAGCCCACGACATCGCGAAAATAACGTGTAAGTTCAGTCACCTGTTGCTGGCTGCTGATATTTCGCTTGAATAGAATGAGGCCCCAGGGGGCTGCCTCACGCAGAAACGCGCGTTCAGCGGCGGAAATCGTCGTTGCCGCCAATCCGGTGATGAATGCACGTGACGCCGATGCGCTTGAGGACATCGGCGCGGATTAGCCCGCGCCTGCCGTCAGGGCAAGTTCGGCTGTTAATTGCGCTGGACCAGGCAGCTTCCGCCGGCCGATTTCAGTTTCGAGCAGAGATCGCCAGCCTCGCCGGAACTGCCGAAGGGACCGACCATGGCGCGGAAATAGATGCCCTTGTCGCCAAGATCGACGCGCTTGATCAGTGCCTGGCGGCTGCCGAGTTGGTCGGGGAACTTGCCCTGCAGACTGCGGAAGGCGGCCTGCGCGTCGGCCTCACTGCGCTGCGAGGAAACCTGCACAGCATAACCACCGCCACCGGACGAGGCATTGGCGGCAGGCGCCGTCGCCACCCGGGTCGGCGGCGCGGCGGTGCGCTGTGGCGCCGCGGCGCGCGCCGGCTGCTGTGCTGGCTGCGGGCTTGCATCGTTCGGGCTGAGCGAAAGCGGAGCATTCGCCGGAGCGGGCGCGGCGCGGGCGACGGCTGTGTGCTGGACCGGCGGCGCCGTCACGGCGGCGCGCGGCGCGGGCGGCGGCGGGTTTGCCTGACGAACCGGTGCGTTGACGACGCGCGGTTGCTGCGCCGGCGGCGGTTGCACCGCCGGTTCGGGCGCCGAAGCGCCGCCGTTGGGTTGGTCGGGATGGATAGCGATGGTGCGGATGCGCTTGGGCTCGGCACCGACGATGCCGCTGCCGAGTTGCGGCAGGGCCGCGCCATTCTGGTCGGGCGGGAAGGGGTTGCTGCCGGGAATGGTGGAAGCAACCGAGACCGGCTGTTCCTCGCGCGATACGAGTTTTTCGCCCTGCCCGCGCTCATTGACGCGTTCGGTAATCATCTTGTTGGCCTGCGCGTCCTTGCTGGCAGAAGCCGGCACGATCTTGCTCTTCGCGGTATCAGCCTTGATCACCGGTGGCGGACCGCTCACCGAGGTCGAGCCGAAAATCGCGCGATAGCCGAATGCGCCGGCGGTGCCGATGACAGCCAGCGCGAAAATGCCGGCAATCGCCAGGATGCCGATGCGGCGGCGGCTTGGCGGCTCGTCGTCGTAGAATTCGTCATGCGCTGGATATTCGCCCGGCGCGGCCTGATAGGCATCGTGTTCGAACTCGGCATGGCCGGGCTCTTGCGCATAGCCGTGCATGCTGTTGCCGGGCACGCCGTTGGCCGGCGCGCCATAAGCGGGCGCTTCGCTTTCCACTTGATAGAGTTCACCGCCGAAAGGCTGGCGGCCGAAGGCCGGCGAGCCGAAGAGCGGCGGCTGCGACGCCGGCGTAGCGCCCAGCGGCAGGCCGGCAAGGGGCGGTGCGACGGTTTGCGGCGGCGCGGCTGAACGCGACTGCGGCGGCCAATTCGGCGCCGGTGGCGGATTGGCGGCAGGCGGATTGGCGCGGCGGCCGCCATCGCGGCCGAATTCGGAAAACGGATCGTTTTGCCCGATCAAACGGGCGAGTTCGGCCAGCGGGTCATTACCGCCTTGCCCGCCGCCCGGCGCGCCGGCCGGTCCATTCGAGCGATAGGGCCGTTGAGTGTGGTCGTCCGCCATTCCGTCCCCGATTTACTAATACGCCTGCGCCTTCGGCCAGGCGGAATTCGCGCTCCGGTTTAAAACCGGTCCGGTTCAACCTTAAGCGCCGCGGTGATCGGTTAATCTACCGCATTTCACCCGGTGCTTCGACCCCCAGCAGGGCAAGTCCGGACGCCAGAACGGTAACGACACCCTGCACCAAGGCGAGCCGCGCACCCGTTATTAGTGGATCATCTTGCATAATGAAGCGTAAATGAGGCGCATCCTTGCCCCGGCTCCATTGGCCGTGAAATTCGCTTGCTAATTCATAGAGATAGAATGCCACCCGGTGCGGCTCGTGCGCGACCGCGGCGGCCTCGATGAGGCGCGGATATAGCGCCAGCTTGCGCAGGATGGAAAGTTCACCGGCATCGGACAACCGGGCGAGATCGGCATGTTTCAGCGCAGCCAGGTCGGCGGCAAGCCCGGGCATTTCGGCCTTGGCGGTGCGGAAGATCGAGGCGCCGCGGGCGTGCGCATACTGGACATAGAAGACCGGATTGTCGCGGCTCTGCTCGATGACCTTGGCAAGGTCGAAATCGAGCGCGGCGTCGTTCTTGCGATAGAGCATGTCGAAGCGCACGGCGCTGCGGCCGACTTCGTCAACCACTTCACGCAAGGTGACGAAATCGCCCGAGCGTTTCGACATCTTCACCGGCTCGCCCGCACGCAGAAGGCGCACCAACTGCACGAGCTTCACGTCGAGCGCGGCCTTGCCGGTGCTGACGGCTTTGACCGCCGCCTGCATGCGCTTGATGTAGCCGCCGTGATCGGCGCCCCAGACGTCGATCATGTCGGCAAAGCCGCGGACGAATTTCGATTTGTGATAGGCGATGTCGGAAGCGAAGTAGGTGTAGCTGCCGTCCGACTTGAGCAGCGGGCGGTCGACATCGTCGCCAAAGGCGGTCGAGCGGAACAGCGTCTGCTCGCGGTCTTCCCAGTCTTCCAGATTGCCGCCCTTCGGCGGCGGCAGCCGGCCTTCATAGACCTCGCCGCTCTCGCGCAGGCTTTCTATTGTGGCGCGCACCTGATCGGTATTGCCATCAATCAGCGAGCGCTCGGAATAGAACACGTCGAAGGTCACGCCGAGCGCGGCGAGATCGTCGCGAATCATATCCATCATCATGGCGATGGCTTTGGCGCGCACGATGGGAAGCCATTCGGCTTCGCTCAGACTGGTTAGTTTCTTGTCGTGCTCGGCGGCGAGCGCCGCGCCAACGGGTTTAAGATAATCGCCAGGGTAAAGTCCTTCCGGGATGTCGCCAATTTTTTCGCCGAGCGCTTCGCGGTAGCGCAAGTAAGCCGAGCGCGCGAGCACATCGACCTGGGCACCGGCATCGTTGATGTAATATTCGCGCGTGACCTCATAGCCGGCGAAATCGAGAAGGCTCGCCAGTGCATCGCCGAACACCGCGCCGCGGCAATGGCCGATATGCATCGGCCCGGTCGGATTAGCCGAAACATATTCAACATTGACCTTCTGGCGCGCGCCCATGGTCGAGCGGCCGTAAGCTAAGCCCTGCTCCAGCACGGCGCGCAGCGCCTCCGGCCAGACCTCGGCCTTGAGCGTGAGATTGATGAAGCCCGGCCCGGCGACATCGACTTTTTCTATCTTGCTATCGGCGCGCAGTTTTTCGGCAATCGCCTCGGCCAGTTCGCGCGGCTTTTTGCCGGCGTCTTTCGCCAGCACCATGGCGGCATTGGTCGCCATGTCGCCGTGGCTCGGATCGCGCGGCGGCTCGACCACAATGCGCGAGACGTCCACGGACGGACCCAGCACAGCGGACGCAACTGCGCGGACGCGGGCCAACATATCGGCGAAAAGATGAGACGGCGCGGCGATCATAGCAGGCTGCGGGTAAGGGATTTTGGCAAGAGAGTCAAAGACTACGCCTCAGGGCTGCCGTCAGTTGGCCACGTTATTATGTGTTAGTGCGGCATCATCACCGGATTCGAGGTTGCCGATGCCCGCCCTGTTTAACCGCCGCTCTTTGCTCTTGGGCGCCGCCCTGTTCCCGGTCAGCCGCGCGTTGGCGCAAGCCGATCCCGACAAGATCGCGGGTGGACAAAAGCGGCTGGCCGCGCTCGAACAGAAGAACGATGGCCGGCTTGGGGTCGCGGTGTTGGATACGGGTAGCGGCGCACGTCTTTCGCATCGCGCCGGCGAGCGCTTCGCGATGTGCAGCACCTTCAAATTTCTTGCCGCTGCCGCCATCCTCAGGCAGGCCGACGACGGCATCGTTTCGCTGTCGCACAAGGTGCCTTATGGCGAAAGCGACCTCTTGAGCTATGCGCCGGAAACCAGAAAGCACATTGCGGAAGGCAACATGATGTTGGGCGCGCTGTGCGCGGCCGCCGTCAAACTCAGCGATAACACCGCTGCCAATCTGATGTTGCGCCAGCTCGGCGGACCGCAGGGTCTGACGCAATATGCGCGCACATTGGGGGATCAAACGACGCGGCTCGACCGTACCGAGCCGACCCTCAACAGCGCCATTCCGGGCGATCCGCGCGACACCACCACGCCGGAGACGATGCTGAGCGATATGAACAAGCTACTGCTCGGCACGGCGCTGTCGGCAAGCTCCCGCGATCAACTCGATACCTGGATGCGTCAGTGCAGGACCGGCTTGAAGCGCCTGCGCGCCGGGCTGCCGCCATCATGGATCGTCGGTGACAAGACCGGCACCGGAGACAACAACACGGCAAACACGATCGCCATCATTCGGCCGCCACAGCGCGCGCCGATCCTGGCTGCGGTTTATTACACCGGCTCGACAGCACCGCCGGACGGACTCGATTCCGTGCACGCCGAGATCGGGCGCATGATCGCGCAGGCGTTCTGAATTAGCCCAATTCCGGAAACGGCGTCTCAATGGCGCAGATGAGGCCGTCCGGGCGGAAGTCGAGCGTCACCGTGCCGCCGAGGTCCTGTTGCAGGCTGCGCTCCAGCAGCACCGAACCGAAACCTCGCCGCTCAGGCTTTGCCACCGTCGGCCCGCCGCTTTCGCGCCAGTTGAGCGTGAGGCGCGGCGGCCGGCTCTCAGTGCGGTGCCAGTCGAGGCGCAGGCGGCCGGTATCGTTAGCCAGCGCGCCGTATTTGACCGCGTTGGTGAAAAGCTCATGCAGTGCCATAGCGATGGCGAGCGCTTCGCGCGGCGGCAGCAACACGCGCGGCCCGGACAGATCGACGCGGTCTTTGTAGGGCCCCTTGGCGTACAAGGTCTCGGTGGCGATGTCTTCGACCGAGGCGCTTTCCCAACTCGATTCGGTGAGCAGGTTATGCGCCGAGGCAAGCGCCACCAGTCGATTCTCGAAAGCCTGGCGCGCCTCCAGGCCGACGTCGCTTGAGCGGAACGTCTGATAAGCCATCGCTTGCACCACCGCGAGCGTGTTTTTCACGCGATGATTCAACTCAGCCAGCAACAATTCGCGCTGCGCGTCGGCGCGTTTGCGTTCGCTGATGTCGATATTGACGCCGATCATGCCGAGGAATTCACCGGTCGATGAATGGCGTGGCCGCGCGTCTGTCTGCAAGACGTGATAGTCGCCGTTCGCACTTTTGTACCGGCCGGTGATGGTACAAGTCTTGCGCTTTATCAGCGCTTCGTAAATCTGGCGGCCGATGTCATCGGCGTCGTCCGGATGCATGGTGGTCTGCCAATTGAAGTCGGCAAGATTATCGCCAGTACCCCAGAATTCGCGCAGCATCCGATTGAGATGCAGGCAGCCGCCTTGCGCGTCGCTCATCCAGATCATGACGGGCGCGTTTTCCGACATCAGGCGGAAGCGCTCCTCCGATTCACGCAATTCGTTTTCGGCGGCGCGGCGGCGCGCCTCGGCGCGTGCACGTTCCAGGCTGAAACCTACCTGGCGCGCGATGGTGACGGCCAGTTCGATTTCGTGCTCGGCAAATATGCGCGGCTCGGCGTAATAGGTCATGAACTTGCCGACCACCTCGCCGTCGGCGACCAGCGGGATGAAGGCGAGCGCGCGGATATTTTCCTTGCGGATGGTGGCCTTGATCCATTCCGGCTCGGGCGTGTCGTCAATGTCCGAAACGAAAATGGGTTGCGGGTCGCGTCCACCGGGGATCCAGGGCGAGTGGCCGCGCAATTTGGTTCGATAGTCGTCCGACAGACCGCGCCAGCGCACGAACTCCATCACGCCTTCGTCGTTGAACAGCAGCACCGAGGCGCGATCGCAATCGAGGGTGTCCAGGATGGCATCGAGGGCGGCGTCATAGACCTCGCGCTGCTCGCGCGCGCGATAAAGCCGGTCGGTCAGCCGGTAAAGCGCGGACAGTTCATCGACCGGATCGAGTCGCGAACCGTTACGTCCCGCGTCCAGCATCTCCGTCTGCCGCACCGGCATTCTGTGAATTCGCCCTTCCAGCGCCTATCCAGGCAAATCTATCCGATGGACGGCCGCCTGAAAAGTCCGCTAGCGAACATAGGCCGCCGTTCAGGCCGAGCCCCAGACCTCGCGCGCAACCTCGACCACGAGTTCCAATTTACGCTTCTCGTCGTTTGTCGAAAGCGCGTTACCGGCGATGGTGCTGGCAAAGCCGCATTGCGGGCTGAGCGCCAGCCGCTCCAGGGGCACTATTTTGGCGGCTTCATCGATGCGGCGCTTGAGGTCGTCTTTGCTTTCCAGGGCGCCCCTCTTGGTGGTCACCAGGCCCAAAACGGCGACCTTGTTCCCGCTGAGGTATTTGAGCGGCGCGAAGCTGCCGGCACGCGGCGAGTCATATTCCAGAAAAAACCCGTCGATGTCGGTGCCGCCGAATACCGCCTCGGCGACCGGTTCGTAGCCGCCCTCGGCCACCCAGGAGCTTTCGTGATTGCCCCGGCACATATGCATGCAGACGGTCAGGTCGGCCGGACGGCCGCGCACCACGTCGTTGATCAGGGCGACGTAAAGCGCCGGCAATTTGTCCGGGTCCTCGCCGCGTGCACGCGCGCTGTCGCGCTGCTTGGGATCGCACAGAAACGGCAGATTGGTTTCGTCGATCTGGATATAGCGGCAGCCGGCTGCGTAAAGCGCGGCGATCTCTTCGCGATAGACCGCGGTCAGATCGGAGAAGAAGGCGTCGATATGGCTGTAAACCTTTGAGTCGATTGCCGCGCGGCCGCCGCGAAAATGCACCAGCGTCGGCGACGGAATCGCCTGCTTGGGCGTGAGTCCATGTTTGTCGGCAATCGGCTTGAGCGCCTTGAAATCGTCGACCGATAGCGCGCGACTGCGCTTTAGCGGAGAATGCACCTCGAAGCGTGGCGGCGAGAATTCGATCTCGCCGCTTTCGTTGCGAAATTTGGTCGGCAGCCCGCCCGAAGTTTTGACGCCATCGATCTTTTCGAGAAAATCGAGAAACCAGTGGCGGCGATGGAATTCGCCGTCGGTGCAGACTTTCAGCCCGGATTCCTTCTGGAGCATGACGGCGCCTTCGACCGCGCCCTGCTCGATCGCCCACAAAATCTCCGGCGAAATTTCGTCGCGACCGCGCCGCGCGCGCGCCTCGATAACGCCGGGCGGACGCAGCAGACTGCCGACCACGTCGGCGTTGAAGGGCGGCTTCGACCGGCTCATGGATATTTCCTTGCAGGGTAGATCGCGGCGGCAATACCGCCTTAGCGCAGCTCCGGCGTTTGCGCAAAATAGCGCGCGTGCTCGACCAGCGCGTAGCGATCGGTCATGCCGGCGATATAGTCGGCAATGCGGCGCGCGCGCGCAGCGGGATTGAGCGCGTCGAAACCGTCGCTCCATTCCGCCGGCAAATCCGTCGGCGCGGCGGTAAAGTGGGCGACGAGGTCGGCGATGACGCCCTCGGCGTCGCCCATCACGCGCATGACGCGGGCATGTCGGTACATGCGCGGATAGAGGAAGCCCTTGATGCCCTGATCAGCTTGCGTCATGGACGGCGAGAAAGCGATGACCGCCTCGCTGGCGGCGCGGATAGCAGCGGCGTCCGGCGGCGACAAAGCTGCGAGCCGCCTGCCGCTTTCGGCGATCACGTCCTCGATCATCTGCGTGATCAGACGGCGGCTTAATTCGTGCACGCGGCGCGCCGGATCGAGGCTCGGATAGCGCTGCTGGATTTCGCGCACGATGCCGCCGACCAACGGCACGTTCGTGATATCGCCGAGCGTGAACAGATCGGCGCGCAGCCCGTCGTCGATATCGTGCGCGTCATAGGCAATGTCGTCGGCGAGCGCGGCACATTGCGCCTCGGCGCTGGCGTGCGACCACAGTTCAAGATCGAATGCACGGTTGAAGGCGAGGATCGCCTCCGGCACGCCGTGTTCGGCGTAGCGGCCGACCGCGCTGCCATCGCGCGCGGTGAGCGGGCCGTTATGCTTGACCAGACCTTCGAGCGTTTCCCAGGTGAGATTGAGCCCGTCGAATTCGGCGTAGCGGCGCTCCAAATCGGTGACGATGCGCAGGCTCTGCGCGTTGTGATCGAAGCCACCGAATCCTGAAAGCGCCGCGTCGAGCGCACGCTCGCCGGCGTGCCCGAAGGGCGAATGGCCGAGGTCGTGCGCCAGCGCCAAAGCTTCTGCCAGATCCTCATCGAGCCCGAGCGCACGCGCGAGCGACCTCGCGATCTGCGCTACTTCGAGCGTATGGGTGAGCCGCGTGCGGTAGTGATCGCCCTCGTGGTAGACAAATACCTGCGTCTTGTGCGCCAGCCGCCGGAACGCGGTTGAATGAATGATCCTGTCGCAGTCCCGGCGGAAATCGTTGCGGGTGGCGCTTACCGGCTCCGCGACCAGCCGCCCCCAGCTTTGGGCCGGATCGGCGGCATAAATGGCGCGTTGTTTGACTGTATCGACCGCCATGGAGGCCTTACCCCGAAACTCGCGGCGGATTGACGTTGCCGGCCGGCGCACTTAACTATCCAAGAGCACAAAGGACAAGTGATGACTGCGGAAGTCACAGGAAGCGTCACGGTCAGCGAACGGGCGGCCCGACGGATCGGCGAAATCCTCAAGAAAGAGCCGGAAGGCGCCATGCTGCGCGTGTCGGTCGAAGGCGGCGGCTGCTCCGGCTTTCAGTACAAATTCGACATCGAGCGCGCCAAGGGCGACGACGACTTCGTGATCGCGCGCGATGGCGCGGTGGTGCTGATCGACAGCGTGTCGGTCGATTACATGGCTGGCTCGGAGATTGATTTCGTCGACGACCTGATCGGCGCTTCGTTCAAGATCAAGAACCCGAAAGCGGTCGCGGCCTGCGGCTGCGGGACCAGTTTTTCGCTTTAAGCGTCATCGCCCGCGCAAGCGGGCGACCAACGATTTTCAACAAAAGACTTTTCAGGAAGTGCTGCGTGGGGATGACAGCATTTATTCCGCCGCGACCGCGGGCGGCGCGTCTTCCACTTCTTCCACCTGCGGCTCGAGTCGGCGCTTGATGCGGCGGTCGAGGCCGTCGAGGTAGAGATAAATCACCGGCGTGATGTAGAGGGTGAGCAACTGCGACACGCAGAGCCCGCCGACCACCGCGACGCCGAGCGGCTGGCGCAACTCCGCGCCGGCGCCGGTACCGAGCGCGATCGGCAGCGTGCCGAAGATGGCTGCGAAGGTCGTCATCATGATCGGGCGGAACCGCAACTCTGCCGCTTCGCGAATAGCGGCTTCCGCCGACAGGCCGACGCGGCGGCGCTCGATGGCGAAGTCGATCATCATGATGGCGTTCTTTTTCACGATGCCGACCAGCATGACGATGCCGATCATCGCGATCACCGACAGGTTCATGCCGAACAGCATCAGCGTCAGGATGGCGCCGATGCCGGCCGACGGCAGGCCGGAGATGATGGTGATCGGATGGATGAAGCTTTCGTACAAAATGCCGAGCACGATATAGGCGGCAAAGATCGCCGCCAGGATCAGCACACCCTGCCCGCGCAATGAATCCTGGAACACCTGCGCGGTGCCCTGGAAGCCGGTATTGATCGTGGCCGGGAGTCCTTCTTCAAGCTCGATCTTCTGAACCGCGTCGACCGCCTGACCGATGGAGAAATCCGGCGTCAGATTAAATGATATCGTCACCGCCGGCTGCTGGCCCTGGTGGTTGATCTGAAGCGGGCCGACGGTGCGGTTGAGATGCGTGACCGCCGACAGCGGCACCGTCGTTCCATTCGTCGTCTTAAGATAAAGCCGGTCGAGATCGTTCGGACCGGCACGATATTCCGGCATGCTCTCCAGGATCACCTGATAGTCGTTTGCCGGCGTATAGATTGTGGCTACCTGACGCGTGCCGAATGCGTTGTAGAGTTCCTGGCGTACCTGATCGACGGTAACTCCGTAGACCGCCGCCTTTTCGCGGTCGACGTCGACCGTGATTTGCGGATTCTTGATGTATAGGTCGGTGGTAACGTCCAGCAGGCCGGGAATCTTCGCGATCTTGTCGCGCATCTCGGGCGCCAAGCGATAGAGCGCATCGGTATCGTTGGACTGCAAGGTGTACTGATACTGGCTCTTGGCAAGTCGGCCGCCGAGATTGATGTTCTGAATCGGCTGAAAGAATATCTGTATACCGACGATGACATTCGCGGTCCGCCGCAAGCGCGCCAGAATAGTCGCCAGATTGTCGCGGTTCTCGCGCGGCTTGAGCGCCACCAGAATACGTCCGGTGTTGCCGACCGAGTTGGGTCCGCCTCCGCCCACTGTGGAGTTCACGTATTCGACGGCCGGGTCTTTGCGCAAGATGTCAGCCACCTTGCGCTGGTGCTCGGTCATCGAATCAAAGCCGATGTCGGTTTTGGCCTCGGTAATGCCGAGGACATAGCCGGTGTCTTCGACCGGAAAGAAGCCCTTCGGCACGATGACATAAAGCCACATCGTTCCGGCGATGGTGGCGATCGTGACGGCCAGCATGACCGCCTTATAGGCGAGCACGCGATCGAGCGACCATGTATAGGCACTCAACACCCTCTCGAACATCCGCTCAAAGCCGGCGAGCAGGAAATTCTGTTTGTCTTCCTCACCAGCGTGATGGCCCTTGAGCACGCGCGCGCACAGCATCGGCGTCAGCGTCAGCGAGACGAAACCCGACACCACGATAGCCACTGAAACCGACACCGCGAACTCGCGGAACACGCGCCCCACCATGCCGCCCATCAACAGCACCGGAATGAACACCGCAATCAGCGAGAAGGTGATCGACACGATGGTGAAGCCGATTTCGCGAGAACCTTTCAGCGCCGCTTCGAACGGGCGCATGCCGCCCTCGATATGGCGCACGATGTTTTCGAGCATCACGATGGCGTCGTCGACGACGAAGCCGACCGATAAGGTCAACGCCAGCAGCGTCATGTTGTTGATCGAGAAACCGAACAGATACATCGCCGCGCAGGTGCCGACCAGCGACACCGGCACCGCCAGCGCCGGAATAATGGTGGCCGAGACTTTGCGCAGGAACAGGAAAATCACCAGGATGACCAGACAGATTGCGATCGCCAGCGTTTCCTGCACGTCGGAGACGGCATCGCGGATCGAGGTCGACCGATCGAACAACGGCGCCATCTCGATCGAAGGCGGGATTTGCGCCCGCATCGCCGGCAATTTGGCGCGCACCATGTCGACGACTTCGACTGTATTGGCGCCGGGCTGGCGCTGGATTGCTAGCACGATGGCGCGAGAATCGTTGAACCAACTCGCGACCTTGTCGTTCTCGACGCTGTCGATGACGCGTGCGACTGCGTCAAGCTTGACCGGCGCGCCGTTGCGGTAGGTGACGATCACGTCACGATAATCGGCGGCCTTGGTGATGGCGCCGGTCGCGAGCAGCGTCACCGTCTCCTTTTTTCCCTGCAAGACGCCGACCGGCGTCGAGGAATTGGCCTTGGCGACGACGGTGCGGATGTCGTCAAGCGATATGTTGCGCGCGGCGGCGGCCGCCGGATCGACTTGGACGCGCACGGCGAATTTCTGCGCGCCATAGACCAACACCTGCGCGACACCCGGCAGTTGCGACAATGTCGGCGCCATGACGGTTTCGGCGTAGTCGTCGATCGCCGACAGCGGCAGCGTGTCGGAGCGCATGCTGACATAAAGCACCGGGAAGTCGCCCGGATTGACCTTACGAAAGTACGGCGGCGTGGTCATTTCGATCGGCAGACGGCGCTGCGCGACGGCAAGCGCGGTCTGCACGTCGAGCGCGGCGCCATCGATGTTGCGGCCGAGATCGAACTGGATCGTGATCTGCGAAGAGCCCAGCGACGACGACGAGGTCATCGAGGAAATGCCGGCGATGGTCGAAAGCTGCCGTTCGATCGGCGATGCGACCGAGGCCGCCATAGTCTCGGGGCTGGCGCCCGGAAATGTCGCGGTGATTTGAATGGTCGGGAAATCGACCGCGGGCAACGCCGCGACCGGCAACAGCCGATAGGCGAAAACTCCGAACACGATGATCGACGCCGTCATCAGCGTCGTCAACACCGGGCGGCGGATACAAAGCTCGGAGAGATTCATGATCAGCTACCGGCCGCCGGGGTGGCGCGAACGTTGACGCGCGTACCTTGCGATAATTGCAGTTGCCCGTCGGTCACCACCGTTTCGCCGCCGTTAAGTCCGGACGAAAGCACGGTGGTGTCGTCGATCAGCCGCTCGACATTGATATGCTGGATTTTGGCGGCGTTGTTCTCAACGACAAAGACGAAACTTCCGGTCTGGCTGACCTGAACCGCGCTGGTCGGAACCACCACGGCCATTTCATCGCGTAAGGTCATCCGGGCGCTCACCAGCGTGCCTGGCCACAGCAATTCGTCGGCATTCGGCATGGTGGCGCGGATGGTCGCCATGCCGGTGGCGCTATCGACGGAATTCTCGATCATCGTTACCTGTCCGGTGGCGCGTTTGGCGTCGCCGGGAACGCTGGCCTGAATTGTGGCCGTATTGGCGACAATGGCCTGGCGAATATCGGGCAGAATCTTTTGCGGCACCGCGAAGCTGACATAAACCGGCGCCATCTGATTGATGATAGCCATTGGCGTTAAGTCGGCCTGGCGCACGAAGTTGCCGACCTTGACGGCGGCGGCGCTGATACGGCCGGAGATCGGCGCGGTCACGTCGCAGAACGAGCGCTGCACTTTCAGGTTATCGAGCGTGCCCTGATCCGCCTTGATGGCGGCGCTATAGACTTCGGATTGGGTCTTGGCGTTGTCGAGATTGACGACCGGCGTGGCGCTCTTGGCGACCAGGTCGGTGTAGCGCGTGACGTCACGCTCGGCGCCGGTGAGTTGCGCCTTGTCGCGCGCGATGACGCCCTCGGTCGTGGCGATCTGGGCGTCCATGGCGCGACAATCGAGCGTAAACAATTTGTCGCCTTTGTTGACATGGCCGCCGTCGGCGAAATGGACGCCGGTGATGGTGGTGTCGACGCGGGCCTTGAGGGCGACGCTGGCGATCGGGGTCACGGTGCCAAGTGCGTCGATCCGGACCGGCACTTGTTTGCGCTCAGCTTTGGCGACTTCGACCGGCACCACGCGGCCACCCGGTCCGGGCGCGCGCGCCGCCGCCCTGTCGGTGGTCGAGAAGCCACGAACGATCAAGACAACACCGATCAGGGCGATCACTGCCGCCCCTACTAACCACTTTCGTTTCGTCATCGTCACTTTTAGGTCCGGGTTCACTAGGCCCACTCCCCGGACGCTCCCCTTTTCACGGAATCCCGATATATCCATAGCAGCAAGGGCCGCGCCGGCGGCTTACCTATCATATAAACGGGCATAAGTGCATTTCCCTGCGGCAGTCTGGTAAAGACGGCGGGCGTTTTTCTTGATCGGGCCGTTTTCGCGACGTTTATATCCAGCCTGCCGCGCACCGCCTTGCCGTTTAACCTTTGCCGCCGGACCCCTCCCGCCATGCGTATCGCCACCTGGAACGTCAATTCGATCCGCCAGCGATTGGACAGCCTGACCGCCTGGTTGAAGGAACGTTCGCCCGACATCGTGTGCCTCCAGGAAATCAAATGTCAGGACGACGCCTTCCCGCGCGAGCCGCTGGAAGCGCTCGGCTACAACGTGGCCGTGCACGGGCAGAAGACCTTCAACGGGGTGGCACTATTATCAAAGCTGCCGTTCGACGAGGTCGCCCCTGGCCTGATCGGCGACGAGAGCGACGTGCAGGCCAGGTTCCTGGAAGCGCTGGTCTCGACCAAGGTTGGGGTGGTGCGCGTGGTCAGTCTCTATCTGCCGAACGGGAACCCGGTGCCGGGCGAGAAATATGACTACAAGCTGAAATGGATGGAGCGGCTGACCGCCTTTGCACGCGAGCGGCTCAAGCTTGAGGAACCTTTAGTGCTGGCTGGCGACTATAACGTCATCCCGGCCGCCGCCGACGCCCGCAATCCGCAAGCCTGGGTCAATGACGCCTTGTTCTTGCCGGCAACGCGCGAGAAGTTCCGCTCCCTCATCAATCTCGGACTGACCGACGGCATCCGCGCGGCCAGCGACGATCCCGGGCTGTATAGTTTTTGGGATTACCAGGCGGGCTCCTGGCAGAAGAACAACGGCATCCGCATCGACCATTTATTGCTGTCGCCGCAGGCGGCCGACCGGTTGACCGGCGCCGGCATAGACAAGCATGTGCGCGCCTGGGACAAGCCCTCCGATCATGTTCCGGTCTATGTCGACCTGGATATCGAGGGTCGGTAAGTTATCGCACGCGAAAAGCGCGGCGATCATTCCCGCCGGGTTTCCATCCAGTGCTTGAGGTACACCAGCGCGAGCGCGCGCTCGTCCTCGGTCGATTGCTGGTAGGCGCTGTTATAAAGCTGCGCCACCCAGGTCTGATCCGAGATGCGCGCGGAATCCTTGGCCAGCGTCAGCCACATCAGCCCGCGCGCGGCCTGGCGCGGGACGTGATCGCCGGCAAACAGCATGGCGCCCAACATGGCTTGCGCCTGGCATTGGCCCTTTTGCGCCGACAGTCCGAACCAGCGCGCGGCCGTGCGCGGATCGTGCGGCGCGCCGTTGCCGTTGAGATAGAGCCGCGCCAGATAATATTGCGCGTCCGGGTCGCGGAAATAGGACGCGGCGTAATTGAACATTTCGCGCGCGCGATCCGCATCGGCCTTGATCGGCGTGTTCGGGATGCCTTCGAGATAATAGTGGCCGAGCGCCACAAAGGCGTTGGCGACGAAACGCGCCTGCGGCGTATCCGGATTGTCGTCGGCATGGCTGTCGGCGATGCGGCGGAAATAGTTGAAGGCCTTTAGATCGTCCTGCGTGACGCCATCGCCGGACGCATACATGCGCCCGAGCTTCCACTGCGCCAGCGCGTGGCCTTTGTCGGCTGCGTATTCGAGCGAGTGCAGCGCCTTTTCTTTTTCGCCGGCCTTGAGCCAATGCGCGCCCGTGCGGAACGCCTGCATCGGCGTCACCACCGGAACCGACGCCATCGCGTCCTCCGATTTGGTGCCGTCGAACGCGAAAGCCGGCGCAGCCAGCAGCCCGAAGGCAAGGCCGGCGCCGATCATCGCAGCCCGCGGCAACGCGTCAGATATCGGCATAGCACTCTTTCTCGGCCGCGCCGCCCGGATGGGTGACCGCGCCATCGACGGCCGGTCCCACCTGCTGCGCGTATTTCCACAGGTAACCGGAAGTGGCGTCGTTCTCGCGCGCCTTCCAGTTTTTCTTGCGCTCGGCCAATTGGGCGTCGGAGAGCTTGACGTCGAGCGTGCCGGCGACGGCGTCGATCTCGATGATGTCGCCGTCCTCGATGAGACCGATCGGTCCGCCGATCGCCGCTTCCGGGCCGACATGGCCGACGCAGAAACCGCGCGTCGCGCCGGAGAAACGTCCGTCGGTGATGAGCGCGACTTTTTCGCCCTGGCCCTGGCCGTAAAGCGCGGCCGTGGTCGCGAGCATTTCGCGCATGCCGGGGCCGCCCTTCGGCCCTTCGTAACGGATGACCAGCACGTCGCCGGCTTTGTAGGTACGATTTTTGACCGCCTCGAAGCAGGCTTCCTCGCCGTCGAAGCAGCGCGCCGGACCGGAGAACTTCTGTGTCTTCATGCCCGCCACCTTCACGATGGCGCCTTCGGGCGCGAGATTTCCTTTGAGACCAACGACGCCGCCAGTCGCCAGCAACGGCTTGTCGGCCGGACGCACAACGTCCTGGTCTGCGTTCCATTTTACGTTGGCGAGATTTTCCGCGATCGTGCGGCCGGTCACGGTCAGACAATCGCCATGCAGGTAGCCGTGGTCGAGCATAGTACGCATGAGATTGGGCACGCCGCCTGCTTCGAACATATCTTTGGCGACATAACGGCCGCCCGGTTTCAAATCCGCGATGTAAGGTGTCTTTTTAAAGATTTCGGCGACGTCGAACAGCGTGAACTCGATGCCGCACTCGTGCGCGATCGCCGGCAGATGCAGCGCGGCATTGGTGGAACCGCCGGTGGCGGAAACAACCGCCGCGGCATTTTCCAGCGCCTTGCGCGTCACGATGTCGCGCGGGCGAATGTTCTTGACGATCAGGTCGCGGATCATCTCGCCGGCAAGCGTGCAGAACTTGTCGCGCATGTCGTAGGGCGCCGGTGCGCCGGCCGAGTACGGCAGCGCGAGACCGATCGCTTCCGACACGGTCGCCATGGTGTTGGCGGTGAATTGCGCGCCGCAGGCGCCGGCCGAGGGGCAAGCGTTCTGCTCGAGCTCCAAGAGGTCTTCGTCCGACATCTCGCCGACCGAATGGCGGCCGACCGCTTCGTAGACATCCTGCACGGTGACCTGCTTGCCCTTGAAAATGCCGGGCATGATCGAGCCGCCGTAGATATAGATCGACGGCACGTTGAGGCGGCACATCGCCATCATCATTCCGGGTTGCGACTTGTCGCAGCCGGCGATGCCGATGAGCGCGTCATAGGCGTGGCCGCGCATGGTGAGTTCGACGGAGTCGGCGATGACTTCGCGCGACGGCAAGGATGCCCTCATGCCGGCGTGGCCCATCGCGATACCGTCAGTGACGGTGATGGTGCAGAATTCACGCGGCGTGCAGCCGACCGAGGCGACGCCTTTTTTGGCGGCCTGGGCCTGGCGCATGAGTGCGATGTTGCAGGGGGCGGCTTCGTTCCAGCAGGAGGCGACGCCGACGAAGGGCTGGTGGATTTGCTCTTCGGTCAGGCCCATCGCGTAATAGAACGAACGGGCGGGCGCGCGCTCCGGCCCTTCGGTGGTGTGCCGGCTGGGCAATCTCGACTTCAGACTGTTCTTTGCGTCCATTTTACCTTCGGGCCCCCGCCCCTTTATTTGCAGCGCCGCCGGGTTAGAATCGGCAGGCTTTGTTTCAATATCGCGGAGGCCGCCTCAGCTTCCGGCCAGGGCGCGCCCCGGCGTTAAAACCTTAAAGTCCCGCAACGGCTTAGCTCTTCGGCCGGATTGGGTGCAGACCCTCGATGAAAGCTTAGGGTATGGCCAAATCGCGGCGTTGCGACCGAAGATGCCTTGCCAGGACTTAATTGTTCCTTAGGTGTGGCGGGCAAGCCACAGGGTGCGGTGCCGGAATGAACTCAAGTGCAAAAACGGGCGCGAAAATCCGCCGGTCATTCTTTGACCGCTCGGTGCACAGAGTGGCGCCCGAACTGATCGGGGCGACGCTTCTGGCGGACGGCGTCGGCGGGGTGATCGTGGAGGTCGAGGCCTATCACCACACCGACCCGGCCGCGCACAGCTTTGCCGGCCCAACCCCGCGCAACATGGTCATGTTCGGGCCGGCCGGGTTCGCCTATGTCTACCGTTCCTACGGCATTCACTGGTGTCTGAACTTCGTTTGCGAGCGCGAGGGTTCAGCAAGCGCCGTGTTGATCCGGGCGATCGAGCCGACGGTGGGCCTGGCCCGGATGCGGCGGCGGCGCGGCGTCGAGGATGAGCGCGCCCTGTGCTCGGGGCCTGGGAAGCTGGCCGAGGCCTTTGGCGTATCCATCAAGCACAACGGATTGGCGCTCGACCGCGCGCCATTTGAGTTAAGGGCGCGAGTGGAAAAACCGGAGATCGTGGTGGGGCCGCGGATCGGGATTACGAAGGCGGTCGACCATCCGTGGCGCTATGGGCTCAAGGGGTCGCGGTTTTTGAGCAAAGCGTTCAAGGCTTAATGCGGAAGTCCACGTTGAAACCGAGTTCGCGCCGGGCCTTTTCGCTCGATACCGAAGGATCGTCTTCGGCGACATTGTAGAGGCCGAGCTTTCCCTTCGCGATGGCAAGCGCGGTCGCCTGCGCCGCCGCATCGATGTGGATCGACGGCAGACGCGAAGGCTTATCCGGCGACCAGGTGCCGGAACCATAAAAAAAGCCGAAACGCAGAACGATCCCCTCGGGCAGCGCCAGCACCGCCTGCTCAAGCGAAACGACCGCTTCGATGGTTTTCGCGCCGGCGCCTTCCGCCGGCAAAAGCGGATCGGTCTCCACGCGCGGACGCGGGCCGGGCTTGTAAAGCCAGGCAACGCTCTGCGCGATTAGGCGATTAACGCCGGCAGCCTTGGCGGCCGCCACCAAATTGGCTGTGCCTTCGATCCGAATGCGGGCATTGCGTGCAAGGCCCTCTTCGTATTGCGGCGTGCCGGGCGCAAACGCCAGATCGGTGAGCTGGTGAATAACGACATCCGGCGCGGCCATGACGACGGCAGCTTTCAGGGCCGCGGCATCAAACACATCGACGACAACGGGTTGCGCGCCGAGCTTTGCGATCGCGTTGGCCTTATCAGCCGAGCGCGTGGTTCCAACGACCGAATGCCCAATGGCGCAGAGCAGCGGCGTCAGCCGTTTTCCAATCGCCCCACCCGCGCCTGCCAGAAATATTTTCATCGAATCCTATTTAATCAGCGGAAACGGCCGCGCAATCCCGGTTCATGCCGCGCCCTTGAGCCGCTCCAGCGCCTCGGCGATCTTGGCTTTGCGATCCGCCGCTTCCGCGCGTTTTTCCTTTTCGCCTTCGATGATTTCTTCCGGCGCGTTAGCGACGAATTTCTCGTTGCTCAGCTTCTTGTCGACGCGGTCGATGTCGTCCTCGGCCTTTTTCATTTCCTTGGCGAGGCGCGCGCGCTCGGCGGCAATGTCGATGACGCCGATCAACGGCAGCGCCGCCACCTCCCCGCGCACGACCAGTTGCACCGAGCCCTGTGGGACGGAATCGGCCGATGAAATATCCGACACACGTGCGAGGCGCTTGATGAAATCGGCCCAACGCTCGGCGCGCTTCTGTGTTTCCGCCGAGGCACCCGCGAGAACGACGGGAATATTGACGTTGATGTTCATCTCGGCGCGGATCGAGCGGATGGCTGAGATGAGATCGATCACCCAGCCGATTTCAGCTTCGGCCTTGTCGTCGGTGAGCCCTTCAAGCTTCGGCCATTGCGAAAGCGCCAGCATGGCGTCGCGCTTCGGTCCCTGCTCCGCCGTCACCGCCCACAATTCCTCGGTGATGAACGGCATAAACGGGTGCAGCAGCTTGAGGATTTCATCGAGCGCCCAGGCGGCCATGGCGCGCGTCTCGTCCTTGGCTGCCCCGTCGGGACCGGTGAGCAGAGGCTTCGACAGTTCGACATACCAGTCGCAATAGACGTTCCAGACGAAGCGATAGGCCGCGCCCGCCGCGCCGGCGAAGTCGTAAGCTTCGATCGCCTGCGTGATTTCGAGGCCGGCCTTTTGCGTCTCGTGCGCGATCCAGCGGTTGAGCGCTTCCTTGGCCTGCTTCGGATCGAAGCCTGCAACGCGCGCCGCGCCGTTGAACTCGACAAAACGCGCGGCGTTCCACAGCTTGGTCGCGAAATTGCGGTTGTTCTCGACATCCTGCGGACCGAGGCGGATGTCGTGGCCCGGCGCGACATTTCTCATGAGGGTAAAGCGTAGCGCGTCCGCGCCGAATTCATCGATGACGCCGAGCGGATCGACCACGTTGCCTTTCGACTTCGACATCTTGGCGCCGGAGGCATCGCGCACGAGGCGGTGGATGTAGATGTCGTGGAACGGAATTTCCGGCGCGCCCTTCTCGTCCTTCATGAAATGAAGGCCCATCATCATCATGCGCGCGACCCAGAAGAAGATGATGTCGAAACCGGTGACCAGCACCGAGGTCGGATAAAAGCGATCAAGCTCTTTGGTCTTGTCCGGCCAGCCGAGCGTCGAGAACGGCCACAGCGCCGAGGAGAACCAGGTGTCGAGCACGTCGGGGTCGCGCTTGAGCGCGGTCTTCTTGCCGTAATGCTTGTCGGCTTCGGCCTGTGCTTCCGTTTCTTCAGCCGCAACAAAAGCTTTGCCATCCGGCCCGTACCACGCCGGAATCTGATGCCCCCACCAGAGTTGGCGCGAGATACACCAGGGCTGGATGTTTTCCATCCAATTGAAATAGGTGTTTTGCCAGTTCGACGGCACGAATTTGGTTTTTCCGTCACGCACCGCCGCAATGGCGGGCTTCGCCAGTTCGGCGGCGTTGACGTACCACTGGTCGGTCAGGAACGGTTCGATGACGACATTGGAGCGGTCGCCATGCGGAACGCTCAGAGCATGCGGCTCGATCTTGTCGACGAGGCCCATCTCTTCCAGCCGCGCAACAATCTGTTTACGCGCCGCGAAACGGTCCATGCCGTGCATGGCGAGCGTGGTGTCGAGATCGGGTGATGGCGCAGCGCCCGCGCTGAAGTTTTCGTTGTCCTTCAACGCCAGTTTGGCTTCGACGCTGAAGATATTGATCTGCGCGAGATTGTGCCGTTTGCCAACCTCGAAATCATTGAAGTCGTGCGCCGGTGTGATCTTCACCGCGCCCGAGCCTTTTTCCGGATCGGAATACTCATCGGCGATGATCGGAATCCTGCGGCCGACCAAGGGAAGAATGACGTTCTTGCCAACCAGCGTCTTGTAGCGCTCATCGTCCGGATGCACGGCCACGGCGCTATCGCCCAGCATGGTCTCCGGCCGCGTGGTGGCGACGACGATATAAGTGGACTTGTCTTCCGGGTTGAAGGTCTTGCCCTCGAGCGGATAGCGCAGATGCCAGAGCGAGCCCTTGGTCTCCACCGGCACGACCTCGAGATCCGAGATCGCCGTCAAAAGCTTGGGATCCCAGTTGACTAGCCGCTTATCTTTATAAATGAGACCTTCGCGATAAAGCTCCACAAAAACTTTAACGACAGCCTTGGACAGGCCCTCGTCCATGGTGAAGCGCTCGCGCGACCAATCGCAGGACGCGCCGAGGCGTTTCAGCTGATTGACGATGGTGCCGCCCGACTCCGCCTTCCAGGCCCAGACCTTTTTCAGAAACTTCTCGCGCCCGATGTCGCGGCGGCCCGGCTCCTGCCGCTCCATCATCCGCCGCTCTACCACCATCTGCGTCGCGATACCGGCATGGTCGGTGCCCGGCTGCCACAGCACGTCCTTGCCGCGCATGCGCTCGAAGCGCGCCAGTACATCCTGCAACGTGTTGTTCAACGCATGGCCCATATGCAGCGAGCCGGTAACGTTGGGCGGCGGGATCACGATAGAGTAAGCGTCTGCCCTGGCGCGCTCGGGCCGGCCCGCCTTGAAGGCGCCCGCCTCCTCCCATGCCTTGTAAATGCGGCCCTCGACTTCGGAGGGCTGGTAGGTCTTGTCGATCATCGTTGCTTTGTTCTGACTGGTTTGGTTTTTAATTACGCATGATCTTGTCCGAAAACCGGTTCCCATCCCCGATCAAGTCGGGGACAGGCTTTTTCGGGATCATGCGTTAGAAAGCCCGCCGCCCCACCAGGTGTCAACTTTTGCCGGAAAATCCAAGCCTAAATCCAAGCCTTAAGCCGAGCCCTGCGCCCCGGAACGCCACCAGCGCCATCACGCTTCTGGCCATCGCCGCTTTCGCCGCCCAGGCGATGGTGCGCTCGACCGATTCGCTGCTACCGCAGATCGCCAGCGACCTGCATGTCACCGTCGGCGCGACGTCGGTGATCGTCACCTTTTATCTTCTGGCGCACGGCTCGGTGCAACTCATCATCGGGCCGATCGGCGACCACTTCGGCAAATATCTTTGCGTGTCCATTGCCGCCGCGGTCTCTACGCTGATGGTGATCGCCTGCGGACTGGCACCGAATTTGCCGGTGCTGGTGGCAGCCCGGCTTGGCTGCGGCCTTGCCACCGGCTGGATCATTCCCTTCGCGCTAGCCTTCGTCGGCGATGTCATTCCTTACGAGCGCCGCCAGCAGGTGATCGGCACGTTCTTGTCCGGGCAAATTCTGGGACAGATGTTCGGCCAGGCCGCCGGCGGC